>Ga0315540_10000789_pt1 | contig 18065 bp, 14 predicted proteins | sample SalMarSW160110MG_FD_203677 | JGI IMG/M metagenome (GOLD analysis project Ga0315540, IMG submission 203677) | Salt marsh sediment microbial communities from the Plum Island Ecosystem LTER, Massachusetts, United States - Salt Marsh Sediment SW1601-10 ...
ATCCTCGTCGTGATCCTGGCGCTGGTCACGCTGAGCGTCGCGACCCTCTCGGTCAATGTCGCCGCGAACACGGTCAGCCCGTCCTACGACTTCTCGAATGCCTGGCCGAAGCGGATCTCGTTCCGCACCGGCAGCATCATCACCGGCGTCCTCGGGATCCTCATCCAGCCCTGGCTGCTGTACCAGGACCCGCACGTGTACATCTTCACCTGGCTGGGCTTCTACGGCGGCGCCACCGGCGCCATCGCCGGCGTGCTCATCGCCGACTACTGGCTGATCCGTCGGACGAACCTGAATCTGGCCGACCTGTACCGACCGTCCGGCATCTACCGGTACGTGAGCGGCTGGAACTGGCGGGCGGTGGTCGCGCTGCTGGTCGGCATGTTCGTCGCGTTGGGCGGCGCCTACTCGGCGACCAACGCCGACGGCTCGGCCAGCGGCCCGTTCCCGCCCGGCGGGATCTTGGGCTTCCTGCACGTCCAGCTGCCCTGGGGCGGCTACCTGTACGACTACAGCTGGGTTCTGGGCCTGATCGTGTCGTTCGTCCTCTACTGGGTGTTCACGCGCTTCGTGCCGCAGCGCGAAGCGACACCGACCGGCGCGGCGCAGCCGGCCTGAGTCAACGGACCGGGCTCCGCCCGGATTTCCACGCGTCGCACGAGCGAGGCCCCTCCGCCCGGAGGGGCCTCGCCGATTGCCTGAGTCATGTCGCCACACGACCGCACAGGTCAGGGGCGATCAGCAGATCCGGGGCAGCTGCTCCCCCACCAGCATGTCGACGATCCGCTCACTGCCGACGAGGGTGCGGATCGTGACCATGCCCGGATGGTCCGCCACCACCTCGCCGATCCGGGCCGCCTCGGCACCCTCGGGGAGCGCCCGCATCGCCGCCAGCACCGCCTCGGCAGACACGGCCGGCACGATCGCCACCAGCTTGCCTTCGTTGGCCACGTGGAGCGGGTCCAGGCCCAGGAACTCGCAAGCGGCGCGGACCGGCCCCGGGATCGGGATCGCCGGCTCGTCGAGCACCATCCCGACCCGCGAGGTCCCGGCGATCTCGTTGAGCGCCGACGACAGGCCGCCGCGGGTGGGGTCGCGAAGCACGTGGACGTCCGGCTCCACCGCCAGGATCGCCGAGACCAGCCCGTTGAGCGCCTGGGTGTCCGACGCGATCTCGACCTCGAACTCGAGACCCTCACGAACGCTCATGATGGCGACCCCGTGGAGCCCGATGGGGCCCGACACGATGACCGCGTCGCCCGGCTGCGCCCGGTCCGCGGCGGGCGCGACGCCCTCGGGCACCACGCCGATGCCGGCGGTGTTGACGAACAGCCGGTCGGCCGCACCGCGTCCGACGACCTTGGTGTCCCCGGTGACGATCCGCGCGCCGGCCCGCGAGGCCGCCTCCGCCGCGGAGACCGTGATGAGCCGAAGCTCCTCGAGCGGCAGGCCCTCCTCGATCACGTAGGCAAGGCTGATCGCCAGCGGCTGCGCACCCATCATCGCGAGGTCATTGAGGGTGCCGTTGACCGCGAGCTCGCCGATGTCGCCACCCGGGAACCGGATCGGCGACACCACGAACGAGTCGGTGGTGAACGCAAGCCGGCCGGCCGGCACGTCGACTACGGCGGCATCGTTGAGCGGACCGCCGGGCGAGGCCGTGCCGAGCGCAGGTGCCAGGACGTCGCGCATCAGGGCGTTCGACAGCTGGCCACCCGAGCCGTGGCCCAGGATCACCCGCTGGTCCTCGGGGATGGGCGCCGGGCAGGCGATGCCCTCGGCGTCGATCGTGACCCGGGGCTCGTCTGACGTGGTCATCGCGTCGCCTCCTGGGGGGAGGATGCCACGGACGGGGACGAGGGCACGGGCACCAGGGGCAGGGCGCCGCTGAAGCCGCCCGTTGCGGCCAGGCCGCGGCCCGCGGTGTAGAACGCCGCGCACGTCCCCTCGGAGCTGACCATGGGCGCCCCCAGCGGCTGCTGCGGCGAGCACAGCGTCCCGTAGGCGGTGCATTCGAGCGGCGTCCGCTCGCCGGTGAGGATGGCGCCCGCGATGCAGGCCGGGTGCTCGTTGGTCCGGATGTCGCCCACCTCGAACCTGGTCTCCGCATCGAACCGCGCGTACTCGGGCCGCAACCGGTAGCCGGACATCGGGATCTCGCCCACGCCGCGCCACTTGCGGTGGCCGACCTCGAACACCTTGAGCACCTGCTGTTGCGCGGCGGGCACACCCTCGCGGGTCACCGCCCGCGTGTACTGGTTCTCGACCTCGAACCGCCCCTCCTCGAGCTGGCGGATCGCCATCAGGATGCCCTCGAGCAGGTCGAGCGGCTCGAACCCGGTGACCACGATCGGGACCCGGTACTTCGCGGCGATCGGCTCGTACTCGGTCCAGCCCATGATCGCGCAGACATGACCAGCGGCCAGGAACGACTGGACCTGGTTGGTCGGCGAGTCGAGCAGGGCGGTCATCGCGGGTGGGACGAGGACGTGCGAGACGAGGACGCTGAAGTTGTCGATCCCGCGCCGGGCAGCCTCCGCCACGGCCATCGCGTTGGCGGGCGCGGTGGTCTCGAAGCCGACCGCGAAGAACACGACCTGGCGGTCGGGGTTGGCAAGCGCGATCTTCAGTGAATCGAGCGGGCTGTACACGATCCGGACATCGGCGCCGCGGGCCTTGAGGGCAAGCAGGTCCGTGGTCGAGCCGGGCACGCGCAGCATGTCGCCGTAGCTGGTGAAGATGACGTCGGGCCGGGCCGCGATCGCCAGTGCCTTGTCCACCTGCTCGAGCGGCGTGACGCAGACGGGGCAGCCGGGACCGTGGATCATCCGGACGCCCTCGGGCAGCGCCTCGTCGATCCCCTGCTTGACGATCGTGTGCGTCTGGCCGCCGCAGACCTCCATCATCGTCCACGGCCGGGTCGTGATCCGATGGATCTCGGTCAGCAATTTGCGGGCGAGCACGGGGTCGCGGTACTCGTCGAGGTACTTCATGCGACCGGCTTTCCGGGCATCGACGGCGGCTGCGCCGGATTGAAGGTGAGCGCCTCCGGTGTGTCGTCGCTCACGATCGCGGGCTGGTCCATCCCGGCACCCATCGTCATCAGCTCGGGCTCCATCACGCCCATGCTGTCGAGGATCTCGAGCGTCTTCAGCGCCTCGTCCTCGTCGACCTTCGAGATCGCGAACCCGACGTGGACGATGACGTAGTCACCGACCTCGATCTCGGGCAGGTACGCGAGGCAGGCGTCCTTGCGCACGCCACCGAAGTCGACCTTGCCCATCGCGAGCCCCGCCTCGTCGCGGATCTCGGTGACCTTGCCCGGAATGCCCAGACACATGCGATCAGCCCTCCTGCCCCGCGGCCCGCGCCGCATTGAAGCCGGCGGGCAGGACCATCGTGGTCGCGCCTGCTGCCAGCCTGGCCGCGGCAACCGCGGCCTGACCGTAGCTCACCCCGCCGTCGTTGACGGGAACCTGCCGGTTGATGAACGTCTCGAACCCGTCCCCGGCCAGCCGTCGGAGCATCGCCGACGCCAGGCGCCGGTTCTGGAACACCCCGCCCGACAGGCAGACGATGCCCACGCCGGTGCGCGACCGGGCGTCCGCGAGCAGCTCGCGGGTCACCTCGATCACGGTCTCCTGGAACGCTGCCGCCAGCAGGGCCACCGGCCTGTCGCTCGCGACGCCCTCGAGCAGGGCCGCCAGGGTGGGACGCGGGTCGTACACCTGCAGCCCGTCGCTGCGCCGGATCGCGAACGGAAGGGGGCCCGTCCGCCGCTCCCCGGCCGCGAGCTCGAGGTCGATGGCGGCCTGCGCCTCGTACTCGGCGACGTCGCGGATCCCCAGCAACGCGGCTGCCGCGTCGAACAGGCGTCCCGCCGACGAGGCGATCGGTGCGTTGAGCCCGCGCGCGATCTGCTGTCGGACGAGCGCGACCTCGCGTGGATCGAGCCGCTCGAGGAGGGCCGGGGCAAGCGCCGGCAGATCGTCGCCGCTCCTGGATCCGGTCGCGCCGTCGTCGTCGAACGCCTCGGCCCCGAACAGGTAGCCCAGCGCCATCCGGTAGGGACGCCTCACCGCCAGCGCCCCGCCCGGCAGCGGCGCCCGGCCGAACCGTGCCAGCCGCGTGTACCCGCGCAGATCGGCGAGCAGGATCTCGCCGCCCCACAACGTGCCGTCGTCGCCCATCCCCAGCCCGTCGTAGGCGACGCCCAGGAACGGTTCGGCCACCCCGTGCTCGGCCGCGCACGACGCCACGTGGGCATGGTGGTGCTGGACGGCGATCCGGCGATCGGCGGCGAACCGGTCGATCGCGTACTTGGTGGACAGGTACTCCGGGTGGAGATCATGGACGACCACCTCAGGCTCCAGCGCCAGCAGCCGCGACAGGTGGGCGAGGCCGTCGGTGAACGCACGGTGGGTCGCCAGGTCCTCGAGATCGCCGTTGTGCGGGGCGACGTGGGCGCGAGCGCCCCGGGCGAGGGTGAACGTGTGCTTGAGCTCGGCGCCCACCGCGAGCAGCGGAACCGGCGTCGCGATCGGCAGCGGCATCGGCTCCGGGGCATAGCCGCGGGCGCGCCGCACGACCGACTCCCGGCGGGCCACCACGCGGGTGACCGAGTCGTCGTACCGGGCCCGGATCTCGCGATCGTGGGCAAGGAAGCCGTCCGCCAGGCCGCCCAGCCGGACCAGCGCGTCCTCGTCGTCGGTCGCCAGCGGCTCGTCCGTGAGGTTCCCGGAGGTGAGCACGATCGGACGCGCGACGGCCTCAAGCAGCAGGTGGTGGAGCGGCGTGTAGGGCAGGAACACGCCCAGCCGCCGGTTCCCCGCCGCGACGGACGGCGCCAGGGCGGGATGGCCATCACGCCGGGCTTCGAGCAGCACGATCGGCCGGGCGGGCCCGGTCAGCAGCACCTGCTCGAGGCGCCCGATGCGGCATAGCGCCGCGGCCGCCTCCATGTCGCGGACCATGATCGCGAACGGCTTCGCCCAGCGGCGCTTCCGGTCACGCAGGCGGGCAACGGCGGCGTCGTCGGTGGCGTCGCAGGCGAGGTGGTAGCCGCCCAGACCCTTGATCGCGACGATCGCCCCGTCCGCCAGCGCGCCGACCACCCGCTCGAGGGCCGCCTCCTCGGCGGCGACCGGCGCCGGGGCGCCCGTGGGCCGCCAGGTCAGGCGGGGTCCACACGCGGGGCACGCAATGGGCTCGGCGTGGAACCGCCGGTCGGCGGGATTCCGGTACTCGGCTGCGCAGGCCGGGCACAGGGAGAACTGCCGCATCGTCGTCTGCTCGCGGTCGTACGGCAGCTGGTCGATGATCGTTGCCCGCGGCCCGCAGTTGGTGCAGTTGGTGAACGGATAGCGATACCGGCGGTCGGCGGGGTCGAACAGCTCCCGCAGGCAGTCGTCGCAGGTCGCGATGTCCGGCGGGAACAGCCGCTCGGTGGCGGCCGCGGCGACGCTCTCGTCGATGGCGAACGGGATCGGCAGCTCGTCGATCGGCAGCCCGTCCTCGCCCGGCGCAATCGCGGCAACGGTCACCCGGTCGACACGCGCGCGTGGCGGGGCATCGGTGCGCAGCCGACGCACGAAGACGTCGAGCGCGGCAGCCGGACCGGCGATCTCGATCTCGACCCGGCCCGCGGCATTTCTAATCCGGCCCGCGAGCGCGAGCTCGGTCGCCAGGCGCCACACGAACGGACGGAACCCGACACCCTGGACGACACCCTCGACGATGACGGCCCGGGCGGCGTGCGCGGAGCTGGCGGCCGGGACGCACACGTCCGGGCGGACGGTTGCAGCCATGGACCAAGCGTCTGCTGCCTGACCTCCTGCTCAACCTGCCGAACGGCCCTCATTCGACCCCCCTGACCGGACGGTCCCAGACGCCGCTTGGCCAGGCCATCCGGAGGGGGTTTCCCCGCTCGCCCACGGCCCCGGCCTGACGAGCTCGGGGGCGGGCTCCGGGTCCGGGGTCAGGGACCGGGGGTCGCGGTCCCGTCCGAGCTGGTCGGGACCTCCGTGGGCGTCGCCGTCGGCTCAGCGATCGGCGCAGGGGTTGCGGTCGGCGCAGGCGTCGGTGTCGGCGTAGGCCTGGCCGAAGGCGTTGCCGTCGGGGCGGGGGTTGCGGTCGGCGCAGGCGTCGGTGTCGGCGTGGGGGCCAACGTCGGTGCGGGCGTCGGCGCAGGCGTTGCCGTCGGGCGCGGCGCAGGCGTTGGCGCCAGGGTGGGCGCCGGCGTCGGTGTCGGTGTGGGCACCGGCTCCTCGGCCGGCAGTCCGCTTCGGACCGGCAGCAGGATGACCCAGCGGTGGTACCACTCCGATGGGCCGTGGGACGGAGCCACGGCGCTTCGAATGGTCCCGGCCGTCAGCGGGTCGTCATACGGGCTGTCCGTCTCCCGATAGGCCTGGAAGCGAAGCCGGACCGGCCCGCGCTTGAGCTGCCGCTTGCTCAGACGCCGGTTTCTCGCGTTGTCGCGGCGGAGCGGATCCGACAGGTACACGTAACGCACGGCGAAGTGGTTCGAGACGCGGGGGTCCTCGCCGGTGACCACGTACCCGGTCATGACCTGGGCGTGCCCGCCGGCCCACCCCAGGATGCCCACCGGCATCCCGAGCCGGGCGATGGCCTTGACCGCCGCCTTGAGGGCGCGGTTCATCGTCTTGTAGGCACGATCCTGATACACCTGCTCGGCCGGGTCGGTCATCGCCGCCGCGCCCCAGCCGTAGGCGTTGAGCGCGTTTCGCCAGCCGTGCGCGTCGGACCCGGCTGACGTCGAGCGCAGCGTGTCGTTGGTGCGCTCGAACGCGAGGATCGAGGTCAGGTCTCGAGGGTTGGTGCTGCTGTTCTTGGCCCTGGTGGGCGTCCAGATGAACCCGTTGCCCCCCGTGCCATCGTAGGCGATGGTGTTGAGCATGGTCATCGCCGACGCCGCGGTGCACGCCGTGTAGTACGGATCCTGGTACAGGAACGCGCTCGACACGTAGAGGTTGCGGCTCCAGGTCGCGGTCGCGGTCGCACCCGCGGGCACCACGCCCATCAGCACGATCGCGGCGAGGAGCGGCGCCAACAGCGCGCCAGGCCGCCTGCGAACCGCGCGCGGACCGGCTCGAAGCAGGGCACGGTCAGGGACGGCTGGCTCGATCTGTGGGCCTGTCAAGTCTCCCCCCCCCGTGGCTGGACATCACGCAAGGGACGCAATGGGCATCTCCAACCATCCGCCGCGGCCAGGGGTCGGTCAAGCCGTACCTTCGGCCCTGGGGGGCGGTTCCTGACGCGACGGAGAAGGTTTCGAGCGAGGGGCCCGCGACCCGACGATCGGGCACCCGGGAGCCGTTCGCCACACGGTCGCCGGTACACTTGCGGGCATGGCCGGGACGAGTGCCGCCGCAGGCGGCGGAGGCGCAGCGCTCGAGGCCCAGGTCATCACCGTCGCCGGGCCGCGTCCCGCAATCTCACTCGGTGTGGTCGACGCCCACGATCACCTGATCCTCGATACGCCAGCGCTCCCGGGCCAGGCCATCGGCGACGTCGACCGGGTCGTGGAGGAGGTCCTCGACGCGCGCTCCACGGGTATCGCCTGCATCGTCGAGATGACCCCGATCGGTCTTGGACGGGACCCGGCCGCGATGCGCCGAATTGCCGACGAGACGGGCGTCGCGATCATCGCGGCCAGCGGCTATCACCGCGATGCGCACTACCCGGCGGCCCACTGGGTCCACGAGGCCACCGTGGAGACCCTGGCCGACCGGATCGTGACCGACCTGACCGTGGGCATGCATCCGGCTGACTGGCTCGACCCGTCGCTGCCGCTGGACGCGGCACGGGCCGGAGCGATCAAGGGTGGCGCCTCGTACCACCGCGTCACCCGCGGCGAGCGGCGCCGGCTGGAGGCCATCGCCGGTGCCGCCGCGGCGACCGGCGCCGCGGTCCTCGTCCACTCGGAGGTGGGCACGGCGGGCCACGAGATCGTCGACCTGCTCGAGGCGGGCGGTCTCGGGCCCGATCGGATCGCGCTTGCCCACCTCGACCGGAACCCGGACGCCGAGATCCACGCGGAGCTGGCCGATCGTGGCGTGACGCTCGAGTACGACACGATCGGCCGGACCAAGTACCACCCCGACAGCGTGGTCCTGGACCTGATCGAGGCGGTCGCCACGGCCGGGCACCTCGAGCGGATCGTCCTCGGGCTGGACCTCGGCACGCGCGACTACTTCCGCGCGTTCGACGGCGGCCCCGGGCTGCGCTATCTGATGGCGACGTTCGTGCCCAGGCTTCGCCGCCGGCTGGGGGACGAGGCGGTCGAGCGGATCCTGGTCAGCAACCCGGCCCGGCTGTACGCCCTTCGCCCCGCGGGTGAGAGCGCGTCATGACCGCCGCGTACGACGTGGTCGTCATCGGCTCCGGGGCGGCCGGATCCGCGGCGGCCATCACGGCAGCACGGCACGGCGCCCGGGTCCTGCTGGTCGACCGCCTCGCGTTCATGGGCGGCACCTCGACCGCGGTGCTGGACACCTTCTACGCGTTCTACACGCCGGGCGAGCGACCGAGGCGGGTCGTCGGCGGTCTCGGCTGGGAGGTGGCGAGCGCGCTGCGCGAGGCGGGCGTCGCCTTCGAGCGCCCGAACACCTACGGCGCTGGTACGGGTGTCACCTACGATGCCGAGGCGCTCAAGGTCCTCTGGGAGCGACTGGCGACGGAGGCCCGCGTGGACCTCCTGCTGCACACCTGGGCGACCGGGGTCCGCGTGGAGCAGGGACGCCTGGCGGCCGTGCGGCTGTGGAACAAGGGCGGCGAGCGGTGGGTCGAGGCGGCCGCGTTCGTGGATGCGTCCGGCGACGCGGACGTATGCGCGTTCGCCGGGGTCCCCCACGACGCGCCCTCGAGCGCCCATCCCGTGCAGTCGCTCTCGACCCTGTTCAAGGTCGCCAACGTCGATGTCCCGCGGGCCTCGGCCGTGCCCAAGTCCGAGCTGTGGCAGCGCATGCGCGAGGCGGCGGCCAGCGGCGCCTATCACCTGCCGCGGGTGGAGGGCTCCTGGCACCGAACCCCATACGATGGCGTCGTGTTGGTCCACATGACCCGGATCCCGAACGTGGACGCGACGGATCCCGAGCAGCTCACGGCCGCCGAGCTCGAAGGCCGGCGCCAGGTGCAGGAGTACCACCGCTTCCTGCGCGACCGGGTGCCCGGGTTCGAGCGGGCGGTGATCGTGGCGACCAGCCCGGCGATCGGCATCCGCGAGAGCCGGCGGGTGCATGGCGACTACCGGCTGACACGTGACGACGTCCTGGGCGGGCGCCGGTTCGACGACGAGATCGCGCTGTGCGGCGCGCCGATCGAGGACCATCACGCGGGCGACGACACGGACTGGCGGTACGTGGGCGAGGGCGGCGTGTATGGGATCCCGTACCGGTCGCTGCTGCCGCAGGGCATCGAGGGCCTGCTGGTGGCCGGCCGCTGCTTCTCGGCAACCCACGATGCGCATGCGTCCGCCCGCTCGATGGCCACCTGCATGGCGATGGGCCAGGCGGCCGGGAGCGCGGCGGCGATGGCGGCGGCGACCGGCACGACGCCGAGGCAGGTCGACGCCGGCGAGCTTCGGGCACGCCTGGCGCGCGACGGCGCCCTGTTCGAACCGGTGAGCACCGAGGTGGCGGTGGCATGACGGTCGAGGAGCTTCGGTCCGGTGGCGTCGCCCAGGCGGTGCGTCGCAGCCGGCTGATCGTGGTGCTTCGACGGGTCTCCCCGCTAGCGGCGCTGCTGGCCACCGTTGCCGAGCTGGCGGATGCCGGTGTCCGCGCGTTCGAGATCACCTTCGATGCGCCGTCAGCGGCGCCCGACCTGGCGGCCGTTCGGGATCATCTGGCCGCGCGGTCCGACGGCCCGTTCCTGGTCGGGGCGGGCACGGTCACCGATCGCGACCAGCTCGAGGCCGCCCGCCGCGCCGGTGCCGACTTCGCGGTCGCGCCGCTGCTGGACACCGGGCTGGTGGCGGGCTCCATCGCCCGGGGCCTGCCGTTCATCCCGGGGGCATTCACGCCGACCGAGGTGGCGGCGGCGTGGGCGGCCGGGGCGACGTTCGTCAAGCTGTTCCCGGCCTCCGCCGTCGGTCCCTCGTTCGTCCGGGAGCTCCGCGGACCGATGCGCGAGGTGCCGCTGATCCCGACCGGCGGTGTGGACGGGACGAACGCGCGGGCATTCCTCGACGCCGGCGCAGCCGCGGTCGGGATCGGGAGCGCGATCGTGCGAGCGGACGCGGCCACTCGCCGCTCGATCGTGGCGGCCGTCCTGCCGGACACGAGCAAGGCGGGGTAGGCGGCATGTCCCGGTTTGCCGGCCGAAACGTCCTGGTCACGGGCTCGACCGGCATGGCCGAGTCGGCGATCCGGGCCATCGCAGGCGAGGGCGGCTCCGTGTTCGCGGTCTCGCGGACGGAGGCGCATCTGCGCGCCCTCGCGGATGCCCTCGGATCGGTCGGGTCCAGGTTCGTCTGGCGAGTGGCGGACCTGCGTCGCGAGGCGGAGGTCGAGGCTGCATTCGACGCCTTCGACGCCGCCGTGGGCCGTCTCGACGCCGTGTACAGCGTGGCGGGCATCTCCGGACGGCGGTTCGGGGACGGACCGCTCCACGAGGCCACGCTCGAGGGCTGGGACTCGACGCTGAGCGCCAATGCCACCAGCCAGTTCCTGGTCGCGCGGGCCGCCGTTCGGCGGATGCTGGCGCAGGCGCCGGACGCGGTGGGCAGCCGCGGCTCGCTGCTGTTGATGTCGAGCACCCTCGCCTCCCGCCCGGCGCCCGCCTTCTTCGCCACCCACGCCTATGCCGCCAGCAAGGGTGCGATCGAGGGCCTGGCCCGGGCGCTGGCGGCCTACTACGCGCCACACGGGATCCGGGTCAACGTCATCGCGCCTGCCCTCATCGCGACGCCGATGAGCCGCCGGGCCCAGGACGATCCGGCGATCCTCGCCTACCTCGCCCAGAAGCAGCCGCTGGCAGGCGGCCCGATCGCCGCGGAGGCCGTGACCCCGACCGCGCTCCACCTACTGAGCGACGAGGCCCGGATGATCACCGGCCAGGTGGTCGCCGTCGACGGGGGCTGGAGCGTCAGCGAGCCACGCGCGTAGCGCGGCGACGCCGCAGGTCCGGGGACGGCTCAGGCAGCCTCGATCCAGCCGCGGCCGCGGGTGACCCGGCGCACCTCGAGGTCGTCGGTGAGCTCCACCAGATGCGCCCGTCGTCCCACGGCGATCCGGCCCCGATCCGTCTCGCCCAGCAGGGCCGCCGGGTTGGCAGACGCCGCCGCCACCGCCGCCTCGAGCGACGTTCCTTCCCGGACGAGGTTGCGAACCGCCGTGTCGAGCGCGATCACCGAGCCCGCCAGGGTCGTCGTCCCGAGCAGTGTGGCGCGCCCGTCGCGCACCTCGACCTCGAGCCCGCCCACGATCGTGCGACCATCGCCCATGCCGGCCAGCGGCAGGGCGTCGCTGACCAGGAGCAGCCGGTCGGCGGGCTTGGTCCGGGTGATGATCGGCCACAGCGCCGGATGCACGTGGTTGCCGTCCGCGATCAGCTCCACGTAGGCGTCGTCATCGGTCAGCGCGGCGACCGCGAGCCCGGGGGCCCGATGGTCGACCCCGGTCATCGCGTTGAACACGTGAGTGGTGGTCAGGCCGCCGGCGGCGTAGCCGGCACGAGCCTCCTCGAGCGTCGCCGCGGAGTGGCCCATCGAGGCCGCGATCCCGCGGGCTGCCAGGCGGCGCACCAGGTCGAGCGCCCCGGGCAGCTCGGGCGCGATCGTCATCACCCGCAGCCCCTCGAGCAGCGGCTCGATGGCCGCGTCGCCCAGGTCAGCCGGCGCGCGGAGCAGGGCCGGGTCGTGCGCGCCCTTGCGGGCGGGCGCCAGGAACGGGCCCTCGAGATTGAACCCCAGCGGCTCCGCGCCGTCGGATGGGGCAACCGGGATCCAGCCGCGCACGCGATCGGCGAACCGGGGCAGGTCGGCTTCCGACAGCGAGGGGGCGGTCGGCAGGAACGACGTCACGCCCCGGCGGAGCAGCGCGCGGGCCATCCCCGACAGCGCCGCGGCGTCACCGGTGGCGGAGTGGCCGCCCCAGCCGTGGACGTGGACGTCGATGAACCCGGCAGCGATCAGTGGTCCACGGGCGGCCGTGGCATCCGGCTCGACCACCGAGATCCGGCCGTCCTCGATCTCGATCCGGCCGGGCACGACCCCGCGGGCCAGCACCAGCCGGCCGGCAATGAGCTCAGCCACGGCCGGCCTCGCGGAGCGCCTGCCACATCGCGATCACATTCTCGGGCGGCACGTTGGGCTGGATGTTGTGGACCGCCGCGAACACGAAGCCCCCGCCCGGCGCGAGATCGGCCACGCGCCGGCGCACCTCGGCCCGCACCTCATCGGGCGTCCCGGAGCCCAGCATCCGCTGTGTGTCCACGCCGCCACCCCAGAACACGAGGTCGCGACCGAACTCGCGCTTGAGCGCCGCCGTGTCCATCCCTGCCGCCGAGACTTGCACGGGGTTCAGGATATCAACGCCGATCTCGATCAGGTCTGGGATCAGGTCGCGGACGGCGCCGCACGTGTGGAAGAAGACCCTGGCATCGGTGTGCGCATGGAGGAACGCGAACAGCTCCCGGTGGAGCGGCTTGACCAGCTCGCGATACATCCGCGGTGAGAACAGGGTTCGGTCCTGGCCCCCCAGATCGTCCGCCTCGCCCACCACGTCGACGAACCCGCCAACGAGCGGCAGGGCCCGCGACCAGTACTCGAGCTTGACCTCGAGGATGCGCTCCATCACGCGGCGAGCGAGCGCCGGGTCCCCGGCCAGGTCGAGATAGCCGTTCTCGAACCCGCGCAGCTTGAACAGGCCCTCGGTGAGACCGCCGCAGATCGAGCCCAGCTGGACCGCGCGGCCCTCCTCGGTCGCGTAGCGACGGGCCGCCTCGGCCATGCCGTCGTATCGCCCGGCGTCCGCGGCATCCGGCCAGGCGAACGCATCCACCGCCGCCAGGTCGATGTCCCCCGCGAGCGGCGGCGCAAACGAGTCGTAGTACAGGCCGCCGTCGAGCGGCATCTGGCGGCCGACGCCCCACTCGTCGGTGTACGTCCGGTGCTCGCCGTCGTCCCGGAACTCGCGCCGGTAGGTGGTCGGGCCGCGGGGCGTCACGCCGCGGACGTCGGCGCCCAGCACGTCGAGCACGTCGAGCTCGACGTCGGCCAGCTGCTGGGTAAGGTCGGCGACCCGAGGCTCGCGCCGGTCGAGGCCGAGCGCCGGTCGGAGCGGCTCGTACGCCCGGATGTGGATGCCGGTGACCCGTGTGCCGCCGAGGTCCAGAGGGATCCGGTCGGGCTCGCGGTGATCGAGCGCGGCCCGGACGCGATCGCGTGAGCTCATCGACATCGATGGGCCGGCGGATCCGCCCGCGGCGGCTGGTGTGCTCACCCCGGTCACGCGTCCGCCGGCATCAATAGCCCACCGAGGGCATGTACGCGCCCTCGGGCTCCTGGTACAGCCCGATGGTCATCATGTTGAGCACGAAGAACACCCGCAGGCCCCGGTCGAGGCACCACCGGAACAGGTCGTTGTTCGCGAGCGGCACCAGGAACCCCGGCGTACCGAAGTCCCGAGCCTCGCAGATCAGGGCCCGCATGTCGTCGTTGGTCTCGGCCACCGAGTGGGCGAAGTAGTTGATCTTCGTCGTATAGCCGGTGATCCGGCCCAGCCGCTCGACGACCCGAGCATCGCCGGTCTCGATCGCCTCGTGCAGCTCACCGTCCCGGGTGTGGCCGTGGATCCGGAGGCACAGGGAGTTGCAGGCGTACTCGTCATCGACCGTCGCCGGTCGCACTTCGTAGCCCGGGATCGACTGCCGGATCGGCGTCCCGTGCATCGCCGCGAACGACCCGCGGACCTCCATGCCCAGCTTGGCGTACAGGCTGAGCGACCGGTTGTGATAGGCGATCTGGAGCAGCCGGACGCCCGGTGCCCGCCGTGCGTGCGCCCGTTCGAGCACCGCGTCCATGAGCAGCCGCCCGACGTGCTGGTCCTGGACGGAAGGGTCGACGCTGATCGGCCCGACCGCCGAGATGACACCCCGCTCGTCGAGGAAGTTCGACCCGACCACCCGGCCGTCGAGCTCGGCCACGACGCTGTGGATGCGCGGGTGGTTGATCAGCCACCGGATCGGCTGGGAGGCCGCCTCGACCGTCGGGAAGTCGTGGGGGAAGCCGTGCTCGTCGGCGAGCGTGGCGAACGCCTCGTAGCAGATCCTCCCGGCCACCTGCCAGTCGCCGTCCACCGCTTCGCGAACGACGACCCCGACCCCCTGCCGGACCAGCGTGTGCATCCCTTCCTCCTAACCGGCCGCGACCGGAACCGGATCGCCGCCGGTGGGCGTGTAGTAGCGGCGGTACTCGGCCGGCGACACCGCGCACGACCGGTAGAAGACCTTGTAGAACTGGTGGAGATTGGTGTAGCTCACGGCGCGCGCGATCTCGGCGACCGACAGGTCCGTGCCCAGCAGCAGCCGCTTGGCCTCGGACACCCGGACCTGGGTGACGTACTCCTTGAAGCTCACCCCGGTCACATCCTTGAACACGTGCCGGACGCGGGACGGGCTGACGTGCACGAGGTCGGCCACGTCGTCGAGCGTGATGCTTTCGCGGCAGTGGCCGTCGACGTAGGCGAGCACGGGCCGGATCTGCTCGCGGCGATCGGCCGCCGCGCGCGCTGCGTCGGATGTCGTGCGAGCGCCCGGGCGGGCGTTGGCGAGGGCGAGCGCGAGACGAAGGGTGGCGTCGACGAGATGACGCTCGGCAGGGTCATGGCGGTCCCAGGTAGCTCGCAGCCGCCCGAGCACCTGGGCGATCTCGCCGGCCAGCGGAGACGACGCGCGGATCCTGGGCGATGCGGTCCGCTCGTCGGCCCGAAACGGGGCGAGATATCCGAGGTCCAGCTCCCGGCAGCCGGGCCCCGCGATCAGCTCCGGCCGGAACAGGACCAGCAGCAGCCGGAGCGACCGGCCTGGGTCGGCCAGGGCCACGTGGGGCTGGCTGTTGTCGATGAAGAAGATGTCGCCCGCGTCCGCTGCCAGGGCCCGCCGCCCGAACATGAACGAGCCATGGCCCTCGAGGACGAGCGCGATCTCGAAATGGTCGTGCCAGTGCATCGGATCGCGGTCCCCGCGGGCTGTGTAGTCGAGCACCGCGAGCGGAAAGCCCGGGTCCATGTCCTGCTGCCAGACGTAGACGGCCATGGATCCACCCTGCCAGCCGCGCAGCCGCATCGGACAGGGCCACATGGAGCGTTTCGGGTGCGACGTCCGGGTCGGGCAGCCGCTTCTGCCACTTCATCGACCCGGTCTGGCATTGTCCCGCCGCCGGGCCGGGACCAGCATCGAGAGGTCGAGATCTGCACGTCACGCCAGGAGCAATCCGGTCATGGCCTTCCCCACCCTGTTCAGTCCCCTCCAGCTCGGCTCGATCGAGCTCCCCAATCGCATCGTCCACGTGCCCACGGACATCAGCTCCTCGCACGCCGACGGTGAGGTCAGCGAGCGCGACATCCACCATCACGGCGACATCGCCCGCGGCGGGACCGGGTTCATCATCGTGGGCGCCACCACGCCCGACATGAAGACCGGCCGACCGACGGTGACCTGCCTGGTGGCCGACGGCGACAACTACGTCCCGGGTCTCGCCCGCCTGGCCGAGTCGATGCACCGCTACGGGGCGAAGTGCGCTGTCCAGCTCCAGCACCCGGGGCGCCAGTGCGCGATCCCCCGCTACAACACGCTGGGCGCGACCGACCGCGTGCTCAAGCTCCCCTGGTCGGCGGGGCACGAGATCATCTACGAGAACGCCGATGAGAAGGGCAAGGAGATCCGCGAGGCGTCGATTGCCGAGATCCTGGAGCTGGTCGATCTGTTCAGCGAGGCCGCCTGGCGTGTCAAGCAGGCAGGCTTCGACGCGGTCGAGCTCCACGCGGCGCATGGCTACCTGCTGTCCGAGTTCATGAGCCCCTACCTCAACATGCGCACCGACCGGTTCGGTGGCTCGTTCGAGAACCGGATGCGCTTCCCGCTCGCGGTCATCGACTCGATCAAGAAGAAGTGCGGCCGGAACTACCCGATCCTGGTCCGCTACTCGTTCGAGGAGTGGTGCCCGGGCGGCCGCGACATGGAGGAGGGCCTCGAGACGGCGCGGGTCCTGGAGCGCGCCGGCGTGGCCGCCCTCGACCTGTCGCAGGGCATGCAGGAGAGCCCGGGCGCCGGGTTCGACCCGATGCAGTACCCGCAGGGCTGGGCGACGTACGCGGCCGAGGCGACCAAGAAGATCGTGAAGATCCCGGTCATCACCTCGCATTCGCTCCGCGACCCCGAGTACTGCGAGCAGATCCTGGCCGAAGGCAAGACCGATCTCGTCGGCCTCGCCCGCCAGCTCCTGGCCGATCCCTACTGGCCCGTCAAGGCCAAGTACGGCAAGGTCCGCTCGATCCGCAAGTGCATCTCGTGCCTCGGCGGCTGCTGGCAGGAATCGCTGATGGCCAAGCACGAGATCCAGTGCTCGATCAACGCAGCCTGCGGCAACCCGGCCTATGCCGACATGCAGCGGACGACAAGGCCGGTCAAGGTCGCGGTCGTCGGCGGCGGACCCGCCGGCATGGAGGCAGCGCGGATCGCCTCGGAGCGCGGGCATCTCGTCACCCTGTACGAGAAGGCTGGTGAGCTGGGCGGCGCGATGCTCTACGTGTGCATGGTGCCGGGCAAGGAGAAGATGCGCTGGTACCTGGACTGGATCCGCGACCAGCTGCTCGACCTCAACGTCGACATCCGCCTCAACCACGCGCCGACCGTGGACGAGCTGCGCGGTTTCGACCTCGTCCTCAACGCCACCGGCGCCCGGTCGTACGTGCCTGAGGTCGTCGGCGACACGTCAACGGTCGTGCCGTTCGAGGAGGCCATGGCCTGCCCCAAGGTGGCCTGCGAGTGCCATCCGGGCGGGCGCAAGATGCACAAGCTGGGCGCGCGCGTCCTGCTGTGGGGCGACCACTACGCCGCCACCGACACGGCCGCCTGGCTGGCCGACATCGGCAAGCAGGTCACGATCGTGACCGAGAACCGCGAGTTCGCGGCGGAGACCGAGGTCATCCACCTCTACGTGCTGCGCAAGCGGTTCGAGCAGGGCGACGCCGAGGTCCTGAGCTCCCGGCCGTACAAGCATCCCGTCAACGTGATCACCTCGACCACCGTGGCCGAGATCCGCGAGGGTTCGGTGGTGCTCCAGGGCCAGGACTTCGGCCGGACCGAGCTCGAGGTCGACGACGTGGTGACCTGCCACGTGCGGCCCGAGCTGGGATTGTTCGAGGAGCTGCGCGCGGCCGGGGTCCACGTGCTCAACGTCGGCGACTCGGTGCGGCCCCGGAACCTGTACCACGCGGTGAGAGAGGGCTCGGCGTTCGGGTTGGCCGTTGACGAGCACCTGCTGTTCAACCCCAACGGCGCGATCCTCGACGACCTGCCGATGGACGTCCTGGCGCAGCTCACCCGCGAGGAGGGGCCGGCCTACACGACGAAGCGGATGATGGAGCTGATCGGCGCGACGGGCTGACCTCGGCGGGCCGATCCGCACATGGCGGGGGCCGCGGCCAGCCTGATCATCGCCACACGTGGACAACCATCCGGCTCGTGCACGACCGCGTTTCGCCGCTCCGGGTCGACCGCCCCACTCAGCCGGGGCCGGCCTCAACGTCGAACCGGACGTCGAGCGCGTAGCGGTTGCCCGGATAGCGGGATTCGGTCGCCTCGATCGATCGGCCGTGCGTGTCCGCGATGATCCGGCGTTCGACGAGCAGCGGGGCGTCCCGAGCGACGCCCAGCAGCCGCACGTCTTCGGGGGTCGCCGCCTCGGCGCGGATCGTGGCGTGGCCCCGCCGCAGGTGCAGGCCGGCGCGGGCCAGCGCCTCGTGCAGGGACCCGATCTCCAGGTCGGTCGACATCACCACGTCGGCGGTGCCATGTACCAGGATCGCCGTCTCCACGGC
>Ga0315540_10000790_pt1 | contig 18062 bp, 12 predicted proteins | sample SalMarSW160110MG_FD_203677 | JGI IMG/M metagenome (GOLD analysis project Ga0315540, IMG submission 203677) | Salt marsh sediment microbial communities from the Plum Island Ecosystem LTER, Massachusetts, United States - Salt Marsh Sediment SW1601-10 ...
CGCTCCGGATCCTCGCGTGGCCGAGGTGATTGCGGCACCGACGGACTTCCCCCTCGCCGAGCACCGGCGCCTGCTCGACCAGCGCTGGGCGCCGGGCGCGTTGGTCGACCGTATCAAGAAGCTCGACCCGGATCCGATCCTGACCAACCGGTGGGCGAAGGCGACCGCGTTCAACGCGCTGCGCCGCGATCCGCTCGGGGTGGCTGCGCTCGCGCTCGACACCTGGCGTCTGAACTTCGACCGGGACGTGATGCGGTGGATGATCGACCGCGAGCAGGGCCTCGCCTTCGCACCGACGCCGCGCGTCATCCGTCTGCTCGCCGACGAGCTCTCGCTCGCGGTCACTGCCGACTGGTGCCGCCGGTGGACACCCAGCCGCGCCTGGCATCGGGCGGCGGAGCCCTGGTTCTGCCTGTTGGTCTTCGCTCCTCTGATCGGCGCCGCGGCGGTTCGCCTGGCGGCCCCCTGGGCACGTCCCGCGGTCGCGCTGACCGCGTGGATGACGGTGCCGCTGCTGGCGACGGCGGTCGCCTTCAACCTGCCGGTGCCGCGCATGCTCCACCCGCTCGAGCCGTTCACGATCGCGCTACTGGCGGTGATCGTCGATGCCGCCGTGCGGCTCGCGCGACGTCACTCGTAGCGCAGGGCGTCGATCGGGTCGAGGGTCGCGGCCTTGTAGGCCGGGTAGGTGCCGGAGATCACCCCGACCAGACCGGCGAAGCCGAACCCGAGCCCGACCGCCCACAGCGGGACGTGCGCCGCGGGAAATCCGGGGATCGCCTTGGCGCCGAGGATGCCGAGCCCCCAGCCGAGCAATACGCCGACGATTCCGCCGAGCAGCGACAAGGTGATCGCCTCGATCAGGAACTGGACCAGGATGTCGCCGCGACGCGCGCCCATCGCCTTGCGGACGCCGATCTCGCGGGTGCGCTCGGTGACCGAGACCAGCATGATGTTCATGATCCCGATCCCGCCGACCACGAGGGCGATCCCGACCACCGCGCCGATGACCCACGTGATGGTGCCGAGGATCGAGCCGGTGGTTTCGAGGAGCTCGCTCTGGAGAGCGACCCAGAAGTCGTTCTTGGTCCCCTCGGGCAGTCCGTGGCGCGCGCGCAGCACGTCGGTGATCTGGTCCTTGGCCAGCTCGACGACCTCCGGGGTCTTGGCCTGGAACTCGAGCAGGATCTGGCGGAAGGAGCGCTCGCCGTAGAGATCGCGCGCGGTCGTGATGGGGATCAGCACGAGCTTGTCGTTGTCGCGGCCGAAGACCTCGCCCTGCTTCTCCATCACCCCGACCACCGTGAAGGTGCCGCCGCCGACCGTGATCTCGCGGCCGATCGGGTTGCTGTCCAGGCGGAGCTCCTCGATCACCGAGGTGCCGATCATGCACACGTGGGCGTGGCGGTCGAGGTCGAGCTGGGAGAAGAAGCGTCCGCGCTCGACCCAGTGGTTGTTGAGCTCCTGGTAGTAGGGGCCGACGCCCATCAGGAAGACCGTGAGGCTGCGGTCGCCGTAGCCTGCGCGCTCGGAGCGGAAGAAGAGGGGATTGAAGTAGCGCAGGGTCGGGACCTTGTCCATGACCGCGAGGCCGTCCTCGTAAGTCAGCGTCACCTCGCGGCCGGCGAGGTCGGGATCGAAGGGGTCAGGCCGCGCCTCGACCCGGATGAAGGTCACGCCGACGCCCTGCAGGCGGCTCGAGATCAGGAAGTTGAGCCCCTGAACGATCGACACCACGGCGATCACCGCCGCGACGCCGATGATGATCCCGAGGGTGGTCAGGATCGAGCGCATGGCGTTACCGCGAACCGCGGACAGGGCGATGCGGAGGTTCTCGAGAATCACCGGCCGCCTCGCTTCTGGGCCTGGTCCGCGACGATGCGGCCGTCGAGCAGGCGGATCACGCGTCCCGCGTGGTGCGCAATGTCCTCCTCGTGGGTGACGAGGACGATGGTGTTCCCCGCGCGGTTGAGCTCGTCGAACAGCGCCATGATCTCCTCGGACGTACGGGAGTCGAGGTTGCCCGTTGGCTCGTCGGCGAGCAGGATCGACGGCCGGTTGACGAGCGCGCGGGCGACGGCGACGCGCTGGCGCTGGCCGCCGGAGAGCTCGCTCGGGGTGTGCCGGACGCGGTCGCCGAGGCCGACCTGGACGAGCGCGTCGCGGGCGCGCAGGTGGCGCTTCTTGAGCGCGACGCGGCCGTAGATCAACGGCAGCTCGACGTTCGCGAGCGCAGACGTCCGAGCGAGCAGGTTGAAGGTCTGAAAGACGAAGCCGATCTCCTTGTTGCGGATGTGGGCGAGCTCGGCGTCGTCGAGCCCGGAGACGCGGCGTCCGTTGAGGACGTACTCGCCGCTGGACGGCGTGTCCAGGCATCCGATCAGGTTCATGAGGGTCGACTTGCCGGAGCCCGACGGACCCATGATCGCGAGGTACTCACCGGCGGCGACCTGGAGATCGACCCCGTCGAGCGCGCGGACCTCCTCCGTGCCCATCTGATAGACCTTGCGGAGGTCGCGGATCTCGATCAGCATCAGCCGTCCTGCTCGGTCGTGGAGTCCGCGGCGTGCTCGTCGGGCTCCTGCTCGTGGATGGCGTCGCCGTCGTGCAGCTCCTTGAGGTTGCGGTAGGGGCCTGCGACGACCTTATCGCCATCCGACAGCCCGTCGAGGATCTCGACCCAGACCTCATCGGCGATCCCGGTCTCAACAGGCGTGGCCTTCGCCTTGCCATCGACCAGTGTGTAGACCACCTCGCGCTCTTCGAGCCCTTTGGCCTTGGTGCCGCGGACCTCCTTGCCGGTGTCGTCGAGCGTGCGCTTGACCACGGCCTGGATGGGGACCGCGAGGGCGTCGTCGTGGGTCGCGGTGACGATGTTGACCTTGGCGGTCATGGCCGGGCGCAGCTGGGGGTCGGGGTCGTCGATCGCCACCTTGACCTGGAATCGGATGGTGCCGAGCGCCGCGTCCTTGCGGCCCGAGGTCGCGATCTCGACCACGTGCCCGCGCTGGGGCTTGTCATCCCCGAGGGCGTCGATCAGGACCTCGGTGGGCTGGCCGAGGGCGACCTGGACGACGTCGACCTCGCTGACCTCGACCTCGGCGAGCAGGCGCGACATGTCGGCGATGGTCATGATCACCGAGCCCGGGAGGTTGGTGTTTCCAGGGACAACGGTTTCGCCGCGCTCGGCGTCGAGCTGGATCACGATTCCGTCCATCGGCGAACGGATCGACGTTCGAGCGAGGTCGTCCTCGGCGCGCCGTAGCGCCGAGCGGTACTGCTCGACCGCGTGGCGCTGTGCCCTGACCTCGACCTCGGCCGAGTCTGCTGCGAGCTGGGCGGCGTCGAGGTCCTGCTGGCTCGAGAGGCCATTCTCCTCCAGGCTCGAGGTCCGTCGCAAAGTGCGCTGGGCATCGGCGAGCTGGACCTGGAGCCTCTCGAGCGAGACCTGGGTCTGCTCGAGCGCTGCCTTCGCCTGGTCGCGGGCGGCCTCGTAGAGATCGCGCTCGATCTCGACCAGGAGCTGTCCCTGGCGGACGACATCACCCTCCTTGACTGGGAGCTTGATGATCTCGCCGATGACCTTGGCAGAGATGGCGACCTTGCGCTCAGGGGTGATCTCGCCGGTGGCTTTGACGGTCGATGAGATGGTACGGCGCTCGGCAGCGGCGAGCTCCACTGGCGAGCCGCGCCCGCCGGCATCGCGCAGGCTCGCCCAGACGACCAGGGCGAGCACGGCGACGGCGGCGGCTCCGATGAGGGCCTTCCGCATTCGCGGCCTCCTCCTTGCAGGACTCGACGTCCACTCGGGACGTCAGCTCAGCACGGCCATGAGGGCGGTCTTGCCGAGCACGTACAGGACCCACGGAACCAGGACGACCATCGATGCGGCGCCGCGCGAGATTCGGCCGACGGCCGCCATTCCGAGCACGAGCAGCACGATGATCCAGAGATTGAACACGCTCAGGCTGCTGCCGAGCGCCGTCGGCCACGCCGGCGCGCCGGCGGGCAGGAACGCCGCAACACTGCCCTTGACCAGGTTCGGCAAGGCGGTCGCGGAGAGCTTGTCGACGCGTTGCACGAGCACGACGAGCAGAGTGTTGAGGACGAGCGCGGACGGCCAGTAGCTGTGGACGGTCACCGCCAGGCTGCGGGAGAAGTCGGCGTCCGAGCCGGCGAGCTTGAGCCCACCGAAGAAAATGAGCGCCAAGAAACCCATCATCAAGGGCGTGCCGACGGCCACGAAGACCGGCCCGAAGGAGGCGAGTCGTTGGCTCATCTTCACCTGCGCCTCGATCTGCTCCTCGTCGACCTCGCGGCCGCTCTGCTCGAGGCGCTCTCGGATCGTGGCGTCGAAGTCGAGGTGCGGTGTGGTCACGAGGTTGGTGGCGACCCCCACCAGGATGAGCGCGACCAGGCACACCGCCCACCGGGGCCGGCTGGCGGTCGCGGCGAAGAGCCGGCTGGGGGCGGTGAACGCGAGTCCGAGCCGGGCGAACGGCCCTGGTGTGTCGTCGGCGGGCGCCGGCGCCTCCGGCCCGCTGGTCGGCTCCCAGGCCGGCCGCTCTGTCTCGTTCATGGCGTCGTCCCCTCGGCGGCCTTCGCCGGCTCCTCGCTGACGGGGCGCGGCGGCAGGGAGATCTCACCCATCGACGATTTGAGGTCCGTGAACTGCATCCACTTCACGTCTTTCCAGTAGTCGTGCGGGATGTCGGGCTGGCCCGGGTCGGAAATCTCGATGCCCTTGTTGTCGAGCAGGGTGGCGGTCGCGTTGAGGTAGCCGACGTACGCCTTGCGATAGTCAAGCCATGCGCGGATCTCGCTCAGCTGTGCTTGGGCGAGGTCATCCTGGATCTGGAGCACCTGGTAGTTGGTCGACAGGCCGTTGGCGAACTTGGTCTGCTCGGCTTCGAGGTTGCGCTCGGCGAACTCGCGGGCCGCCGCCGCCGCATCGATCGCCGCCGCACCGTCCTCGAGCGCTCGCACCGCGGTGCGCACCTGGAGGATGATCTGCTGCTCCTGAGATCTCACACCGACTTCGCCCTTCTTGAGGTCCCAGCGCCGCTGTGCGAGGGCCGCCTTCGCGTCGTTGTTGCCGAGCGGCACGGACAGGGTGAGTCCGACGGCCCACTTCGGGTAGTTGGCCTTGCCGATCTGGGTCAGGGAGTCGCCGAGACCGCCCCGACTGATCAGGTACTTCTGTTGCGTGGGCTCGTCGATGCCGTAGAGGTCCCCGCCGATCCCGGCGAGACCGTAGCTCCCGGTCAGGTTGAGGCTCGGCAGGACGGAGTTGCGCGCGACGTCCACGTTGAGCTGCAGGCGATCGAGGTCGAGCTTCGCCTGCTCGAGGTCGGGACGTTTCTCCAGCGCGGTGTCGATGGACTGGCGGAGGTCGGGATGGACGGGCTTGATGAAGTAGTCCTCGGTGGTCTTGATCGAGGCCGTCCATTCGTCGGGGCGGTCGAAGCCGAGGGCGCGCTTGAGGTTGTCCTCGGCGTTTGAGGCAGTGTTCTTGGCGGCGATGACAGCCTGCTTGCGGGTCGCGACACCCGACTCCGACTGGATGATGTCGATCGGCGCCGAGGTGCCCACGTTGACCCTCTCTTTGGTCTCGTTGAGCAGGCGGGTCGCGAGCTCGAGGCTCTGCTGGGCGACGGCCACGGCGCGGCGCGCCGCGACGTAGTCCCAATAGGCGTACTCGACGTCGCGCAGCGTGCCCATGACCTGGAGCTCGAACCCGGCGAGATCCTGCTGGCGCAGGTTGCGGGCGATGACGATGCCGGAGCGGTTGACCGTGGTTCCGAACCCGCGCAACAGAGGCTGGGAGAGCGAAAGCGACAGGTCGGAGCTCCAGCTCGGGTTGAGGAAGACGAAGGTGTTGTTCGTCTCAGCCCGGTACGTCGAGGCGTCCAGCGAGACCTGCGTACCGGTCGGGAGCGCCTGCGCGATCCCGAGGCCGAACGTGGTTGAGCGATTGGCGAGGACCTCTGCGCCCTCGAGGTCACTCGAGGTCGGAGACCGGGCGTCGTTGCTCCGAAAGCTCGCCGAGAGCAGGGGGTCGAACTGTCCCGTCTGCTGGAAGATGCTCGCTGTGGCAGTGGCGATGCCGAAACGTCCGACCTGGAGGTCGAGGTTACGTGCCAGGGCCATAGAGTAAGCCGTCTCGAGATCGAGACTGAGCGTTGCGTTCGGCTCGACGACGGGTCCCGGGACCTCGGCGGGCAGAGCCGACACACTGACGTCTTGGGCCGACGCGGCGATCGCCACCATCATGGCGAGGCTCAGGGCGGGCAGGATCTTGGTGCTCACGAGCGCTCCTCCTTCGCACGACCTTCGCTTCCCTTTACGAAGCGCTCCCGGAAAGGTTCCGAGAGCGAGCCGGGGCGGGTGCGGCGTCCCGGTCGGGCCCATACGGAGCCGACAGGCGTCACGTGCCCTCCTCCCATGAGGCGAGATAGGCCGCCTGAGCGGCGGTCAGCGTGTCGATGTCGAGGCCCATGGTCGCCAGCTTGAGGCGGGCGATCTTCTGGTCGATCTCCTCCGGCACCGGATACACGCGATGCTCCATGGACGCACCGTGGCGGACCATGTGCTCGGCACACAGCGCTTGGTTGGCAAAGGACATGTCCATGACCGCCGCAGGGTGCCCCTCGGCCGCGGACAGGTTGACCAGCCGACCCTCGGCGAGCAGGTAGATCGTGTGGCCGTTGGGAAGCTTCATCGCCTCGACGAACGGCCGTGCGGGCCAACGCTCAGTCGCGATCCGGCGCAGCCCGGCAACGTCGATTTCGACGTCGAAGTGGCCCGAGTTGCACAGGATCGCGCCGTCCTTGAGGAGCTCGGCGTGGTCTGTGGTGATGACGTCACGGTCGCCGGTCACGGTGACGAAGACGTCACCGATCGGTGCCGCGTCGGCGAACGGCATGACGCGGAAGCCGTCCATGGCGGCTTCGAGGGCCCGGACCGGGTTGACCTCGGTGACGACGATGTTCGCTCCGAGCCCGTGGGCGCGCATGGCGACCCCGCGTCCGCACCAACCGTAGCCGCACACGACCACGGTGAGCCCGGACAGGAGCACGTTGGTGGCGCGCATGATGCCGTCCATGGTCGACTGGCCGGTGCCGTAGCGGTTGTCGAACAGGTGCTTGGTGGCGGCGTCGTTGACCGCGACCACCGGGAATGGGAGCACGCCGTCGCGCTCCATCGCGCGCAGGCGGATGACGCCCGTGGTGGTCTCCTCGGTGGAGCCGAGCACTCCGTCGAGGAGGCGCGCGCAGCCGGCCTCGCCGAGGCTCTCGGCGAGCGCGCGGACCTCGGCGTGGAGCCCGTCATGGCGCTTGAGCGCGACGAAGATCAGCGACGACACAAGGTCGGCGCCGTCGTCCATCGTCAGCGTCGGCTCCATCTCGAGGCACGCGCGGACGTGGCGGTAGTAGGTGGTGGTGTCCTCGCCTTTGACGGCGAAGACGGGGATGCCGTGCTCAGCGACCAGGGCGGCGGCGACGTCGTCCTGGGTCGACAGCGGGTTCGACGCACATAGGCGCACCTCGGCCCCGCCGGCGACAAGTGTGCGGGCGAGGTTGGCGGTCTCGGTCGTGACGTGCAGGCACGCCGCCAGGCGCTGCCCGGCGAGAGGACGCTCGGCCGCGAAACGCTCGCGGATCGACTGCAGCACCGGCATCTGGCGGTCGGCCCATGCGATGCGACGTGCTCCGTCGGCTGCGAGGCCGAGGTCCTTGACGTGGTGGGGGACGGACATGCTCTCCTCCTGACCGCTGTGGCGGACCGGCGTATCCTACAGGAATCCGGGCCCCCGCGGCTCCGAGGGGAGTCGCGGAGGCCCAGATTCCTTTCAATCCGCAGCGCGGATTCGGTGGGCAGACAGGCATCACCATGAACGTGGCGCGGCGCCCCGTGCGGGCTGTCGTTCCGCCTCGCGTTGCTCGTCGATGGCGCCTGGCGGTCTCTCTCGCGCCGATTGTGAGAGGTCGCTCTGCTTCCCCTTCTCCTCGCTCGTCCCTGTGTGAGGTCAACAGACGACAGCGCTTTGAGCTGCCAGTTGTTCGAGATGTCGGCACCGCTCGTCCGCGAGTGGGCTCGTTACGAAGAACCGAGTTCCATCGAGAGGCGAGCTCTCGAACAACGTGTGTAGCTGGCAGACTCCTCCGGCCCGTTGGCTCCACACGACGAGTCGCGCCGGAGACTTACCGATCATCCGGCAAGACGAATGATCGTTGCCTGATATCCCGCAACAACGCACTTTGCCACAACATCCTCCTCTTGGGTCCCGAAGAGGGCTGGATTCTCGCAGCCAAGTTCCTGCAGGTCCTTGTCTGGTGAGTCCGACTCGATCACGTAGAAATTGCTCGAAGGTGACAAGCAGGCAAGGTAGGTCAACAGCACGTCGTGAGTCCTTGGCCGCGTGACGACAACAACGGCATTGTCGTTCCCGGGGACGGGGCTCATGAGGGTCCTGGCCCGTTGAATGACATTCGGGATACGAGATTGTTCCTGATTGGCGCCATTGGCCGGGAAGCCGAGATCCTCGTCGCCTTGTGGCACTGCAAACAAACACGTCTTCTCCAGACCGTTGAGTTCCGCGCGAAAGACGCCCCAGTTCAGAACGTGACCGATCGGCTCCAGATTGATCATGTCAATATACGGCGACAACTGCCTCCTCGAAACGAACTTCACCCGACGGTGCAGAGCGTTCCCCAGCCGGCACACGGTCACGTAACGTTGGGATTCTTGATTTTCGTCATGATACAAGAACACAACTGAGCCATCCTGCGGAGATAGGCTCACGTCATTCCTGGCTGCATTGTGTCGGTTCTCATGAGCAATCCAAGCTTGCTCCAGCACATCGTATTTGACGAGACCATCGAGCCGTTGGATCTCGATTTGATTGAATGTCGGTCGTACATCGCCCAGCGGCCGAGAGGCTACTTCGGAAGTCGCGACGACTGGCGGCACCGGCCAGAGAGGAAGCCGCTGCGGCGAGGTTGGAGGGCCCGGCAAGGGGAACCAAGACCAGATGATGAGCAAACTTCCAACACCTGTTGCCAGCCAAGGGCGCTGGATCTTGTTGAGTCCTTCGGCCCAGAGAAAAGGGACAACAGAATAGGCAAACAGGAGGAATCTCTTGGATGCAAACCCGTAAAAAAGAGCAAAGAAACCGAAAAATAGAGCGAACGAGATCACAAGGACCAAAGGGAACGGAATTTTCCGAAAGCGTCTCAACGAAGCCGCAATGCCGATTGGAAGGAGCGCGAAGCCTGGGAGCCCGACGAAGGCTGCGAAGGTCCATCCGTAGAAAAGGAGGTTGTCGGGGAAGAATCCCAGAAGGGGCCAATGAAGAGGCCCTTCCCCAGGTGGCCCAAATAGTAGCCTTTGCACCGCAAGCCAAACTGTCCATGGCCCTATCAACGCGACCAAACCAAGCCAGACCCAGCGCCTGCCCAGCTCGGCGCGTCGAAAGACCAACACCACGACGCCGATTGGGAGAACAAGCAACACGCCCAAGGGCTGGGTCATCGCGGAGAGGCAGGTCAACAACCCCGTTGCAAGGTACCATCGCGAATCGTCCAGGGCCTTGGAAAACGCTGCGAGAGCGAGCACCAGCAAACAGGCAGCCGGCACATCAGCCACAATCTGGAGACCGAAACTTCTCCATGAAGCGTTAAGAAAGAATGCGACGGTGACAATCAAGGCAATCTTCGTCGAATAGAGGCGCCAGAGAGTTCGGGCGAGCACAAATGAAGTGGCTGCGATTAACAACTGAATGAGAACGGGAAGAATGTACAATAAGGAAACACTCTCAAGGCCCGCCATAACCAGTGGGAAAAGAACTGGCCGCCCGGGATGCCGTACGTCGTAACCCACGTATCGCATGGCCTGGGAAATCCAATCGAAGGTGTCGCCACCTGCGAATGGATAGTCGAGGTTGAGGTCTGGATAAAGAAGGAGATATGCCAGGAGGGCTGAGTGGAGAATACCCAGAAGAGCAAGCGAGACAACGAGTATCTTGACGGCGTTCTTCTCGTTCATCGTGCTCCTTTGAGTCCAACGCGCATTGTATATCGCTCCGTGAGGGATCGAGCATCAGGGATGGCAAGAGCAGAAACCTGCTGGTCACGCACTTCTCACCCGAACCCAGTCGGGACGGGCCTGGTGAGCGCGGTGAACCTGAGCGAGGTGGTTGCGAAGCTCGCCGACCACGGCGTGCCGCTCGGCGAGATCCGGCAGGCGCTGACTCTCGGCCTTGAGGTTGTCCCCTTCACCGAGGAGTTGGCGTACGCCGCGGGCGAGCTCCGCCCGCTCACCCGGGACCGTGGACTCTCGCTCGGCGACCGCGCCTGCCTCGCCCTGGCGAAGACATTGAAGCGCCCGGTCCTGACCGCGGACCGAGGCTGGGCGAGTCTCGACCTCGGCGTCGAGGTGCGCCTGGCAGGCGAATGAACATCCTGCCCGGGGCGCGGGGAGCCCACGAACACAAGCTGCGACGAGATCCAAGCCTGGATGCGCAAAGCGCATCCAGAGCCTTTGAAGATGAGGCTGTCCCACCGCTCGGCGGGGCAGCCTCATCCTCAAAGGCTACGAATCTTGCCCTTGAGCAGGTAGACCTCGAACGCGAGCCCGGCCTTGGCAACAAGCCGCCGCAGGTGAGCCACCGGCGCTTTCGAGACCCCCTGCTCGATGTTGTCGCCGTACAGAAAGCAGACCGGTTTCTTGCGCAGGGTCACGGGCAGGATGATGCACTCGCGCGGTTCGGTGTCACCGAGGCCGAGCATGAGGTCGAGGTTGCGCGGCATCGGGGGCAAGCCTCCGATCCAGAAGCTCGTTCCTTGAAGGAGGCCCGAGAACACGGAAGGCTCGCCGACCGGAATCGAGATCGCTTTCACGGCCGCCGCGTCGATGCCCTCGCCGGCACCGTGCCAGCCGATGATGCTGTCCTTGTGCAGGGTGAGGGTCATCCGGCGGCGGAAGAACGGTGCGCAGAAGTCGAGCAGCGCGTCGGCGATGTCCTCGCGCATCTCGGCGTCCTGCAGCTCGATCGAAGCGCGTGCGAGCAGGGTCTCCGGGCTGAGATCTGCGGCTTCCGTCGCGGCCTCGGCGGTCCCGGTCTCCGGCGCAGAATCCGAAGAGCTTCCGCCAGATGACGCGACCGGGCCGGCGACGGGTCCCTCAGGGGCCGCCGCCGGGGTGTCGAGCGTGTCGCCCCCGTTGTCGTGCTCGTGGCGGAGTGAGGGGAACAGCACGAGATCCTCGTCGCTGATCTCGAGCTCCCTCGCGGCGACCGCCTCGCCCCGCGCGCGGCTCTTGGCCACCAACCGCTGCCACTTCGACGCCGACGGCGGTGAGGTGTCGTCACCGATGACGGGCTTGGTAGAGGTCGCGGGCGTGTGGCTGCCCTTGGCGCGGGTCGTGCCGATCTCGCCGTTCGCCAGTCGTCGCAACACGCCCGCGATCAATGGCGGCATCTGGAGGTCGTAGAGCCGGTGCAGCGCCTCGTAGACCCGCACCTCGAGACCGACGAAGCTGGTGACCATGAGCCCGGTCATCAGGCCGAGCTCGTCCTCGATCTGAAGGTTCTCCGGGTTGAGGTTGGCCAGCAGCAGCTTGCGGCCCTCGATTCGAAACGGGACGATCTCGTAGCGGCGCGCGATCCGTGGGGAGATGATGCGCGACAGCCCCTCGCCGATCGACGCGAGCTCGACCGCGGTGACCGGGCGGCTGCTGTGGAAGCGTCCCAGGGCATGAATGAGGGTCGCCTCGGAGACCAGGCCGAGGTCGAGGGCAACCGTGTCGGCGCGGCGGTCGGACACACCCATGGCCTCGGTCACCGCGCGGTGCTGATCGGCGCTGAGAATGCCCTCGCGCAGAAGATGGGTCGCGAATCCGTAGTCCTTCATCTCGGGTTCGGAGGTCGGCACGCGACCCCCGCAGCACCGCAGGATAGCAGAGCGGCTTCGCCGGTGAGGAGGAGGTAAGAAGGTGAGAAGGTAAGTAGGCGAGGATGTGCGCTGTCGTAGGGGCGGAGCTTGTCTCCGCCCGGGGACCGATTCGAACACGGCAACGCCCCTGGATCCACTGATGTGTTCGAGGCGCCGATCCCTGACCTGACCACGACGGCGGGCGCGTCACAGTGTCGAGACCGGGTCGATGTCGATGATCCGTCGTACTCCGGTCGGGGGCGGACTCGCCTCGATCCGATCGAGCACGCGGCGCAACGGCGGCCGCCCGGGTGCGGCCAGGATCAGCTGCCATCGCCACTGTCCCCGGATGCGCTCGAGCGGCGCAGGCGCCGGCCCGCGCAGGCGGAGGCCGTCGCCAGCCGGGTCCACCAGCGCGGCAGCCGCCTCGGCGGCGCGGCGTGCGGTGGTCGCGCTCGCCGCTTCGAATCGGACCAGCGCCAGGCGCGCCGCGGGCGGCCAGTGGAAGGCGCGCCGATAGACGAGCTCTTCCTCGAGGAAGGCTGCTACATCATGCCCGCACGCGTGGCGGACTGCCGGGTGGTCAGGGTAGTAGGTCTGGATCACCACCCGCCCGGGCGTGCCGCCGCGGCCGGACCTGCCCGCGACCTGGGTCAGGAGCTGGAACGTCCGCTCCGCGGCCCTGAAGTCGGGCAGCCCGAGCAGCGCGTCGGCGGAGATCACCCCGGTCAGCGTGACCCTCGGAAAGTGGTGCCCCTTGGCCACCATCTGGGTTCCGACCAACACCTGCACGCGGCCCGCCGCGAACTCGCCGAGGGTGGCTTCGAGCCCGCCCCGACGCCGCACCGTGTCGCGGTCGAGAATGGCGCTGGTGACGCCCGGAAAGAGACGTTCGAGGTGGTGGGCGACCTTCTCGGTGCCGGCGCCGACCGCGTCGAGGAGGGTGCCGCCACAGGCCGGGCACGCGCGCGGCCTGGCGGCGCGGGCGCTGCAGTAGTGGCAGCGCAGGTCCCCGGAGCGGCGGTGGACGACCATCGCCACCGAGCACTCGGTGCAGTCGATGCGGTGGCCGCAGTCGCGGCACAGCAGCACCGGCGCCCAGCCGCGTCGCTGCATCAGCAGGATCGCCTGCTCGCCGCGCTCGAGCGTTTCGGACAGGCTCGCGCGCAGGCGCGCCGAGAAGAGGGTGCGGCCCTGCTCGCCCGGCTCGCCCGGCTCGCCGCGCAGGTCGACAACCTCGACCTCGGGCAGGGACGCGCCGGCGACCCTTCGGGTGAGCTTCAAGGTGTCCGCCTTGGCCCGCCGGACGAGTGCGGCGGCCTCGACCGAGGGCGTCGCGGAGCACAGCAGCACGGGAATGTCGAGCCGCTGCCCGAGCACCAGCGCGAGGTCGCGCGCGTGGTATCGGGGTGCCTCCTGCTGCTTGTACGCGGCGTCGTGCTCCTCGTCGACCACGATCAGCCCGAGCGGGACCACGGGGGCGAACAGGGCAGAGCGCGGGCCGACCACGACCCTGGCCTCGCCGGCCCGGACCGCCTGCCACTGGAGCCACCGCTCGCCCTCGGCCTGGGCCGAGTGGAGCACCGCGACCCGGGAGCCGAAGCGCTGCTCGACGGCTCCGACCGCAGCCGGCGTGAGGCCGATCTCGGGCACGAGAACGATCGCGCCGCGTCCGGCGGCGAGGACCTTCTCGATGCAGCGCAGGTAGACCTCGGTCTTGCCCGAGCCGGTGATACCCTCGAGCAGCAGCGGTGCGAACCTGCCACTGGTGAGCGCCGAGTCGATCCGCGCCACCGCCGCCCGCTGCTCGTCGGTGAGCGTGACGTGCCCGCCGCCGCCCAGCGTCCACCGCGCCCGGGCCGCGGGGCGCTGGGTGAAGCGGGTGACCAGGCCACGCTCGACGGCCGCACGGACCGTGGACGGTGAGCAGCCGGCGCCGGCACAGACCTCGGCGACCAGTGCCGGCCGCCCCTGCGCGGCCAGCCACTCGACCACCGCGCGCTGGCCCCGGGCGCGTCCGGCGCGCTCGACCAGGTCCTCGACCGGGGCGTCGGCGAGAGTGACGGCCGCGACCTCCGCCTGCGGGGCGCGGTCGCGTCGCCGCCGGCGCAGCCGCACCAGCCCGGACTCGGCGAGGGCCTCGATCGGGGCGCGGCTCGCGGCTCCTGCCTCGGCGAGCAGGGTCGGCAGCCGGCGGCGGGTACTGCGTGTGAGGACGGTGAGGACCGAGGCCTGTGCCGCCGGCAGTGCGCTCGGATCGGCGGCGACGCCCGCCGGTGTGATCTCGACCTCCTCCGCGTCGGCACGCAGCAGGCCCGCGGGGAGCATCGAGGCAAGGGTGTCGCCGAGCGGACAGCGGTAGTAGTCGGCGGCGAAGGCGGCGAGGTCGAGGAGATGCCCGGGCAGCAGCGGCTCGTCGTCGAGCACCTCGGTCAGCGGCCGGACCGCCGCCGGGTCGAGCTCCGTGGTCTCCTCGAGTCCGACCACGACCCCGGTCGCGGCGCGCCGGCGCAGCGGGACCCTCACCCGGACCCCGGGCAGCACGAGCCGGGCGAGCTCGGGCGGGACGCCGTAGATCAGAGCATCGGGAGAGCTGCGCGGCAGCGCGACCCGCGCGTACATCACGCGACCGTCGCGGTCGGGCCGAGCAGCCGCCGCGTGACGGCTGCGGCGACCTCCTCCGCCCGCGTCTTCTGGAGGTGGTGGCCGCCGCTTCCGAACACCAGCCGCTCGACGTTCGGGAACAGCGCGGCGAGCTCGTCCTGGACCGCGGGTTCGCTGAGGCGGTCGTCGCGGGCGGACACGGCCAGCACCGGGAGCGGGAGCGAGCGGGCGGCCGCGGCGAGGGCGCCGAAGTCGACCGACGCGATCAGCCCGAGGTGGAGCAGGACCTCGCTCCGGTCCGTGGGCGGCGGCAGGCCGATGCTCCGGTAGACCCCGCGCAGCGCGATCGTGAGCCCGGCGCCGATCACGGGCTGACGCGCGACCGGCACCAGCCGGCGGTAGACCTTCGGCGGGAAGCGCATCGCACGGTGGGTGCTGACCCCGAGGGAGGCGAGCAAGGCGACGCCCCGATAGCGCTCGGGGTGCGCAGCCGCGGCGAGGATCACGGCGCCGCCGCTGAACGAGTGGGCGAGCAGCGCCGGCCGTTCGAGCTCGAGGGCGTTGGCGACCGCGCCGAGCGCCGTGGCCCAGTCGGCGACCGTCGTGCCGGGGACCCCGGGCGAGCCGCCGAAGCCGGGCAGGTCGAGGCGGACCACGTGCCAGTGCTCCGCGAGCGCGGGACCGAGGTAGCGGAAGTCGCGCACCGAGCCGGGTATGCCGTGCCCGCACAGGATGGCGGGCGCTTCCGGACACCCCTCCTCGGCGATGGACACCGGGCCGACCGCGGTGTCGTGGAGGCGGGTCGGCGGGTCGGCGGGGGCGAAGGTCGAAGTCACGTCGGCGGACGATTGTAGCCTGCGAGCGACGCGGGCCGCGACTCGCACGCGCCGCTGCCGAGCCCGCCCCCGAGCTACGGGACCGGAAGCATCAGGCGCCTGGCCTCCGTGATGACGTCCTTCGCCTGGTCGAGGGACAGCCGCAACAGCTCGGCGATCCGCTCCGGGGCCGAGTTGGCGAGGGCGGCGACGTCGGCGATGCCCGCCTCCTTCAGGGTCGCGGCGCGGCGCGCACCGATCCCGGTGATCGCGTCGAGCGTGGTCGGCCGGGCCGGCGTGCCGCCGCCGCCAGGCGTCGCATCCTGGATGCGCTTGAGGTCGAGCTCGAGCTCGGCCTTGAGGGCCGCGACCGCCGCCGTCAGGCGCTCGATCTCGTCGTCGAAGCGGGCGAGGGTCTCCTCGCGCGCCTTCTGCACCTGCTCGAGGCGCGCGGACAGGCGCTCGACCTCGCGCGTCTTGGCGCGGGTCGGCAGGTCGGAGGACGCGGTGCGCTCGCTGCCTGCGGTCTTGAGCTGCTCGTCGAACTGCTGCAGCAGGCGGGTGTGGGTGTCGATCGCCTCTCGGATGGTTCGCACGGCCATGGAGACCTCCTCGGAGCCTCGAGCGGCCCCCTACAGGTTGAATGCCGTCTCGGGGCTCGGGAACTGCGCCGCCGCGGGACGGTCGCTCTTCCCCGTCGTGTGGTTGCCGATGAACGGGCCCGGGACGCCGTTGAACGCCACGGACCGGACGCCCTCGGCGGGAATCGACGTCACGCGGTTGCCGGTCACGATCGCGCTGCGGCCGCGCAGCGACACCGTTGCGGTGTTGTCGCGCGGCTTGGCGACCCAGTGGTCGCAGCGGTTGTCGGCGAAGATCACGCTTTCGAAGCGGATCCGAACTGTCTTCGAGATCAGGAGCTCGAGCAGCTCCACCAGGGACGAGGCCCCGGTGCCGGCCATGGTGTTGCCCAGGATCTGCGCGGTGCCCCCGAACACGATCAGGTCTGTGAGCTCGACCTCGAGCAGGCCCCACAGCAGCAGGGAGCGGTCCTCGGCGGCGGGGTCGCGGGGGAGGAGGGGGTTCGAGTAGCCCACCCGGTTGCCCTCGATCCGGCAGCTGAACACGAGTAGCGCGGCGATACCGAAGGCCGGCTGGACGACGACTTTCTGGTCGGCGGAGACGCCGGTATCGAGGACCTCGCAGGAGTCGACAACGATCTCCCCGAGGCCGACGAAGACGCCGACGGACATCGCCGGTCCGCCGGACCCGCAGGAGCGGAATCGGCTCGACCCGAGGGTCGTGGTCCCGATCAGGTTGGCCCCGCCGAATCCCCACGCCTTCATGCTCTCGACCCGGTTGCCGGCGGCGCGGAGCTGCCCGTGGGACACGACCGTGAACCCGAAGTCGCCGTCCTCGAGGTGGTTGTCGAGCGCCCGGCCGCGCTCCCCGCGGTCGAAGCGGATGCCGTGGCTTGAGCCCTCGACGCGGTTGCCGGCCACCCTGGCCGATGCCGTGTCCGTCAGGTAGATGGCGTAGCGGGCCCCGCCGAGCTTGGCACGCTCGATCCGGTTGTCGGTCACCTCGGTTGCGAGGTTGCGGTCGATCCAGATGGCATCCTGGAGGCCGCTCAGGAGATTGCCGTGAACGGTGCAGCGGTCCGTGTCGACCTCGATCCCGTCGTCTGCGATGCCGACCAGGATGCCGGTCGGCAGCTCGCCCTTCTGGCTGTCGCGCAGCCGGCTCTCGACCACGTTGCCCTCGACCCGGCACTCCCGCGCCAGCACCCGGATTCCGCCGTAGAGCGGTGAGGCGAAGCGGAGCAGGTTGTCGCGGATCACCGACTGCGGCGCCGCGACGTCGATCCCGAACAGCCTGGTGCCGTCCCCGTTGCCGTCGGGCCCGAGGCGCTCGACGGTGTTGCCCGCGATCACGCTGCCGCGGGCGAACGACGCCGGTCTTGTTCCCGACGGGTCGTCGTTGAGGACGATGCCCTCGAGGAAGCCGGTGAGGTGGCTGCGTTCGATCCGGCAGGCGCCGCGCACGTCCTGCAGCCGTACTCCGGCGAGGGCCTGCTCGACGTCCTTCTCGACCGCGCCGATCAGCTCGCAGTCGTGGATCGCGATGTCCTGGGAGTCCTTGACCACCCACACCGCCGTCGCGGCGTGCTCGATGCGGCAGCGCTCGATGGTGAGGTCGTCGACCTCGAGGCAGAGGACGCCGGTGAGAAGGTCGGGCTGGGCGAGCGAGACCCAGCAGTCCTGGATCCGCACCCGCTCGCAGCGGGCGAGCTCGATCACGCCGGGGCCGGGCTTTCCGACCGGCTCCTTGTTGAGCAGCTCGAAGCGCAGGCTCGCGATCACGATGTCGGAGATGACGTCGGTCGGGTCCTGCGGCTCGACCCGCAGCATGCGGGCGCCGGCGCGCATGCGGACGACCGTCTGTGGGCTCTCGCCCTTCAGGACCACGTTCGAGATCGCGATGTGCAGGGTCTTCTCGATCAGGTGGGTCCCGGTCTTGAGGCACACGCAGCCGCCCGACGGTGGCAGCGCGTCGATCCCCGCCTGGACGTCGTCGCCCACCTCCACCACCACCGTGCAGCAGCCTGGGCCGAGGTCGGTGAGGGGAGGGAACTTCGGACGGCAGTCGAGCGGCGTGCCGATGAAGGTCTCGCCGTCGAGGTCGACGAGGAGGTTGCCGTCGGTGTCCC
>Ga0315540_10000792_pt1 | contig 18044 bp, 19 predicted proteins | sample SalMarSW160110MG_FD_203677 | JGI IMG/M metagenome (GOLD analysis project Ga0315540, IMG submission 203677) | Salt marsh sediment microbial communities from the Plum Island Ecosystem LTER, Massachusetts, United States - Salt Marsh Sediment SW1601-10 ...
AGGAGCCGAGATGGCGGATCATCTTGACGCGCTGCGCCTCGCCGCCGGAGAGCGTGCCCGACGGCCGGTCGAGCGCGAGGTAGCCCAGGCCGATCTCGGCGAAGGCGTCGAGGGTCTCCTGCAGCGCGGTGACGAGCGGCGCCACCGACGGCGCGTCCAGCTTCCGGAGCCACTCGGCCAGGTCGCTGACCTGCATGGCGCAGGCGTCGGCGATGCTGACGCCCTCGATCTTCGACGACCTGGCCGCCTCGTTGAGCCGGGTGCCGCCGCAGGCCGGGCACGCCTTGAAGGTGACCGCCCGCTCCACGAAGGCGCGCACGTGCGGTTGCATGCCTTCCTTGTCCTTCGACAGCATCGACCGTTGGATGCGCAGGAGCAGCCCTTCGTAGGTCATGTTGATGCCCGCGATCTTCTTGCGCACAGGTTCGTGGTGGAGGAAGTCGTGCAGCTCCTGGTCGCTGTACTCGCCGATGGGCTTGTGCGGGTCGACGAAGCCCGACTCGATGTAGAGCCGGTAATTCCAGCCGCCGGCCTTGTAGCCGGGGATGGTGAGCGCCCCTTCGGCGAGCGACTTGCGGGCGTCGTACAGCTGGGCCAGGTCGATGTCCGAGACGGTTCCGCGGCCCTCGCAGTCGGGACACATGCCGCCGGTGATGGTGAAGGTTCGCGTTTCGGTCTTGCCTGCGCCCTGCTGGCTGGTGACGTCGTCGCCGTCGTGCTTGCGTTCGGACGGTGCCGGGGTGCCCGTGGCCCTCTTGCCGCCGCGCTCGATGGTGATGGTCCCGCTCGCACGCACCGACGGCACGTTGAACGCGAACGCTCGCGGCGACCCGACGTGCGGCTCGCCCAGCCGGCTGAAGAGGATGCGCAGCATGGCGTTGGCGTCCGTGGCCGTGCCCACCGTGGAGCGCGGGTCGGCGCCGAGGCGCCGCTGATCGACCAGGATGGCGGTGGTGAGCCCGTCGAGGACGTCGACGTCGGGTCGCGCCAGCGACGGCATGAAGCCCTGGACGAAGGCGCTGTAGGTCTCGTTGATGAGCCGCTGCGACTCCGCGGCGATGGTGTCGAACACCAGCGAGCTCTTGCCCGACCCGGAGACGCCCGTGAACACCGTCAGCCGCCGCTTCGGGATCTCCAGGGACACGTCCTTGAGGTTGTTGACGCGCGCTCCGTGCACGCGGATGAGCTCGTGGCTGTCCGCGGGGCGCCGGTCGGGCGCCGCGCCGTCCGGCAGCCGGTCCTCGCTCACCGCCCCGCCTCCGTCACGAGCCCGGCTCAGCCCGCTTCCTGGATGCGGAGCAGGTTGCCCGCGGGGTCGCGGAAGGCGCAGTCGCGGATGCCATAGGGCTGCTTCGTGGGCTCCTGCACGACCTCGGCGTCGCTGGCCTGGAGCCGCTCGAAGACGCCGTCGAGATCGGGGGTCGCCAGGTTGATGCTGGCGAAGGTGCCCTTGGCCATCATCTCGCTGATGGTGCGGCGCTCGTCGTCGGTGAGGCCGGGGGTGGCTTGCGGCGGGTAGAGGACGATGGAGGTGGCGGGCTGGCCGGGCGGGCCGACCGTGATCCAGTGCATGCCGCCGTACTCGACGTCGGCCCGGACCTCGAAGCCGAGCGCGTCCCGGTAGAAGCTCAGGGTGGCGTCCGGATCGTTGTGCGGCAGCATGGTCGCGTGGATGGTGATGTCCATGGCCGCCATTCTAGGGTGGGTCCGCGGCCGGCGCTTCTCGATTCCTGATCGGTTCGGGCTTGGCCTGCGCGGGCCTGACGGAGCCGGCCGCTACCGCGTTGCCATGCGCCACGTCGGCTTCCACCGCGTCACCCTGCGCCACGTCGGCTTCCACCGCGTCACCCTGCGCCGCATCGGCTTCCACCGCGTCACCCTGCGCCGCATCGGCTTCCACCGCGTCGCCCTGCGCCGCATCGGCCTCCACCGCGTCGCCCTCCGCCGCGCCGGCCGTCCCCGCCCTGTTCCTGACCGGCCGCGTGACCTGCTTCGCCACGCACGGCGGCATCCCCGCCGTGGCGCCGGCCTCGCGCTCGCGGTAGTCGCTCGGCGACATCCCCACCAGCTCCTTGAAGCGCGTGCTGAAGGTCCCCAGCGAGGAACAGCCGACCTCGAAGCAGACCTCGGTGACATTGAGGTCGCCGCGGCGCAGCAGCGCCATGGCCCGCTCGATACGGCGCGTCATCAGGTAGCTGTACGGCGACTCCCCGAAGGCGCGCCGGAACTGGCGGCTCAGGTGCCCGGCCGACATGTGGACGCCGCGCGCGAGCGCCTCGACGTCGAGCGGCTGGGCGTACTCGCGGTCGATGCGGTCGCGAACGCGGCGCAACCGGAGGAGGTCGCGGAGCGCCTGCCCATCCTTGGGGCTGCCGGTCACCGACACGATCATGCCACAGCCCGCCGGCGGTCCGGAGGTGGGGGGCGACGCTCGCCGCCTGGCGGAGGCGCTACCGCCAGCGCTCGTCGGCGAGCACCACCGACTCCTCCATCTGCCGCTCCGGAACCGTCCAGTAGGTCTCCAGCAGGCGCCGGGTGGCGTCGCGGTCGAGCTTCCGGAAGCCGTGGGCGCGGTAGAAGCTCACGGCCCACGCAGCAGCGCGCCAGGTGCCCACCAGGACCGGCCGGTCCGTCAGCGCACGGACCTGGTCGAGCAGCCTGGCGCCGAGGCCGCGTCGCTGCCAGCCGCGGCGCACGTAGGCGTGCCGGACCAGCGTGACGTCCGCCACGTCTTGCAGGCCCATGGCGGCCACCACCTCGCCGTCGCCCGCCTCGATCACCCAGAAGCGCACGCCGGCAGCGACCTCGGCGTCTAGCTCGCCAGGGCTCATGTAGGGCTCGTGCCAGCAGTCGTCGGCGATGACGCCGCGGTAGGCCTCGGCGGCCTCGTTCACAACCGCCAGGATCGCCGGCAGGTCGGCCGCCGCGGCGGGTCGGAGGCTGGGAGCCTCAGGCATGGCCGTCGCCGGTCGGGTGGGTCCGGTGCGGTAAGGATGGCATCGCCATCGATGGTAGCGCGGCCGCGAGCGCCGGTCAGCCGGGGCTGTGCGCCAGCACGTCGGCGACCGTCTGCTCGACGGCCACGGCCGACACCTGGTAGGCGCGGGGCACGCGCGCGCGGATGCGGCCCCGCGGACCGACGATGACGATCTCGCCGTTGCCCACGACGGTCGGCGCCGCGTCCGACGCGAGCGGGTTCCAGGCGGTGGCGTAGAAGAAGTCGCCTGCCGCCTTGCGCTGGGCGGCGTAGCTGGCGAACCCCTGCGGCGTCAGGCGCTGGAAGGGGACGCCGAAGCCCTGCCGCACCACAGGCGCGACGGTGGCCCAGGGAGCGCTCAGGAAGGGCCAGTCGGCCGGCGCGGCCGGTGCCTTGCCGTAGCCCACCACGCGCTTCATGAACGCGGCGGTGGGCTCGGGGCCGTCCGGGCGGGGGTTGACGTCGATCGACACGAAGACGACCTTGTGGCCGAACTGGCCGGTCGCCTGCAGATCGCTCTCGAGCGCCATCAGCACGTTGACCGCGATGACCGGGCTCACCCTCGTGCCGCGCGGGTCGAGGAAGCTCACCACCGCCACCTTGCCTCGCAGGGCGGTGGCATCGAAGGCCTGGCCGGTCTGGTCGACGAAGCCGTCGAGGGCCGGTGCCGGGCCGAGGTCGCCTACCGGGTAGGCGGCTGCCTGGCCGGGGGGCGTCGAGGACGCACCGGCGCCAGACCGGTGGATCAGCATGCTGCCGCCGAAGGCCAGCGCCAGGCCGAGGATGGCGCCGACCACCAGGCGGGCCCCGCCCTCTCGCCGGCTCACGAGCCGCCGCCCGCGAGCCGCGCCACGTCCGCCAGGACCGCGGCCGAGGGCACGGTGCTGGCGTCGCCGAAGACGGCCCGCACCCAGCCATGGGGGTCCACGATGAACAGCGGGCTCTGATGCATGATCGCCGCCGGCGCGTTGGCCTTCTCGGCCACGGCGTTGCGCATGCGGGCCTGGAAGGCGCTCGGCGCCAGCGCGTCGGCCTTGGCCGCCGGCAGGCTGTAGTAGCTGGTGTGGAAGCCGTCCCGCACCACGCGGCGTACCTTCGCGGCGGGGCCGGTCAGGTAGTCGAGCCAGCGCACGTTGGGGTCGAGTCCCTCCTGGTGCAGGAAGGCGCGCATCTGGGCGGTCCCCGCCTGATCGTCGATGGAGAACGCCACGAACTGCACCCGGGAGGCCAACCCGCGCGCCTTCAGTAGCCGCTCCAGGTTGAGGACCTTGGACGCCGTCAGGGGGCACAGGGTGGTGCAGTACGGGTCCATCGTGACGACGATCTGGATCCTGCCCAGCAGCGCGTTCGAGGAGAGGGGACGGTCGAGCTGGTCGACCAGCCGGTAGTCGGGCGCGCGGAAGATCTTGGGCAGCGGTGCGGCGGCGCCGGCTGCGGCCGCCAGGGGCCCCGGCCACAGGAACAGTGCCAGGCCCGCCAGCGCTCCTGCTGCCGCGCCGGCCACCAGCTGCGGCCAGCCACGGAGTGCCATCACGCGGCAAGGCTAGCGCAGCGCACGTGTGGCAGATGAGCGCCGGGCTCGCCGGCGCTGCGGGCACGGCGTCTGGGACTTATGTCCTATACATGGCAAATGTCCCTAACATCGCGCCGCGGCAGCGAGTGACCATGCGGTCGTTGGCTGCCAAGGCCACCCCGGGGCTCGCACGCGAGCTCGGATGAGGAGAGTACACATGAGGAAGCTGTCCACGGGCGCCGTCATGGCGATGGCCGCGATCACGCTGATGGCGCTGATGCCGGCCTTCGCCGCCAGCACTCCCGCTCCCGCCAACCTCACGATGGTCATCATGCACAGCAACAAGCTGGCCGGCGTGCAGGGCAAGCCCGGCCCGGACGGCACCATGCACGACGCCTTCGTGCCGTCCGACCTGGTGGTCCAGCCGGGCCAGAAGGTCAACCTCACCGTCATCAACTACGACGACGGGCAGCACAGCCTCACCTTCACCGAGCTCAAGATGAACCTCGTGGCCAAGGGCGGCACCTTCACCAAGGACGCCAGCGGCAAGGAGACCGGCTTCACCCCGGGCGTCACCCACCTCAGCTTCACCGCGCCCAGCAAGGTCGGCTACTACCGCTGGTACTGCGCCCTGCCCTGCGACGGCCCCACCCATTGGGCGATGAGCAAGGGCTTCGACGGCAACGGTCAGGACGGCTACATGGCCGGCTACCTGGTCGTCCGGTAACCCTAGACGACGCCGCGCGCCGGACCTCCGGCGCGCGTGACGAGCGGGCGGGCGTGCACAGCGTCCGCCCGCCCCGTTGCGCCTGGCGGCGCCGCCCGCGAGCGGACGCGACCGGGGCGGCGCGGGTGGTCACACGCGGCTCCGGGCGCGAGGCCGCCCGGGGGCCGGCTCAGACAGGCTCGAGCACGGCCCGCGCCGGCGAGGCGTCGGCGTGCGGCATGCGCAGCGGTAGGCACAGCAGCCGGTACCTCCCCGGCGTCACGCGGCTCAGCTCCAGCCCCTCGACGATGATGAGGCCGTTGCGGAAGCAGGCCTGGTGCGCCGGCAGGTCCTTGCTGTCGACGGGGTCGACGCTGGGCGCGTCGGTGCCGATCAGCCGCACGCCGCGCCGGCCCAGCGCCTCGATGAGGGCGGGCGAGAGCGCCCGGAAGCGCGGGAACGCCTGCCAGCGTTCCGGCTGCCCGGTGTGGAGCAGCACCCGCGGCGGCAGGGGTCCGTCCGGCAGCACGCTCGCGGGCACCTGCGGGTCCTGCCCGCGGGCGTCGAGCACCAGCGCCTCGCCGACCAGCAGCTCCAACCCCACCGCCGCCAGACGCCCGCCGTCGTCGGCGTAGTGCCAGGGCGCGTCGACGTGCGTGCCGAGGTGGGTGGTGGTGGTGAGGCGCAGCACGTTGACCGCGGCGCCGTCCGCGATGCTGCTGACCTGGTCGAGAGCGTAGTCGCTGTCGCCCGGCCACACCGGGTGCCCCTCGGAGAGCTCGCGCGTGATGTCGATCATGCCCCCCATGGTACGTGCCTGGCGGCCAATCCCGCGTTGGCGCCGCTGCCGGGGCGCTGCCCCGGCTTCTCACGTCAGCCTGGCGGTGGCGGCGTAGCCTGACGTGGATGGCCTCGCCTCGCCCTCGTCTCCCTGTGCGCCGCCTGGCGGAGCTGGTCCTCGCGGCCCTGCTGGCGCAGGGTGCCGCGGGCGCACTGGCGCAGGCGCCGGCGGGCTCAGCCGTCGCATCGCCCGCGGGACCGACGGTGACGGTGGCCGCCGCCGGCGACATCGCCTGCGAGGCCGGTGAGCAGCCGTCGCTGCGGGCCTGCCAGCAGGCCGCCACCGCGCGCCTGGTGGAGTCGCTGAAGCCGGACGCGGTGCTCGCCATCGGCGACCTGCAGTACCCGACCGGCACGCTGCTGCAGATGAAGGGCTCCTACGACAAGACCTGGGGCGCCTTCAAGTCGATCACCTACCCGGTGCCCGGCAACCACGAGTACTACAACCTCGCCACCGGCTACCACGACTACTGGGGCCATCGCGTGGGCACCTACCACGACCCCTGGTACAGCTTCGACCTCGGCGCCTGGCACGTGCTGGCGCTCGACTCGGACTGCACCTACGTCGGCGGCTGCGGTGCCGACTCGCGCGAGGTGCGCTGGATCCGGCAGGACCTGGCCGCGCACCCCAGCACCTGCGCGCTGGCGTTCTTCCACCACCCGCGCTTCAGCTCCGGGCCGCACGGCAACAACCAGGAGCTGGCGCCCGTCTGGCGAGCGCTGCAGGCCGGGGGCGTGGACGTCATCCTCAACGGACACGATCACGACTACGAGCGCTTCGACCTGCAGGACGCCAACGGGCGGCTCGACCGCAGCCACGGCATCCGTGAGTTCGTGGTGGGCACGGGCGGCGCGCCGCAGTACTTCGTGCTGTGGCCGCACGCCCACAGCCAGGCGCTGCGCGCCGGCGTCTTCGGCGTGCTGAAGCTGACGCTGCGTCCAGCCAGCTACGACTGGCGTTTCATGCCCATCCCCGGCGAGAGCTACACCGACAGCGGCAGCACCGCATGCCACCCCGCGCCGTCTCCGACCCCCTAGGGCGGCGCCGGAACGGCCGCGGCGCGCGAGCGGTCGAGGCGGGCGCGGCGGCTCAGCGGGTCACGCCGGGCCGCAGCAGCGCGAAGGCGCCGCCGACGATGATGCCCAGGCCGAGGCTGAGCGCGCCCCCGCTGAGGAAGTTGAAGGTGCTGGTGGCGTACTGCAGCCACACCCCCAGGGTGCCGGCGAAGCACAGCCCCACGCCCACGGCGTAGCCGATCACGACGGCCCAGCTGGGTCTGGGGGCGGCGTTCATGCGCCGACTATACTCCGCCCCGCCGCGCAGCGGCTCAGGCGGCGGCGCGTTCGACGGCCTCGGCCACCGTCTTCGCCACCTCGCCGACCAGCGCTTCACTCTCGGCCTCCACCATCACGCGTATCAGCGGCTCGGTGCCGCTGGGCCGCAGGTTGATGCGCCCGTCCTCTCCGAGACGCGCCTCCGCCGCCTCGAGCGCGCGCTTGACCGCCGCGTCCTCGAGAACCGCCGCCTTGGCGCCCGGCGGCACCTTCACGTTGAGCAGGCACTGCGGGTACACCGGGATCTCGTCCATCCAGGCCTCCAGCGTGCGGTCGGACTTGCGGACCGAGGCCAGCAGCTGCAGCGCCGTGAGGATGCCATCGCCGGTGGGGGCCTTGTCAAGGAAGAGCACGTGGCCCGACTGCTCGCCCCCGAGCCGGAGCCCCCGGCGGGTGAGCTCCTCGTGCACGTAGCGGTCGCCGACCTGCGCCCGGTGCATCGTCACGCCGCGCTCGTGCAGGTAGCGCTCCACCCCGAGGTTGCTCATCAGCGTGCCCACCAGCTCGCTGTCGCCGGCGGTGAGGGCGCAGATGGCCATGATGTGGTCGCCGGTGACCAGCCGGCCCCGGCGGTCGACCAGCAGGGCGCGGTCGGCGTCGCCGTCGAAGGTGACGCCCACGTCGAGCTCGTGCTCCGTCACCCGCGCCTGGATGGTGCCCGGGTTGGTGCTGCCGCAGTCGACGTTGATGTTCTCCCCGTCGGGACTGGCGTGGATGAGGTCGAGGCGGGCGCCGATCTTCTCGAACACCTTGGGGGCGATCTCAGAGGCGGCTCCGTTGGCGCAGTCGAGGGCCACGCGCAGGCCGTCGAGGTAGGGCGCGTTGGCTAGCAGGTGTTGCACGTAGTGGCCGTCGGAGGTGCGGTAGCGGCTGGCCGACCCCACCGCGCTGCCGATCACCGGCGGCAGCCCCTCCGGCGGGTTCGCCAGAAGCGTCTCGATCTCCTCCTCCAGCGAGTCGGAGAGCTTCTCCCCGTCTCCGTTGAAGAGCTTGAGGCCGTTGTCGTCGAAGGGGTTGTGGCTGGCGCTGACCGCCACGCCGGCATCGCACCCCAGCGCGCGCGTCAAGAAGGAGACGCCGGGCGTGGGGATGACGCCGAGCCAGGTGACGTCGCTGCCGCGCGACGCCAGGCCGGCCGCGACGGCGTGCGCCAGCATCGGCCCGGACCGGCGGGTGTCCATCCCCACCACCACCTTGGGCCGCCCGACGCCCTGCGCGCGCAGGCCCTCGGCCGCCGCAACGCCCAGCCTGAAGGCGAACTCCCCGGTCATGGGAGGTTCGCCGGCGATGCCGCGAATGCCGTCGGTGCCGAAGTATCGCCTCTCTGCCATGGTCGCCATTCTATCGCGGGCGCCTGCGCGGCGGCCGGCGCCGGCCGTGCCGCCGGCGGACGCCCTCGCGCGGCGCTACTTGGCCTCCAGCCAGTTCCTTCCCACCCCGACCTCCGCCAGCAGCGGCACCCGCAAGGGGTAGGCGGCCGCCATCGCCTCGCTCGCGGCCGCCGCGGCGGCCGCGGCGGCGCCCTCCGGCGCCTCGGCCACCACCTCGTCGTGGACCTGCAGCAGCAACCGTCCGCCGAGCGGCGCCAGCGCCGGCGCCAGCCGCAGCATCGCGAGCTTCATGATGTCCGCGGCGCTGCCCTGGATGGGGAGGTTGTAGGCGGTGCGCTCGGCGTACTCGCGAGCGCTGCGGTTGGGGCTGTGGATGTCCGGAATGGCCCGCCGGCGGCCGAGCAGCGTCTCCACGTAGCCGTGCCGGCGGCAGAACGCCAGCGTCTCGTCGATGTAGGCGCGCACCCTCGGGTAGCGCTCGAAGTAGGTGCGGATGGCCGTTTCCGCCTCCGCCAGCGGGATGTCCAGGTCCGCGCTGAGCCGGCGCGGGCCCATGCCGTAGAGCACGCCGAAGTTGATGACCTTGGCACGCCGTCGCTGCTCGGGCGTGACCGCCTCCGGCGCCACCCCGAAGACCTCCGCGGCGGTGGCCCGGTGGACGTCCTCGCCGCGCTCGAAGGCCGCCACCAGCCCCTCCTCGCCGCTGATGTGCGCCAGCACCCGCAGCTCGATCTGGCTGTAGTCGGCCACCACCAGGCGCGCGCCGGGCTCGGCCACGAAGGCGCGCCGGATCTCCCGCCCGAGCCGGCTGCGCACGGGGATGTTCTGCAGGTTCGGGTTGGTCGAGGAGAGCCGGCCGGTGGCTACCACGGCCTGGTTGAAGGTGGTGTGCAGGCGCCCGCTCTGTTCGTCGACCAGGGCGGGCAAGGGGTCGAGATAGGTGCTCTCGAGCTTGCTCAGCTCGCGCTGCTCCAGGATGAGGGCCACCGCCTCGTGCTCGCCGCGTAGCGGCTCGAGCGCCGACACGGCGGTGCTGCGCTTGCCGGTGGACGTTCGCTGCCCCGGCCGCAGGCCCAGCGTGTCGAAGAGCAACGTCGCCACCTGGTCGCGCGAGTTGAGGTTGAGCCCGGGGTCCCCGGCGATCTCCCGCACCCGCGCCTCGATGGCCGCGATGCGCTCCCGAAGCGCCAGCGACTGCTGGCGCAGCAGCGCCACGTCGAGCTTCACGCCGGCGAGCTCCATGTCGGCGAGAAGCGCCTGGAGGGGACGCTCCAGGGTCTCGTAGATGCGGCGCTGGGCGCCTTCCAGGCGCGGCTCCAGGATGCGGAGCAGCTCGGCGGTGACCACCGCGCGGGAGCGGGCGTCGGCTCCCCACTCGCCGGCCCCGTGCAGCCTCGCCAGGCGCTCCGGGCTGGCGCCGGAGGGGTCGAGCAGGTAGGCCATCAGCAGCGGGTCGTCGCCGGGACGAGCGTCGATGCCGTGGCGCCTCGCCACCACCGTGAGCGCCTTGGCGTCACAGGCAGCCAGGGGCGCGGCGCGGGCCAGCGCTTCCCGCCGGGCGGCGTCGTCCGGCGCGCTGGCCACGCGGCCGTCCGCGGCCAGCGCCAGCCCCGTCAGGCTGGCGCGGCTGGGGCGCTCGTGATCGAGCAGGTAGCCGATGGCACCGTCGGGCGCGAGCTCGCCCCAGGCGACGTCGCGGTACTCGGGACGGCGCGCCAGCCCCAGCTCGGCCAGCACCGAGCCGAACTCCAGCTCGCGCAGCAGCTCGCTCAAGCCCTCGCGGTCGGCGCTGCGGCGGCGCCAGGCCTCGGGCTCGACGGCGATGTCGGCATCGGTGCGGATGATCGAGAGCTCGCGCGAGAGCTCCAGCGCCTCCCGCCCCTCCTGCAGCCGGCGCCGCTGGGAGGCCGGCTCGAGCTCGTCGAGCCCCGCCAGGATGGCGTCGACCGTGCCGTAGCGGCCCAGCAGGCTGCGGGCCGCCACCTTGCCGATGCCCTTCACCCCCGGCAGGTTGTCGCTGCTGTCGCCGGTGAGGGCACGGTAGTCGACCCACTGGTCGGGCCGCACGCCGTAGCGCGCCTCGACCTCGGCCGGGCCGAGCGGCTCGGCCCTGTCAGGGGTGCGCACGCGCACCCGCGCGCCTACCAGCTGCAACGCGTCGCGGTCGCTGGTGACCAGCTCCACCGCGAAGCCCTGCTCCGCCGAGCGCCGCGCGATGGTGCCGATGAGGTCGTCGGCCTCCAGCCCGGGGAGCTCCAACCGCGGGATGCCCATGAGGTCGAGCAGCTGCTTGATGATGAGGATCTGCTGCGGAAGGTCGTCGGGGGCGGGGGCACGGCCTGCCTTGTACCCCTCGAAGGCCTGGTGGCGGAAGGTGGGCGCCGGCGCGTCGAACGCCACCACCAGCACCGGCGGGTCGCCCTCCTCGTCGAGCAGCCGCAGGAGGGCTCGCAGGAAGCCGTAGACGGCGTTGGTGGGCTGGCCGCGGGAGGTGGACAGCTCGCGCATGGCGAAGTAGCTGCGGTAGGCGAGGGCGTGCCCGTCGACCACCACCACCCGGCCGCGGGCGGCGTCGCCGCCAGGCTCGGCGGGCTCGCGCTTGCCGGCGTCGGGCGGGTCGAACAGGCCCGCCTGCCGGGCCGAGCCGCGGCGCTCGCCGTTGTCGGAGCCGTCCGCCATTCCTGGAGCATACCCACGCGCCGCGCCAGCGGGCGCCACGCCGAGGGCGCGTGGTAGTGTCTGGCGAGATGGTGGGTATGGGACGCAATGTCATGCCGGTGCAGGGGCGGATCTACACCAACGAGTTCCGCCTCTACGGGCAGATGCACCTGCCCGAAGCGGTCGGGACGGCGCGCATGCTCAACCTGACCGACCGGCCCTACCTTCCTGTGACCGACTGCATGGTCTACGACGCCGGCTTCCGGCACCCTCCCGAGAACGACGCGCTGCAGTACCAGACCGGCTTCGCGGCGGTGCCCAAGGAGCACATCATGTGGGTCGTGGGCGGGCGGGCCGAGGCACCGTCGGAGCACGCCCGGCGGGAGGCGCGGCAGGTGTACGTGATGTACGCCAGCTACGTGCTCTCCGGCCGCCTCTACCTGATGCCGGGGCAGCGCGTCTCGGACTTCCTCCACACCGTGTTCACCGACCGGCCGTTCCAGGACCTGTACGACGCCCGCGTGCTCCTCCCGAAGCGCGACGTGCCGCTCGACGAGTTCGAGGTGATGCAAGTCCACGAGTTCGTCACCGTCAACCTCAAGCAGGCGGGCGGCGTCTTCGACGTGGTCGCCGAGGAGGGACGCGGCTTCAAGCTGGAGGCCCACGAGGTCTGAGCCCGGGCCGCGTCAGAGGTTCCAGCCGCCGGCCACCTCCAGCGTGGTGCCGGTGACGTAGGCGGCGTCGTCCGACAGCAGGTAGCGCACCGCCGCTACCAGCTCGCCCAGGCGCCCGGCCCTGCCCAGGGGCAGCTCGCGCACCGGCAGCGTGCGGCTGTTCTCCATCACGCCGGGGCTCACGACGTTGACGGTGATCCCGTGGCGGGCCTCGTCGCGGGCCAGCGCCTTGGAGTAGAGGATGACGGCGGTCTTCGCCGCCGCGTAGGCCACGATGCTGGGCCGCGCCACGAGCTGCTCGGCGCCGGCGTAGCCGAGGTTCACGATGCGGCCGCCGCCGGCGGCGCGCATCAAGGGTGCCGCCGTCTGGCAGGTGTAGAAGGTGGCGTGGAGGTTGCTGGCGAACATGGCGTGCCAGGTGGCGGCGTCGAGCTCGGCGAGCGGCCCGACGTGGTAGTTGCCGACGTTGTTGATCAGGACCCTCAACCCGCCGAGCTCGCCGTGCGCCCGCCCCACCAGCGCGCGCGCCTCGGCCTCGACGCTCACGTCTGCCTGCAGGGTGACGGCGCGCACCCCGGCGTCGCGTGCCTGCGCCGCCACCTCCTCGGCCGCCTGCCGGCTGGCACGGTAGTGGACGGCCACGTCGTAGCCGTCCTCGGCCAGGGCCAGCACCAGCGCCCGGCCGATGCCGCGGGCCGAGCCCGTCACCAGGGCGCCGCCCCGGTCGCCTGCCCGGTCGCCTGCCCGGCCAGCGCCGCCCGCCTCAGCCACCCGGCGCCTCCTGCGAGGTCGCGAGCTCGGGGCCGCTGAAGCCGTGGCGCCGGTAGTACTCCACCAGCACCCGCGTGAAGCTGTTGAGGTCCATCTCCAGCGCCTCCTCCGGCTCGACCCAGGCGTGCGCGTCGGCCTCCGCGTTGAGCCTCACCCGCTCGCCGTCGCTGCGGGCGACGTAGTTCAGCAGCACGAAGTGGGCCGGGCGATGGAACTCCGGGCTCTCCACGGCCTCCTGCACCGGCGCCCAATGCAGATCGGCGATCTCCAGGCCGGTCTCCTCGAGCACCTCCCTGCGCGCGGCCTCGGCCATGCGCTCGCCGTACTCCACCTTGCCTCCCGGCACCCCCCAGCGTCCGCGCCACTTGTGCGTGCGCACCAGCAGCACGCGGCCGGACGGCCCCACCACCAGCACGCCGACCGTCGCCAGCGGCCGGCGGCCTCCCGGCGCCTCGGCCGCTGCCGCCGCGCTCATGCAGCCCTCCCGCGTCCGGCCTGGCGCGTGCGCCGCAGCCGCACGACGCGCGCGCCCTGCACCGCGGCGGCGTAGGCGGTCTGCGCCAGCACCAGGGGCACGTACAGGTAGGGACGGCCGGCGAGCGCCAGCAGCCCCAGCAAGGCGAGCTGCGTGCTGAGACCCAGGTTCACCACCGTGGCGGTGGAGAAGAGGTCGGACCAGGCCAGCCGCAGTTCCTCCGGCGCGTCCGCCTCCGGGATGCCGGCGGCGCGTTCGAACAGGGCCCGGTCGAGCCGCCGCAGGAGCCGATCCTGCGGTGCCAGCAGCGCACGGTAGAGCGCGCGCGGAACGTCCAGGAGCCAGGCCGGGGCGCCCGCCGGGAGCGCGGCGGGGTGGCCGTCCGGCTCCTCCCGCGCCTGCCGGTAGCGCGCCTCCAGGTTGTAGTCGAGCGACAGCAGCAGCGTGAGGCAGACCAGCGCCAGCAGTGCCGGCAGCACCGGCCCGTGCCGCGCCAGCGCCAGGAACAGCGCCACGTTCACCAGCAGGTCGACGACGGTGTCGAGGTAGCGGCCCGCCTCGGTCACCTGGCCGGTAGCCCGCGCCAGGCCGCCGTCGACGTTATCGAGCAGCGTCTTCAGCTGCAGCGTCAGCGCCGCCGCCAGCAGCGGGACGCGGCCGTGCTGGGCGAGCAGCACGGCGGCGATCAGCCCGACGGCGCCGTGCGCCAGCACCACGGCGAGCGGCGACACGCCGGCGCGCGCCAGCGCCGCCACGGTGGGGCGTGCCACGGGGTCCACGGCGCGCATGATCCACTCGCGGCGCGGGCGGCGCTTGCGGGCCTTGGTCACGTCCACGACGCCACCATGCTAGCAGGTGGTGCCCGCCGTCCACGGGGCGCGGGGTACGGCGGGCGCCCGCCCAGGACGGCGGCCGGGCCTGCGGCTATACTCGGATGGTGCTTCGAGGCCCCTTCGGCTCGACCGCCGACGCCCTGGCCTTCCTGCTGCTGCTGGCCCTGGCACTGGCCGTGTGGCGGTTGATGTGGCGCGGGCGCACGCTGCCCGGCGTGGGCCGCGGGGGGCCCTTGCTGGTCGGCCACCGCGGGACTCGCACCGTGGCTCCCGAGAACACCCTGAGTGCCTTCCGCCGCGCCTTCGAGGCCGGCCTCGACGGCGTCGAGTTCGACGTTCAGCGCTCCCTCGACGGCGCCCTCGTCATCACCCACGACAGCGCGGTGGAGGGCACGGACGTACGCGATCTGACGCTCGCCGAGCTGCGCGAGCGGCTGCCGCAGCTCGCCACCCTCGACGAGCTGTTCGCGCTGGCGCGCGGGTATCCCGGGCGGCTGCTCAACCTGGAGATCAAGGCCGAGGGGGTGCGCACCCGCGGGCTGGAGCGCGCGGTGGTGCGGGCGGTGCTGGCCTCGCGCGCGGCCGACCGCGTGCTGGTGTCGAGCTTCAACCCGCTATCGCTGCTGCGGGTGCGGCTGCTGGCGCCCGGCCTGCGGGTGGCGCTGCTCTACGCCCCGGACACCGTGCGCCGCCTCGGCGCGCGGCCGCGGCCGGGGTGGCTGCACGTCGACGCCCTCCACCCGCACCACGGCATGGTGGACCGCGGGCGGGTCGCGGGCGCGCACGCGCGGGCGGTGGCGGTGAACGTGTGGACGGTCAACGATCCCGACGACATGCGCCGCTTGCGTGCCATGGGTGTGGACGCCATCATGGGGGACGATCCGGAAACGCTGTTACGCTCCGCCCGAGGAGGCTAGGGAATGGAACCGAGGTTCAAGCTCATCAGCTCCAACAACTTCGAGCTCTTCGAGGAGCGCCTCAACGACTTCGTCGGCTCGCTCGACCGGAACGATGTCGTGGTGGACGTCAAGTTCGCCACCACGGCACTCGACATGACGGTGGAGTTCTCGGCGCTGGTCCACTATCAGCACACCGAGTCGTGGGAGGGATGAGCGTGTCGGCGCATGACCCGCGACGCGCCGTGCACGGCGGTGGTCGATTCCTTCATACTGGGCGCCCCGGCGCTTAGGTAGACTTCGGTTGATGTCGACGACGCTTGTCATGGTCGTGGACGACGAGCCCGCGACGTTGAAGGTGACGGAGCTGAGCCTCGTCGCGGCCGGATACTCGGTACTGACGTTCGAGAGCCCGTTCGAGGCCATGGAGGATCTCCAGGAAGGGCTCCGACCGGACGTCATCGTGTCGGACATCTCGATGCCCGGCATGGACGGCTTCGAGTTCTACGGCAAGGCGCGCACCATCCAGGAGCTGCGCGCGGTGCCGTTCCTGTTCCTCACCGCCATGGAGGACCGCAGCTCGATGCGGCGCGGCATGACCCTGGGGGCCGACGACTACCTCACCAAGCCGTTCGACAAGGCCGAGCTGCTCGACGCGGTGGCGGTGCGGCTGAAGCGCATCGCGGAGCTGCGCAAGCCGCTCGAGGGCGTGGTGACCGCCAAGGGCTTCGGCCACCCGGTGATCAACCGCGACGGCGAGCGCCTCGACTGGGACTCGCTGAAGGCGTTGGAGCTGCTGTTCTACCTGCTCGAGCACCGCTCCGGCGTGACCACCTTCGAGGTCGCCGAGGCGCTGTGGCCGGGGAAGACCGAGTCGAAGGCCTCGAGCAGCTTCCACACCACCCTCTACCGCCTGCGCAAGGTGATGGGCGGCGAGCTGGTCGAGTCCGCCAACCGTCGCTACTACCTGCACAGCAAGTTCAATATCGAGTACGACATCGACGAGTACCGCCAGCTCAGTCAGCGGGCCCGCGAGACCGGCGAGCTGCGCGACTACCAGGCGGCGCTCGACGTCTACCAGGGGCACTTCCTGATCGGCTTCGACTCCGCCTGGATCGAGACCATCCGCCTCAACCTGCAGGCGGAGCACCTCACCCTGCTGCAGGCCGCCGCCGAGCGCGCCGAGGAGGAGGAGGACCTCAACCGGGCCACCATGCTCTACCAGAAGATGACCGAGCACGAGCCGTTCAGCGAGGTCGCCTGGGAGGGGCTGGCGTCGGTGTGGGAGGCGCGCGGCGAACGCGGCAAGGCGAACGACGCGCGCGAGCGGTTCGAGCGCTTGATGGCCGAAGGCTAGCCCCGCCCGTCACGACAGCCTGGGGTAGACTGGCGCAGCCGTGAACGGGGTCCGTGCGGCGGCAGCGTGCCGCCCCACGCCGTTGTGGCGGTGTGAAGGGAGCACCATGTACGGCATCGATCTGACCGGTAAGAACGGCCTGGTCATGGGCGTCACCAACCAGCGCTCCCTGGGCTGGGCCATCGCCCGGCCGCTGTCCGCGGCGGGCGCCCGCCTCGCCTTCAGCTATCAGGGCGAGCGCCTGCGACCGACGCTGGAGAAGCTCACGGCCGACATGCAGGGAACCGTGCTGGCCGAGTGCGATGTCACCGACGACCGGCAGCTGGAGCGCCTGTTCGCCACCCTGGAAGACCGGCTAGGGCACCTCGACTACGTCGTGCACGCCCTCGGCTTCGCGCCGGCCAGCACCTTCGAGCGGCCCTTCGCGGAGACCGCGCGGGAGGACTGGCGCACCACCATGGAGGTGTCTGCCTACTCGCTGGTGACGGTGGCGAACCGCGCCGCCAGGCTGATGGAGGGCGGCGGGAGCATCGTGACGCTCTCGTACCTCGCCGCCGAGCGGGTGGTGCCGCACTACAACATGATGGGCGTGGCGAAGGCGGCGCTCGAGGCCAGCATGAGGTACCTCGCCTACGATCTCGGCCCGCGCGGCATCCGCGTCAACGCCATCTCCGCGGGCCCGGTGCGCACCGTCGCCGCCCGCTCGATCCGCGGCTTCGGCACCATGTACGCCGAGGGCAGCAGGCACAGCATGCTGAGGCGCAGCATCGACGCCGACGAGGTGGGCGGCGCGGCGCTGACGCTGCTGGTCGACGAGCTCGGCGGCGGCATCACCGGCGAGACCTTGCACGTGGATGCGGGCTACAACGCCATCGGCATGTTCTTCCAGGAGGCCGCCGAGCAGGGCTGAGCGCCGGCTGGGAGCCGCGGCTGCCCGCTTGCCGGTATACTCGCGGCATGGCCGTCCTCCACTCCTGGACCGGGGCCCTCGGCCGATGGCGCCAGAGCCGTCGCACGCCGGCAGCCTGAGGCGCGACGCGCGCCTGCCCCTCGTCCCTGGAACGGAGACCCCCTTGCCCATCACGACCCGCGCATCGAGCCGGGTGCGCCCGGTGTACCGGGAGCTGCTCGCGGATCTCGAGACCCCGCTGACCGCCTACCTCAAGGTCGCCGGCCACCCGTCGTTCCTGCTCGAGAGCGTCGAGCAGGGCGAGCACGTGGCGCGCTACTCGTTCATCGGCACGGGGCAGCGCCGCCGCATCGAGGCGCGCGGCAGGGAGGTCACCGTCACCGGCCCCGGCGCGAGCGAGCGCTTCGACAGCAGCGACCCGCTACGGGCCCTGTGGGACATGACGGTCCGGCCCGCGGCCGGCGCGGCGGAGCTGCCGCCGTTCTGGGCGGGTGCCGTCGGCTACGCCAGCTACGACCTGATCCGCCTCTACGAGCAGCTCCCCGACGCCAACCCCGACGAGCTCGAGGTGCCCGACCTGCTGTTCATCGAGCCGGAGGTGCTGGTGATCGTCGACCACCTCCGCAGGCGCCTGTACCTGGTGGCGCCGGCGGTGGAGGGAGACGACGCCGACGAGGCGCGAGCGCGCTCGCTGGTGGAGGCGACCTACCAGCGGCTGCGCGGGCCGCTGCCCGGCGTTCCCGGCGACCGCGCCGGACGCCTCAGCGG
>Ga0315540_10000796_pt1 | contig 17998 bp, 16 predicted proteins | sample SalMarSW160110MG_FD_203677 | JGI IMG/M metagenome (GOLD analysis project Ga0315540, IMG submission 203677) | Salt marsh sediment microbial communities from the Plum Island Ecosystem LTER, Massachusetts, United States - Salt Marsh Sediment SW1601-10 ...
AGACTCCCACGACGCGGCCGCGATCGCTGTGCGAAATTCGTTCCACTCACAGAATGTAGAAGACGACTTTGACGATTGGGCCCAAGCCAATCTGATCACCATCCGTAAGTTGTGTAGGTTCTCCCTTGGTTACGGCATTGCCGTTGATCGTCGTTCCGAACTTGCTGCTGTCGTCGAGGGCAAAGTACGCCCCTCGCTCGTAGGTGATCGTCAGATGGTGGCCCGAGACACCGCTCGAGCTGTCCACAGGCAGGGCGGCATCATTGTCTTTGGCTCTTCCCACTCGGAAGGGCGAGCGTCGCATTTCCACTGTGAAGTGCGGTTCGGCGGGAAAGCGGAGCGAGATGCGTGCAGCTGGGCCCGCTGGGGGCGGGGCTGCCGGGGTTGGTGGGGCGCCCGGCGCCGGCCCGGCCGCCCGAGCGCCACCGGCCGGAGCACGTGGCGGTGAAACAGGAACCCCCGGCTTGGGAGGCGACTGTCGGCGCCCGCCTTCAGGCATCACCAAATCGACAGCCACAGCCTGCTCACGCTGCTTGGGCACAATGATCCAGACCAGGGCAATCACACCCAGTAATGTGAGGCAGCAAACGCCTGTCAGGGCGGCAATGGCGAACGGCGAACTCGACACCCAAATCCGGAACTGCTGGAAGATGCTCGGCTTCTGGTAAGTCAATTGGAAGGGCTTCGATTCGGCGAGGACCGTGTCCGTACTGTCAAGGGCCTGGACAACCACGCCGTAGGTGCCAGAGTTAACGCGACTGGCCGGGATCAGGATCGGGTCGCCGAGAGGCACGGTGACCTCAGTTCCCTGTATCTTTGCGCCTTGCTCCGTGTCTACCAGCCACGCTTTGTACTTGACGGCTCCGCTGAGGTTGGTGGCCGAGATCTTCACCTCAAAGCTGTTCTGACCGGGAGCGGGGGATTGGACAGAGGTGACGCTGACGGCGGCTGGCGGGGGTTCGAACTTGAAGTCGGCGCTGTCCTGCGACAATACCTGACCGTCATTGTCAACTGCCGCCACGTTGAGCGTGTATTCCAAGCCGGGTGACAGGCTGACGGCTGGCAACTTGTTCACGTCTGAAAAACTGGTCAAGGACTGAGAGAGCACGGCTTGGCCGGTGTCTTTGCTGACGATGGTCACATTCAACTGGCGGATCTTTTCTTGCTGTACCAGGTCGAGGTTGAACACAATCCCGTCTCCGGTGGATTGCACCTTGCCCTTGAGGTGGATTTCCGCTGGCGGGATGTAGTCTTGCGTCGAACTGAAAGTGAATTCGCTCGATTTAAGCGAGGTACCGTCCTTCAGATTGACGGTCAGTGTGCCCGTTTTGTTTCCTGCGGATGGGTAGATGGTCGCCTTGGCGGTCCATTGATTCTTGAATATCCCGATGATGTTGTTGAGGCCGAACACCAGGCCCGTTTGATCCCGGATTTCGGCGAGGCCGCCGGTGGGTTCTGTGAGTGCTTTCAACTCGTCAAGGGTGATCGTGTAGCCCTTGAGCCCCACGCCGTATATCTGAACCCCGTTCTGCTGGGCCAGATTGACCACCTCTTGCGGCGTGCGTTCGGCGCAGTCGTCGCTGCTGGCGGTGAACACGATGACCGCCTTGCGTCCGGTTGCTCCGCTGAGCTTGTTGACCGCCTGATAGAGCCCGTTGTTCAGACACGAATTGCCTGAGCCCGACGCTCGCAGCCGGGATATGGCCGTGGAGATTGTCTCCTTCTTCTGGGTGAATTCCTCGGCAGTGGATGGTGTCGAGGCGAAGGTCATCAGGGCCATTTGGGTGTTGTCCGGGAGCCCTGTAATGGCCGTAGCCAGCGAAGTGCGGGCGAACTTGAACTCAGCTGCCGAGCTGAAACTCCCCAGATTCTTGCTCGTGTCAGCCAGCACGACCACCGTCCAAGGCGTTTCGAGCTCCTGGACTTCAGCCTTGTACTTGTCATTGTCGACTGTGATGGTGGCGTCCTGTATCTCGAAAGACGTCATCAGCTGATTGTTGGGGTCAAGAAGGGAGAACACCGTCATCAGGGAAAGCCCGACCGCCCCGGTGGTCGTGGTGACCTGCTGCGGTTCGGGGGTCTCGTGAATGTGGATATGGGCCTCGCCAGGGGCCTGGGCGGCCGCTGCCAGAGGCATGGCGATCAGCGTGAAGCAGAGGATCAGGCCCGGTAGGGATTTGATTCGGAGGCTCATGGTCTCTCTCTCATCCGAATGTCTTGTCTTGGCGCCGAGCGAATCCGTGCACGAACTGCGGATGAGCGATTATATGCCAAATAGGATCGCCTATGGCGTGCTCTGCGTCCCTGGCGTCAAGCTGGCAACGGGGCAGGATGGCTGGCCACCTTCGGTCAGCACAACATGTGAGTGCCCATTATCACCCAAGTAGGTAGCCGGCGCAAACGGAGTCCGGTGGGCGACTTTCCGCGTGCATGGGGTCCGGGCATCCGACTGCGTTGACCGAGGCAGATGTGCGCGGTAGAATGATGACCGGTCGGGTAAGTCGGCCCCGTACCGGAGCGCACCCGTAGCTCAATTGGCAGAGCAGCTGACTCTTAATCAGTCGGTTGCAGGTTCGAGTCCTGCCGGGTGCACCTCACAATCCAAACTATGGGCCCTTCGGCCCGAGTCCCCGGGCCCTTCTCCCCAGAGGGGTCTTTGCGTTTCGGCAGCTTGATCAACCTCCCAGCATTGGAAAGAGTAGTAACGTTGCGGTTCGGTATGGAGAGATAAGGGTGCCTGAGGCCGTGGGGTGTGCGACCGGCTTGATTGGCGGGCAGAGGGGCCGGAGGTCGAAACATGACGAGGTCGCTTGATGAACACCTTCCAACCGCTGAGCTGTTCAACGTCGTGGAAGAGGTGCTTGGGGCCTAGCGTGGGACCTTCTCACGATGCGAGACCTCCCCTGTTCGAGAACTTTGGAGGGGATCTCAGCCGCCCAAGCGTCATAACGTGTCATGGGTGGCGGTCCGTCACTGGCCGCCCAGGTGGCTCATGTCACCTTGGCATTTGGAGGACATCCAAGCCTGCCTCCTGATGGAAGATCAACACGCGGATTGGGGCGATATCTGGCTTCGCGGTGAAGCCGTCGAACCATCGTTTTGGGTCCGGGTCAAATTCGATCTCGAGTTGACCTGCTGCAAGGTGATGAAGGCATCTCGACAGGTGGAAGACTTGGACGATCCGGAGGTTCCGGGTGGGGCCAAGGCGTTTCACACAGCATACTGCCTCGGTGAAACGCACCAGGCGCAGTGCACCCTGATGGCCTAGGAGACGCGCACAAGGATGGGAAAGCACTCGAAAATCTGCCACGTCGGAGCGGGAGTCTGTCTGATCCCGGCCGTGTTTGTGGTGGCCTGCCAACCTCAGGCGGGTTCGTCTCTGGTGGGTGTTCCAACCGATCCCCAGCCGACGCCTATCGAGCGGCTGACCGTCGAATTGCTCTATCCCACAGGGGAAACCTCAGTTGAGATGGGCGGGACGATGAGCGTCATCATCCGGGTGACCAATGCGGCAGGGCTACCGGTGGGTGACGCGCAGGCCGAAATCGAGGTCAAGGACCCCAGTGGCAGGCTGGTGGTGGTCAACCCCATGAAAGCTGGCGAGGAGGGGGTCTACCGAGCCAGTTCATGGCTCATCCCGCATCGAACGCAGGCCGGAGCTTGGACGATCGTGGTGACTGTCAAGGGTGATGGGGCCGCCGGACGCGCCCAAGGAGTTGTCCGGGTCGAACCTTCGGAGAGTGAGACGCTGCTCCAGAAGTACGGATTCTGGATCGCTGCTCCGACGCTGCGCGGAATTCAACCGTCATTGGTCGCAGAGCGAGGTGACGCGAAGAACGGGATGATCCGTTGGGGAGGCGTAATCCCGGCATCCCACGTCTTGCCTGAAGCCTGGCTTGAGATCCACTGGCGAAGCGGGTTGGACGATCTGGTGGGCCCGCAGGCTGTGCGCCGCTTCCTGCTCGACGATATCGGTGAATTTGGCTTCACACCAGTTCGGGGAATCGGCGAGATCACGCCGTTCGACTTTCAGGGACGGTCCGCATGGAAGGTCGAAATGCGGGGTCAGTATCCTTATGATGACATCGAATGGGTGGTCTTCATGGACACCGCCTCAGGCAAGACATTCGCCATCGGCACGACAGTCGTCCTGCCGCCGGCGGGGGTGAATGCGCACGCGGTACTGCGAGATACATTTGAGCTCCCGGAGGGCGTCGTGGCAAACGGCAAAGCTCCCGAGCCTCTGCCACGCCTGCTGCCAGGACCGCAGCAGCTGTCTCCGCCGCTGGGTGCCATCTTCAAGGGGGCGGATGTGCCCATCGTTTTGACATGGGCTCCGGTGAAGACGCTGAGTGTTAACGAGTTCTACCAGGTGGACTTGAGCTACAACTATGACGAATCGAGTTTCAGCCGAACCTACTCGACCCGAGACACCCAATTGACAGTTCCGAGTTCCCTGTTCCACAAACCCAACTGTGGGGTCTTCAATTGGCAGGTCCGGCTGATGCGTACCAAGACCCCAATGGAAGATGATGCCTCCAAGCCGATAGCAGAAAGCTATGCCAGTTTCTACTGGTACTTTCTATGGTCCCCACCGCCGGGGTCGCCGGCCGAATTCCCGCCCCTCTGCCCCAATGCCCAGTACTGATCGGGCGCGTTGCATCGGGGTGTCATCGGGCAGTCAATGCCCAGTCTGCCATTCTTGCATGTCTCTTATGGGACAACGGTATACTCAAACCACAAATCTTCATTGCGAGAGATAGCTGCCATGGGTGGATCGATAAAGCTCTTCAGTGTACATGGAATCGACATCAAGATGCATGTGACGTTCCCGCTCATCTTGATCTGGGCTGCTTTCCAGTTTGGCTTGGCGAGTGGGCGAGGCTGGGAAGGAGCTGTGTTCGGGGTGATTGTCACCCTGCTTCTGTTCGCGATTGTTGTCCTGCACGAATTGGGGCATAGCTTCGTTGCCCTCGGGTATGGCATCCCCATCCGGCAGATTGTCCTGCTGCCCATCGGCGGCGTGGCCCAGATGGGACGGATGCCGGACAAACCCGGGCAGGAATTAGCGGTGGCCATTGCCGGGCCGGCAGTTAACCTAGTGCTTGGCATCATCCTGGTCATCGTGGCCATCCCGTTGGGAGTTTCGCTCAACCCTGGGCGGCTGATGGCCGGGCTCCAACAAATGGGACAGCTGGACCTGGCGGCAATTTTCAGCTACATCTTCGCCACCAATATCTTCATCGCCGCCTTCAATCTGCTTCCTGCCTTTCCAATGGATGGCGGCAGGGTGCTTCGATCGCTCATGGCGACGTGGCTAGGCAGCCGTCGGGCGACGTCCCTGGCCGTGATTGTGGGCCAGGGTCTGGCGTTCTTGATGGGGTTCTGGGGGTTCTTTCAAGGCAACTTGTTCCTCATCTTGATCGCGATCTTCATCTTTTTCGGCGCCTCCCAAGAGGGCCAGATGTCGCAAGTGCGTCGGGTGCTCTCCGGCCTGAAGGTCAACCAGGCATACACGCGCCAATCACATGTTCTCTCGCCTGATGCCAGCCTAGGGGAGGCGGTGCACCTCACCCTTACAACCTTCCAGTCCAGCTTCGCTGTGTGCGAGTCGGGCCAATACATCGGCCTTCTTCCCCACAAGAAGCTCGTGGAGGCGATGCAGACGCAGGGGGGTGAGGTTCCGGTTCGCCAGGTCATGATGACCGACATAGAACCTGTGCGGCCCGGGGAAGAGCTGTTCAAGGTGCAGCAGCGAATGGCTGAGTCCCATGCCGACACATTGCCGGTGGTCGATGGTGGGAAATTCTTAGGGCTGCTAACAGCCCAAGACATCAACGAGATCTACCATCTGGCCGCCGACCATCCTGAAATCCTGAACCCAACTGCCGGCCCGCATACGAGCTGAGCTGCCTGGCCCGATTCGACGTCCGTGTAGGACTTTTGGGCAAGTTTGCCTGGAAGGCCCCCTATGGTAGACTAGGGAACCTTCTAGGCAGCCAGGAGCCCCCCTTTCATGGTGGAAGATCCGAAACGCGTCGTCTGCATCGAGGACGAGCCCGAGATGATCGACCTCGTGCGCTTGATCCTGGGGCGCAAAGGGTTCATGGTCATTGGCGCCAATGGCGGCGTCGAGGGACTGGAAACGGTCCGCCGCGAACACCCCGACCTGGTCCTGCTTGACCTGATGATGCCGGACATGGACGGTTGGGAAGTCTATCAACAGATGAAGGCCGAGCCTGATTTGAAAGGCATCCCGGTGGTTGTCGTAACCGCCAAGGCGCAGTCAATAGACAAAGTGCTCGGGCTGCACATTGCCAAGGTGGACGATTACATCACCAAGCCCTTCGGTCCCCAAGAACTGCTTGAGAGCGTTGAGAAGATCTTGGGTGTCCTGGAGTAGGAGGAGATGGCTAGTGTTTGAGTCAGGGCGACAGCGGTCGCCCTTTTTTGTTGGCAGATGACGCATTGGATTGAGGTTCACAACGCATCCCAGGCGGACCTGCAGGTCATCCGGGCACGATGGTGCGACACATTCGCCTGTCGCCTGCGAGGTCTGACCTTTCGCCGAAGCCTTGGCCCGGGGGAGGGACTCCTTCTGGTGGAGGGACGCGAGTCCCGGTCGGGGACAGCCATCCACATGTGGTTCGTCTTCATGCCGCTCGGTGTGGCTTGGGTGGCGGCCGATGGGCGAGTTGTGGACACTAGGCTGGCGCTGCCTTGGCGCCTGTATGCCCCCAAAGTGGCGGCCAAGTTCATCTTGGAAGGCCCGCCTGGCATGTTAGAATCCGTCGCCATCAATGATTGTTTGGAGTTCGTGAATGCGGCGCCGGTTCTTGCTTCTGGTCCTTAGTCTCAGCCTCGGATTATTCTGGCCCCCCTTGCCAGCCGGTGCCCAGAACCAGGGCCCCACGTATGTCGTCCAGCCAGGGGACACCTTGAGCGGCATCGCCCGCACCTTCGGAACCACCGTCGACGAGCTCTCTCAGCTGAATGCGATAGCAGATCCGTCTTCGATCCAGCCCGGCACCAAGTTGGTCATCCCTGGGTTCGAGGGCGTCACAGGCATTCTCTCAACCCATTCGGTGGCCTTTGGCGAGGACCTGGCCAGCCTCAGCCGAGAGTACGGTCTTAGCCAAGATGCCATGGTCCGCCTCAACCACATCGTCCGGCCGGACAGTGTCTATCTGGGCCAAGAGGTGATCCTGCCCCAAAATGACGGTCCGGCGGCGCTTCCGCAGGCCCACTCCCGCTGGGTGGGGCCCGGTGAGACGCGACTTGAGCTTGCCCTACAGGAGAACGTCGATCCGTGGACCCTGAACTCGGCCAACGATCTCGGCGCTCAGGCGTGGCTGCTGCCCGGTTCGGTGATCAGCGTGCCCGGGGGCGATCAGCCCCCCAGCGCGCTCCCAAGCCCGATCACTTCGGTCACTGTTGATCCGCCGGCCGCGGTTCAGGGCCAGGTTGAGGAAATCCATGTCGAAGGGGCACCGGAGTCAAGTCTCGGCGGGAGTCTCGGCCCCTGGCCGCTGAGTTTTGAGGTGGATGCTCCAGATGAGCAGGTGGCCCTGCAGGGCGTCGACGCGCTGACTGACCCGGGGTTGTATGCTCTTACCCTGACGATAGCTCCGGACTCCAAAGATGGGTCCTCCTACAGCTTCAGTCAACCTATCCGCATCCGGGCAGGGGACTATGGCTACGACCCCATATTGCATGTGCCGCCCGAGACCCTCGACCCGGCCAACACGGTGCCAGAGGACTCGTTCATCTCGAAGATCGTTGATCAGGTCACGCCGGACAAACTCTGGTCGGGGCCATTCCAGTTTCCTTCCGACTACTACACGGATAGTTTTCCCTCGGTGTTTGGAACCCGCCGCAACTACAACGGAACGGGCTACACGCGCTACCACACTGGGTTGGATTTCTTCGGCGGCGTGGGGACACCAATCCTGGCGCCCGCGCCCGGCAAAGTTGTGTTCAATGGTCCGCTTACCGTCCGAGGCAACACCACCATTATCGACCACGGTTGGGGGGTGTTCAGCCTCTATTTCCATCAATCCGAGTTCGAAGTCAAGACCGGCGATGAGGTGGTGACCGGCCAGGAAATTGGCAAGGTGGGCGGGACGGGTCGCGTGACCGGGCCCCACCTGCACTGGGAGATTCGAGTCGGGGGTGTGCCGGTCGATCCAATGGAATGGGTGAAGAACACCTATCCGTGACAACGTGTGCTGCTGCTTTCCTGCTGCTCCAATGGTCCAGCTTGGAGCTTGGAAGGGCCGATAGTGTATAATGCCGGGGCAACTCCCCGGGGAAGACATTGACGAAAAGACGCATGGTTTCTACCCTCACACTCTCCCGTGACGCTTTCTGGACAGAGTTCCAGGTTACCGACACTGACTTAGAGTTCATCACGAATCTCTTGCTCGAGCGCGAGCATCCTCTCACCACCGGGGAGATGCTTGAGCCCCTGGTCGAGCTCCATCTCAAGCAGCTCGAGGAGAAGGCTCGGCAAGCTGCCGCGCCCGACGAACGGGTTTACCTGCCCGCCGAAGCATTTCAAGTAGGTGAGAAGCTCGCCTTTCCGGCGATGGATCATGCCGTCGGCGTCGTGCGCAAAGTACGCGCTGGGGACAACCCGGAACTCGGCGAGTTCAAAGTGATCGATGTTGACATCGATGGTCAATCGCACAGCTTTGCGGCCCAATTGGCTGATCACGTCCTGAACCAGCCAGAAGAACCTGAAGAAGATGCGGAAATGTTGGATTCGGGCGAGGCCGTCCTCGCCCGCTTCGGCAATGACCTCGAAGACAAGCTGCGCACCAGCCTCGCCAGTACCCCAGATATCGTTCAGATCGCTGGGCGATGGTTCCCGCGGGCCCTGCTGGCCGACATACATTCCGGGCATTTGAATCTGGCAGAGGCCGTACTCGATGTCGGTGGAGGCGGCCCGCTGCCGACGTCCGCTCTGTTGGAGCACATCGAGCTTCCCGAAGGGATCGATCCCCTGCTGGCAACCTTCTCCGTCGACTATGCACTTCAGGAAGATGAGCGATTTGATGAAGTCGGTCCAGCCGGCCAGACACTCTGGTATCTGCGGCGCTTGGAGCCGCCGGAGGTGCTCTATCCGCCACAGCGGCTGGAGTACACACGCCGTGGAACTGATCGCCGTCAGCTGACGGAGGAACTGCTGGAGCTGGAGCGGCGGTTGGACGACGAGTTGAGTCCGCTGGAAGCGCCGAGCGAGCCGGTCGAGTCCGTGACCATTCCTTTGCTGTTTCCTCACTGGAGAGTCGGCACGCTCCCCCTTTCAAGCCAGCTCCAGACGCTCTTCCCCACAGCCTACGAGGCGCCCCGCATTCGCTTCATCTTGGTCGACGGTCACAGCGGCGACAAGTTCCCGGGTTGGGTCGTGCGCGCCGACCGCTATGTCTTTGGCCTGGACGAATGGTATCGTCGCTATGATGTCCCAGCTGGCGGGTTGATCAAAGTCAGCCCGGGAGAAACCGCCGGCGAGGTGATTGTCGAAGCGCTCGAACGCCGGCGTCGCAACGATTGGATCAGGACGATTTCCATCAACAATGGCCACGTCGGCTTTACCATGCTCAAGCAGCCGGTGGGCACGGCATACGATGATCTGATGGTCGTCGGCCTCGTCGATCCAATCGCCCTTGATGAAGCTTGGCTGCAGGGCAGTCAGCGACGGATGAACGATGAGGAACTGGTGGCTTTTGTCTTCAGGGAATTGGCGAAACTCAATCCTCAAAGCGCGGTGCACGCACAGTCGCTCTACTCGGGCGTGAACGTGCTGCGAAGATTGCCGCCGGCCCCCATCTTCGCCGAGCTGACGACCCGGTCCTATTATCAGCATGTCGGGGACCTTTACTGGCGCATGGAAGACAAGATTCAGGGTGGAGGCTGAGCGGTATGGACCCAGATCTTGCCCGGCGGCTGATCCGCCCGACAGTCGACACCAGATTTCACATCGACTATCAGTGGTGGGAGCGAGCCGACCGCGATCTCGACGTCTACATGCGCAGCCATCTATGCACTGAGCATCAAGAGACCTATCGCGATATGGACGCCTCTTCAATGGTGGATCACGTCGATCCACAAACGGCAGAAGTGACGCGTGTGCCGGCGATCCAAAACATCCTCATCACCCACTGCTCGCAGCAGCCCGATTACCTGACCCCCCAGACCAGCCTGATCAACGCCATCTTCCGCGTCTTCATGGCCAACGGCAACGCGCCCCTGTCAGCCAAGGAACTGGGGGCTCGCCTCGATCGTTCCCCCGACATGATCCTGCGAACCCTTTCGGGGCAGCGCGTTTATAAGGGCATTCGCCCTTTCATCGAAGACCGACCCTAGGTCATCCTCTTTCGATCCCTACAACGTCCCAAAAGCCCGATCATCTCTCCCGAGCGGGAGGCGGGAATTCACCTTCTCGGGCGATAGACGCGTGCGGTTCCGCGGGCTAGGATGATGACCATGAAGACAGAAGAGATCCTCCACTATGACCGCATGTACCAGGCCATGCGCCAGGTCCTCGACGCAGACATTATCGCTTTCGGATTCTGGAATCCGAATGCGAATCCTTTGACGTCCCGCCTTCGGGAGCACGGGACTTCGGATCCGGAAGGATCGCCACCTTGCGCGCACCTTTCTGGTGCCAAATCACTGTAAGGCGCCTGTAAAACGAAACAGCGGGGATGCATGCTAGCATGAGTGCAAGACACCAAACGAGGAGACGCACCCATGGCAATGACCGCCGCAATGCCCACCACTGACCAAGCTCTCGAATTCGCCGTCCGCTCGATCCAAAAGGCGGACGTGGAGACAGGCCGGGCCGCCCTGCGATGGGTTCTGAAGCGAGAACCCACCAACGTTTCGGCCTGGCTGTGGCTGGCGCGTTGTGTGGAAGACCAGGTCTTCCGCACCCGGTGCGTCGACCAAGTTTCGATCCTCAATCCCTTTGCCTGATTCTCGATCCTTTAGGCGTCTCTCTCCTCCAAAAACCCCGGCCATCCGGCCGGGGTTTTGATTCGGGCCTTCATTTGCCAGAGTGGCGTGCCTCCCGCCACCGAAGTGATTGTGACGGATTTCACAAGTGGCGCCGCAGATCCTCAGGTGAGGTGGGTGGGGAGGGTGCCTGGGGGCTTGGGGGCGGCGGCGCGAGCGGCTATAATCGAAGTGCTGTTTCGCCCCCATAGCTCAATGGATAGAGCAACGGACTTCTAATCCGTAGGTTGCAGGTTCGACTCCTGCTGGGGGCGCCAATTCCTCCCTTCGTAGCGAGGCACGGTCTCCGCTGGCTCGGCCTTGTGCTGCCTTTTCCACCATCCCCAACCCTGATAGAGTGAGAGCTTGCCGATCAGGCCACTGCCATCCCACCTGGCGAAAACTCCCAGCGTAGGACGGTCAGCCATCACTTGGGTTGCCATTTCTGCCCCCAACCGGGTGTTCAACTGGCTTCGGGTTCCGGGATCGACTGGAACCAACTCCGTCCATCTTGGGCGATAAGCGCTTCAGCGCTCTCCGGACCCCAGGTGCCGGCAGGGTAGTTGGGAAAATCGGCCGGGGGGACCGAATCCCATGCCTTGAGTATCGGTTCGACCGTCGCCCAGGCTCGCTCGACCTGGTCGGCCCGCATGAACAGCGTAGCATCACCGCACATCGCGTCCAGCAAGAGAGTGTCGTAGGCTTCGGGTGGGTTGGCATTGAACGCCTCGGCGTAGGCGAAGTGCATCTCCACCGGGCTGAGATGCATGGAGACTCCCGGCTGTTTGGCCTGGAATTCGAGGCAGATGCCCTCACCGGGCTGGATGTCGATCTCGAGGCGGTTGGGCTGCCAATCCAACGTCGCCGTTGGGGGGAAGGATCGATGAGGGACGGGGCGAAACTGGATTGCGACCTGCGAAAGTTTGGTCGGCAGGCGCTTCCCGGTTCGCAGGTAGAAGGGCACATCCTGCCAGCGCCAGTTGTCCACAAAGAGTTTCAAGGCGGCGAAGGTTTCCGTCGAGGACTCCGGATCCACGTCTGGCTCTGACCGGAACCCGGGCAGACGTTCACCTTCCAGCCAGCCCGGGCCATATTGTCCGCGGGCAGCATGCTGATGGAGACGATCCGCCGGGATCGGCCGAATGGCCCTCAGCACGTCCACCTTGCGAGCCCGTATCTCGTCGGCATCGAAGGCCGCCGGCGGTTCCATAGCGATCAGGCACAGCACCTGAAGCAGGTGACTCTGGATCATGTCCCGCAGGGCACCAGCGTGGTCGTAGTATTCCCCCCGATGCTCGACCCCGACGCTCTCGGCGATGGTGATCTGGACGTGGTCGATATAGCGCCGGTTCCAGATGGGCTCGAACAGGGCATTGGCAAATCGAAAGGCAAGGATGTTTTGGACGGTGTCTTTGCCAAGGTAGTGGTCGATGCGATAGATCTGGGACTCGTCGAGACTCGTCAACAAGGATTTGTTCAGCGCCACAGCCGACTCCAGGTCGTGTCCGAACGGCTTCTCAAACACGATCCGGGTACGTTCTCGATCCTGGGTTAGCTTCGCCTTCTCAAGGCCCTCGACGACCGTCTGGACGATCCCGGGCGGCGTGGCCAGGTAGAAAATTCGCTCCACCTGCTGCCCCCAAGTCCTTTCTTGCTCGTCAAGTGCATCGGATACGGCTTCGAAGGTTGCGTGTGCCTTGAAATCGCCGGACTGGTAAATGGATAGGCTTTTGGCGAAGGTCTTCCAGGCTTTGGCATCGATTGGTTCAGCTCGGCCGAATTTGTCCACGCCTTGGCGCAATCGGGAGCGCCATTTTTCCAACGTCAGCTGCTTGCCATCTACGCCGACGACAGCGAACTTCTCCGGGAGCAGACCATCGAGGCACAGCCCGTACAAGGATGGTACCAACTTGCGCCAGGTCAGGTCTCCGGCGGCTCCGAAGATCACGAGTATCGTGGGTGGGGCAGGACTATCAGTAGGCATATTCATCATTTCTCGGACCTCGGTCCAGCTTCCTGGACCCGCCTCGATCTTTCGGTACTGTCTGATATGGCTTGCGTGAGCGGATCAGTCATTGGCGGCTCCGGTAAGGTCGAGACCCAGCTCCGCAAGCTGATTGCGGGTCGGTCCAACTCCGGTGTGATGGATGCCGTGGATGCCCATTTCCTTGGCAACCTGAACAAACATCAAGCGGTCGTCGACGTAAATGACCTCATCCGGTTGAGATTGGGAGATGTCCAATGCGATGCTGTAGATGTCCGGGTCGGGCTTGCGGAAATGGACAAAACATGAAGAGACGAAGAAGTCGATGATCGAACCGAGTTCGAACTGCTGAATGCGATAAACCGTCAGCTCACGCCCCTCGTTGCTGACCGCAGCCGTCTTAAGCCCAAACCGAGTCTTGATGGCGCGCACCAAATTGAGAGTGTCGGTTAGCGGCTGGGACTGATCGAACATGAATTGTCTGAAGGCCTCGGGAGTGAAAGTCCGGTCCTTGTGGAAAACCACGCGCTTGAGATAGGTGTCGAGGTTCAGCTTGCCTTCCTCGTAGGTGTCGAAGGTCAGATGATGACGCTCCTCGACATCGGCGCGATCGAGGTCAAAGGTTTCACAGGCTCGACGGCGCGCCTCGTGGTCCCATCCATTGGTCAGAAGCACACCACCGATGTCCAGAAACAGGGTCTTAATCGAACGGCTGGCGGTCAATGTGTTTTCCTTTCCTCTGGGTCCGGGCCCTGCCGGGCCAGCCCGCATATGCTCACCTCTCACCTGTCCGGCCGGCCAGATAGTAGGCCATAAGGGCATGGGTCGAGCTGTCATGGTCGTCGGGAACCGAACCGGCCCTCAGCTGTGAGAGGATGTCTTGGGCAAGCACCTTGCCCAGTTCGACTCCCCACTGATCAAAGGAGTCGATGTTCCAGATCACACCTTGCGTGAAAACGCTGTGCTCGTACAGCGCTACCAGTTTGCCCAAGGTCTCGGGGGTCAATTGGTCGGCGAAGATCGTCGTCGAAGGTCGGTTTCCTTCGAAAGTGCGGTGCGGGACAAGCCAATCTGGCGTGCCTTCGGCTTCGACATCTTCGGCGGTCTTGCCGAACGCGAGCGCCTCGCCCTGTGCCAGGACGTTCGAGATGAGCATGTCGTGATGTCTGCCCAAGGGGTTCAGAGGTTGACGAAAGGCGATAAAGTCGCAGGGGATCAGACGAGTTCCTTGGTGAATCAGCTGGTAGAAGGAGTGCTGCCCATTTGTTCCCGGCTCGCCCCAGTAGATTGGCCCGGTGTCATAGTCGACGCGTTCCCCAGACAGAGTCACGTGTTTCCCATTGCTCTCCATTGTCAACTGCTGAAGGTACGCCGGGAAGCGGTGCAGGTACTTGGCGTAGGGCAGCACGGCGATCGTGCTCGCCCCCAAGAAAGTGGTGTTCCAGATGGCCAGCAGACCCATCAACACTGGGAGGTTGGATGCCATCGGCGCGCTGCGAAAATGCTCGTCCATTTGGTGGAAGCCTGAGAGCATGTCTTTGAACGCCTCGGGTCCGATGGCCAGCATGGTTGAAAGGCCGATGGCGGAGTCCATCGAGTAGCGCCCGCCGACCCAATCCCAGAACCCGAACATGTGCTCAGGATCGATCCCGAAAGTCTCGACTGCCTCCCGGTTGGTTGAAACAGCAACAAAGTGTTTCGCGATCGCCTCCTCGGCCCCGAGATTCTCCAAGACCCAGGCGCGCGCCGTGCGGGCGTTGGTCATGGTCTCCAAGGTTGTGAAGGATTTCGAACTGATGATGAACAACGTCTCGGCGGGGTCAAGGTCTCTGGTTGCCTCAGCGAAGTCCGTCCCATCGATATTGGACACAAAGCGGAAGATCAGGTCGCGGCGGGAAAAGGCCTTGAGCGCCTCGTATGCCATGACCGGGCCCAGGTCCGATCCGCCAATCCCTACATTGATGACGGCTCGGATGGGTTTACCGGTGTGGCCGATCCACTCCCCGCTGCGAACTCTATCCGAGAAGCGCGTCATCTTGTCCAGTACAGCGTGCACCTCGGGCACCACATCCTGGCCATCAACCATGACGTGTGAGCCCTTGGGGGCGCGCAGCGCGGTGTGCAGCACGGAGCGTTTCTCGGTGAGATTGATCGCTTCCCCGGCGAACATGGCCTGGCGACGCCCCGACAGGTCGCAGGCCTCGGCCAGCTCCACCAAGAGTTGGAGCGTTTCATCGTTGACGCGTTGCTTGGCGTAGTCCATGTACAGGCCGACGGCTGTTGATGTAAATCTCGATCCGCGCTGAGGGTCTTCTCGGAACAGGTCTCGCAGATGGCGACCGCCGATCTGCTTCCCGTGTTCGAGGAGCGCCTTCCATGCCGAGAGCTGTGTTCGTGGTTTGGAGTCCATACGGGGTCTACCTCTTGCTTGTGGCTGCGTTTTTCATGCGGTCCCAGAGGTTGGCACGGCATCCGGTTGTCGTGGCGTCAACCTTCGTGATAGGGATGTGGCCGAGGGTGCGGGAGGCTGGTGGGCGTCGTCGAATGGCTACGGGACGCCTATGCGGTGTACTGCACTGGACCTTCCGGGGCGTGCGTGGCGCCCCACGCAAGGCTGCCAAGTCCGATCCTAAATACCTGCTGCGGTCAGGATCTCAATTACCTCGGCCATGGCCACCGTCAGGGATGGGTGGGTGGCCTCGAGCCCGGCGATTTCCTGCTCGAATCTTTGGACAACGGATTGCGGCGGGGCGCCAGATTGGTCACCGCGGTGAAGTGCGGCGACGTCTTCCGCCAGCGTTCTAAGCCGTTGGCTCGTCGGATCGTCGAGATCCTCATGCCGCTCAATCTCCGCTCGAAGACGCTCAAGTGCGCCGTGAAGTCGCTGCTTATCCATGGTCCACCGCCGCTCGTATACCGGATTTCCTACATCTGGATCAGGGCCCATTCCAAGCTGCGGGAGCGCCGAGACACACCCTCGGCCGACTGCTGGCATGCTGAATGGCCCCAGCGTTGGATGGAATCCCGTTTCTGCGCTGCCCCAGACCTTGTGGGACATAGGCAGTATAACGCATGGGCCATGCCCCTGAACCGGATCGGGCTTGTGATAAGGCACGCGGAGGTAACATGTCGGCGGGTCGATGGACCTCCGCACACCTCCCCTGTAAGATGCAGACAAGCGTAACAGCAGGTGCGATGTCCCGGAGAACGGGTTGCAAGCCATCTCGTCATGGGAGAGAATCCTCCCACTCAGACTGACCTGAGACCGGGACAGACCAGAGAGGAGGCGTGAGCGTGGACGAAACCGTAGACGTGATCATCATTGGGGGTGGCGTGCATGGTGCCAGCCTCGCTTTCCATCTGGCCCAACGAGGGGTGACCCCTCTGGTCATCGAGAAGTCCTTCCTGGGCGCCGGGGCCACCGGCCGCTCAAGCGGCCTGATTCGGATGCACTACGATCAGAGGACCAATTCCGAGCTTGCCTGGACTTCGTTCCAATACTTCCGCAACTGGGAAGAGCGGGTCGGCGGGCACTGCGGCTATGTGCGGACGGGTTTTGTTCAGATTGTGGCTGCCGAACACATGGAGGCCCTGCGGGCCAATGTCGAGATGCACCAAACCATCGGCATCCCCAGCCAGCTGATCAGCGGCGAGGACGTGCAACGCCTGGCGCCCAGTTTTGCCACCGACGACATTGTGTGGGCCGCGTACGAGCCCGAGTCCGGCTACGCCGACCCGACCAGCGCCACCGCCGCCCTCATGGCGGCCGCCCGGGACCATGGCGCTCAACTGCAGCAGGGGGCGGTGGTGACCGGAATCCAGGTCGACGGCGGCAAGGTGAGGGGTGTCGAGACCTCCGAGGGTGACTTCTCGGCCCCGATTGTGGTCAACGCCGCCGGCGCCTGGGCGGGGCAGATCAATGGCCTGGCTGGGGTCGACTTGCCCTTGGACACCTGGCGGCATGACACAATGTTCGTCCTGCGCCCGGAAGGGATGGAGAAGACGCATCCGGCGGCGATCGACGATCCGCGTGAGATGTACTTCCGTCCAGAGGGCGAGCTGACCCTGGTGGGTTTGGAGGACAACAACCCGATCGGGGAATCCCCTGACAGCGACACCGATCATGCCAAGCCGGGTTTCGTCGAGCGGGCCATCGAGCGAATCTGCCTCCGGATTCCGGCCATGGAAGGCGGAAGGCTTCACTCGGCGCACGGCGGCTACGACGGAATCACGCCCGACCAGTTCCCCATGCTCGGTCCATACGGTCCGGAGGGCTACTTCCTGCAATGTGGCTTCAGCGGGACGGGGTTCAAGACCGCGCCAGCGGTCGGTGCGTGTATGGCAGAGTGGATTCTAGACGGCGCGCCAAGCACCGTGGATGTCGCCGTCTTCTCACCGTCAAGATTCGAAGAGGGACGCGCGGTCGTCCGCGAACATCCCTATCAGCAGATTTGGCACTAGGCCGGGGTCAGATCACCGCCAGGTTGCGCCCAACGATTTCAAAGGCCGACAAGACCTGTTCCAACTGCTCATCGGTGTGGGTTGCCATGAAGCTCGTGCGCAGCAGCTCCTGGCCATCGGGGACGGCCGGCGAGAGCACCGGGTTGACGAAAACGCCTGCGTCGAACAGGCCCTTCCACATCCCGATGGTGCGCATCGTATCCCCAATCATGATGGGGATGATCGGTGTGACGGACAGCCCGGTGTCGAAACCGAGGCCCTGGAAACCGCGCCGCATTTGATCGGCCACCTCGTTCACCCGCTGCACCCGTTCCGGTTCCTCCTGCATCACGTCCAAGGCGGCCAAGACGGCCGCCGTGTTGGCCGGCGGCAGGCTGGCGCTGAAGATCAGCGAGCGCGCGTGGTGTTTGATGTAGTGCACGATCTGGTCGTCTCCGGCGATGAAGCCGCCGATCGAGGCGAAGGATTTGCTGAAGGTCGACATGATCAGGTCGACCTCCTCGGTCAGTCCGAAGTGCGCCGCTGTGCCGTGGCCTTCGCCCAGCACACCCATAG
>Ga0315540_10000798_pt1 | contig 17985 bp, 21 predicted proteins | sample SalMarSW160110MG_FD_203677 | JGI IMG/M metagenome (GOLD analysis project Ga0315540, IMG submission 203677) | Salt marsh sediment microbial communities from the Plum Island Ecosystem LTER, Massachusetts, United States - Salt Marsh Sediment SW1601-10 ...
TGATCCTGCCTTATCACATCGCTCTGGATCAGGCCCGCGAAGTTGCTCGCGGCAAGAAGGCCATCGGCACTACCGGCCGCGGCATCGGCCCCGCCTATGAAGACAAGGTATCGCGTCGTGGTATCCGGCTCGGCGAGTTACTCGATCCGCAACACTTCACGGAACGTTTGCGTGAAGTCATGGAGTATCACAACTTTTCCCTGCAGCACTACTTCAAGACCCAGCCGGTCGACTACCAGCAGGTGCTCGACGAAGCGCTGGCCCAGGGCGAACAGATCGCGCCTATGGTGGAAGACATCCCCGGAACGTTGCACGCGCTGCGTGCCGATGGCAAGAGCATCATGTTCGAGGGTGCGCAGGGTGCGTTGCTGGATATCGACCACGGGACCTATCCCTACGTCACCTCGTCGACCACGACCGCGGGCGGTGCGGCCAGCGGCAGCGGTGTCGGCCCCCGCGACCTGGACTATGTCCTCGGGATCGTCAAGGCCTACACCACGCGTGTCGGTGCCGGGCCGTTCCCCACCGAACTGTTCGACGACGATGGCCGGTACCTGGGTGAAAAAGGCCACGAATTCGGCGCCACCACCGGCCGCCAGCGGCGCTGTGGCTGGCTGGACATCGTCTCGCTGCGGCGGTCGCTGAAAATCAACAGTGTCACCGGCATGTGTGTGACCAAACTGGACGTGCTCGACGGCATGGAAAGGGTGAAAATCTGCGTCGCCTACAAACTGGACGGCAAGGAGATTACCACCCCGCCGGTGGGCGCCGATCTGTTCGAAAAATGTGAACCGGTGTTCATCGAAATGCCGGGCTGGAAAACATCGACCGTGGGCATCAAATCGGTCGAACAGCTGCCGCTGGCGGCACGCGACTACCTTGCCAAGGTCGAGGAGCTGTGCGGTGCGCCCGTCGATATCATCTCCACCGGCCCTGACCGCGAAGAAACGATTATTCGGCGTCACCCGTTCGAATAGGAGACGGCCGGGTCGCCGGCGCGCGGCGTCAGAACAGCGAAACGCTGCCTGTCTTTGCCGTGTTTTGCGCCTGCCAGTGCAGCGCGCCGTACCCGGCGAGTTTTTCCAGTCTGGCAAAATTGACGATACAGATCTGGCGGCGCTGAACCTGGAGCAGACCCTCGTCCTGAAATCGGGTAAGGATGCGGCTTACCGTTTCCACCGCAAGTCCGAGGTAGCTGCCGATCTCGGTGCGTTTCATGCTCAGGTTGAAACGGCTGCCCGAATACCCGCGGGTCCGGAAACGCTGCGACAGGTCGACCAGGAAGTTGGCCATCTTGGCTTCGGCATCCTTCTTGGTGATCAGCTCAATGGTGTGGTGATCGCGCACCAGTTCCATGGAAAGCAGCTTGTACAGAACCTGATGGCAGCCCGGCACACGGTCCAGGCTCGCCAGGGGAATGACACAGAAGCAAGCGCGCTCCAGCACCATGGCCGACGAGCGGTGTGCGTCGGTGCCAAGCGCGTCAAGCCCCAGCACTTCGCCCGGCATATAAAAGCTCACAACCTGTTCGCCGCCGTCTTCGGACATCAGGTAAAGTTTCACCGCACCGGATTTCAATACGTAGATGGCCTCGGGCGCGTCGCCTTCGCGGAACAGGTGTTCCCGGTAGCCGAGGGTGTGGTTGTGCCTGAGCAGCGGTAGCGGCTGGCTGTCGCTCAATGCGCTGAGCTGCGAACCAACGCAGTAGTCGCGCGACATGCAGTCTTTGCAGCAACCCGCCGGTGTTGCAAACGGATTCGTTCCGCCGCCGGCAGGCTGACCGCCGATGTGCAGACGGTCCGAGGTGTTCCTGTTGGTCGACACAATATAGGGTGTCGTGCTCGATGCTGTCATGCTGTCTCCTCCGTAAAGCGGCGCGTCCGGGGCAACTTCGAGCCGAGAAGCGCATTATTCCTCGTTTGTTATATTATGGAGCATGCGGCGAGCGTCCGGTTTCGGCTATAGGGGATCCCCCTATAGTGGTCTGGGGGGAAATCCCCGTTCTCCGGCGCGGCAGGGTGAGGGATTTTGCTTTAAACTTGTCCTGCGCCGAGCGCGCATGACATCCGGCATTCCCGCGAGACTTGACGGCCCACTATGACAGACAATCTGCCTCAGGAAAACAGGGTTATTCTGCTGGTCGACGGCGACCAGCGGCACTGCGAACACGTACGCCGACTGTTGGAGCACCAGGCCGAACAGGCTGATGCCTCGCACTCCGGCGGCAGCAAGGTGGTGGTGGTTGAAGGTCTACAGGCTGCCCGGCAGGCATTGAAAACCCTGGTGCCGCAGATCGTAATCGCCAACCTCCAGTTGCCCGACGGCGATGGCCTGGAGTTGCTGACCAGGGATGCGAGTCAGCCCTACCCGGTTTTGATTACGTCCGACGCGCACGGCGAACGGCCCGCCGTAAGAGCGATGAAGGCGGGTGCGATCGACTACGTGGTGAAATCCGCAACCGCCGTCGCAGCCCTGCCGAAGACCGTGGAGTCGGCGCTGTATGAATGGCATATCCTCGCAGAACACCGGCGTTTGCAGGCCGAAGTTGTGGAGATTCCGCAGCGTGAACAGCAGCGGCTTGGGCGCGAGCTGCATGACGGCCTGGGCCAGGAGTTGACCGGTTTGGGGCTGCTGGCGAGAAGTCTGACAAAGAGGCTGGCCGGTGCATCGTCACGGGAGCAGGAAATGGCCGAGCAACTGGCCACCGGACTGGAGCAGGCGCTCGCCGAAATGCGCATCCTCGCCCGCGGCCTGATACCGGTGCAAACCGACGCGCTTGGTCTGGTCAGTGCCCTGGAAGAGCTTGCTGCGCGTATCGCCGAGCAAAGTGGTATCACGATCGAACTGCGGCACGAACACCCGATCCTGATTTCCGATAACGAAACGGCCACACACGTCTATCGGATTGTCCAGGAAGCTATCACCAACTCCATCAAACACGCCCGGGCGAACAGCATTGTGCTGATCCTGGAAGCGGATGAGCACCAGGCGGTAATCGAAGTCCGGGACGATGGCCGGGGGCTTCCCGATGATGCGTGTAAAAAGGCCGGGCTGGGATTGCGTACCATGTTTCACCGCTGCCAGCTGTTCGGTGGCAGTCTCGATATCTATACCCACGAAGAGGGCGGGACCCGGGTACGTTGTTGTTTCCCTCTGCACCCCCGGAAGCAGGCTTCCTGAATGCAGCGTATCCTCATCGTTGACGATCACCCGCTGGTAAGAAGCGGCTTCGTTCAGCTGATTTCCGACGAACCGGACCTGGAGGTCTGTGGTGAGGCCGCCGACGAGGCGCAGGCCCTGCAGCTGGTCGCCGCAACCACGCCGGACCTGGTAATTATCGACTTGTCGCTGGCCGGCGGCAGCGGCATCAACCTGATCGAGCGAATCAAGGCGCACTACGGTGAAGTCTGCATGCTGGTGGTATCCATGCACGACGAGTCCCTGTTTGCCGAGCGGGTGCTTACAGCCGGCGCACTGGGGTATCTCAACAAACAGGAGGCGCCGAGCAATATCATCCGCGCCATACGCCGCGTGCTCGAGGGCCGGGTGTATCTCAGTGACAAGTTGACCGAGCGCCTGCTCGACAGCCTGACCGGCATGGCGAAGGCGCCCGGCCAGTCGCCGATGCAACGGCTCTCCAACCGCGAACTGGAGGTTTTCGAACTCATCGGTCGCGGCATGACCACGGGAAAAATCGCCGACCATCTGCAACTCAGCACCAAGACCATCGAAACCCACCGCGAGAATATCAAAAAGAAACTCGGTCTGGCCTCGGGTCAGGAACTGACCCGCCGCGCCATGCACTGGCTGATCGAGCGCGGTTAGCCGGTCGTCGCTTCCGAAGCCGGTTCTTGACCGGTGTCAATATCTGTCTGCGGGAAAGTAATATGCTGTCACTCTTCGACAGGCGAGGGGGCGACATGGAACGCAGCGATGAAATGATACGGAGCGACGTTGTAGAAACCCTTTCCCGGGACAGCCGCGTCAACACCGCGCGCATTACCGTCGCCGTCGAACAGGGCAGGGTGGTCCTGCGGGGCGATGCACCAACTTTGTACACGATACACGTCGCCATGGAACTGGCGGCTTGTGTGAGCGGTGTCCAGTCCGTACACAGCGAGCTTGGTGTTACCCGCCCGGCGAGCAGTCCGTCCGATGACGCTATCGAGAACTATGCCGGCCAGGTCTTGCGCTGGAACGTAAGCACCGGTGCCGGCAAGATCCGTGTTCGGGTAGACGGCGGCATGCTCACCCTCGAGGGCGAGGTCGACGCCTACTGGAAGCGCAACCGGGCCGAACTGCTGATGCTGGACATCGAGGGGATCATCGGCGTTGTGAATAAACTGGCCGTCGTCCCCGAGCTCACGCCGCAGGACAAGGTGATTGCCGACGATGTGAAGTCCGCCATTGCGCGCTGCACCTGTATGGGGCGCGAGCACATAGAAGTTGAAGTACGCCAGGGACTGGTGACACTCACCGGCAACGTGTCCAATCTATGGAGCAAGCAGACCACGCCGCACCTCGCCGAGACCATCCTGGGCGTCAAGGGTGTGATCGACAACCTGGTGGTTGCCGCACACGACTGAGCGGGCTCGTGCTGCTCGGCCGGTTGCCTGCGCAGGGCTAACCGGAGACCAGGCGCAGCGCGGCCGTATCTGCCGCTTCCCCGGGTTTGTCGGATGCCCCGCTAACCTGCGCTGCCGCAGGCTTGCTGTCCTGCTCATTGTCTTCGGGGCGCCGTTGCCGTTCATACAGAAACTTGAGCACGGCCGAACGGTAATGGTTGTACCGTGCATCGTCGGCCAGCGCCAGACGTTCGCGCGGCCGGGCGAGTTCGATCGCGAGAATCTCGCCGATGGTTGCAGCAGGTCCGTTGGACATCATCACAATGCGGTCAGACAGCAGTACGGCTTCGTCGACGTCGTGGGTAATCATGATCACGGTGTTGCCGAGCGTGGCATGGATTTCCATCAGCGAGTCCTGCAGATGGGCGCGGGTCAGTGCATCCAGCGCACCGAAGGGCTCATCCATGAGCAGCACTTCCGGCTGCATGGCCAGGGCGCGGGCGATTCCTACGCGCTGCTTCATCCCGCCGGAGATCTCATCCGGGCGTTTGTCGCGTGCGTGGCTCATGTGCACCAGTTCCAGGTTGTGTTCGATCCACTCGCGTATCTCCACTCTGGACTTTTTACCCTTGAACACCTGCTTCACGCCCAGTTCGATATTCTGATAGGCGCTCAGCCACGGCAGCAACGAGTGGTTCTGGAACACCACGGCGCGTTCCGGTCCGGGTTCCACCACCTCTTTGCCGTTTAAGATAACGCCGCCATGGGTGGCGCGGTGCAGGCCGGCGACGATGTTTAGCACGGTCGATTTGCCGCAGCCCGAATGGCCGATCAGCGAAATGAATTCGCCCTTTTCTATCTTGAGATTGACATTATCCAGGGCGCGGAACGGTCCCTTGTCGGTCGGGAAGTCGATTGCGACGCTGGTCAGTTCCAGATGGTTTGGTTCATTCATGGTCTGTACCCTCTCAGCGCAGCGTGGCGCTCTTGTCCCAGGAAAACCGGCGCTGCAGGGTGAGCATGCCGCGGTCGAGTGCGAAGCCGATAAAACCGATCACCAGTACGGCCACCATGATCCGCGCCAGCGAGTTGGAACTGCCGTTCTGGAACTCGTCCCAGACGAATTTACCGAGACCGGGGTTCTGCGCGAGCATTTCCGCGGCGATCAGCACCATCCAGCCGATACCCAGCGACAGGCGCAGGCCGGTGAACATCATGGGTATGGAAGAAGGCAGTACGATCTTGATGGTCTTGGTCAGCCAGGGCAGGCGCAGTACGCGGGACACGTTGATCAGGTCCTTGTCGACCGAGGAGACACCGACTGCGGTGTTGATGATGGTGGGCCACAGGCAGCACAGCGTGACCGTGATCGCCGAGGTGAGAAACGACTTGGCGAAAAACGGATCTTTGCTGACGTATACGGCGCTCACCACCATGGTCACAATCGGCAGCCAGGCCAGCGGTGATACCGGTTTGAACAACTGGATAATCGGGTTGAACGCCATGTACAGCGTGTTACTCATACCGATGACGACGCCGATCGGAATGGCGATCAGCGACGCGATCAGAAAACCGGTGGCTACCGTTACCAGGCTGGTGAGAATCTGGTCGAAGAAGGTCGGGGCGCCGGTGTAGGGGCGGATACGGACTTCGGCAGCCGGATCCGTGGCGAGCTTTTCGGCATTGCGTTTTTCCTGGCGCTCGTAGAAGGCGGTTTCTTTTTCGCGTTCCGCCCGGTGTTCGTCGACCAGTACCATGGCCTGCTCCCAGACCTTGGCCGGTCCCGGCAGCTGACCCAGGGACGTCTGTACCTGTGCGGCCAGCACGCTCCAGAGCATCAGGAAGATAGCGACAGCGACCAGGGGAATACCCAGTGACCTGATCACGTGACCAAGCGCACTCGAGCGGTGGTCCCGGGAAAGGTAACCCAGCAATTGGTCCAGGAACCTGAAATTAAAGGCCCGGTACTTGTTAATGCCCAGTTCTGTACTCATGTTCTACACCCCCGGATGGTTGCGGTGGTTGAATGCGGATTCCGTCCTGGCGCGCAGGGGTGTTGCGCTGAATCATATGTGATCCTTGCCCTTGAGGCCGATGGGGAACTGCTCCAGGTAGGCGTTGGGCCTGGTGCCGTCGTAGGTGATGCCGTCAATGAACTGCGTCTGCGGATCGCGGAAGCCGTCTTCCCCGGCGAAATCAGGGAAGTCAGCGGCGCTCATTTTGCCTTCGGCAATCAGCTCCCTGGCGGCTTTGGCATAGATGTCCGGGCGGTAGACCTTTTTTGCCGTTTCGAAGTACCAGCTGTCGGGCTTGTACTCGGCGATCTGGCCCCAGCGGCGCATCTGCGTCAGGTACCACACGGCATCCGAGTAGTAGGGGTAGGTGGCGTAATAGCGAAAGAACACGTTGAAGTCCGGTACGTCGCGCTTGTCACCTTTCTCATACTCGAATGTGCCGGTCATGGAATTGGCGATCACCTTGTAGTCTGCGCCCACGTAGTTCGGCTGTGAAAGGTACTTGACCGCCGCGGGGCGGTTCTTGTTGTTGTCTTCGTCCAGCCACTTGGCCGCGCGCAGCAGGGCCTTGACGATGCGCACCGTGGTGTTGGGGTACTTCTCGGTGAACGCGTTGGTCATGCCGAAGACTTTTTCCGGGTTGTCTTTCCACACCTCGTAGTCGGTGATCACCGGTACGCCGATACCCTTGAACACCGCCTGCTGGTTCCAGGGCTCGCCGACGCAGTAGCCGTAGATGGTACCCGCCTCCAGGGTCGCGGGCATCTGCGGCGGCGGTGTCACCGACAGCAGCGCGTCGGCTTTCAGCTGGCCACTGATGTCGCCCTTGGCGGGCGCGTAGTAGCCGGGGTGGATGCCGCCGGCGGCCAGCCAGTAGCGCAGTTCGTAGTTATGCGTCGAAACGGGAAATACCATGCCCATTTTGAAGGGCTTGCCTTCGTTCTTGTACTTCTGGACCACGGGTTTCAGGTAGTCGGCCTTGATGGGGTGGACGGGTCGGCCGTCTTTCATCTTCGGGATGTTGGGTTTCATCAGTTTCCAGACCTCATTGGACACGGTGATGCCGTTGCCGTTGAGGTCCATGGAGAAGGGCGTGATGATGTGAGCCTTGGTGCCGAAACCGATGGTGGCGGCCAACGGCTGGCCGGCCAGCATGTGTGCGCCGTCGAGCTGGCCGTCGATGACGCCATCGAGCAGGACTTTCCAGTTGGCCTGGGCTTCGAGCGTCACGTACAGGCCTTCGTCTTCGAAGTAGCCTTTCTCGTAGGCGATGGCCAGTGGCGCCATGTCGGTGAGTTTGATGAAGCCGAACTTGAGGTCTTCTTTTTCCGGTGCGCCGACCTCAGCGTGGCTGCCGGCTGCTGCCAGCAGACCCACGCCGATAGCGACGCTCAGAGCGGCCTTCTTCAGAAACGAACGTCTCGGCGTGCGGTGTTGTTTGTCTGTCATGTTGACTCCAGTTTTCAGTGCCTGAAACGAAGAAAGGTGTCTTCGGCCGTGACCAGTCGGTCAGGCGCAGAGACACCTTTGTCCATAGCAATCCAGCCGACCCCGGCCGGGCAAAAATCAGATTGTGGATACTGCGCTTAAATTTCCGGCTGCGCCGTTACAACCGGAAACGCTGGGACCTGTGCAGCAGGATGTGTGCCAGCTGATAAGTGGTTGGAAAACCAGTGATAAATGAAGTGCTCTCGCGGGGCGATGCGACCTCGTGGCGCAACAGGCGCACCAGGGCGGTGCGCTCCAGTGTCGTGTGAGCGGCTGATGCCGCGCCCCGCTACCGGCGCTGGCAGCGGGGCGCGGCAGCGACGACTATGCGCCTTGCGCCGCAGCGGCTTTCATCGTGTCTGCAAGCAGACCGTAGACCGTCGCCCAGGCGTCCTTGACGTCATCGGTAAAGGCATCGCCAAGACCCGCGTCCAGCGTCCACAACAAGGCCGCGCCCACGGTGTCGTAGTGTTCGTCCTTCACGCCATAGGCGATGTGCCGCACGCCCAGCTGCTGCACGGCCGGTACGATAGCCTCAAGGCGGTCGAGCCCGTTGACGGCGGTGTTGATCATTTTCATCAGTTTTTGACCCTGCTCGGTCATGTCGCCTTTAAACAGCGGCTCGACTGACGGGTCCAGCTCGAACAGCTTGCCGTAGAACAGTTCCGCGGCCTTTTCGGAGATGGGTACTACCTGTGCCCAGGAAGTCTTGATGAGTTGTACCTGTTCGGGAGTCATGATGGTTTGCTCTGTGTCTGAAATAGTTGAAGTGGATTGCCCGAGGCTGTCAGCCTTCCAGCGGGATACGGATAACCACGCCGCCCATCACGTCGCCCAGCTTGAAGTCACGCCTGGGCGAGTCCTTGTGGCCGTTGTGACAGGAAAGGCAGGCAGGTGCGACACCGACGTCGGGGTAGATGGCGGTGAAATAAGTGGTGTCGCCGAGCCGGTGGCCAGGACCAGCCGGCTGTATGGCTGCCAGTTCCCGAGTTGGTCTCGGACCCGGCAGCCGGGCAGATCGATGGCGACAATTGCGCAGTTGTGGTGCTGCACCACGTGGTGCCCGAGGGGCAGCTGCAACGGGTTCTGGATGCCGGCGAAGTGGATGCCCACCGGGCCCGTGCCGACCACCACCACGGGCGCGATCGCCCGGGCGGCGCTGTGCATGCTGTTTTCTTCCAAGACGGCTGACATAACCTTCCCGATCGAATTGTGTTAACGCAAAAAAAGACGCCCATGCCGATGAACGCGGGGTTCACGGAATGGACGCCTTCGTCCCGTGACTGCCGGCGCTGGCAGTCGGAATTGTTCAGTTCAGCAGTTCAGAGACTGCAATCACGTTTTCAGCCACTTCGCCGATGCGCAGGTTTCTGTCCATGGCCATCTTGCGCAAGGCATGGTAGGCCTGTGGTTCGTCGAAGCCGCGCTGTTTCATCAGGATACCCTTGGCGCGTTCCACGGCTTTGCGTTCCACCAGGCTCGCGCGGCTCTCGGCGAGTTCCCGGCGCAGGCGCTCGGTCTCGCCGAAACGCACGAGCGCTACCTGGAGTATGCTCGCGACGCGCGTGGGCTGGAATCCATCGACCACGTAAGCGCTGACACCGGCGCGCAGCGCGCGATGAATGACCTCGGGGCTGTTTTCCCGGGTAAACAGCACGACCGGCAGGGGGCTGTGCAATGACAGCTCCCGCAGGGGCGTCAGCAACAGCTCACCGGGCACGTCGCTGTCGATTACCAGCAGGTCCGGTGTGTGTGTGCCGACAGCGGCGAGCAGCTCTGAGCCGGTCACTGCGCTGGCCACCACGTCGTGACCACAAGCCTGCAATGACTGCCGGAGCAGTGCGCTGCGTTCGAGGTCGTCGTTAACCAGTAACGCTTTCAACTGCATGGGGATCCATCAAGTCCGCTTTCAAGCGCAGCAGCAAGTGCTATGCCAGCGGTCGTAAATGCCTGAATTGACGCACCGCCGGCGGTTTTGCGCCATACTGATGCACAATTATGCGCCGTGGCTCAGGCATAATTCCCGATTCTGGTGCGCGGCGCCCCGCTGTGGCCCGGGCGGGTACGCCGATTTGAAGGCGTTGCCGCCCTCGCCGGTGCGGCACAGGCATTGCAGAGCACCTGCAGGAAAATCAATCAGGAGATACAAGAAGGTCACACTCATGCTGGATAAAACACTGGCCATCATTCTCGCCGGCGGCACCGGTACGCGGCTGCACCCGTTGACCAGCGATCGTGCCAAGCCGGCGGTTCCGTTCGGCGGCAAGTACCGCATTATCGATTTCACGCTGGCCAACTGCCTGCATTCGGATATTCGCCGCGTGCTGGTGCTGACGCAGTACAAGTCGCACTCACTGCAGAAACACCTGCGCGACGGCTGGTCGATCTTCAATCCCGAACTGGGAGAGTACATCACCCCGGTGCCGCCGCAGATGCGTGTCGATGGCGAGTGGTATTCCGGTACCGCCAATGCGATCTACCAGAACCTCTACATGATCGAGCGCAGCGCCGCCGACTGGGTGCTTATTCTGTCGGGTGATCACATTTACCGCATGGATTACGCCGAGATGATCAAGGCGCATGTCGAACGCCAGCCGGATGTCACCGTTGCCTGCATGGAAGTGCCGGCCCTGGAGGCGGGCGCCTTCGGTGTCATGCGTGTAGGCCCCGGTGACCACATTGCGGACTTCCGGGAGAAGCCCGCGCAGCCCGAGATGCTGGCCGACGACGGCGCGCGTGCGCTGGTATCCATGGGTATCTATGTCTTCAGCAAACAGCTGCTGCTGGACGAGCTGCGCCGCGACCACGACAACCCGGCCTCCAGCCACGATTTCGGCAAGGATCTGCTGCCTTCGCTCATCGCTTCCGGCCGGGCCTGCGCTTACCGTTTCGGCGGCGACAGCGGGCGCGTCTCACCGGACCGCTACTGGCGGGATGTCGGCACTGTCGATGCCTACTACCAGGCCAATATGAGCCTGCTCGACCCGGTGCCGCCGCTGGATCTGTACCAGCCGGACTGGATGATCCGCACCTACCAGGAGCAGACGCCGCCGGCGCGCACCGTGCCCGGGGAGTCGGGCAATGAAGGGGTGTTCGTCAATTCCATTGTGTCCGGCGGAACGGTCATCGCCGGTGGCGGTGTCAACCATTCCATCCTGTTTTCCAATGTACACGTCGGCGACGAGGCCATCGTCGAAGACGCGATCCTGTTCAACGGTGTCGTGGTGAGTGATGGCGCGCAGGTCAAGCAGTGTATTGTCGACAAGGGTGTGGTTATCCCCCCGGGTACGGCGATAGGTGTCGACCCGGCACGCGACCGCGAGCGTTTCCACGTGTCCGAAGGCGGTATCGTGGTCATTCCGAAGGACTACCGGTTCAACTGACGCAAGCGCATCAGCGCTTCTGCTTCGGCAGCTGATCCGCAGTGTCCACCGCCGATAGCCGGTAGTAGCCGTCGTGTGGTCGCGGCAGAACAAAATCCTCCTGATGATAGTGCACCAGCAACCGGCCGGGCAGCGTCCGGTAGGGGCCGACCGGGTCGGCTGACCAGCTCAGCGCGTAGTAGCCCGGTGACAGGCTGCGGGTGTGCAGGACTATCCGGTCGTCTTCGTTCTCAATGCGCACACTGTCAAATGGTGCGGCCAGCGGTTCGCCAATGAAGATGCCTTCGCCGGGCTGCTGCACACTCTTCCAATAGGCTTCGATAAGGGTGGCGCCGGCGGTGTAGCTGTCGATCAGGATGCCCGGGTTGGGAAACTTGCCCAGCAGGTTGCAGGGTTCCACCACCGTGCCGAAACTGCCTGTGGCGCCAGCCTGCAGCCAGCGCAGCGCGCTCATCTGACCGGTGCCCGTCAGCTGGCCACCGGCCGAGGTCAGGTGATCGGCGACAGCGCCGGGCCGAAACGTCAGGGTGTCGAGGCCGTTCACCCGGAGTTTGCCGGTGAAGTAAAACAGCACGTCGTGCCGGTCCCGCAGGGCGTCGGTCTCTACCAGCTGCGTATCGATCCAGCCCTGCATGGCGTCGACGATGCGCGGGTAATAGACCGAGCGCACGTTGCGCGCCTTGTCGTTGGTGCTGACCAGGTAAGCGGTCCCCGGTGGTCGGGTAGCGTCGGCGGCGACGCCCCGGTCGATGAGCGCCCGCGCATCGGCAAAGCTCGCGGCCGCGATGCCCATCGTCGGGCGGATGCCGAGGTCCCGGTAGGGCGCGGCGCCCCGGTAGCCGAAATAAGGGCTGTGGCGGGTGGGGGCGCAGCGGTGGGCGGAACACCAGCTCTTGTCAAAGCCAAAGGTCAGTGCCGAGGTGATTGACATGCACTCGACGCGGAAGGGTGCGATCCAGGTGATGGCATAGGCCTGGATGTTTGCCGGTGTCGCCTGTTCTATCGTTGTGCGCAGCCGGCTGAAGTCCGCGGCGGACATACCCGCACGCCCCGGCGGGAAGCTGACGTGCAGCAGGTTGCCGGCGGGAAGATGCCGGGCTTTCATATAGTACGCGCCGATTTGCACGCTGAGCGGGTCGGCGTCGTTGACGATGACAGCCAGTTCGTCGGCCTGCAGGCGGTGGGCGGGCAGTGACAGCTGCAGCGACCCCGCCGAGACCGTGGGCGGCGACAGCAACAGCGACAACAGGCAGGCGTTTATAGCCCGTATCCAGCAGGACAATCTCAGGATGGCTTGGAGGTCCGGGCCGCGCATGGGGCGCCCATGCTACTGATTGACGCGGGCGGAGGGAAGGCCGGTCAGCGGCTGGCGGTGTGGCGCTGGTCGCCCAGCACGAATTGAATGTTACAGACCCGGTCCAGTTGCGCGACAAACGCATCCAGGCATTGCGGATCGAAATACTTGCCGCGCTGCTGATTGAGATAGTCGAGAGACTTCTCCATCGTCCAGCGGCGCTTGTACGGGCGCTCCGAGGTGAGTGCGTCGTAGGCATCGGCGACGCTGACGATGCGCGCAGCAAGAGGAATATCCTCGGCCCCCAGCTGGTACGGGTAGCCGGTGCCGTTGAATTTTTCGTGGTGGTTCAGCGCAATGATAGCGCCCATCTGCAGATACTTGGATGGACTTTCCTTGAGAATTTCATAGCCGATCGTGGTGTGCGTTTTCATGATTTCGAATTCGCAGTGAGTCAGGCGGCCGGGTTTGCGCAGAATCTCGTCGGGTATGCCGATTTTGCCGATGTCGTGCATGGGGGCGGCCAGCTCGATGGCGTCGCATTCCTCGACTGTCAGGCCCAGCTGCTCGGCAATCAGGCGCGAGTACTTGGCCATGCGGATAACGTGATTGCCGGTTTCCTCGTCACGATATTCACCGGCCTTTGCCAGACGCAACAGGGTTTCGTGTTCGCGCGACAGGATCTCGCTGGTGGCCTCGTTGACCTTCTGCTCCAGCCAGCGGGCCCGTTCGTGAATGATGCGCTGCTGACGGCGCTGGGTCAGCAGGTTGCTGCAGCGGGCGTGGAATTCCAGATCGTCGACCGGCGTGCCGAGCAGATCGGTGGCGCCGGCATCCAGTACCTGGCGCCGGGTCGTGCGGTCGGTCCAGGGAGTCATCATGACAACCGGCAGGTGCTCGCCTTTCGGTACCTGGCGCAGCCGCTGGATCAGGCTGACCACGTCGAGGTCGGGAAACTGACTGTCGGAAATCACCAGGTCGGCGGTGTGCCAGTACAACCAGGAAAGCGCGGGCTCCGGTTTGAGGAAGGCTTCGATGTGGATAGTGGGGTCCAGGCGCCTGCTCAAGGCGACGAGTCGGTCCCTGCGGGATACATCCCGGTCCATGATGAGTATCGTCGGCATACGTGCCTCGTGTCCCCTGTTCTTCACAGTAGTATTGCGTTACTGCGGAGCTTCCGTGCCGACCGCCCTGCCAGGGAGAGCTATTCCCTAAGATGCTGAAATCAGATCATAAAACCGTTAATATACTTGCTGCTTGTAGCTAACGGCAAAGTTGGTACAAACTTAAGTGCGGTATTTCACCGATCTTGCCCGGACCAGTGTCCAATGGCTTGATGTCACGAAACATTTACAGGAGGCTGCATGTCGCGGCAGGAAAAATCGAAACAGCGCGGTCAGTCGCTGGGTAGTGTGATACGCAGCGTCTCGGCGTCGATGTTCGGGGTGCAGAGCAGCCGCAAGCATGAGGAGGATTTCGCCAGCGGCAGCGCCAGGGCGTACATCACCGTCGGCCTGATCGCCACCGTGGTGTTTGTCCTGGTCGTGTGGGGCGTGGTCAAGCTGGTGGTGTCGGTCGCCACGCCCGGCTGAATATCGTGCTGCATTGATTTCGATCAGATATCCTGCGCCGACACTCGGGGCATACTGCTGAAAGGCCGCCGCCTGGAGTGAGTGCTTGATGCAAATCCTTTACACCCTGGGTCGTTCGCTGCTCAACAGCGTGCGCGACCTGCTGCCGGTGGTGCTGGTGGTGGTGTTCTTCCAGCTGGCTGTTCTGCAACAGCCCTTGCCCAACCTGCTGCAACTGACCGGCGGCATGCTGCTGGTGGTGCTGGGGCTGACGTTCTTTGTCAACGGACTGCAAATGGGCCTGTTCCCCGTCGGGGAATCGCTGGCACATGCGCTGGCGCGCAAGGGCAGTCTGTTCTGGCTGATTGTGTTCGCCTTTGCGCTGGGCTTCGGCACCACGGTTGCCGAACCGGCGCTGATCGCGGTGGCCGGGGAGGCCGCTGCCATTGCCGCCGATGCGGGCGTTATCGAGCACAGCGAGCACGCCCAACTGGTGTACGCCGACGGCTTGCGGCTTACGGTGGCGTTTTCGGTCGGCTTCGCAATCGTGCTCGGCGTGGTGCGTATACTCAAGGGCTGGCCCATGCACTGGATGATCAGCGGCGGCTATGTCATCGTAGTGATTATCACTGCCTTCGCACCACGCGAAATTATCGGTATCGCCTACGATTCCGGAGGCGTGACCACCTCGACCATAACCGTTCCGCTGGTCGCCGCCCTTGGCGTCGGCCTGGCATCCTCGATTTCCGGCCGCAATCCCATGGTCGACGGTTTCGGCCTGATCGCTTTCGCCTCGCTGACGCCCATGATCTTCGTCATGATATACGGCATGCTTATCCAGTGACGTGGTGGAACGACCTGCTGCAGACTTTTCTCGACACGCTGGGCGACCTGCTGCCCATCGTGGTGATGGTACTGGTCTTCCAGTTCCTGGTGATCCGCCGTCCCATGGCGCATCCGGGGCGGGTGTTTATGGGGTTTGTCTACGTCCTGTTGGGGTTGACGCTGTTTCTGGTCGGTCTCGAGGAAGCCCTGTTCCCGCTGGGGCGGGTGATGGCCACGCAGCTGACCCACGCCGAGTTCATTTACCGGGCGGGCCAGGGTGTGATCCCCGCCGTGCACTGGCCGGACTATATCTGGGTCTATGTGTTCGCTTTCGCCATAGGCTTTTCCACCACCATTGCCGAACCTGCGCTGCTGGCAGTTGCGCTGAAAGCCCACCAGGTCTCGGGTGGCGCAATAGGCACCTGGGGGCTGCGTATCGCCGTCGCGCTGGGTGTGGCGGTAGGGATCGCGCTGGGGACTTTCCGGATCGTAACCGGTCTGCCCATTCATTATTTCATCATCGTCGGCTACATTGTGGTTGTGATCCAGACCTGGTTCGCGCCGCGCATGATCATTCCGCTGGCGTACGATTCCGGTGGGGTGACCACATCGACGGTGACCGTGCCGCTGGTGACAGCGCTGGGCCTGGGGCTGGCAGAATCCGTACCCGGGCGCAACGTGCTGATCGACGGTTTCGGGCTGATTGCCTTTGCCAGCCTGTTTCCGATTATGAGCGTTATGGCCTACGCGCAACTGTCGGCGTTGCGCGTAGGCCGACGCAAACAGGAAAACTGACATCCGGGTTTTCATGCTAAAGGGTAGATGTCCATGCACTTCAAACTGATTATCGCTTTTGTGGAAGATACGGTCACCGACAAGGTCATGAAGGCGGCGCGCGAGTCCGGCGCCACCGGGGCCACCGTGATCAGCAACGCGCGCGGAGAGGGGCTCAAGGGTATGACGACCTTTTTCGGCCTGTCGCTGGAAACCCAGCGCGATGTGCTCCTGTTTCTCGTCGAGGAACATCTCAGCCGCAAGATCCTGGAAAAGGTCTGTGACGTGGGCTGTTTCGAACAGCGCCCGGGCACCGGTATCGCCTTTCAGATCGACGTCGAGGATGCCGTGGGTGTGCAACAGCAGATCGCCGAACTGGTGGATCGCATGGAGGATCAGTTATGAATGAAACGACGGTAGTGCGGGTCCGCGATGTCATGAAGCACAACTTCGACATGATCGACGGCAAGATGACAGTGAGGGATGCCCTGAATGCCATGAAGCACGTCGAAACCAAGTGCTTGATCGTGGATAAACGCAACCAGGACGACGAATACGGCATGGTGCTGATATCGGACATCGCCAAGCAGGTGCTGGCCAAGGACCGGGCGCCGGAGCGCGTCAATATCTACGAGATCATGACCAAGCCGGTAATGTCGATCGACCCGGATATGGATATCCGCTACTGCGCGCGCATGTTCGAGCAGTTCGGGCTCTCCAGGGCGCCCGTGGTCGAAAATGACAAGGTCATCGGGATCGTCAGCTTTACCGATATGGTATTGAAGGGTGTCGCCGATCAGGTCTGAGGCGGCCGACCCGGCCCATGGCGTACTTCCCGTCTCAGTCGCGTTTGTGACGGCGCTGTAGCCGTATGACCACCCATGCATACAGCACAAGATTGATCGCGATAACAGCCGCGCCAAGCAACATCTGCATTTCCCGGTCCAGATCGGCAGGGTAGAGTACCGGCATAAGGTACCGTTCCACAAAGCCACCGCTATAGGCGCTCTGGCCACCCGCCTGCCTGAAGTATTGTTCCAGCGGGGTGAGCGGGCAGTACCAGCCCTGGAGCTCAACCAGCGCGCCCCATACCGCCGCCGGAATATGTATCGCGGCAACCGAACGCCACTTCAGCACCAGCAGGCCGCCGGCCACCGCGAAGCCGATAAAGCCGAGGTGCAAAAGGACGACTAAATCCGCGGCGATCTGATAGTACATGGCCCCGACTCCGCTACCAGGCACCCGAGCGGGGTGTTTTCACTGATAGAGGCGCCGCTTCAGCTTGGTCATTTTCCTGCTTCCACTGCCTCGCGGTTCTTCTTGTACGCATCGTAACTTTCGTCCGCCTGCTGCATGCATTTCCCGTATTCGGATTTGGGCTGCTCCTGGCAAAGGACTTTCTGCCTGTTCTGCAGGGCTTCGTAGACCTCCCGGTTGGTGCAGGCCTGGAGCAGAACCAGCGGCAGGAGAACGGCGAGGTAACGCATCCTGTTCCTCACGGGTTGGCAGTTTTCTGCAGGTGAAAATAAGAGAACAGTTGTTTCGCGCCCGTCGGAGTCGTGTGTGTTTCCGAGTCCTCATCGACAAGTTTGAAATCGTCGCCTTGACACCAGCTGATTTCCAACGGCGATATGCCGGAATAGGTCGCTTCCCAATGCTGCCTTTTGTCTGATTCGCTCATCGCGGCCCCGGCGTTTCAACAGGGTATGTCGCGCGGGACGCGGCTGTCACACAAAACCCGGTGCCCCCAGGCCCGCACAGTGACACGTTCGCCGCGCCTGCTGGTTACTGCTTCCCATGATAGTACTCGGCATAAGCCCGGTCGGCCAGGGTGATATGTGCAATAAGCCAGTGCTTGAGTGCGCGCAGTGTGCCGACATCAACCGCTGACGGGTTACGTCTTATGTCGACGAGAAGCTGGTTCAGTTCGGCGAGCAGCATGATGTGTTCGCGCTTGTGGCGGGCATAGTCAGGAAAGCCCAGCTCGCGCATATGCTCCTCTTCCCAGCTGAAATGCTGGCGGGTGAGGCGCATATAGTTATTCAACAGCTCTTCCAGCCCCAGATGCTG
>Ga0315540_10000799_pt1 | contig 17983 bp, 19 predicted proteins | sample SalMarSW160110MG_FD_203677 | JGI IMG/M metagenome (GOLD analysis project Ga0315540, IMG submission 203677) | Salt marsh sediment microbial communities from the Plum Island Ecosystem LTER, Massachusetts, United States - Salt Marsh Sediment SW1601-10 ...
CCGTCGGTGATGGGGTCCAGGAACTTGTTGGACTGCCATGCGGTCGCGAGAGGACCAGTCTCCGCTTCGCCGTCGCCGACTACGCAGGCGACCACGAGGTCAGGATTGTCGAACGCGGCCCCAAAGGCGTGGCTGAGCGAGTACCCGAGCTCGCCGCCTTCGTGGATGGACCCGGGCGTCGTCGGCGCCACATGGCTGGAGATCCCGCCGGGGAATGAAAACTGCTTGAACAGCTTCTTCAGGCCGGCCTCGTCCTGGGTCACGTTGGGGTAGATCTCGCTCCACGTACCTTCGAGATAGACGTTGCCCACGATCGCCGGACCGCCGTGACCCGGACCGGCGATGTAGAACATGTCGAGGTCGTACTTCTTGATGACCCGGTTCAAATGGACGTAGATGAAGTTCTGGCCCGGCGTCGTTCCCCAGTGGCCGACCACCAGGGGCTTCACGTGGGAGAGCTTCAGTGGCTCCTTCAGCAGCGGGTTGTCGTAGAGATAGATCTGGCCGACCGAGAGGTAGTTGGCGGCACGCCAGTACGCGTCCATCATGTGGAGCAGGTCGGGTGAAAGAGTCGCTGTCTTCATGGTTCAATGCCCTTCTTCAACCAAAGCCGAGAACGCCGCAGACCAACTTGGCGATCATGCGTTCCTCGTCCGTGCGAATGACGCGGACCGCAACCCGGCTGGCCGCCGTGGAGATCAGGCCCTCATTTGCGACGTTTCGCTCTTCGGCGAGGTCCACTCCAAGGAATCCCAGCCCGTCGCAGATTCGGGCGCGGACCGTGGGCGCGTTCTCTCCGATGCCACCGGCGAACACCAGCGTGTCAAGTCCGCCCAGCGCCGCTGCGAATGCGCCGATCCACTTCTTGACCTGATAGCAGAACAGCGCCACCGCTTCAGCCGCCCGCACATCGTGCGTCTGACGGTCGAGCAGGTCACGCATGTCAGAACTCGTCTCCGACACGCCGAGCAGCCCGGACTGGAGATTGACTCGGCCCGCCGTCGACCACGCGATGGCCCACGGCGGTCAGTGGATCACGCTCGCTGCGCGCCTCGATCCAATCCATCAGCGCGTCCGCCGCCACCGTGTGATCAGGCGCCGTCACTGACCGCGCAACGGTGTCCTCCTCGTCCACGCCTTGCACGTGGAAGGTGGCCTCGGGCGTACCGATCCGCTCGATCCCGCCCTCCAGGATCCGTCGCAGCGCGGGGCCGGTCTCGAAGAGCGCGACCTCAATGCTCGACGAGCCGCCATTGACCGTCAGGACGCGCGGGCTAGCTGGATCCATGGATCACGGCGTCCTCATGCTGCAACCCCAGCGCAGCCAGCTGCTCGCACGTGGAGCGGTACTCCGTGTGGAGAATGCTTCGGATCCCCAGCCCTGCCGCGATCTCGACGAACATCGGCGTGTTCTCGATGTAGACGACCTGATCAGTCGGCACCTGGGCGATGTCCAGCGCAAGACGGAAGATGTCTGCGTCGGGCTTGCGGACGTGGACGAAGCACGAGGAGATGTAGAAGTCCACGAACTTGTCCAGATGGAACTCGTTGATGCGATAGGCATTCAACTCGCGCCCTTCGTTGCTGACCACGGCGACCTTCAAGCCGTGCCTGGCCTTGAGTCGCGTGACCAGATCGATCATCTCGGGGTGAGCCTCGGACTGCGAGAACATGAATGTCCGGAACTGAGCCCGGGTGAACGGTCGCTCTTCGTAGAAGACCACTCGCCGCAGGTACTCATCGAGCGTGAGCTTCCCCTCTTCGTATGTATCGAAGGTCAGGTGATGCCGATCTTCCATGTCGGCCAGGTCCAGGTCGAACTTGGCCGCCGCCCGCTTCCGGCCCTCATGGGTCCAGCCGTCGGTGAGCAGCACGCCGCCGATGTCCACAAACAGGCAGGTGATTGGCGTCGTCTTGTGCATCGTGCCTGCTTCGGTCGCTCGGATCATCGGTGCGTGCGGGGTCGTGCGTAGCTCAGTGGGGCCACGCCGTCAGGCGTTCGCGTTCGCGTTCGCGTTCGCGTCCGCGGCGGCCGGCCCATGACCCCAAGCGCATGCTGTGAGATCCCGAACTGACGAGCGAGCGCGTCGAGGTCCTGCCGCCCGGCGGCCGAGGCGTCACGACGGTTCGCCATCTCGCCGCGGCCCCATGCGAGGGAATCGCGGGAGAGAACGCCCCGTCCGCGGGCGGGGCATCATGGCGATCGATTTGGTGACGGACACGGGCCCATTCACCAGCCAGTCTGTCGTCCTCGCGCCTGCGCGTCATGACGGTCCGTCATGGTCCACGGAACGACCCCAGGGCATCCCTGCACGGGAGCCGGAGTCGCTCGAGGGGCCGTTTTGCCTCGCGCGTCACGACCGCGCCTACCCGCGGCCACGACCCCCGCCCGTCAGTGGCGCGCCGAAGCCCGTCGATTGCCCTGGCAACGCTCAGCTGTGCGGCGGCGCCGCCTCGTCCTGCGCGGTGTGCCAGCCCAGGTTGGAGAAGGTCGGGATGAACCGGTAGCCCTGGCCGGGGACCGTCGCGATGAAGCGCGGATGCTTGTAGTCGTTCTGGAGCTTGATGCGCAGGCTCCGGACGTGGCGATCCACGATGTTGCTCTCGGCCACGAAGTCGGTTCCCCAGATCGCGTCGAGGATCTCCTCACGAGTGACCACGCGGCCGGCCCGACTGGCGAGCAGGTACAGCAGGCTCTGCTCGATGCCGGACAGGTGGACGACCGAATGGCCGGCCCGTACCTGGCGGTTGACGATGTCGACCTCGATCTCGCCCAGCCTGATCGTGGGGATGATCGGCCGATCGGTGCCTGTTGCCCGACGGGTGATGACGATGCATCGGGCGAGCAGCTCCTCGGGCGAGAAGGGCATCGTGAGGATGTCGTCCACGCCGAGATCGAACGCCCGGAGCTTGGTCCTGAGGTCGCCGCGTCGCGTGAGACCCAGGGCCGGCGTGACGCTGCGCGCGAGCGAGTTGGAGGCTCCGATGCGCTGGAGCAGGGCCATGCTGTCATCGTGGTCCATGTCGACCACGGTCATGTGCGGGTGCCACTCGGTGAGGATCGTCTCCGCCTCCGCGAGGTCGTGCGCCGCGCGGACGGTGAAGACGCCGTGGTTGAGCGTCAGGGTGATGAGGTCCACGACGAGGGGACGGTCGTGGAGGACGAGGGCACGGCGCGCCTCGACCTCCTTCGTGCTCACTTGGTGACCGGCTGTCACGACTCGTTCTCGCTGTGTGGAGCAGGCTCCCCGCGGCCCACGGAGGCTGGAGCGCGACGACCGGCGCGGTCGCCGCTGATGCGGGCTCGGGCGGAATGCTCGAGCAACGCGAACCTACCTCAGTATTCTGCGCCGGCAATGTCAAAGTTCACTCGCGCGCCCGAGTTCACCGCTACGATCGGCGGGACGCGAAGAGGACCCCCATGGACACGACCGAATCGGTTGGCTCCCATCTCGCACGGCTACTGCCGAACGCTGACGCCAGCACCCTGCGCCGCTTGGAACGTGCGTGCCAGCAACAGACCTTCCGCCGCCACGACCTGGTGCACGCGAGAGGAATCCAAGTGCCTCCTTTCGTCATGCTCGACGGGCACGTCATGACTCGGCGGGTTGCTGAGACCGGACAGGTACGTGCCGCGCTGATCGCAGGGCCCGGCTATCTCGGCGGACTTCGCTCGATCAGCGACCCGGCGGGTGAGGCGCTCTACGAGTTGGTCGCCCTGACGGACGGGACATGGGCGACCTGGGATCCGCGAGTCGTGCGAGAGCTCGCGCTCCAGCACGCCGGACTGGCCGTCGGCCTCCTTGACCAGTCATCGGATTTCGCGGTGGTTCTCGACATGCGGCTCGATGAACGGTCCTTCGAGAATGCGCGCCAGCGGCTGGCTGCCATCCTCACTCGCTACGGGGAAGTGATCTTCGACACGCCCCATCCAGTCGCGCAGCGAGCCGACCTCGCAGCCATGATCGGTACGAGTCGCGGGATGATGTACCGGGCACTGCGCGGGCTGGAAGCCGACGGTCTCGTGAATCGCCAACGCACCGGCGGTATCAACATCCTGGACCATGAGCGGCTGGCCCGACTGGTTGCGGTGGCGCCCCCGGATGGCGCTCCGGCTCTCTGACCACTGGGCAGTTGTGCCGCTCGGGCCCTGCCTGACTCGGTGCCCTGGAGCGGCGAGTGCGGGGCGCCGCCACGCTCCGGCGTGTCGCTGCCTCAGGTGACCCTCGCGGACGCGAGGGGTCCTTCGTTACGGTCGGCCGGTGGGGATACGCCGCCCATCACGCGGGTGACGTAGCGATCGAGGTTCTGGTGCAGCCGCGCACCGGAACTCGCGTCTCTGCGCTCCATGGCCCTGTCGGAAGCAAGGTTCCAGGGCGACGATGCGAGCATGAAGGCATCGAAGCGCCGGGTTGGCATTGCGTCGGCGGCGGGGGTCGCCCTGCTTGCGATCAGCATCCCGGTGCTGGCTGCTTCGCCATCACCGGCCGCGTCGCCGTCCACGACGTCGCCCGAGGCTTCTGCTGCACCGGCCGTGTCATCAGAGGCCTCTACCGCGCCAGCCACGTCGGCAGCGCCTGCGGCGTCGCCCATCGCGTCGCCCGAGGCATCTGCAGCGCCGGCGAAGCCTGAGTCGCCGAAGCCCGAGAAGACGGCAGAACCCGAGAAGACAGCGAAGCTCGACAAGGGCCCGGAGACCACCATCGCACTCAAGGGCACCGTCCAAGAGGCGGTCGATGGCAACGGCCGCCCAGCCTTCACCATGACCGTAGACGGGAAGACCTGGGACCTCTCGGCAGGGCCGCCGTGGTTCTGGGGTGACAACAATCCCCTGACCGCCTACGTGGGGAAGTCGGTCACAGTTGCTGGGACGACGCACGCTGGCGACACTGAGGTCGACGTCGAGACGGTCGACGGCAAGTCGCTGCGCGCGCCCGGAAAGCCGCCGTGGGCCGGCGGACCCTGGGTGGTCGGCCCGACGCACCCAGGCTGGAAAGACTGGATGGCCGACGGCAAGCCCGGGAACGGCCACGGTCGCGACAGCGCACCCGGCCAGATCAAGAAGGCGACGCCGGCTCCCTGACGAGGGCTCTTCTGGCGTGGCCTGCCAGGGAGGGGGTTCGGCTGGCCGCTCGACTCATGTGACATTCGCGCACGCTTGAGAACCTGGGCTCCGCACGCCCGAACCGATCCGAGATCCACCGGTGTCCAGCAGATGGGGGCCGTCTGCCCCTGGCCTTCGACACCCACCCGGTCGATCCTCCCGCGTGGCGGGGGGCGATGAGGCGCGGCCCATACACGTGCCGCCGGGACCGCGCCGAGCCACTGGCGAGACCAGCCCGCGGGAGGCGACGCCATGATCCATCAGCAGCACCGGTTCCCTCTTTCGCTCGTGCCCTTCAGTAGCGTCGGCCGCGGGTCCCTCGGCCTGGCCGTCGTCAGCCTCGTGTCGCTCATGGTCTTCTACCTGATGTGCGCCACCGGTCAGCGCGGAGGCGAGGGCTTCTTCGACAACTGGTTCCTGGCCGGGCCGATCCTGGTCGTTGCCGTCACGGGCATCGCCGGCCTCGTCAGCGGTTGCTTCGCTGTGCTCCGCAGGCACGAGCGCGGACTCCTGGTCGCAATCCCAATCGCGTGGGGTCTCCTGGTGGCGCTGTTCGCCTTCGGCGAGCTGTCCCCCAACCACTAGCCGCGCCATGGCGCGACCAGCAGGTGCAGCTGGTCGAGGTAGGCGACGATCGGGTGATCCACCACACCAGTGTCGACCGCCGACAATCCTGAACGTGGCGATAACGTACGAGTTCGTACGCGGGCATGGTTGGTGGTGGGCCGAGGATGTCGTCCGGCGAGGTCATGAACGCGGCGAGCTACCCGTTCTATCCGATGCTCAGCCAGTGCCGCGCCATTCCGGTTCGCTGGCCCGTGTCCGCCAACCGCGATCAGATTCCGCCAGCCACGATCAGATGCTATTGGCGAACACCAGCCAGACGTCGAGGCGCCGGTCGTCCGGCGTCTGGCGCGGAAGCGGTCTGGTCGTGATCGCAAGGCCGTCGCTCATGGCACGACACCTGGACCGTCGGCGCCAGTCGATCGGCGGCGACGCTGCGATGGGGTCGTCCTCGCGTCCTCCCCCTGGATCCCCAGTGCCGCCAGCTCAGCCGCAAGCCCTTCGAGGTCCTCGACGCCGGCATAGATTGCGGGGACGCTCAGGAACGACCACCGCACGGGCGTCCGGAAGTCCAGCCGGACGCCGCCGCGGGGGCTGCCGCAGAACGAGATATCGCCGTGGCGAACGCTCCGCCGGATGCCGACGGCAGTGATCCAGCGCCACGGGCCCTCGATCCGCCAGCCCGAGACGTTGGCGGCAGCGACGCGGAACGTGAACCGACCGAACCTGACGGTGACCATTTCCGGGCTGACCTCAACCCATGCGTTCTCGCGGGTCACGCCGAAGACGGCACGGAGTGCAGGCGCGGACCAGAGACCGATGCGGATCGGATACCGCACGGACCTGGCGGACCTACGCTGGTTCCAGGCCGAGCGCGCGGAGGGTGGCCACGCCCCCGGGCAGCTGCCCCGCCTCCAGGAAGCGCCGCAGGTGCTCGCCTGAGCGCGGCTCCGCGGCCGTCGCCCGTGCCAGCGCACCGCGCGCCTCGTCGATCCGCCCGGCGTTCGCGAGGCCCACCGCGCTCCACAGCACGACCTGGTCATCGTCGGGCGCAAGGGCGACCGATCGCTCGCGCGCAGCGTCGGCCGCCGCCCGGTCACCGGCGAGGAACGCGCGCTCGGCTTCATCCATGGCGTTGTAGCTGCGGGCGAGCGCGACCAGGCGTGTCAGCTCGTCGAGCGGTGCCCGGTGATCCTCCACGTGCAGGTCGAACGCCCGTGTCCATGGCGCCGCGACCGTTCCGTCCGCATCCGGTCCGGGAGCCACGACAAGAGCGGCTGACTGGCGTCCCCGCACGTCACCGCCCTCCCGCTCGGCGGCTCGGAGCGCGGCCAGCAGTCGCTCGGCGAGGTCGCCGGACGTGCCCCGGAACGCGGCCAGCATCGCCGCCGGCACGGTCGGGCGCTCCATGATGTTGGCCTGCGTCGTGACCCCCGGCGCCACCAGGTGTGAGGCATAGCGGATGCAGCCGAGCCCGGTGTGCGCGGCCGAACCGCCCGCGGCGTCGACGATGCCCACCTGTCGCATCGCCTCGGCGGGATCGTCGCGAAGCACCCCGGCGAGCGCGTCGGTCGCCGACCGCCCCTCTCGCATGAGTCGCAGGCCGTTGTAGCCGTGGGCGACCTCGGCGAACGACTGGGTCGCCACGGCACCCACGCCCGCCTCGACCCAGGGGACGACGCTGCCGACGCTGAACCAGCGCGACTGGACGGCGACACCGAGCTCTCCGGTGTCCGTGTCGAGAGCGACGATCGAGTAGGTCATCTGGAGACTGTACGCCGGCGCCTCCGGACCGCAACCTGCCCGCCCGGCTAGACTTCGCGCACTGGATCCGACACCAGGCGGGAGGGGTTCTTGGCCGAACCGGAGGAGCAGCAGGGGCCAGGGCGTGACGGGCCCGGGGACCAGCCCGAGGCGGCATCGCCCGCAACCGGGAGCGCCGAGCGCGGCAAGACCGTCCACGGGGCAGCCGCCAACGCCGGCCACCGCGTCCTGGCCCCCGACGATGCCGAGGTCGAGGCGTACCTCGAGGTTGCGCTCGACGCCCCCGCGCCGACCCGGGCGCCGACCGATCTGCCGCCCGCGGCCGCCACCGTCCCGGAGCCCGGCGTCGTGGCGGTGCTCGATTTCGGATCGCAGTTCAGCCAGCTGATCGCGCGGCGCGTGCGCGAGCTGAACGTCTACTCGGAGCTCCTTCCGCACGACACGCCACTCGCCGATCTCGAGCGCCGCGGTGTCCGGGCGATCATCCTGTCCGGTGGACCGATGTCCGTGTACGACGACGGCGCCCCCAGGGCGGACGCCTCGATCTGGAGCGGCCGGCTGCCCGTGCTCGGCATCTGCTACGGCGCTCAGCTGATGGCGCTCGAGCTGGGTGGCGATGTCCTGCCCGCGACGCGCCGTGAGTACGGCCCGGCGACGATCCAGGTCACGCGCGAGCAGGGGCTGTTCGCGGGGATCGAGCGCGATCAGCCGGTGTGGATGAGCCACGGCGACTCGATCACGCGGATGCCCGAGGGCTTCGAGGCGACCGCCCAGACCGATTCGACGCCATATGCGGGTCTCGCGGCCCCCGACCGCCGCCTCTACGGAATCCAGTTCCACCCCGAGGTGGTCCACACGCCGCGCGGTCGTGAGGTCCTGCGCAACTTCGTCACTCGGATCGCAGGCATCGCGCCGGCGTGGACGCCGGCCAACTTCGTCGAGACAACCGTCACTGAGATCCGAGACCGCGTGGATCGCCACGCACGCCAGACGGGGTCCGACGGGAAGGTCATCTGCGCGCTCTCCGGCGGGGTGGATTCGGCCGTCGCCGCGACCCTGGTCCACCGCGCGGTCGGCGACCGGCTGACCTGCATCTACGTCGACCACGGGTTGATGCGCAAGAAGGAGTCCGAGCTCCTGCGCGCGACGTTCGAGGCCAACCTCGGGATGCGCCTGATCATGGTCGACGCCCGCGAACGGTTCCTGGTGCGGCTCGCCGGGGTGACGGATCCGGAGCACAAGCGGCGGATCATCGGCGACGAGTTCATCCGCGTGTTCGAGGAGGAGGCCGCGAAGCTCGGCAGGATCGACTTCCTGACCCAGGGGACGCTGTATCCCGACGTGATCGAGTCGACGGCTCCGGAGACCAAGACCGCGCAGAAGATCAAGACCCACCACAACGTCGGTGGGCTGCCGCCGGATCTCCGGTTCCAGCTGATCGAGCCGCTGCGCTACCTGTTCAAGGACGAGGTCCGGCTGGTTGGGCTCGAGCTCGCCCTGCCCGACGCGATGGTTCACCGCCAGCCGTTCCCGGGCCCCGGCCTGGCGATCCGGATCATCGGCGAGGTCACCGCAGAGCGGCTGGACACGCTGCGTGACGCGGACTGGATCGTGATTGACGAGATCAAGGCGGCCGGGCTGTATCGCAGCGTGTGGCAGTCGTTCGCGATCCTGACCCCGGTCCGATCTGTGGGCGTGATGGGCGATGGCCGGACGTACGCCAACGTCGTCGCGATCCGGGCGGTGACGTCCGAGGACGGCATGACGGCCGACTGGGCGAAGCTGCCCTACGAGGTGCTGGGCAAGATCAGCAGCCGGATCGTCAACGAGGTCCCCGGCGTCAACCGCGTCGTTTACGACATCAGCAGCAAGCCACCCGCGACGATCGAGTGGGAGTAGCCCGCCGAATGGCAGTACCGGCGTAGCGAAATCGGGTGGTGCCGAACGGCTTCGGTACCGCTAGAGTGCACGTATGCCCGACGCATTGAGCGGCTCCCTCTCGCGGTGCCCGTGGTGCTCGGCCGAGTTGCCCGCCGATCTGCCCGGCGGCGATGCGGCCACGTGCCCCTCCTGCGGCGCGACCCTGGCCAGCGCCACCGGGCCCGAGCCGGACATCCGGGGCGTCACCACGCTCGACCACGAAGCGATCCTGCGCGCCCGCTCCGAGGCCTCCCGGCCGCGAAGCCGGCTGCTGTCGTTCATCACCGGCGACGCCTCCACCCCCGTGACGAGCGATCCAGCCGCTGCCGCGTCGCTGGCGCCGCCGGGCGCCGCCGTTCGTCGCGAGATGCTCCGGCTGGAGATCGAGGCGCAGCGGGCCGAGCTCGAGGCCGAGTCGGTCGCGCTCAAGACCGATGTCGTGGTGGAGCAGGGGATCGATCTCGCCAGCCTCGGTGACGAAGCCGAAGATGCTCCGACCGCCGATGCACAGCCGAACGCCGCGGCTGCTCCCAACACCGCCCCCGACGCGCCACCACCTCCACCTGTCGACGTCTAGCTGAACCTTCCCGATCGTCCGACCCGGGCAGGGCTCCCGCCCCCCTGCTGACCGTCCGGCGCGGAAGCCCGCTCCCGGTATCCTCGGCATCGTGCCTGAGCGACTCCCTCACCCCGGACCGTCCTACCTGCGCGAGCTGGAGGTACGCATCGGCGAGCGTCGGCTACAGGCCGGCATGGCGAAACCCGTCGACGGCCCGGACGACTGGTGGCTGGCGGTTCTGTGGGTCACCGGCCCCGAGGGCGTCGTGAGCTTTCGCGATGTTGCGCCGGCCGGCGGGCCACCTCCAGGCCCGCCACTGATGCGACTCGGGCCGTCGTTCGCCGGCAGCCTGTCGGGGCTGATCCGCGAGGAGGACGGGCGGCTCGCGATCCGGCTCGTCCCGCTGGTGCCGCCCGACGACGATGCTCGGCCCTGGCGCTGTCCTCTGGCCATGCGGGCCGCCTTCCGGTGGGAGCCGGCACTTGCGTCGACGCTCCGCCCCAATCAGCTGGCCGAGCAGGTGCTGGCCGGGTTCCGGCGATCGGTGGAGGCGCTCCACCGGCCCTGACCGAGCGCCGTGGTTCGCCCCGACAGCGGTAGGCAGACTAGACTCGATGCCGATGGGTGATCTGTTCGACGAGTTCATGCGCGAGCTGGAACGCCGGCGTGCCGAGGCCGAGCGTGGCCGGGGCCATGCCGGAGACGACACCGCCGACCCGGAGGGCGAGGACGCCGAGACGCCCGACGCCGGCGACGAGGGAGCGTCGGACGAGGAGACATCGGCCGAGACGACGGATGACGAGGGCACCGAGCCGGCCGCTGACGCACCGCCGGAGCCGACGCCGCTCCGCCCGCGCCGGCGCCGGTCCGGGAGTGGCTCCCACCGGACGCCGCCCCCGCGTCGTCCCGCTGGCGGACCCAACGACGGCGCCGGCCGCCCATCCTTCGGCGATCTCGTACGGCGGGCGGGTCTGGTCGCGATCGTCATCGTTGTCGTGCTGGTCCTGTTGCTCGCGGGCGCCGTCATCGATCTCTGGACCAATGCGATCTGGTTTCGCAGCGTCGGGTTCGACGCGGTCTTCTGGACCCGGATCGGCGTCCAGGCCGGCCTGTTCGTAGGCAGCCTGCTGCTCGCCCTGGTCGTGCTGCTGGGCAACCTGATCGTGGCGGGCTGGCTGACGCCGCCCGTGGATCCCGAGCGGCCGGGCCAGTTCCGTACGGTCGCCGACCGCATCGCGCAGGCGCAGCGCCAGGCCGAGTGGAATGCGCGGGGGCGCTCGACGGGTGGAGGGTTCGGGCCGTTCGGCGGACCCGGCGCCGGTCGCTCGCACGGGGCGGAGTTCGCGTTCGCCGGTGGGGAGAGCATGCCGGACCTGGTTCCGGTCGGTGGCTGGGTCATCGCCGGCTTCGCCGTGCTCCTCGCCCTCGGTGTGGCAGGCGCCGTGTCGGGCGCATGGGAGACCCTGCTGCTGTGGGTCAACCGGGTCCCGTTCTCGACCACGTCCAGCGTGGTCGACCCCATCTTCGGCAAGGACATCAGCTTCTTCCTGTTCGAGCTGCCCTTCTATCGGCTGGTCCAGGAGCTGGCCAACGGGATCCTGCTCGCGGCCCTCGCCGTCGCCGGCGCGCGGTACCTGCTGGCAATCACCCGGGGTGGTGAGGTGTTCATCACCCGGGTACGGGTCCATCTCGCGATCCTTGCCGGCCTCTACCTGCTGTCGGTCGCGCTGGGCTATCAGCTCGACAAGTACGAGCTGGTGTACAGCCACGCTGGCGTGGCGACGGGTGTGAGCTACACCGACGCGCACGCCCGCTTCCTCGCCTACGACGTGCTCACGTTCCTGTCCGGCCTCGCGGGCGCGCTGCTGGTGGCGGGCGCCTTCACCCGATGGATGTGGCCGCTCGGCGTGATCGTGGGCGTCTGGTTCGCCGCATCGATCGTCCTGGGCAGCGTGTACCCGGAGGCGATCCAGCGGTTCACGGTCGACCCCAACACGTACGCGCAGGAGCAGCCCTACATCGCCAACAACATCGCCATGACGAGGATGGCGTTCGGGCTCGACCAGTGGAACACGCAGCAATACGACGGTGAGGCGCCGCTGACCAGGGCGGACATCCAGAACGAAGCAGGCACGTTCACCAATGCGCGGCTGTGGGACTACCGCCCGCTCCAGACGACGCTGGACCAGCTCCAGACCGTCCGTCAGTACTACGACTTCTCCGACGTCGACACCGACCGCTACGTGGTCGACGGGACCCTGCGCCAGGTCATGCTCTCGGCGCGAGAGCTGGCGATCTCAAAGAACCCGGACGCTGCCAGCTGGGTCAACGAGCGGATCATCTACACGCATGGCGTCGGGGTGGCGATGGTGCCGGTCAACGAGGTCACCGGAGAGGGGCAGCCCCAGCTCTGGATCCGGGATCTGCCGCCGATCTCGACCCAGGGCGTGCCGACCGTCACCCAGCCCCGCATCTACTTCGGTGAGACCGATGACCACTACGTGATCGTGCGCGCGCGCCAGGCCGAGTTCGACTATCCGCGAGCCGCGGACGCCGGCGGCGACGCCACGACGTCCTGGACGGGGAGCACGGGCATCCCGCTCGACTCGACGCTGTCGCGGCTGCTGTTCGCGCTCCGGTTCCGCGACCTCGACCTGCTGATCACCGACCAGATCCAGTCGGACAGCCAGCTCCTGTTCCATCGCACGCTGTCCGACCGGCTGGGCATGATCGCGCCGTTCCTGCGATTCGACAAGGATCCGTACGTGGTCGTGGATGGCCAGGGGCGCCTGGTCTACATCCAGGACGCCTACACGATCAGCGACCGCTTCCCGCACGCGTCCAGCTTCGACACCAACGAGCTCGGCAGCGACTCGGGGCTGTCTCCGGAGCAGATCAACTACATCCGGAACAGCGTCAAGATCACGGTCGACGCCTACGACGGCACCATGCACTTCTACGTCGCGGACCCGACCGACCCGCTGATCCGCGCATGGCAGGGCATCTTCCCGACCCTGTTCGAGTCGATGGACAACATGCCGAGCGACCTGAAGGCTCACGTGCGGGTACCGGAGGAGTTGTTCAACGTCGACACGCGGATGTACGGCCAGTACCACGTGAAGGACACCCTGACGTTCTTCAACAACACCGACCGCTGGACCGTGCCGGCGTCGCAGACGAATCAGCAGGTCCTGCCCTCCGAGGCGTACTACGTCGTCATGCGCATGCCCGGCGAGCCCAAAGCCGAGTTCCTGCTGCTCCAACCGATGATCGCCCGTAGCCGGCCCAACATGATCGCGTGGGTGGCGGCCCGCAACGACCAACCCAACTACGGCACGACCCGCGTCTACCAGTTCCCGTCCGATACTACGATCTTCGGCCCGGCCCAGATCGAGTCACGGATCGACGCCGACCCGACGATCAGCTCCCAGATCACGCTCTGGAACCAGAGCGGCAGCGACGTCGTGCGCGGCAACCTGATCGTCGTGCCGGTCGGCAACTCCCTCCTCTACCTGCAGCCGGTGTACCTCCAGAGCAGCTCGGCTGCCTTCCCGGAGTTCCAGCGGATCATCGTTGCCAGCCCGACCACGATCACCTGGTCGCGGACCCTCGCCGATGCGCTGCAGCAGCTGCTCGCAAGTCAGGGCGCCTCACCGTCACCCTCAGCGTCGCCAGGGACGACGCCCGGTCCGTCCGCATCGCCGGGCCCGACCGCGACCCCACGACCCACCCCTTCGGGCGGGGCCCTGCCGTCGGACGTGAGCGGCCTGGTTGACTACGCGAACGCGCATTTCGAGCTCGCCCAGCAGGCGCTTCGTACCGGTGACTTCGCCACGTACGGCGCCGAGATGGCCAAGGTGCAGGCCGCGCTGCAGGCGCTGGGTCAGCTGACAGCTACGCCGGGCGCCAGCACGGTGCCGTGATTGCCGGCGGAGGCGTTCAGCCACCGCTCGCCATGAACGAAGGATCCGCCGGCGCACAGGCATCAGCCGCCCCGGCCGCCGTGCACCGGCTGTCATGGCCGGCTTCGATGCAGGGCGCGATCATCGTGACCCTCGTCCGTCCTGTGACCTGGGCGATCGGACTGGCCGGGTTTCTGGCCGGCGGCGGGATCCTGCTCGTGGGCCTGCCCGTCGCGGTCCTGCCGACGCCCAGCGGGCTCCAGAACGCGCTCGGAGGACCGGTGAGCACGCTCGTCGTCGGCACGCCGTCCGCGGCGCTCATCGCGCTGATCGTGGCGGCCGTGGCCGGCGCGGTTGTGGCGCTCATCGCAGGGACCGTCCTCGGCGCGTGGGCGGAACGGGAAGGTGTCCTGGAGGTCCTCGCCGCCGCCCGTGACGAAGGGCTGGCTGCGCTCCCCGAGCTGCCGGCGCCCCCATCAGTGGCGCGGGTCGCTGGTCTGCGGCTCCTGTCCCTGGTCCCGCTGGCGATCGCCGTCGGCCTCGCCTGGCAGCCGCTCTACGATGCCAGCTACCAGGAGCTCATCCTGCCGACGGACCTCGCCACGCCGCTGCCGATCCGGGTGATCCGCGCGGTGCCGTTGCCCCTGGCGCTCGTCGGTCTCACCTGGCTGGTTTCGGATGCGGCCGCCGCCATCGGCGTTCGCCGGCTCATCTTCGGTCAGCGCCGGGTCATCGTCGCGTGGCTGCTCGGCTGGCTCGAGCTCGCACGCCGGCCGATACGGACGATGGGCACGGCGCTGGTCGGGTTCGGCGTGCTCGTCGTCCTGCTCGGGCCCTCGATGCTGGCCTCGATGGCCGGCTGGTCCCGGGTCCGTGAGGTGCTGCTTGCGGGCGGAGACATGGTTGGCGCCCTGCCGGCGGTCATCGCCTGGATCGCGATCTGGCTCGGGGCCCTGGTGCTGGGCGGTGTCGCGGCTGCCGTGCGGGCGGCCGCGTGGACGTTGGTGACGGTGGCGGCCAGCTGAGCCGCCCCTCCGCGCGAGCTCGCGCGCGGAGCAGTCGGACTGGACGATCGCGCGTTGCCGCGGGTGGCCGGGGACCATTCGGGGCTGAGCGTGGACACCCGGGACGCCATGCGGGGCTTCCTCGCACCTGCGGCGTCACCGGCGCGCGTCGTCGAGCGTCGGGCCTGTGGCCGTCCGGCTCACCGCCGGCATCGTTCACCGGCTGTCAGCGGGTCCGCCAGGCCGCCGAGGCCCGTCGGAGCTCCCTGCTACACTGCCGCTCGCCGCGTGCCCTCGGGCGCGCCACGCCCGTTGGGAGGCTGTACGCCAGCGTATGGACCAGATCCTGCAAACGGTCTCGGACACGATCGGATCGTTCTTCGACAACCCGATCGTGCACTTTGCGCTCCAGTTCATCGCGGTCTACTGGATCATCCTGTGGCTGGCTGCCGCGTACTGGGCCTTCCGCGACATGCAGCTGCGCAGCGACAACCCGGTGCTGCCCTATCTCGCGGCCACGCTGATTGTCCTGTTCACGCCGCTGCTGTTCCCGTTCGGGGTCGTCGTGTACCGGATCATCCGGCCGCAGGAGAGGATCGGTGAGGTCTACGAGCGCAACCTGGCCGAGGAGGCGCTGCTCGCCGAGGTCGAGGCACTCAAGACCTGTCCCTCCTGCAACCGCCGGATCCACGACGAGTGGATCATCTGTCCGACCTGCCGAACCCGACTCAACCGCGTGTGTGCCAACTGTGGTCGCCTGGTTGGCCTGGACTGGTCGCTGTGCGCCTGGTGCGGTCGTGACTTCGAGCGGACGGATCTCGCCGCGCTGGAACCGATCTCAAGCTTCGAACCCCAACGCCTCGAGCCTCCGGCTCAACCCCCGTCGGTGCGGGGTGGAGGCCGGACGACGACCCTTCGCGAATCCCCGCGGTCGGCGCCTGCGCAACGGAGCGCGTCGGGCCAGACCTCGGAGCCTTGACGGACCCATCCGACGCTGCCGACGCGCCGGGTTCGCCCGCAGCCACACCGGGACGCTACCTAGCTGACACGGACGGGACGGCCCACGCGGTCGAAGGCGCGTCCGCGCCGAGCGGGATGGCGACGGCCGGCGGGCCCCCGGGGATCGCGACCTTCAGCCTGGAGGGCCGCGCGGCCCCGGCGCTGTACCTGATTGGGTGGGTCGGGTCTGTCCTCGGTGTGGGGATCATCGCGGTCGCGGTGCTGGCCGCAGGCAGCGTGGCGGCGGCATGGCTGTTCCTGATCGGGCTCACGGTGCTCGGTTTCGCGCTCCTGGCCGCCGGCGGATCCCAGGCGATCGAGCGCGGGCGTCGCCCGGATCTTGCCTATACGGGTCCATCACCGGTGCTCGCGTTCCTGGCCGTGTTCGCGCTCACGCTCGTCCTGTTCGTGCTCATCCTGGCGCCGCTGTCCGCCGTTGGGCTGGACGCCCGGTCGCCGCTGGCGACCACGGTCTCGCTGCTGATCACCGCGGTCGTCTATGTCGGGGTCGTGCGCCTGCTGGTCATCGGTCCCGGAGCGCTCACCTGGGCCGACATGGGCCTTCGAGTTCAGCTCCCGCGGGCCGTCGTCGACCTGCTGATCGGTGCCCTGCTCGCCCTGCCCGTCCTGACCGTGACCCTGATCCTCGGGGCGCTGCTCAGCCGGTTCGTGGAGCCGGCTCCCAGCCCGCTCCCGGCTCCGGGCGATGCTGCGGGGCTCGCCGCCAATCTCGCCTCGGCCGCGGTCATCGCGCCGATCAGCGAGGAGCTGTTCTTCCGGGGCTTCGCCACCACGGCCTGGGCGCGGGCCATCGGCGTCTGGCCAGCCATCATGCGGGGGGCGCTGTTCTTCGCGGTTGCCCATGTCGTCGCCCAGCTCGACGCAAGCTTCGCGACGGGGGTCCAGCGCGCGTTGTTCTCGTTCGTGGCGCTGCTGCCGGTCGGGATCACGCTGGGCTGGCTGTACCTGGCCAGGCGATCGCTATACGCGTCGATCGGACTGCATGCGGCGTTCAACGCGATCCAGGTGATCCTGTTATTCACGTTGGGCGCGGCGACCGGCAGCTGATCCGCGGCTCATCGCCCGGACCCCTGATCCGCGGCTCATCGCCCAGTCGTTGGCAGGACCAACGTCCGACGCTAATCGGCGGCGAAGTCCGGGTTGAGCCCCCGGTAAGGAGCGGCCCGTAGGCTTTCCCTGTTCCCGGGTCCGGATGGCGGGGGAAATCGGCGGGCTTCCGTCGTTCGGGTCCCGGGGACGCCCTCCACCGTGGTTGCGGTGGTCCGCGTCCCGTGCCCTTGATCCATCCCAGCCCGCCCCGCCCGCAAGGAGCAGGCGACCATGGCGACCGGCGACCTCAGCGCAGGCTTCGTTGCCGGGGCGCCCGCGCACCGACGGGTCAGCCGATCCGTCCGCGACCTGCCGGCCTCTGAGCGCCCTCGCGAGCGGCTCGCTCTGCGCGGCCCGGCTGGGCTGTCGGCCGCGGAGCTCATCGCGGTCGTGCTCGGGACCGGTGCAGTTGGGCGGACCGCGATCGAGCTGGCCGAGGAGGCGCTCGCCCGGCACTCGAGCCTGGGCGCGCTGGCCAGGGCGACGGATGCCGAGCTGGCGGCGATCCCGGGTGTCGGGCTGGCCAAGGCGGCGCGGCTGGCAGCATCGTTCGAGCTGGGTCGGCGGTCTGTCGCGGACTGGCCCACGGGGCGATGGACGATCCGGTCGCCACGCGACGTGGCCGTCAGGCTGGTCGTCGAGATGGGACGGCTCGAGCGCGAGGAGCTGCGGGTGCTCTGCCTCAACGCCAAGAACGTCGTCCAGCGGGTCTCGACCGTGTACGTGGGCAACGTGTCGACGTCGTTGGTACGGGTCGGGGAGCTGTTCCGGGACGCCGTCCGGCTCGATGCCTCGGGCGTCATCCTCGCCCACAACCACCCATCCGGCGACCCGACGCCAAGTCCCGATGACCTGCATCTCACGGCCGAGGCGATCGCCGCCGGACGCCTGCTCGACGTTGACGTCCTCGATCACGTGGTACTCGGCCATGACGCGTGGATCTCGCTTCGCGACCGCGGGGTGAGCTTCGACCGGGCGGGACCGCGCCGAGCTGCCTGACGAGCGAGGCGCAGCAGGGTGGCTCGTGACAAGGTCGCCTGATGCTGATTGAGCCCGC
>Ga0315540_10000800_pt1 | contig 17950 bp, 19 predicted proteins | sample SalMarSW160110MG_FD_203677 | JGI IMG/M metagenome (GOLD analysis project Ga0315540, IMG submission 203677) | Salt marsh sediment microbial communities from the Plum Island Ecosystem LTER, Massachusetts, United States - Salt Marsh Sediment SW1601-10 ...
ATTAAAAAGTTACCTCATGGCCGATGCTTTTACTCTCACAAAATATTTTAACTTTCGAAGCTATGGCTTCGGGATCGATTTCGATCTGTTTATGTAGTTCGGCTTGCGTACCATGATCTATGAATCGATCAGGAAGTCCAATCCTCATTACATCGTTTTTATAATTTTGTTCAGCAAAATATTCTAATACACCGCTTCCAAAGCCTCCCAAAAGAGTATTTTCTTCCATCGTAACTATTTTAGAATGCTTCTTTACAATTGCATCCAGTATCTTAGTATCCAGAGGTTTAACAAACCGCATATTAATAACCTCACAGGATATTCCCTGCTCTTTTAATATATCAGCAGCTATGTTTGAATAATTAACCATCGAACCTATTGCAAGTAAAACAACATCATCGCCGTCTCTCAGTTTCTCACTTTTACCGATCTCTATGACATCAAAACCTTCTTTTAAGGGAACTCCGAGTGAGGAACCACGCGGATAACGAAGTGCAATAGGACCATTTTTATACTCAACTGCAGTGTATAACATATCACGAAGTTCGGATTCGTCTTTTGGAGCCATTACAACCATTCCCGGAATCAGCCTCAGATATGTAAGATCAAATGCACCATGGTGAGTAGGACCATCAGCCCCAACCAAACCGGCTCTATCAAGAACAAACACAACGTGCAGATGTTGTAATGCAACATCGTGAATAATCTGATCAAAGCCCCTTTGAAGAAAGGAGGAATAAATTGCAACAACAGGAATAATATTTTGTGTTGCAAGTCCCGCAGCAAATGTTACGGCATGTTCTTCAGCAATTCCTACATCAAAATAATTTTCGGGGATTGCGTTCTCCAAAATATCTAGTCCTGTACCATCAGGCATTGCGCCTGTAATCCCTACAACTTTTTTATTACTTTTAACTATCTCTACAAGCGCATTACCAAATACTTTTGTAAAAGCGGGTGGTCTTCCCCCTTTTTTATATGCTTTACCTGTTAATTTGTCAAAGGGGGTTGAAGCATGCAATTTTTGTTTATGTCCCTCGGCAGGCTTATAACCTTTCCCCTTTTCAGTAATAGCGTGTACAAGTATAGGGCCTTTTAAGTCTTTAACCTGCTCAAATATTTTTACCATCTGGTGAACATTATGTCCATTGATAGGGCCAAAATATCTGAAGCCGAGAGCTTCGAATAGCATTCCTGGAGTTACGACAGCTTTAACCCCGGTCTCTAGCCGCGCAGCTATCTTTCTTAACCTGTCTCCAAACTGATCGAGTTTGCCTGTAAGGTCCCAAATCTGTCCTTTAAATTTGTTGTAATCAGGGTGCGCGATCATTTCAGTAAAGTAATTTGAAATCTGCCACACATTTGGAGCAATAGACATGTTATTGTCATTTAATACAACTATTAAATCAGACTTTCTTATTCCGGAATTATTCATAGCTTCATAAGCCATGCCGCCTGTCATTGCACCATCACCCATTATAGCAATAACTTTTCTGTTCTCTTTATTAAAATCACGGGCTACAGCCATTCCAAGAGCAGCCGATATAGAAGTAGATGCATGCCCCGCACCGAAAGTATCATATTCACTTTCAGATCTTTTTAAAAAACCGCTTATGCCGTTTAGTTTTCTAATCGACTTTAAAGCTTCTTTTCTTCCTGTTAGAATTTTATGCGGGTATGCCTGATGCCCTGTATCCCAAACAACAAGGTCATAAGGTGTATTAAAAACTTTATGTATAGCAACTGTAATTTCTACTGCTCCCAATCCGCCGCCAAAATGTCCACCTATCTCTGAGATGGTATCGATCATATATTCACGGATATCGGCACAGAGTTGTTTTAGCTCTGGAGATTTTAAAGTTTTAACATCGGCAGGAATATTAATCTTTGATAAAACTTTATACTTGCTCATGTCTGTCATTTAAAGCAGTCTCCCACAATTATTATTCTTCAAAAAGTTCTTCCTGACCTTCTGTAATGTCAGCCAATTGCGATTTCAGTTCCGTAATTTTCAGCTCAGCTTTTTTCAGAGTTTCAATACATCCCTTGGATAATTTAATTCCTTCTTCATAAAGAGCAATTGCATTTTCAATACCAATATCTTCACTATCCAGCTCTGCAGCAATTTCTTCGAGCCTGTGTAATTTTACTTCGAATGAATCCTTACTTTCTTTTTTTGTTGTTTTCTTAGGCATAAATTATTTCAACCTAACATCTATTTTATCATCATAAAAAATAAGAGAAGCGGGTTTTTCTTTTTTCATTTTTTTAGCACGGGTTATATATTTTGAATCCTGCTTCACGAGTATGAATCCCTTCTTTAAAGGTCTTTCAATATTATGAGTTTCAATAGTTTGTGTTAATAACGACAACTTACTGTTGAAAAGAATCATTTTTCTATCAACATTCTGCAGAAATTTATAAGTCAGGCTATCGATTTGTTGGAAATTTCTTCTAACCAAATCAAGAGGCATTCTGAATCCATAAGAATTCAATAAATCAAATATTTTCTTGTAAGAACCATTACAAAGATCAACAAGATTTTGTGTTGTAGTATAGGAAAATTCAGTAATAAAGGCAAAAAACTCACTTATATCGGGAGTCGCAAGTTCCATTGCAGCTGAAGGAGTTGGCGCCCGTAGATCGGCTACAAAATCAGCTATTGTAAAATCTATTTCGTGTCCGACTCCTGAAATTATCGGAATTTTTGAACTAAACATAGCTCTGGCAACAATTTCTTCATTAAAAGCCCAGAGATCTTCAATCGAGCCCCCCCCACGCCCGATAATTATCAAGTCAATGTCATCTTGTTTATTCAATAATCTTATGCTTTTCGCTATCATTTCTGCAGCGCCTGAACCCTGAACTTTCGTGGCAGCGATAACCAGTTCGACCAAAGGAAATCTTCTTTTAGCAACGCTTATCATATCTTTAAAAGCGGCACCGTCTATTGCTGTAACAATACCGATCTTTTGAGGAAATGTTGAAATAGGTTTTTTGAACTCTTCATCAAATAATCCTTCTTCCGATAATTTTTTTTTCAAAGCTTCAAATGCGGCCTGTAGCTCACCCTCTCCTACGGGTTTCATCGAACGTACATCTATTTGATAATTTCCCCTCGGTGGATAAACAGTAATCTTTCCGTTCACTATTACTTTCATTCCATCCTGTGGTGTAAAAAAAACATAGTTGTTAAATCCTTTCCACATTGCACAGGAAATAGAAGCGTTCGTATCTTTCAAGCTAAAATACCAATGGCCGGAAACGTGAGCTTTAAAATTCGATATCTCCCCTTCAACAGAAATCTGGTCAAATCTTTCTTCAAGAGTTTGTTTGATCTCTTTTGTTAATTCAGATACAGTTAAAATGTCAGCCATCTTTTATTTCTCTTGTTCTTAATAATAAACTTAGTCTTAATTCTTTATAATATCTCCTTTAATTAATGAATAAACAAATGCATCGTGTACTTTATCACCGACAATCAATCTCTTTCTTGCAAGACACTCTTTCCTGGCACCTGCTTTTTCGGCTGTCCTTTGACTGGCAACGTTGTCTTTTGCAGCTACAATTTCAATTCTGTTCAATTTTAAATCCAAAAATCCAAACTCAGCACAAAGTTTAGCAGCGGCACTTGCGTATCCTTTCCCAATAGTATTAGTTCTTATCCAGTAACCAAGGTTACCAATTTTATGCATCCAATTAATCTGGTTTATTCCACAGCCACCAACAAAACGATTTGAATTAACTTCAAATATTCCGAAGGAAAATTCAAATCTATCATTCCAAGCAGTTTGCTGAAAGTTGATCCACTCTTTTGTCTCCTCCATTTTATAATTTGAATGACACCAGGGAAGCCAGATTTTTAAAATCTCTCTTGATTCAAAAACCGCCTGAAATAATCCAGGAATATGCTCCGGAAGTATTTTCTTAATTATAATTTTGCCATCACTTAACTGTTCACGCAAAGCTCCCCCTAGCTATTAAAAGTGAAATGAAAAATAATTTGAGAATACGCCTATCGAAATTTCGTGGAAATTCCTGTAAGAATTGGACGGCTGGGAGTTAAACCTGTAGCGAGAATAAACAGTAAATGTTTTCAAAAGATCGAACATGCCAACTGATACTTCCAGACTGTACCCGTTATAACCATCAAAATTTGTAAAGATATCAACTCCAGGGGAAATATATTTCAGTACTGGTGTTACAATAAAATGTTTATAACCGATTCTGAAGAAATTACTGGCATCTGCATTATAAATGTGAGAAAATTCAATTGCCAAATAACCGGAGGGATAATTAATATTAGAAGACCTGAATGAAATCAGGGGAATCTCTTTGGTTAATTCAAAATAATTTGCACTGTTTGTGTGAACATAAGCAGGCGTCGGAACTAATAATTGCATGCCAAAGAATACTCCGAACAAAAGGAAGTTTGATTCTTTCTGCATCTTTATCTTTTTTGGAAAATCAAGATCGAAAATATCACTTTTAGATTTCTCACCCGCTGAATCTTCAGCAATAATATAAAAAGGAACAGTTTTTTTTGAGAAATCATACCCGGCTAAATCAATTTTAGCTTTATGATTGTCAGCTAAAGTATCTGTTATTGTAAACTCATACTTATTGTCAATATATAACTTTGCTTTGGCGGGTTTGCTGGTAATAAAAGAAACATTGAAAATGGTCGGTTTCTCAGGTGCTATGTAGGAATCCAGCAGATAAATTTCCGTTGAATCACTTTCAACGGGTAAAGACGAGGCAAAACAATCATTAAAAAAAACTGTAAAAATTATGAGGAGAAATAAAATCTTCTTCATTCTAAATAGCAATTACTCCCAAATTAATCTAGCAAAATAAAGAAATCTTTATATACTAACTTAAAGCATTTTTAACATCAGCGATCAAATCTTCAATATCCTCTATCCCGACAGAAAAGCGAACAAGTCCGTCAGTAATTCCGAGTTTTTCTCTTTCCTCTTTAGGAACCGAGCCGTGTGTCATAGTTGCAGGATGAGAAATTAAACTTTCAACTCCGCCGAGACTTTCACCAAGAGTAAATATCTTAACATTTTTTAAGATCTTCTTCGCGGTTTCTATATCACCAAAATCAACTGAGATCATTCCCCCAAATCCACGCATCTGTTTTTTTGCAAGTTCATGCTGCTGGTGTGATGGAAGTCCGGGATAGTAAATCTTCTTTGCAATTTTAGAGTCACTTAAAAATTTTGCAAACTGTGTTGCATTTTTTTCGTGTCTTTCCATTCTCACAGCTAATGTTTTGGTAGAACGCATCACCAGCCAGCAATCGAACGGAGATGGGACTCCCCCGGCCGCATTTTGAATATATCTCAGTCGCTCATGATATTTATCATTGCTTGTAACTAGTATCCCGCCAATAACATCACTGTGTCCATTCATATATTTAGTTGTGCTATGAAGTACAATGTCAATTCCAAACGTTAGCGGATTCTGAAAATAAGAGCTCATAAAAGTATTATCACAAACAGAGATAAAATTATTTTTCTTGGCAATGTCAGCAACACCTTTAAGGTCTGTGAGACTAAGCATTGGATTCGTAGGTGTTTCAACGTAAATCATTTTTGTATTTGGTTTGATAGCCTTCTCAATATTTGAAAGGTCACTTGTATTAATCCACGAAAAATCCAGTCCGTAATCTTTCATTATTAATTCAAATAGCCTATATGTACCGCCATAAACATTACTTGAACAAATTAAGTGATCGCCAGCTTTAACAAGACTTAACAGAGCGTGTGCCGAAGCAATCCCTGATGAAAAGGCAATTCCAAATTTCCCTTTTTCAAGAGTAGCAATATTAGCTTCCATAGAAGAACGGGTAAGGTTGTGTGTCCTTCCGTATTCGTAGCCTTTATTCTTTCCCAATTCCTGTTGAGCGTAAGTTGATGTTTGATAAATTGGAGTAATTACAGCACCCGTTGTTTCATCAGGATGCTGACCTGCGTGAATAGCATCAGTTGAAAAGCCCATAGATTCCTTTAAATTGTTTAGTTAAATAGTTATTTGCTCTTAATTATAATCTTAATCTATAACCATACCGTGTGTTTTAATAAGATTAAGATTAAGCTGTTTAAGTTAACTCAGAATTTTCTATCAAATCGTATCTTGTTATTATATCTTTTATCCTCCCGTATTCAGTAACAAGCACAGCAGGAGAATCGCTCAAATACTTTTTTACGGTATCAAGGTCTGTCCTTTCATCAAGCGTCGGAAGTTCCGGACCCATAATCTTCGAGATCGGTTGCTCAAGAAGTGTCGGATTTTCCACAAGGCTTGTCATAAGTTTTGCTTCTCTAACGCTCCCTACCGATTCACCTCCGTCAATAACAGGTAACTGTGAAAAACCTCGGAAATTCAAAAGTTCAACAGCAATTTTGACCTTATCCTTTGAAGTAACCGAAACCAAATCCTTTGGCTTGCCGTTACGTTTTGCAATAGAAATATCGTGGAGAGTTCTGAATTCCCGCGTAAGCATTCTCTTATCTCTTAACCATTCTTCACTATGCATTTTAGTAAGGTATCTTTCACCGGTATCGGCAACAATAAAAACTACTATCGCAGATTCATCTAGTTCTTTTGCAAGTTCAAGAGTTGCCCATACATTTGTTCCAGTACTTCCTCCGCAAAAAATTCCTTCTTCTTTAGAGAGTTTTCTTGCATAATTAAAAGAGTCCTTATCTGTTACGTTGATTATCCTGTCAATATATTTAAAGTTAACATTGTTAGGTAAACAATCCTGACCAATCCCTTCAACGAGATATGGTTCACCTTCAATTGTTTCGCCTGTTTGTTTGTAATGCTGAAAGATAGATCCGTAAGGATCAGCGCCTATTACCTGTATATTTTCACTTTTCTCTTTTAAGAATTTCCCTGTTCCGCTAATTGTCCCACCTGTTCCAATTCCGGAAACAAAGTGAGTAATTTTTCCTTCTGTATCTCTCCATATTTCCGGGCCCGTAGTCTTATAATGAATTTCAGGATTTGCCGGGTTAGAATACTGGTACATAAATATAGAATTAGGAGTCTCTTTCTGAATCTTTTTTGCAACTGTTATGTAATAATCGGGGTGATCGTGACCAACTGCGTTCGAAACAACAATTACATCCCCACCCAGAGCCTTCAGATAATTTATTTTTTCTGAGCTGACTTTATCAGTCACCACAAAAATTGATTTGTACCCTTTTACTACGGCAGCCAGCGCGAGTCCGATTCCTGTATTACCGCTTGTAGCTTCAATTATAGTTCCGCCTGGTTTTATATCTCTGCTTTTTTCAGCAGCTTCAAGCATCGAGAGCCCTATTCTATCTTTTACGCTTCCGCCCGGATTCGATGATTCAAGCTTAGCAAATATCTGCGGCTTAAGTCCTTTGTTAATTTTGTTAATTTTTATCAAGGGGGTATTGCCGACTACCTCGAGTATGTTGTTTTTAAAGTTCATATTATTAGACCCGCTTTATTAAACTTTGCATTCCCCCAAATAAATTATTAAAATTATTTAACAATAATAACCAATTGATTTGAATGATTAAAGCTAAATAACTAATTAGAATTGAACAAATTGTAGAAATTAAAGCAAATAAGATTCTAAGCAAATAAACAATTTGGAGGAGTTTTTTCTCGAAATAATTGGCTTTAACTTTAGACAATTATTCTAAAACAGAAAACATAAAATGAATAAAATTAATATGGATAACGGCTCTATCGAAGTTTCAGAAATCTCTCTTGGTTGCATGCGCATTGCTCAATTACCGAACACGGATGCTGAAAGGCTGATCAAAACAGCACTTGATGAAGGAATCGACTTTTTTGAACATGCAGATATTTATGGAAATGGCAGAGCAGAAGAAGTTTTCGCAAATGCTCTTGGAATGAATTCTACTATAAGAGAAAAAGTTTTCATACAGACAAAGTGTGGTATCAGAGACGGATATTATGATTTTTCAAAAGATCACATTCTAAACTCGGTTGACGGAAGTTTAAAGAGATTAAAAACGGACTACGTAGATGTTTTACTTCTTCATCGCCCTGATACACTAATGGAACCGGAAGAAGTTGCTGAAGCGTTTGATAATTTACAAAACAATGGCAAAGTTAAATATTTTGGCGTAAGCAATTTCAATTCGATGCAGACTGAATTATTGAGTAAATATTTAAAACAAAAAATAATCATTAATCAATTGCAGTTAAGCATTACAAACACCGCAATGATAGATTCGGGATTAAATGTAAATACTAAATTCGATAGTTCAATAGATCACGATGGAAATATTCTGGAATATTGCCGCTTAAAAGATATCACAATTCAGGCATGGTCGCCATTCCAGTATGGCTTTTTTGAAGGGGTATTTCTGGATAATGAAAATTTCCCGGAGCTAAACAAAAAAATAAATGAGTTAGCTAAAACAAAAGGCGTACCCAACACAGCGATTGTTATTGGTTGGTTATTGAGACATCCAGCTAAAATTCAGCCGATCATAGGTACAACAAATTATAAACGACTTCAGGATATTTGCAAAGCTTCACAGATTGCTCTTACCAGACAGGAGTGGTATGACATTTATAAATCGGCCGGAAATAAATTGCTATAAATTTCTAACTTAATTTTAATTATTTTTTCCAATTAAAAAATTATCGATGGAACCCCAGTTGAACATTGAACTAAAATATATTGATGCTAAACCTACTGATAGTAAATTGTTGACTGATACTGCTCTCCTTTCAAAAAAATATTGGGGATATGATGACAAATTAATTAATTTATGGAGGTCAGACCTGGAAATAAGTGCAGAGTACATTTCAAAAAATAAAGTAGTAAAAGTTTATATAGAAGATAAATTTATCGGATTTTTTGGAATTAAATTTACTAATGAAAAGGAAGCAGAAATAGATCATTTATGGCTCATTCCGGAAAAAATAAACAAAGGTTTTGGAAGGTCAATTTTTAACCATATTTTTAAATGCCTAAAATCAAAAAATTATAAAAAAACAACCCTGGTAGCCGAACCAAATGCCAAGGGATTTTATGATAAAATGGGTGGCAGAGTTATAGGTCAGCGTCAGAGTAAAGTAAGCGGGCGATTTCTTGATATATATGAATTTAAAATAGAGACATAACAAAATGACAAATACTATCTCAAACAGAACGTGGATTTATTCCTTCATCGGATTAACTATCCTCATCATAGGAACTGAATATTTTGTGGTTCATTCACCTAAATTTATTTTACATGAGAATTTAATTTCATTAGCAATTACTATCGATTTAACAATAGTCATCCCTCTTTTATATTATTTTTTAATCCCGAGAAAATTAAACATCTCTTCAATCACAGTTTTAATTGTATTTTTCTTCTGCACATTAATAGCAACAATTTTACTCCCTGCTCAGGATAATAAATATTTAGATGAAATAAAATACCTTTTAATTTTTACAGAGTTAGCGACTACACTTTATACTATAATTAAACTGAGAAAAATTATAAAAGAATATAAGTTCCATTCACAAAAACAGCCAGACTTTGTTTACAATCTAACTATTGCAATGGAAAAAGTTATGGGCAATTTTAAGATATGGTCAATAGTAATAGGTGAGATTAATACAATCCGCTATGGACTTTTTTTCTGGCTAGTTAAAAAAGAAATAAAAGATGGGCAGAAGTTTTTTACATCTCACAAAAATTCCGGTTATGCTGCTATATGGGCTATAATCTTTTTTGTTATACTGATAGAAACCACAGGGATGCATTTATTGATCAGGAACTGGAGCCCCGGATTAGCAGTTGTAATTACAATTCTAAGTGCTTACGGGATTATCTTTTTTATTTCTGATCTTGCCTCAATTATTAAAAGACCGATTGTATTTCATAATAATAAGCTGTTTTTCAGAATCGGTATAAGATGGAATGCAATTATCAAACGCGAAATAATACAATCAGTTGAATCTATCAGAAATTTTGACAAACATAAGAATAAAGATATTTTAAACTGTGCACTTGTAAGCGATCCGAATATCAAAATTACCTTGACAATGCCAATAGCATTTAAGAGCTTTTATGGAATAAAAAAATCATCAGATAAATTCGTTTTTAATATAGATGACAAAAAAGAATTTATTGATGAATTAAAATTACTTCAGTCAAATTTTGTAAGTAAGTGAGACGAAAATTCCTACGAGGCCTTAATACATCACATTATCAAATCGAAAGGGCTTTTTATTTTTTGAGCTGAAAGAGGATGAATGTAAGTGTACATTAAAGTTGTTGACAATTGCTTATGGCCCAGAAGTTCCTGAATCAAATGAATGTCTGTGCCATTATTAAGTAGATGGGCAGCAAAGCTGTGACGCAATGTCCCAACAGTTACTTCTTTCGATATCCTTGCAGATTTTACAGCTTTAGCAAATAATTCCTGAATACTTCTATCTGAATATTTACCACCGTCCCTGCCTTCAAATACATATCTTTTAGGGTTATATCTTTCGAAATATTCCTTAAGTAAAAGCAACAACTTGTCTGAAAGCATAACATATCTATAATTTTTATCTTTAGCACTCACTATTTTTACCCTCATACTAAACGTATCTATATTATGAATTTTAAGATTAATCGCTTCCGAAACTCTAAGTCCGCATGAATAAATTGTTGAAATAATTGTTTTATGCTTTAAATTATTTGTTGACCCGATAACTTGGTTCACTTCCTGAATGGAAAGGGTAACAGGTAAACTGGCAGGCTTTTTTATTTTAGTCAAAAGATGGACATCAATTTCTTTCTTAAACACATTTTGATAAAGGAAATGTATCGCCGCAAGAGCTTGCTTAAGACATGAATATGAAAATTTCTTTTCTATCTTAAGGTAGTTGATGTATTTTAATAAATCATTTGAAGTTAGATTGGATACATTTGTGGGTCCAAAATAATCCAGAAAAAGATGAAGCTGGTGTAGGTAAGATTCCCTGGTATGTTTTGAATATTTTTTTAAGCACAACAGCTCTGAATAGTGACCTAAAATTTCCCCGCTTTCCATAGCCTATAACCTCCTATTTCAAGGTTATTACGAAATTAATATAGCAATTTTCAATGAATTTGCCCACTATTATATATAATTAAAATTATTTAGTACAGAATTAACCGATTACTGAATGGGAGCATCTTCTAATATGTGCCGTTCAAGCAACACACCGTTTAACATTAAGCATCCGGAGGACAAAATGAAAAAGTTATTCTATTTATTTTTTCTTATAACCTTTACACTATTTCTATCATTTCTGTATCAGGGCTGCAGTAAAGATGATAATCCAGTAGATGGAGGCACAGGATCAGCTACTGTAAAAGGAACGCTAACTATACCTGCCGCCGCCCCGGGCAAAACTGTTTATGTCATAATTGATAACGATATGAACGGAGATAACGGTTATAAATATGCAGCAACTGGCACTTGCGACGCAAACACTTCGGGAACATATACTCTTAATGATATTGCAGCTGGTACCTATTACATTTATGCTGTAGTCTTTGTTGTAGGCAATACTTCGAGCGGTCCGCAAAGTGGAGACTATTACGGAATCTATGGCGGTACAATGAATAATCCTCCAAGCAATCCAAACGCTACTGTACCATCGTCCGGAACTGTGACATTCGATATAGATCTTGAGGAAATGCCCTGATAAAATTTGCCAAACCAAAAGTACTAGAGCCTTGAAATAAATTATGCTTAGCAGTGCTTATAAAAATATGGATTAGCCATTAAAGACAGAGAAATAACGATATATCAAAAGTTATTTAAGAGAATATCACATAGTCTTATAGTAGGAACATATAATTTCTAATTAATTCATGACAAAGGACGTAGTCGATAGTTAATATTCAACATAAAAACCGTTTTACAAAACCACAGACTTATTTATTAAAACTTTTTATAATCAAAGAGGGAAGGCAATGAAGAACTTATTCAACTCTATAAAAAAAATACATGTGATTTTCCTCTTCTTTACAATTATAGTCTGTTCATTTAACCAGATTTTTGCACAGATAAATATAAAAGAATATGAGGAAGACAAAGAGATTGAAAAAATAGTTGATGTGTTGAAAGATAAAAATCTGAAAATAAATATTAGACAGCGAGCAGTTTATGCTTTGGGAAGGCTTAAAGATGTTCGTGCTATTGATCCTCTAATAAGTGCTTTGAAAGACAACAGACTTAAAAAGCCTTCTATATGGGCTCTTGGCAAAATAAAGGATGAAAAATCTGTTGAGGCTCTAGTTTTTGTGTTAACGGACAGTTCCTCATTTGGTAGAGAAGAGGCAGCAAAAGCATTAGATAGTTTAAACTGGAAACCAACAACAGATCAAGAAAAAGTGTATTATCTGGTTTCTAAAAGAGATTGGAAAGCTTGTCTTAGGTTGGGTAATTTAGCTATAGAACCTCTTGTCTTCACTCTTATCGACGGAGAAAATAACGCAAGAATTAAAGCATCAGAAACATTGGATAGTCTGGGCTGGAAGCCAAATGAAAGTAATAAAAAAGCATACGATTCGGCAAAAGCATTGAAAACAGAGATGATGGTTTACCGTGAAACAATAGTGATGAAAGAAACGAAACTATTGCAGGAATATAAGACTAATTTGCAGAAATTGCACGAAGACCATGAAGCTAACGATTCAAGTTTTACAGAAAAAGAATTTGCTATACTGGAAAAAAGATTTACTCAGGATATAAATAGAGAAATGAAAGAGATTGAAGCATTTAGACTTGATTTAAGTAAGATAAGTTTAAAAATAACCAAAGCAGGAAAAAGAACATATCTTGGGAAAGAAGGTGATGGTAAAGACATTATTGCTTTTGAAGTACAGAGAAACCCAAACACAAAGCAAGTGCAAAAAGGAATTTGGCGTAATGCATGGACTGGAAAACCGACTAAAGAGTTAGTGTGGGACGGGTTAATTGGAAATTTCTACAGATACAATAGTAAAGGTGAAAAGTATTTATTTGCGAAGTATTATTTTTTTGATTACAGAGGACAACTCAAAAGAATAGATTTCGTAGAGCCTGATGGCGGTCTAAAGGAAAGGATAATATGGGGGGGACATGATATGATTTGGGGACATGGTAGTAAAATAAGTACATATGTTGGGCAGGATAAGTGGATAGACTGGCCAAAAGACATCGGTTGGGCAAGTGAAAGATTAAAATTTATAGAGGCAAAGTTAATTACTAACAAAAGATCATATCTGAGATAATTTAGATAGGCTATACATCAGAAAAAGAATGTAGTAACAATAGAATTTGATACTTATATTTATAGTACTGAGTGTATACTGAGTCTTTATGTCTAAAAAGATTAAAATTATTTTTTTCTTCCTTGTTTTATTCCAAGGGTTCCATTCTGTTGAGGAATATATCGGAAAACTATGGGATGTCTTCCCTCCTGCAAGGTTTCTAACTGGACTAATTTCAAACAGTCGTGAAACTGGTTTTTTAATAATTAATATTGGCCTTTTTATCTTCGGAATCTGGTGCTGGTTCTTCCCTGTTCGAAAGGGACAAGCTTCTGCCGCTGGATTTATCTGGTTCTGGATAATTATTGAGATGATCAACGGTATCGGGCATCCTCTTTGGACACTTTCACAAATGAGATATGAGCCCGGAGTAATAACTGCTCTTCCTCTTCTTATCTTATCTATTTATTTAGGAAAACAGCTTGTCCATATTAAAAATGTAGAAAAAACATAATTTTTACTCTCCATTATTTCACTATATTTATCTATTTTACCTAAACTATGAACAAAACAAAACTCCGTGGTAGAGGAACAGATATAAATCCACCTAACAGGTTTGAAAAACTTCATATTGAAGAAACTGAAGATCTGTATGATGAAAGAGATTATGAACCAGGTTCCGAAAGAAAAATAGAAACAGTTTTTTACAAAGACCATTCAAAATCAGCAATAGCAAAAAATAATAGTCCGGATATTCCATTTGATTATTCATTCAATCCGTACCGGGGCTGTGAGCATGGATGTGTTTACTGCTACGCCAGACCTACTCACGAATATTTAGGCTTTTCATCAGGGACAGATTTTGAAACGAAGATTATGGTTAAAGAGCAAGGTCCTGAATTGCTTAGAAAAACTTTCAGAAAGAAGAGCTATGAGCCAAAATTAATTATAATTTCAGGCGATACCGATCCTTACCAGCCTATAGAAAGAAAACTTAAAATTACGCGTGCAGCACTAAAAGTATGCCTTGAATTCAGAAATCCTGTTGCAGTTATTACAAAAAATTCTCTTATCCTAAGAGACATTGATATTCTAAGTGAAATGGCAAAACTGGATTTAGTTTTGACAACTCTTTCAATCACCACACTCAATAAAGAACTTGCTTCAAAAATGGAACCCAGAACTGCAACTCCCGAAAGAAGATTATATGCAATTGAAAAACTTTCTGAAGCCGGGGTACCTGTCAATGTAAATCTTGCGCCAATAATCCCCGGATTAAATGATGAAGAAATTCCTGAAATACTAAAACAGACAGCCCAAAGAGGTGCAATCTCTGCAGCTTATATTTTATTAAGACTTCCCTACTCCATTAAAGACCTGTTTATAAATTGGCTGGGAAGAGAATTTCCGGATCGAAAAGAAAAAATATTAAATAAGATAAGAGAAATGCGTGGGGGAAAATTGAATGTTGCCGACTTTGGAAAAAGGTTTAAAGGCTTGGGTGAACAGGCAAATACAATCAGGGAATTATTTTACATTAATTGCCGTAAATACCATTTAAACGAACGCGACTTCGATCTTACTGCCGCACATTTTAAACAACCTTCAGGAAAACAAATGGAACTATTTTAATATTCCTTTTGTAGCGTTTTATTAAGCGCTGCGATCTGCCCGATATGATAAATATCGTGTTGAATGACGCCTTCCAATAAATATTTTACTCTGAATTTTCTTTGTGGTACCTTCATAAGAAGTAATTCATCCTCAGAGTTGTTAAGCACCTTTAAAATTTCATCCTGATTTTCTTCTAGTTTTTTAAGCAGACTTTTCCAGGCAGTTTTTTCATTTTTATCTATTCTCTTCCAGTTAAAAGTATCCTTCTGAGTCAGTTTAAATTCGTGCTTTTCAGATATCCTACTAAGTAAAAATTCCCGCCATCCAATAATATGTGCAGTTATTTCGGCAATACTGTTAGTCTTTCTACCAGAAGGTTTAACAAACACTTTACCAGGATCAACTTTGTTTAATATACTCTTTAAAGAGTCACCATACCAGGGACTGCCTTTATAGACTTTGTTATATTTCCTAATGATTAATTTGATTTCCTTTCCCATAGTATTAACTCCTTATTATAAAATGACTTAATTAAGATGAAATTTGAAAAATACTTCTAAATAATCACGCATTAAATTTACTAGTATAATTAGTTTTGCTGGTAAGAAATATAAGAAAAATATTCTTACTGTCAAACTGTTTTTTGATGGTGAAATTATTATTTTTGTTCGGGTGATCATTAAAGATTAAAAAATGAACAAAATCAGAAGTATAGAAACAATGACTCTTGATGGGGAATGCATTTGTTTCAATTTTGTGAACACGGTTCATTCAAGAGTCGAAGAAGATAGCTACGATTATCTCAATAGTTACGATGATCTTATAGAATGGATGGAAAAAGTAAAACTGCTTCCTATTGAAAAGCTAAAAAGTCTTAAAAAGATAGCAGCTTCAGACAATAAAGCTGCTGAAAAAGCATTACTCAAAATAAAAAAGCAACGCGAATTACTTTACAACTTTTTCTCTCCTGTTATTCACAACAAAGAACCGGAAAATTCTGTTGTTAAAAATATTAATAAAGCACTATCTGATTCTTTATCATCTCTATCGTTTAATTATAATAATGGCGAACTGGAGCTCGGTTGGATTACCAACAGCTTGAATCTTTGTGAACCTTTGAAAATTATTTTTAAAGATGTATTTGATATAATTACTACACTCCCACAAAACAGGCTAAAAGAATGTAAAGCTTGCGGATGGCTGTTCCTGGATAAAAGCAAAAACAATAGTAGAACCTGGTGCAGTATGCAAACGTGCGGCAGCATTGAAAAAGCAAAAAGATATTATTACAGGAAAAAGGGAAAGAAATAGCATTAAATATTCTATTGACCCAAACGTAAAATTATTTCTCAAATAGGTTAGATAATAAAAATCAATTTTCTATTCAGAATTTATCTAACCACATTTCTGTAGAATCTTATATAAATTCTCTGCAATTTTGATAATTATTTTTATTGATCTAATAATTTCTTATGAGACTTAAAACAAATATTACAATTTGTATGCTTTGTCTTTTAAACATAACAATTCTTCCCCAGGAAGATTCGCTAAGACACAAAATTGAACAAATTATAAAACCTAAGTTTTCTGTTACAGGTGTTGCAATTTATGATCTTGAAAATGGCGATACATTAACTATCAATGATAAACATCATTTTCCGATGCAGAGCGTTTATAAGTTTCATTTAGCTCTGGCTGTTTTAAGGCAGGTTGATAAGGGGAAATTATCTCTGAATCAGATGATAAAAATTAAAAAGAGTGATCTGCATAAGAATACATATAGTCCTCTTGCAGATAAATACCCGGATGGAAATGTCGAACTTCCCTTAAGCGATATTTTATTTTATTCTGTTTCTAAAAGCGATAATAACGCGTGCGATATTTTATTCAGAATTTTAGGAGGGACACAAAAAGTAGAAGATTATATTCACAAGCTTGGTATAAAAGATATCTCAATAAAAGCTACAGAAGAAGAGATGCATAAAGAATGGAATGTTCAGTATACAAACTGGACAACTCCATTTGCCGCAGTTAATCTATTGGCAAAATTCTATAATGGAGAAATTCTTTCAAAAAAAAGTTTTAATTTTTTATGGGAATTGATGACGGAAACAACTATCGGTCGCGCCAGGATCAAAGGAAAGCTCCCAGAGGGAACAATTGTCGCTCACAAAACCGGTTTATCCGGGACAAATAATAAAGGTATAACAGCAGCAGTAAACGATATTGGAATAGTAACATTACCTAATGGTAACCATTACGCAATAGCAGTGTTCGTTTCCGATTCAATTTTAGGATATGAAAATATGGAAAAAATAATAGCTGATATTAGTAAAGCTACGTGGGATTATTTTACTTCAAAATAAAATTAGTCACTTTTTAATAAATAGAGAAAATAAATGATAAAATTTTTAATTCTAATTGCGTTATCACTGGCGTTCTTAGCGTGTAATAAGCCAGATAAATTTGATGAAGTTTCAGCCCGGCAGGAGATAATGAAATTGCATAATCAGCAGCGAAAATATCATTTAGAAAAAATGTCAAAAGCTTTTGTATCACAATTTTCTGAAAATTTTATTTCTGTAGATAAAGGTAAAATAACTACTCCAACAGCCGAAGAGAGTCTCAAAAGGTTCAAAAACTATTTTGATAGCGTGGAATTTTTAAAATGGGATGATTTTACTCCGCCGATTATCAGGTTTTCTAATGACGGAACAATAGCTTATGAAATAGTTAATAAAAAGGTTGTGATATCTTATAAAGATGATAATAATAAACGCGTAAAAGAAACTACAGTTTTCTCCTGGGTAACAATTTACAAAAAATACGAAAAGAGCTGGAAAATAGATTGTGTTGCATCTACAAATCAACAACCGGTTTATGAAGAAATGTGATACAATTTTGAAACATAGTTATATCTTCAGGATCTATTCTGGCTTTATTAAAAAATGACTAATAATTTTTCTGTTTCGAAAAATTTTGATCACAAAGGAGAAAGGGAAAAGAATTCTCTGCTGGCTATTTTTTTAGGGTTATTGACGTTTGCAGTAACTCCGTTTGTAGCTATATTTTTTTCATTGCCA
>Ga0315540_10000801_pt1 | contig 17943 bp, 17 predicted proteins | sample SalMarSW160110MG_FD_203677 | JGI IMG/M metagenome (GOLD analysis project Ga0315540, IMG submission 203677) | Salt marsh sediment microbial communities from the Plum Island Ecosystem LTER, Massachusetts, United States - Salt Marsh Sediment SW1601-10 ...
CCTCGTCGAAGCGCTCGCTCTCGGCGTAAGCCGCGGCGAGCGTGCCGAGGAACACGGGGTTGCGCCACTCGGTCAGCGAGGCAGTGTCCCAGGCCAGGCGCACCGCGCGCTTACCGTCGCGCAGCGTGTCCTCGGGGCAGGTCGCCAGGATCCAGGCCAGCGAGTCGAGCGCGCCCGCGTTGCGCGAGTCGAGCCGGATCGCCTGCTCGAGGTCGGCGACCGCGCGCCGGTACTCGCGCCGCGCGAGCCGCGCGCTGCCGCGGTTGCGGTACGCGGGCGCGAACTGCGGCTTGAGCCGGATCGCCCGGTCGTAGTCGCCGATCGCCCGCGCGTACTCGTCCTTTCTCATCCAGGCGTTGCCGCGGTTGACGTAGGCGTAGGCCAGATCGGGCACCAGCCGGATCGCGGCGTTGTAGTCCGCGATCGCGCCGTCGAGGTCGTTCGCCGACAGGCGCAGGTTGCCGCGGTCGTAGTAGGCGAAGGCGTACTCGGGGTCGATCCGGATCGCCTCGCCGTACTCCGCCGCCGCGCGCTCGTGGTCGCCGCTCGCGAGCGCCTCGTTGCCGCGCTCGAGGTGCTCGGCGGCGCTCTCGGGCTGGACCACGCGGGTCCCGCCCGCGCAGCCGCCCAGAAGCAGCGCGAGCGCGAGGCCGGGCCCAAGCGAGCGAAATTTGCTCATGGCTCCCGTTCCTCAGCCGACGACCGTCTGCACCGCCTCGACGATGTCGCGGCTGCGTTTGACCTTGTCGCCCCAGGCGCGGTCGAACTCGGCCACCAGCTTTCGCAGCGCCTCCGAGCCCTCGATCGCCCGCGCGCGCGCGGCGTCTTCGAACTCGTAGAATGCGTAGTGCACCGAGGCGTCGGCGTCGCTCCAGCCGCGCCAGGCGCGCCGCGCACCGAACGCCTTGAGCGCGTCGGGCAGGTGCTCCTCGCCGTACCAGCGGTCGAAGGCGTCCTCGATCATCGGTTCCAGCACCTGGGCTCGCACGATGAAACATGCAGTCATCCTGTCCTCCTCCCCGGCTCCCGCGCCGGCCGCGGCGCCTAGCCTACACCCGCCCGCCGGCGCGCGCCGCGGCGCCCTCGCCTTCGCCTCGCTGCTGGCGTCGGCCTTCGCGCTTGGCGCGTGCGCGAGCGCGCAGCCGCAGGCCTGCGCGCCGGCGCAGGCGAAGCCCGGTGCGGCGCTGACCTGCGAGCTGCCCGGCTTCGCGCACCGTTCCTACGACGTTCGTCTGCCTTCGGATTACGCCCCCGCGCGGCCGGTGCCCGTGGTGCTCGCGATCCACGGCGGCGGCGGCAATTCGCGCGCGGCGGCGCGGACCTCGTGTCCCGGCGGCGACATCGCGAGCCGCGACTGCCTGGACGCGATGGCGGGCCGCGAAGGCGTGGCCGTGGTCTATCCGAACGGCACCGCTTCGCGGCTGCTTGCGAAGGTGCGCACCTGGAACGCCGGCGGCGGCGCCGAGGGCTGGCAGTGCGTCAGCGGCCGCGCGTGCAAGGACGGGGTCGACGACATCGCCTATTTCCGCGCCCTGCTCGACGATCTCTCGCGCTGGATCGCCGTCGATCCGCGCCGGGTGTATGCCACCGGTCTTTCCAACGGCGGCGCGATGAGCCACCGCCTCGCCTGCCAGATGGCGGACCGCATCGCCGCCATCGCGGCGCTCGGCGGCGCGAACCAGTACGCGACCACGTCGTCCTGCGCGCCGGCGCGCCCGCTGCCTGTTCTCCAGATCCACGGCACCGCGGACCCATGCTGGCCCTACCAGGGCGGCAAGGCGGCCTGCGCCCAGCGCGACGGCATGTCGAAGATCTCGGTCGAGGCGTCGATGCGCGTCTGGGCCGCGATCAACGGCTGCGAGTCCGAGGACGCGGCGCAGCCGATGGCGAGCGAGCCGGGCGTGAGGACGGAACGGATCCGCTGGGCGGGCTGCAAGGCGGATACCGAGCTGATACGCACGGTGGGCGGCGGCCACGTCTGGCCCGGCGGCTGGGCCTATTTCGGCGAGGGCGTCATCGGCCCGATGGTCCGCGGCTGGAGCGCCAATCGCGTCATCCTCGACTTCTTCCGGCGTCATCCGAAGCCGGACTGAAGCCGGTTCAGTTCCCGCCGCGCGCGGCCCCCCTTGATCGCTAGCAGGCGCCGCCCTGCGGCGCGAGGCAGCCGTGCAGCGCCTGCAGCAGGTTCTTGAACTGCGGGTCCTCGGCGAGCAGACGACGCCCGACGGCGCGCAGCCGGTCGATGGTCGCGGGCGGCAGCTTGAAGCTCGTCGGCAGGTTCCTGAACCAGTCGCGCTCCTCGCGCCCCGTGATGTACTCGAAGGCCACCTGGACCGGATAGACCCCGACCTTGTGCGGCGAGCGCAGCCGCAGCGCGCACTGCTCGCCCTTGGCGGCCGAAAGCCGGTTGCAGCCCTCGACCAGCCGCGCGTCGGCGTTGAATTCCTCCAGCGTCTTGCCGAGCAGCTCGACGGTATCGAAAGAGTAGTTGTCGAGCGGCACGGTGGCCGCGGTGGTGAGCGTGTCGACCAGGCCGGGAACGCTCGCGCTCTTGTCGCGCTCGGTCGCCGGGCGGGTGGCGGCGTTCACCACGATCACCACCAGCCTGTCCACCTTTTTGCCGTTGATCAGCCGCAGCACGCTCCAGGGATGATCGACCGAAGCGATCGCCTCGAGCGGGCCGCGCAGGCCGATGTTGTCGGCGACGCCGCCGTCGGTGAGGTGGAGGTAGGGCCGCGCCGGTCCCGGCGCGGCGAGCGAAAGCCGGGTCTCCGCGCGCGCGGTGCGCCGCGCGTTGACGCGCGAGTCGTGGTCGTCCGCGGCGTGCGTGACCCAGGCGGGCTGGCGGTAGCCGCAGCTGCCGGCGTAGTTCCGGAAGGTGAGCGCGGTGAGCCCGCCCGGGAACGCCGACGAGGACGCCGCCGCGCGCGCGAGCGGCACCCCCGCCAGGTCCGAGCACAGCAGGTCGAACTCGTCCTGGATGAACGGAAACTGCGCGCCGGTGGTCATGTCGGTCGCGTTCAGCACCACGAACGGCCGGCGGTTGCGCGCGATGACGTCGGCGTAGGTGCCGCCGCCGAATACCTCGCGGTCGTAGAACTCGGCCGCCAGGTCGCTGCGGCCGAAGGACGGCGCGGCGAGCCTGAACCAGTTGGTCGGCGTCAGCGCGAGCCGCAGCAGGTCGTCCTGGATCGGGCGGTAGAGGAACTTGTCCGGGAACTCGTCGAAGGTCTTCCTCCCGCGCAGCGCGTAGTACGCGGCGGGAAAGCTGCCGCCGGAGATCGACGAGATGACGTCCACCTCGTCGAGCAGCGACTCCCTGTGGCCCTGCCACTCGATCGACGTGTCGCGCAGCGCCTCGAGCACGCCGTAGGCGAGCGCCGCGGCGCGCGTGCCGCCGCCGGAGAAGGTGACGATGACGAACAGCGAGTCGCTATTGCCGGCGTGCTGCAGGCGCTCGAAGCGGTAGCCGGCGTCCTTCGCATAGTGCTCGAGGTGCGGGTTCTCCGGAAACGACGCGCAGGCCCCGAGCAGGAGCAGCAGCGCGGCGAGCAGCGCGCGCTTCACGCGCCTTCCTTGCGCAAGAACTTGATCTCCAGCGGCTCGAGCACCGACGAGCCCTTGACCGTCACCGTGCGCGAGGCGGGGCGGAAGTTGGCGAGGTTGCCGAGCGTGAAGACGTGGGTGCCGGCGTCGACGCGCAGCACCTCGTTGGTGTAGCCGTTCTCTTCGTCGTCGATGTAGACCAGGCGCCGCGTCGGAAACGTGACTATTACGTGCTCCATGGCGCGCCCCCTGTGCCGGCCCCGGTGAAGGGTCACTCTAGGGCGGCGCGGCGCGCCGGTCAACGCGCGCGCGGTCGCGCGCCGCAGCCTAGGCGGCGGCCAGCGCCGCGCCCGTCCCCGCGAGGTACTCCTCGTAGCTGCCGCGGAAGTCGATCACCTCCGCCGGCGCGCTGCCTTGCTCACCTTGGGCGCCGGGCCTGAGCTCGATCACCCGAGTGGCGAGCGAGGACACGAATTCGCGGTCGTGCGAGACGAAGATAAGCGTGCCGGGGTACCGGTCGAGCGCGCCGTTGAGCGACTCGATCGACTCCATGTCGAGGTGGTTGGTCGGCTCGTCGAGCAGCATCACGTTGGGCATCTGCAGCACCAGGCGGCCGATCAGCATGCGCTGGCCCTCGCCGCCCGAGATCACCTTGAGCGATTTCTTCTGCTCGTCGCCCGAGAACAGCAGCTGGCCGAGGGTCGCGCGCACGATCTGCTCGTCCTGGGCGCGGTCCTTCAGACGCCAGCGGCTCATCCAGTCGCTGAGCGTTTCGTCGGCCTTGAACTCGTCGGCCGGGTCCTGCGGCCAGTAGCCCTGGCGCGCCTTCTCGGCCCACTTCACGCTGCCGGCGTCGGGCGCGAGCTTGCCGGCCAGGCAGCGCAGCAGCGTGGTCTTGCCGATGCCGTTGGGGCCGATGATCGCCACCTTCTCGCCCGCCTCGATCGACAGATTCAGCTTTTCGAACAGAGGTTTTCCCTGCGCATAACCCTTGCCCAGCCCCTTCGCCTCGAGAGCGAGCCGGTGCAGCTTCTCCTTCGGGTCGACCAGGAAGCGGATGAAGGCGTACTGCCGGCTGGAGGGCTTGACGTCCTCCACCTTGAGCTTCTCGATCTGCTTCATGCGCGAAGTCGCCTGGCGCGCCTTGGCCTTGTGGGCGCGGAAGCGGCGCACGAACTCCTCGAGGTCGGCGATGCGGTCCTTGGCGCGCGCGTTGGCGTTCTCCACCTGCTGCTTCGCCATCGCCGAGGCTTCCATGTAGTCGTCGTAATTGCCCGGGTAGACCCGGATGCCGCCGTAGTCGACGTCGGCCATGTGGGTGCACACGCTCGACAGGAAGTGCCGGTCGTGCGAGATGATCACCATCGTGCTCGAGCGCGCGTTGAGCACCTCCTCGAGCCAGCGGATGCTGTTGAGGTCCAGGTTGTTGGTCGGCTCGTCGAGCAGCAGGATGTCCGGGTCGCCGAACAGCGCCTGCGCCAGCAGCACGCGCAGCTTCCAGCCCGGCGCCACCGCGCTCATCGGCCCCTCGTGCTGTGCCACCGGCACCCCGAGGCCGAGCAGCAGCTCGCCGGCGCGCGCCTCCGCCGTGTAGCCGCCGTACTCGGCGTACTTCGCCTCCAGCTCGGCCGCGCGCAGGAACTCGGCTTCGCCCGCGTCCGGGTCGGCGTAAATCGCGTCGCGCTCGCGCATCGCGGCCCACATCTCGGCGTGCCCCATCAGCACCACGTCGAGCACCCGCTCGCTCTCGTAGCCGAACTGGTCCTGGCGCAGCCTTCCCACCCGCTCGTTGGAATCGATCGCCACCGTCCCCGCGCTCGGCTCCAGCTCACCGCCCAGGATCTTCATGAAGGTCGACTTGCCGCAGCCGTTGGCCCCGATCAGGCCGTAGCGGTTGCCGCCGCCGAACTTGACCGAGACGTCGGAGAAAAGGGGCTTGGCCCCGAACTGCATGGCGATGCCGGAAGCGACGATCACTTGAGGGTTTCCAGAAACAAAAAAGCTGGCCGCGGCCAGCTTTTGAATGGGTCCAACTGCGAGGCCGCATTATAGCAGCCCCGCTGTTGCGGCCTTCAGACCGGCTTGATGTTCGCCGCCGCCGGCCCCTTCTGTCCCTGCGTCACTTCGAAAGAGACCTTCTGTCCCTCCTGCAGCGACTTGAAGCCCGAACCTTCGATCGAGCTGTGATGCGCGAACAGATCCTTGCCGCCGTCATCCGGCGTAATGAACCCGAAACCCTTCGCGTCGTTGAACCACTTAACGGTACCTGTCGGCATATCGTTCCTGCTCCTGAAATTAATGCGTTTGTGCGAGTCTGTCCGAGCCCGCTTCGGGCACGATGATCAAGGAAGGGAATCGACTGCCACTAAGGAGCCGCTTTTGGCGGTAAAAGGGACCAGTGTTCGCATACTCTTGAGATCCTGCGCCGCCAATGTACCACGGTCCGTCCGCTCAGCGCATCAGGGCCCGATATAGGAACGGCAGGCTGACATCCATCCGGTAGTCGATGTCGGAGTGGTCGTCGTCGAACTCCTCGTAGCGGTGCCTGATGCCCGCCTGGGCCAGGCGCTGCGACAGGAGGCGCGCGCCGTAGTGGATGTGGTACTGGTCGCGCCAGCCGCAGTCGACGTAGATCCCGCGCAGCGACTTGAGGCTGGCCTTGTGCTTTGCAACAAGGTTGATCGGGTCGTGGCGCCGCCAGTTGCGCCAGCGCGCCTCGATCGCCTCCCCCGTCTCGGCGTTGAAAGGGATGCGAAAGCCGTTCGGTGCCCGCGGGTCGGGGTCGTAGGTGGCGGCCATGCACAGATTCATCAGGGCGAGGCCCTCCCTGCCCGATACCTTCTCCTTCTTCCACACCTGCTGCAGAAAGCGCCTGATGCGGCCATCGTCCAGTCCCGCTTCCAGTTTTCTGTTGCGGGGGATTTTCTGCGGGCCGGGCTTGCGCTTGGGCAGGCGGTACTTGGCGAGCTCGTTGAGGGTGTTGGGCCAATCGTGCCAGTAAACGAAGTCGAAGTAGGCGTCCCCCGAGTGGTCGGCGACCGCGCCCCAGTACTTCGAATACTTCATGCCGTGAAGGATCGCGCCGTAGCCGCCCGAGGACTTGCCGAAGCAGCCGCGGTGCTCCCTGCCCGCCAGCGTGCGGAACTCGCGCTCGACGAAGGGAATGATCTCGCGCGTCAGGTAGTCCGCGTAGTCGCCGATCGCCGAGGAGTTGACGTACTGGTTGCCGCCGAGCGCAGTGAAGCAGTCCGGAAAAACGATGATCGCCGGTCCCATCTTCTGCTCGCGGATCAGCCGCGCCGCGCGCTCGGGCACGTTTTCGCCGAAAGGCTTCCAGTTCGCGTGCGCGAGCCCCGAGCCGGTGAAGCCGACCAGGTCGTACAGCACCGGGAAGCGCTTGCCCTTGCCGCCGCTCGCGCCCAGGTCGTTCTGCGGCGGCAGCCACACCCCGACCTTCCTCACGTGCGGGTCGCCGAGCGGGTTGCCCTTGAGGATCCTGGACGTGTGCTCGAGCACGACGAACGTACCGGCGGGGCCCCTGGCTCGTTTCAACGTCATCTGCGTTCGCCTCCTTGGCGGATGATAGCGAATCCGCGCGCGACCATACTTCGCCCGCGGTTGTGCGCGATGCGCCCGGGTCTTGCCAGATTGTCCGGCCAAGCTCTCCCCGACCAACTCAGGGGGATGCCATGAAGCTCGCCGCCGCCGCGAAGCCCGCCGTCATCGCGCTGCTCGCCCTGGCGCTGTTCGTGCCGGTGACGATGATCCAGGGACTGATCGCCGAGCGCCAGGCGCGCCGCGACGAGGCGGTCGCCGGCATCGCGCACGGCTGGGGCGAGCGCCAGACGCTCGCCGGCCCCTATCTCGCCGTGCCTTACCAGCGCACCCGGACCGAAGTGGTGCGCGAGACGATCGACGGCAAGCCGCGCGTGCGCCGCACCGAGCGCACGGTGTCGCGGCTGCTGCGGCTGCCGGCGAACTTCGGCCTCGCCGATACAACGGGCCGCATCAAGTGGGGCACGCCGCGCCTCGTCATCGGCGTCACCGACCCGGGCGGCATCCGCAGCGTGTCGGCGCTCGTGATCGGCGGCCGGGAGCACGGCTTTCTGCCCGGCCCGGGCGACGGCGCCGCCGCGGCGGGCGGCGTGCACGCCGAGCTGCCGGAGCTGCGCGCGGCGCAGGCGCAGTCGCTGCAGTTCACCTTCTCGATCGAGATCGCGGGCTCCGAGGCCTTCGCCCTCGCGCCGCTGGGAAGCGACACCGGCGTGACGATGCGCTCCGGCTGGCCGCATCCCTCCTTCGGCGGGCGCTTCCTGCCGCTCAGCCACGAGATCGGGACGCAGGGCTTCAGTGCCCGCTGGCAGGTCTCGCGCTACGCCGCGCCGGGCGTCTCGGACAAGCAGGCGCTCGCGGTGTCCTTCGTCCAGCCCGCGGGCCTGTACCAGAAGCTCGAGCGCGCCTCGAAGTACGGCTTCCTCTTCATCGGCCTAACCTTCGCCGCCTTCCTGCTGTTCGAGCTGCTGCGGCGCCTCGCCATCCACCCGATCCAGTACGCCTTCGTCGGCCTCGCGCTGGCGATGTTCTTCCTCCTCCTCACCGCGCTCTCCGAGCACATCGCCTTCGCCGCCGCCTACGCCCTCGCCACCCTCGCCTGCGCCGGCCTCATTGCCGGCTACCTGGTGCGCGTCCTGCGCAGCGCAAGAACCGGCCTCGCCTTCGGCGCCGCCCTCGCCGCGCTGTACGCGATGCTCTATGCGCTGCTCCAGGCCGAGGACTACGCCCTGCTGGGCGGCACGCTGCTGCTGTTCGCCCTGCTGGCGGCCGTCATGATGACGACGCGGCGCATCGACTGGTACCGCCTGGCCTCCTCCAGGGCGGCGTAAGCCGCCGGGGAATATTCCGGCGCGGCCCTTGTTCACGGCACGTGGATGTGTCACCGTCCCCGGTGTTCGCATCCGCGGGAGCGTGCCGGCCCCATGCTGCGGGACATCCCCTCCTCGACCTCCTCCGGCGGCGACCTCGCGCAGGCCCCGCCGCGCGAGGTCTTTGCCTCGATCGCCGCGGCGCTCGACGCGCGCGTGGTCGGCCAGCCCGCGCTGACCGAGCGGCTGCTGATCGCGCTGCTGTGCGACGGGCACGTGCTGGTCGAAGGCGTGCCGGGGCTGGCCAAGACGACCGCGGTCAAGACGCTCGCCGAGCTGCTGGAAGCCGACTTCCATCGCATCCAGTTCACCCCCGACCTGCTGCCGGCCGACATCACCGGCACCGAGGTGTTCCGCGCCGAGATCGGGACCTTCGAGTTCCGGCCGGGCCCGGTATTCCGCAGCCTGGTGCTCGCCGACGAGATCAACCGCGCGCCCGCCAAGGTGCAATCGGCGCTGCTCGAGGCGATGGAGGAGCGCCACGTCAGCGTCGGCCGCGCGACCTATCCGCTGCCGGAGCTGTTCATGGTCATGGCGACGCAGAACCCGATCGAGCAGGACGGCACCTATCCGCTGCCCGAGTCGCAGCTCGACCGTTTCCTGCTGCACGTCCAGGTCGGTTATCCCGCGCCCGACGCCGAGCACGCGATCCTGCAGCTCGCGCTGGCGGAGGCGCGAGAGACGCTGTCCGGCGACGCGCGGCGCGCGCCGGCGGCGGCGATCGCGTCCGCGGCGCAGGTGTTCGGCGCCCGGCGCGCGGCGCTCGCGCTGCACATGGCGCGCGCGCTCGAGCAGTACATCGTCGAGCTGGTGCTGGCGACGCGCGAGCCCGGCGCCTACGACGCGGAGCTCGCGCCGCTGCTGCGGCTAGGTGCGAGCCCGCGCGCCACGATCGGGCTGGACCGCGCGGCGCGCGCGCACGCCTGGCTCGCCGGGCGCGACTACGTTTCGCCCGAGGACATCCACGCGGTCGCCCCGGACGTGCTGCGCCACCGCCTGATGCTGAGCTACCAGGCTCGCGCCGACGGCGTCGGCGCCGACCAGATCATCGCGCGCCTGCTCGCGCGGGTGCCGGTGCCGTGACACCGCGCGGCGTGCGCCCGGAGCACGCGGCGCTGCTCGGCCTGCGGCGCTACGGCGCCGAGATGCGCAGGCTGCTTTCGCTCGACGCCGAGCGGCACGAAGCGGCGCAGGCGTCCGCGGCGCGCAGCCAGGGCATGGACTACGCCGAGTCGCGGCCCTATTCGCCGGGCGACGACGTGCGGCGCATCGACTGGCGCGTCACGGCGCGCACCGGGCGCGCGCACACCAAGCTGTTCCAGCTCGAGCGCGGCAACGACCTCTACTGCATCGTCGACCAGCGCGCGCCGATGCACTTCGGCACGCGCGCCGCGTTCAAGTCGGTCGTCGCCGCCGAGCTCGCCGCGCTCGCCGGCTGGGCGGCGGCCGCGGGCGGCGACCGCTTCGGTGCGCTGGTGGCCGGCGCACGCGGCGCGAGCGTGCGCACCGGCGCGGCGGAAGGCTCGACGCGGGCGCTTTGTACCGTACTCTCGGAGAAAGAGCATGAGGGATTGCCGGAAGCGGCATCCTCGCTGGACGCGCTCGCCGCGCGCGCGGCGGGCGAAGCCGCCGCCGGCACGCGCTTCGTGGTGGTGTCCGACTTCGCCGACGCCGACGCGGCGCTCGCCGGCGCGCTGAGGCTGCTGCGCGCGCGCGGCGAGGTCGACCTGCTGTGGGTGTTCGATCCGCTGGAGCTCCGCCTGCCGCCGCCGGGGCGCTATCCGCTGACCGACGGCCGCGAGCACCTGATGCTCGACACCGCGCGCGCCGAGGTGCGCGCGGCGCACGCGCGCGAGGTCGCGCTGCGGCGCGCGCGGCTGGCGCGCTTCGCCGTGCAGCCCGGCGTGCGCTGGCGCGCGGTGGCCACCGGCGAGGATCTGCTGGCCGCGCTCGAGCGGCCGTTCGCCCCGGGCGTCCTGCAATGATCGCTCGCGGCGCGATGCGATGATCCCGGACCCCGAGCTCGCCGCGCGGCTGCGCGACCTGCATCCGCCACCCGCGCCGCCGTGGTGGCCGCTCGCGCCGGGCTGGTGGCTCGCCCTGCTGGCGGCCGCCGTGCTCGCCGCGCTCGCGCTGCGCTACGGGCCCGCCGTGTGGCGGCGCCTGCGGCGGCGCCGGCGCCTGTTGGCGGCGCTCGGGGCCTGCGTCAGCCCCGCCGAGGTCTCGCAGCTGCTGCGCGCGGCCGCCCTCGAGCGCTTCCCGCAGCACGAGGCCGCCGGGCTGCACGGCGCGGCGTGGGTCGAATTCCTCGAGGCGCGCGACCGCGTGCCCGGCCGCTTCGCCACGCTCGGCGAGGCACTCACCGAAGCGCCGTACCGCCCACCCGCTGCGCCGGGCGACGCGGCCGAGCTTCGCGCGGCGGCGCGCGGCTGGCTGCGCGCGGTGCTCTAGGGGCGGCGCCGATGCTCGAGTTCGCCTGGCCCTTCGTCGCCGCCGCGATCGTCCTGCCGTGGCTCGCGGCGCGCTTGGCGCCGCCCGCGGCCCCGTTCGCGGCGCCGCTGCGGGTGCCGTTCCTGTCCGCGGCGCGCGCCTGGCAGGCCGGCGCCCGCGCGCGCGTCGGCGTACGCACGGTACTCGCGCTCGCCGCCTGGTCGATGCTGGTCGCGGCGGCGTGCCGGCCGCAGTGGGTCGGGGCGCCGGTCGAAGTGCCGCAGAGCGGGCGCAGCATGCTGCTCGCGCTCGACGTCTCGGGCAGCATGGGCGACCCGGTCCCCGGCGGCGGCATGGGATTCGAGGTCATGAGCCGCACCGCGCGCGCGTTCATCGCCGGCCGCGCCGGCGACCGCGTCGGCCTCATCGTGTTCGGCTCGAAGGCCTACGTGCAGGCGCCGCTGACCTTCGACCTCGGGGCGGTGGCGCGCATGGTGGACCAGACCTTCATCGGCCTCGCCGGCGAGGGCACCGCGCTCGGCGACGCGATCGCGCTCGGCGTCGCGCGGCTGCGCGCCATGCGGCGCGGCGAGCGCGTGCTGATCCTGATCACCGACGGCTCGAGCACCGAGGGCGCCGTCGGCGTGCCCGACGCCACGCGCCTCGCGCGCCTGTACGGCGTGCGCGTCTACGCCATCGGCGTCGGCGTGCCCGGGACGGGCGGGCGGCAGCCGGGCGTGGGGCTGGACGAGCCGGTGCTCGAGCGCGTCGCGGCGCGGACCGGCGGCCGCTACTTCCGCGCCGGCAACAGCGAGGCGCTCGGGCGCATCTACGCCGCGCTCGAGCGCTACGAGCCGGTGGCGCGCGACGAGCGCCATGTCCTGCCGACCACCGAGCTCTACCCGTGGCCGCTCGGCCTCGCGCTCGCCCTGGCGCTGGCGGCGCTGCTGGCCGCGCAGTTCTCCAATCGACGGCAGCGGCACGGATGATCGAATTCCTGCGCCCGGGGTGGCTGCTGGCGCTGGCGCCGGCGCTTGCGCTGCTGTGGGCGTGGTGGCGAGCGCGCTCCGGGGCGGCGCCGTGGCGCCGGCTCGTCGACCCCGAATTGCTCGCGGTCCTCGCCCAGCGCGCGCCGGCCACCAGCGCGCGCAGCGCGCTGGGGATCGCCGCGGCGCTGCTCGTGCTCGCCTGCGTCGCGCTCGCGGGACCGTCCTGGCGCGCGCGGCCCGCGCCGCAGGTGCGCGACCTCTCCGCGCGCGTCGTCGTGCTCGATCTCTCGCCTTCGATGGACGCGATCGACGTCGCCCCGAGCCGCATCGCGCGCGCGCGCGCCGCAGTGGCCGACATCCTGCGCGATTCGGGGCACGCGCAGCTCGGCCTGGTGGTGTTCGGCGCCGACGCCTTCATGGTCGCGCCGCTGGTGAACGATCCCGCCGCGCTGGTCCACCTGCTCAAGGGCCTCGACACCGCGACCGTGCCGCGCGCGGGCAGCCGTCCCGACCTCGGGCTCGACATGGCGCGCGCGCTGCTCGAGCGCGGGGGCATCGCGGCGGGCGACGTGATCCTGGTCGGCGACAGCGCCGGCGACGCGCGCACGCTGCAGGCCGCGCGCGCGCTGGCAAGCGACGGATTTCCGCTCTCGGTGCTCGCGGTCGGCACGCCCGAGGGCGGGCCGGTGCGGCTCGTCGACGGCGCCCTGGCGCGCACCGACCGCGGCGAGATCCTCGTCACCAAGCCGGAGCTCGCCGCGCTCGAGCGCGTGGCGCGCAGCGGCGGCGGCCGCTTCCGCCTGCTTACCCCGCACGGCCGCACGCCGCGCTTCGCGCGCGGCGAGCAGACATGGACCGTCGCGCCCGCGGCGATTTCGCGCAGCGCGAAGCTGCGGCTGGACGACGGAATCTGGTTCGTGCTGCTCGCGCTGCCGTTGGCGGCGCTGCTGTTCCGCCGCGGCTGGCTGATGGGCCTCGCCGCGTTCGCGCTCAGCTTCGCGCTCTCGCCGCCGCAGGCGCAGGCGTTCGGCTGGCACGACCTGTGGCGGCGCACCGACCAGCAGGCCGCGGCGGCGTTCGCCGCGCGAGGACCCGGCGAGCGCGCCGAGGTCCTCTCCAGGCTCGGGCCGAGGTCGCCCTGGCGCGCGCTGCTGCTCTACCGCAGCGGCCGCTACGCCCAGGCCGCCGCCCTGTTCGCCGCCAGCGACACGGCCGACGCGCACTACAACCGCGGCAACGCGCTCGCGCTCGAGGGCAGGCTCGAGGCGGCGATTGCCGCCTACAGCGCCGCGCTCGAGCGCAGCCCCACGATGCGCGATGCGCTGTTCAACCACGCGCTGGTGCTCAAGGCGCTCGCCCGGCGCCGCGAACAGGCGCAGGGCGGCGCGCGCACGCAGACGCCGCAAGGCCCGGGCGCGTCCCCGTCCGCCGCCCCGCAGCGGCACGCGCGGGCGGAAGGCCGCAGCTCGCGCGGCTCCGCGCCGCGCAGCGGCGAAGCGGGCGAGCCGAGCGAGACAGCGCGGCGCTCGGCGCGGGAGCGCGACCGCAGCGGGCTCGCGCAGCCGCCCGGCACCGGCGCGCGGCCGCAGAATGCGCGCGAAACGGCGGAGCGGCGCCGTCTCGAGCGCCTGCTGGCGGCGGTCCCGGACGACCCCGGCGCGCTGCTCGCGAACCGCTTCGAGCGCGAGCTGCAGCTGCGCGGCGACTGGCACCACGACAAGGGGGGACCCTGGTGAGCCGCGCCCCCAGCGCGTGGGCCGTCGCGGCGCTGCTCGCCCCGCTCGCCGCCTGCGCGCCGCACGCGCGCGCCGCGCCGCCGGACCTCGCGATCGAGGCCGAGCTCTCGCCGGCGCAGGTCTACGCCGGCGCCGAGGCGCGCCTCGTGCTGCGCCTGCTGCGCGCGCCGGGCGTCGCGCCCGGCGTCCTGCTCCGGCCCGCGCTGGGCGACGCGGCCGACATCTCGCCGCTCGGCACGCTGCGGCTCTATCGCACCGAGCGCGAAGGCGTGCGCTACGACGTGCTCGAGCGCAGCTTCGCCATCGTGCCGCGCCGCGCCGGGCGCCTGGTCGTGCCGGGCGCCGAGTACGAGAGCGCGCCGAAATTCGTCGACGTGCCCGGCCAGGACGACGGCCGCGCGCCGCGCACCGCGCGCGGGCCGCAGCGCGTGCTCGAGGTGCGCGCGGTCCCGGCCGGCGCCGCCGAACCGTGGCTGCCGGCGCGCAGCCTGACGCTCGAAGAGAACTGGTCGCGCGACCCGCGTGCGCTCGCCGCCGGCCAGCCGGTGACGCGCACCCTCATCCTGCGCGCCGAGGGCCTCGCAGCCGAGCGCCTGCCGCGGCTCGCGATGCCCCGGTACCCGGCGCTGCTGGTGCGCTACGACCGGCCCGAGCTCAGCACCACCTACCGCGCCGAAGGCATCACCGGCCGCAGCGTCCAGCGCATCGTCCTCATCCCGGTCGCGGACGGCGAGGTAACCGTTCCCCCGCTGAGCGTGCACTGGTGGAACGTCGCGGCCGACGCCCCGCGCAGCGCGACCATCGCCGGCCGCAGCCTGCGCCTTAACCCCGCCCCCGTCGCCGACGCCCCGCCCGCATCGCCGCCCGTCATGTCCCTGCGCGCCGTCCTGCGCTGGTTCGCCCTTGCCACCCTCCTCCTCTCCAGCGCCTTCCTCGCCTGGCACCTGCGCCGCCAGCCCGCGCGCGACGCCCGCGCCCGCCTGCGCGAAGCCTGCCGCCGCAACGACCCCCGCGCCGCCCGCGACGCCTTGATCGAATGGTGGACCCTGGCCCGCCCGAACGAGCCCGTGCCTCTTCCATACAGGATGGGTGCCGACTGGGACGCCCCCGCCCGCGCCCAACTCGCCGCGCTCGATGCCGCGCTCTACGCGAAACGCGTCTGGGACGGCGAGGCCTTCTGGCGCGGCATGCGTGCGTGGTTACGTTCGCTGCCTTCGCAGCACGCGGCGCGGCCGGCGCCGCTGCCCCCATTGTTCAAGCTGCAGGGACGCGTGCGACTGGCGGACTCTTGATCCGATCAGCGGTCGAGCCGCGCGAACGCGACCGGGGCGGCGGCGAGCAGCGCGAGCAGGACCGCGGCGATCACCGGCACGAGGTTAAGCAGCACCGCGAACGGCAAGGCCACGAACACGGCCGCCAGCAGCCAGGGCACGCGGGGCGGGCGGCCGAGATCGGCGCCGAGCTTCTTGCGCATCCAGCGCATCGCCTTGTGCTCGCGGCCCGTGCGGCGCCCCAGCGTGCGGGCGAGAGAGCGCTCCTCCAGCCAGGACAAGAACACCAGCCCGAGCACGAACAGGCTGCCGAGCAGCATCACCGGCATGAGCAGCAGCCCCGCCAGCGCCGAGGCGGCGCTGGTGCCCACCAGCGCCACGACCGGGACCAGCCCGCAGGCGACCGCCGTCAACCCGATCAGCACCAGCACCGGGATCACCAGGCGCGCGCGCTCGCTGATGTAGTCGTGGAACCCCTCGACCTCGCGGTAGCGGCGGGCGAGCGACAACGCGTCCTCGAACGGGCCGAGCAACAGCTGGCCGAGCCGCCGCTGCACTTCCGCCTGATCCAGTATGTCCCTCATCGCCGCGCCTCCCTGCCGTCGGAATTGCCAGCGCCAGCATACGGAACCGGCGGCCAAAAAGCCGGGAACAATTCCGCACTTGCCGCCGGGGCCCGCGTATCGAAGTCCCCTTCCGTCCCGTATTCGGGAGAATTGCCCGGTCCCGTCACGAGGCGTATGAGCGCAGGCGCGCCGGGCTCAGCGCCGGTGCGCAGCCGCGGCGCGGAAGTAGAAGTCGAGCATCGCGCCCAGCGGCGCTGCGCTGCCCTTCAGCCTGCTGCGAAGCGCCGCGCCTTCCCAGCAGTCCACCAGCAGGCTGGCGAGCCCCCGGGGATCGGAGTCGGCCGGGAGGTCGCCGTTCCGGCGCGCCTCCTCCAGGGCGGCGGCGATGCGGCGCGCGATCTCGGAGAAGCACTTCTCGACCTTGCGCCGGAACACCTCGCTCACGCCGGAGAGCTCCTGCCCGAAGCCGCCCAGCAGGCAGCCGAGGTAGCCCTCGCGGCGGTAGCTCTTGGCCGTCTGCTCGAAGAACTTGCGCACGCGCACGAGCGGCGGCACGCTCTCGTCGCCGAGGCTGGCGTCGAGGCCCGCATGCACGTGCTTCATGTACTCGTCGATCGCCTGCAGCGCGAAGTCCTCCTTGTCCGTGAAGTGGTGGTAGAAGGAGCCCTTCGGCGTTCCGGTCTCCTCGAGCAGGGCCTGCAGGCCCAGGTCGTGGTAGCCATGCTTCAGCAGCATGGCAATCCCCGCGTCGAGCAGACCCTGCTTGGTCGCGTGCGTCTGCTCCATGGAAGGCGTTCGGGAAGGCATGGCGGGAAGCCGCGGCGCGGCCTCCCGTTATCTTAACTCTTTACCTTTTCGATCATATGGTCGATCACATGGCTGTGCTCGTTCTGCGGGCTGAACATCACGATCTCCGCGTCGGCGTCGACCTTGACGTTGTGCCCGGGCGGCCAGTAGAACAGATCGTTCGCCTTCACCGTTTCCTCCGCGCCGATCACGTCGGTCGTCGTGAGCTGGCCGCGCAGCACGAAGCCCCAGTGCGGGCACTGGCACATGTCGCCGTGCAGCCCCTTGAACAGCGGGCTCGTGTCCACGCCCGCCGCGAGCGTGAAGTACTCGCCGCTGAGCTGGCCGAAGCCGCTCGCGTCGCCGAAATTCCGGCGCTGCCGGATCACCGCGCCCGGGATCTCCATCCGGACGTCCACCTGGTCCTTGGACACTCGCATTCTCAGCCCTCCTTTAGTGTTGGAGACCGCCCGTCTAGACCGGTCGGTCTAGTCACAGAATAGACCAATCGGTCTAGCGCTGTCAACGGCGGCTCGCCTCGCCGCAGGCGGCCTGGCACTGGCCCGAAAGGCGGTGTATTGTCCGGCACCGATTGGCCCGATCGATGCTGAAAGGAGCCCGCCATGGCAGGCACTCGCGGCAAGAGCAGGAAAGCGGCTTCTGCGAAAGGCCGCTCCACCCGGACCCGCGCCGCGCCGCGCACGATCGTGCTGGTGGCAACGCGCAAGGGGGCGTGGCTCTTCCACGCCGACGCGGTGCGCAGGCAGTGGCGCGCGGACGGGCCGCATTTCCTCGGCCACAACGTGAGCCACCTCGTGCTCGACCCGCGCGACGGCCGCACCCTGCTCGCCGCGGCGAAAACCGGCCATCTCGGCCCGACCGTGTTCCGCTCCACCGACCTCGGCAGGACCTGGAAGGAAGCGGCCAAGCCGCCCGCGTTCGCCAAGGCACCGGAGGGGCAAACCGGGCGCTCGGTCGACCACACGTTCTGGCTCGCGCCGGGCCGCGCCCAGGACAGGGACCTCTGGTACGCGGGCACCTCGCCGCAGGGCTTGTTCCGATCGCTTGACGGCGGCATCACGTGGGAGCCGTTCTCGACCGTCAACGACGACCCGCAGTTCCGCGAATGGATGGGCACCGTGCAGGACGGCACGCCCGACGGGCCGAAGCTGCACTCGATCATCGTCGATCCGCGCGACGGCGACCATCTCTACATCGGCATGTCCGGCGGCGGCGTGCACGAAACGACGGACGGCGGCCGCAGCTGGAAAACGCTCATCAAGGGCATGGACGTGGTCGAGGGCTTCGGCTTCGACCCGGCCAGGCCCACCTTCCACGACCCGCACTGCATGCGCCTGTGCGCGACCAACCCGGACCGGCTCTACCAGCAGAACCACTGCGGCATCTACCGGCTCGACCGGCCCTCCGACACCTGGCTGCGCATCGGCCGCAGCATGCCGAAGACGGTCGGCGACATCGGCTTTCCGCTCGTGCTGCACCCGAGAAACGACAACATCGCCTGGGTCTTCCCCATGGACGGCACCCAGGTCTGGCCGCGCACCAGTCCCGGCGGCAAGCCGGCGGCATATGGCACGCGCAACGGCGGCGGGACCTGGCAGCGGCTCGACACCGGCCTGCCGAAGAGCCAGGCGTGGTGGACCGTGAAGCGCCAGTGCATGGCGGCCGACGCCTGCGAC
>Ga0315540_10000803_pt1 | contig 17919 bp, 13 predicted proteins | sample SalMarSW160110MG_FD_203677 | JGI IMG/M metagenome (GOLD analysis project Ga0315540, IMG submission 203677) | Salt marsh sediment microbial communities from the Plum Island Ecosystem LTER, Massachusetts, United States - Salt Marsh Sediment SW1601-10 ...
ACGGAGGCGACCCCGTACTCTGCGCGCAGATCGCGCGGCGTCCCCATGGCGCGGATGTGGCCGTCCACCATGATGGAGATCCGGTCGCAGTACTCCGCCTCGTCCATGTAGTGGGTCGTCACGAGCACCGTCGTGCCGCCATCGGCGGCCCGATAGATCATTTCCCAGAACTGCCGGCGCGTGATCGGGTCGACGCCTCCCGTCGGCTCGTCCAGGAAGAGGATCTCCGGCTCGTGCAGGGTGGCGACCGAGAAGGCCAGCTTCTGGCGCCATCCGAGAGGGATGGAGGCCACCAGCTCGTCGGCGGCGTGCTCGAGGCCGAGGTCGGCCAGGAGCCGGTTCCCGCGCTCGCGGATGGTGCGATTCGGCAGGCCGTAGATGCCGCCGTACAGCTGGATGTTCTCGCGCACTCGCAGGTCTTCGTACAGCGAGAACCGCTGGCTCATGTAGCCGATGGACCGGCGGATCGCCTCGGTATCGCCGTACACGTCGTGGCCGGCCACCCGGGCCTCGCCCGCGCTCGGCGACAGGAGGCCGGTGAGCATGCGGATCACCGTCGTCTTGCCGGCGCCGTTGGCGCCCAGGAAGCCGAACACCTCGCCGCGCTCCACCCGGAAGCTGATCGCGTCGACGGCGGTGAAGTCGCCGAACCGGCGGGTGAGTCCGTTCGCCTCGATGGCGGCCGCGCCGTGCGAGCCCGGCGGGGCCGAGCTCCCCGCCGCCCGCTGCTCCCCGGCGCTCACGAGGCCTCCCCGGCTCCCGGGTCGGCGGCCGCGCCAGCGGGAGGTTCCACGCCGCCGCTGCCCATGCGCGCGATGAACACGTCCTCGATGCCGGGCTCGATCGGCCTGACCTCGGCGTCCGGGACGCCCCGTGCCGCCAGGTAGTCCTGGACCTGTACCGCCGCCCGCCGCGGGTCGAGATCGGCCCGGCGGTCCGTGAGGTGGACCGTCTCGCCGAACGGATACGCCGATAGCGCGTGCTCCCAGGAACGGAGGATCTCCGGCAGGTGCCGGCGATCGGAGCCGCTGACGGCCAGCAGCGGATGTCCGTAGCGCGCTCCGAACGCCCCGGGCGCGTCCACGCCCAGGAGACGTCCGTCCTGGATCAGGGCGACCCGGTCGCACCGGCTCGCCTCGTCCATGTACGGGGTCGAGACCACGATGGTGAGACCCTGCTCCCGCAGGCGGCCCAGAAGGTCCCAGAACTCCCGCCGGGACACGGCGTCGACGCCAGTCGTCGGCTCGTCCAGGAACAGGATCTCGGGCCGGTGCACGAGCGCGCACGACAGCGCCAGCTTCTGCTTCATGCCGCCGGAGAGGGCGCCGGCCCGTCGGTCGCGGAAAGGCTCGATCTGGGAGTAGATCGGACCGATGAGGTCCTCCTGCTCCGCCGGCGACGTGCCGAACACGGAGGCGAAGAAAGCGAGGTTCTCCGCCACGCTGAGGTCGGGATACAGGGAGAAGCGGCCGGGCATGTAGCCGACTCTCGCCCTCAGCGCCCAGAAGTCGCGCGCCACGTCCAGGTCCAGGACCCGGGCGCTCCCCTCGTCCGCCAGGAGCAGCGTCGTGAGGATCCGGAACAGCGTCGTCTTCCCGGCCCCGTCGGGTCCGATGAAGCCGAAGATCTCTTCCGGCTCGACCGAGAAGGTGAGGCCATCCAGTGCCGTCTCCTCCTCGAAGCGTTTGACCAGGCCTTCGGCGTCGACCGCGGGCGCACTCATCGGTCGGCGACCGTCGAGTCCGCCGCCGGACTCCCGAACACCACCTCGCCCGGCATCCCGATCTTCAGCTCTCCGTCCTGGTTGGGCACGCGGATCTTCACAGCGTAGACCAGGTCGGTGCGCTCGTCCCGTGTTTGGATCCTGGTGGGAGTGAACTCCGCCTCCGGGGAGACCCAGCTCACCCGGCCGCGGAGCGTGCGGCGGGCGCCGTTCACGTCGATGCGGACGCGCGCGGCCTCTCCCACCCGCACGCCGGGGAGCTGCGGCTCGCCCACGTAGGCGCGGAGCTCCAGCGTGTCCAGGCTCGCGATCCGGTACAGGGGCTGTCCCGGCTGCACGAACTCGCCGGGCTCGGCGATGCGGGTCAGGACGGTGCCCGTGAGCGGGTTGGTGACATGGCTCTTGGACAGACGGTTCTCGAGCGAGGCGATGCGCGCCTCGAGCGCGTCCGCGTCCTTGCGGCTGCCGGTGACCTGGTCCCGGGCGGCGCGCAGCTCGTGGGTCAGCGCCCTCGCGTCCGACCGTGCCGCTTCGAGCTGACGCACGGTGGCGGCCTGGTCGGCGTGCAGTCGCTGCGTTCGGGCGTATTCGCTGCGCGCGCGCTCCAGCCGCGCCTCGAGGGCCGCGGCCCGGGAGCGGGCCTGCCGCGTGGCGGCGTGCGCCACCTCCAGGCGGGCTCGGGCCTCGCGCAGGTCGAGTGCCGGGGCGGTGGTGTCGACCAGCGCCACGGCCTGGCCCGCCCGCAGGGTGTCGCCCTCCCTGGCGTCCTGCGTCAGGAGTCGACCGGGCACCTCGGAGGACACCGTGACCTCCGTCGTCTCGAAGTTGCCGTACGCGTCGGCGGCGGGCTTTCCACAGGCCGCCAGGAGGAGCGGCACCAGGAGGCCGCCCGTGATCGGGAGCATGCGTCGAAGGCTGTTCATGGGGTCCTCCTCACCGCTTCAGTCGGCTCGAGGCCGAGGGTCGTCAGGTAGCGGGCGCGGGCTTCGGCGAGCTGGACCCGGTGGGTCTGCCACGCGTCCCGCGCGTCGTAGAGGTCATCACGGATGTCGATGTAGCGGGCCGGCGTGATCACCTGCTCTTCGAGCTGGTGCGCCGCCTGGCGCTCGAGCTGCGACCGCAGCTCGATGATCCGTCGGTCCGAGTCCAGGGCGGCCTGCAGACGGTCCATCGTCGCCAGTGGCTCCTGCACGGCCCGGTCGAGGCGCCGGGAGAGCGCCTCCTCCTCGGTGGCCACGATCTGGCGCCTGAGGTCGAGCGCCTCCTTCTCGCGGGACACCGTGCCCCAGTGCCACGGAGCCCACTCGAACTGGACCCCCGCCCGCCAGTAGGTGTCGAAGCCGTCCCCGAGCAGGTTGAGGCCCGGCTTCCCGTAGCCGGCCATCCCGAACGCGACGAGCTTCGGCAGCCGCTCGGTGCCCGTCAGGCCCTCCTGCCGGTCCAGGACCTCGCGCTCGCGCGCCAGCACGTCGAACTCGGGCCTCCGACGGGCCGTGGCCTCGCTGCCGCGGGCCGCGCGCACGTGCGCCGCCAGCTCCGGAAGGGCCAGGACGTCCTCCGGCCCGACCTTCCGCCCGGTGAGGCGGGCCAGCACTCCGAGCGCCGCCCGGCGGTCGGCGGCCAGTTCGTCCCGCCTCTGGCCGGCCTGGAGGATCTCCGCCTGCATGGCCGCGGTGTCGCCGGCGAGGGCGGCGCCGTTCCTTACTTGCGAGCGCACCTCGTCCAGCTTCGGCTGGAAATCGGCGATCAGCCGGTCGACCTCGCGGACGCGCTGCTGGAGGAGGAGAGCCCGGAAGAAGACGCCGTCCACGTCCTGCCGGGTCCGATACAGGTCGGTCCGGATCGAGGCCTCCGATTCGGCCAGTCGGGCCCGCTCGAGGCCGCGGCGCGCGGCGATGCGCCCGCCGTCCCACACGAGCTGACTCACCTGGAGGTCGGCCTGGTACTGATCCTTGGGGACGTGGATTCCGGTTCCGCCAGGCGCCGTGAACGGGGCCGTGGGCACGTCGGACTGGTAGGTCGCCTGGCCCGTGACGGATAGCCGGGGAAGGTAGCCCGCCGACAGGTTGCCGAGCTCCAGGTCCGTGGTCCGCTCCCGGAGGGCGCCCTGTGCGGCGCGCGGATCGTAGCGCGCGGCCGCGTCGCGGAGGTCGGCCAGATGGAGGGTGTCCTGGGCGGCGGCTCCGGCCGGGGCGCCCCATGCCAGGAGCACCCCTACGAGCGCCACGAGGGCCCGGACGAGCGAGCGTTCCGTCTCCCGCTCCCTCATGACCGCAGCCCCCGCAGGAAGAAGCCGGCCAGCCGTTGCCGCCGCTCTTCCAGGAACTCGCCGTAGCCCGCCTCGTCCAGCCCGAGCATGGTTTCGAGCAGCGGGCGGGCGGCGAACGGGAAGATCGCCAGGGCGAGGAGGTTGACCACGAACTGCCGGGCGTCGATCGTCTCGATCGTTCCCGCCTTGCGGGCCTCCTCGAGCTGGCGCCCCAGGAGCGAGAGCACGGCCTGGCCCGCGGCGTCGCCGCCCTCGCCCAGAGCGGCCTCGACGAGCTGATCGGTGCGCTCGGGATGGTGGGCGAGCTCGCAGAGGATGTACCCCGGGAGGTAGGGATGCTGCCCCAGGACCTCCATCTCGGTGGCGATGACGCGCTCCACCTTCTCGTCCAGGGGCAGATCCGAGCCCAGCGCCTGCAGGACGGCCGGCATCAGGCGGCGCGCGGCACGCCCGAACACGGCCCGAGCCAGCCCTTCCTTGCTCCGGAAGTAGTAGTGGAGGAGCGCCTGGTTGACGCCCGCGGCGTCGGCGATCTCGCGCATGCGAGCTCCCGCCGTGCCGCGGCGCACGAAGACCTCGTGCGCGGCCTCGAGGATCGCCTCCTCGGCGTCCCGATCCGTGCCGTTGTGGTTCGCTTCGACCATGGGGTCCGTGTCCGGCTATTGGTCACATGATTTAATTGAACGATTAGAGCATATGGCCAAACGTGGAGACTGTCAAGGACCGGCCCGGGCTCGTGGCTCCATCCCCCCGGACCTATGTTGGGCAGCGTGCCGATCGGGCCCGTCGTACCGAGCGTTCACCCGTCCGTCCCCTGGAGCGACCGATGATCCGAAGCCGCTGCCTGTCCACGGGCTTCCGCGTGCCGGACCGCGTGGTCACCAATCACGAGCTCGAGGGGATGATGGAGACCTCGGATGAGTGGATCCGTCAGCGCTCGGGCATCGAGGAGCGGCGGTGGGCGGCCGAGGACGAGACCGGCGCCGACCTGGCCGAGGCCGCTTCGCGCATGGCGCTGGAGCGCGCGGGCATGGACCCGAGCGAGCTCGATTGCATCATCCTGGCGACTCTGAGCCCCGACCACTTCTTTCCGGGCACGGGCGTGTTCCTGCAGCGTCAGCTTGGCGTCACGGACATCCCCTGTCTGGACGTGAGGAACCAGTGCTCGGGCTTCCTCTACGGCCTCTCCGTGGCCGACGCCTGGATCCGGACGGGCGCCTACCGCAGGATCCTCCTGGTGGGGGCCGAAGTCCACTCGGCGGGCCTCGACCTGTCGCTGCGCGGGCGGGACACGGGCGTCCTGTTCGGGGACGGTGCTGGGGCCGTGATCCTCGCGCCGACGGAGGAGGCGCGCGGAGTCCTGGCCGTCAAGGTGCACGCCGATGGCCGACACGCCGAGACGTTGTGGACCGACATGCCCGGCTGTGCCCACCGTCCATACATCACCTGCGAGGCCATCGAGGAGAAGCTCCACGTCGCGGCCATGCAGGGCCGCGAGGTGTTCCGGCACGCGGTGAAGCGCATGCCGGAGACCGTGCACGAGGTCCTCGGCGAGGCCGGGCTCCCGCTGGAGGCCGTCGACATGGTGATTCCACACCAGGCCAATCTCAGGATCTCCCAGGCGGTCCAGAAGACGCTGGGCCTGCCCGACGGGAAGGTCTACAACAACATCCAGCGCTACGGGAACACCACCGCCGCGTCCATTCCCATTGCCCTGCACGAGGCTGTGGCCGAGGGCCGCATCCGTGATGGCGACCTGGTGTGCCTGACGGCCTTCGGCTCCGGCTTCACCTGGGGGGCGGCGCTCGTGCGCTGGTGATCCAGGCCTTTCGGCGCCTGACGCGGGGGCGCTTCGGGCGGCTCCTCCTGCCGGCGGTGGTCCTCCAGTCCGTGCTCGTCGGTGGCGGCTACGCCACGGGCCGGGAGAGCGTGGCCTACGGCGCCCGGTACGGGGGACGCGGCTGGATGGCGGTGCTCACGATCTTCGTGGGCTTCACGGTCGTCTCCTTCCTCACCTTCGAGTTGGCGCGGCGCTACCACGCCTACGAGTACAAGGCGTTCATCCGCCGGCTCATCGGGCGCGCCTGGCCCGCCTTCGACCTCGTGTACGTAGCCATGACCGTCCTGGTCATCGCGGTCGTGGCCTCGGCCGCCGCCAACATCCTCCAGGAGACCCTGGGCCTGCCGGGCTTCCTGGGCGCCGCTTTCGTCATCCTGGCGGTCGCCTTCCTCCTCTACTTCGGGGCCGACGTCATCGAGGCGTTCAAGAGCCTGGGCACCATCCTCCTGTACGCCGCCTACCTCCTGTTCGGCGCGCTCGTGCTGGGGACCCGGTGGCCGAGCGTCATGAGGGCGCTGTCGGAGGGGACGCCCGCGGCGCTGGCGCACGGCGGCGCCATCGCCGGTGTCGTCGCTTCGAGCGCGGACGCGTCCACCCTGGCGGTGGTCGGGACCGGGATCGTGTACGTGGGCTACAACCTGGCCGTGTATCCCGCCGTCCTCTTCACCCTCCACCGGCAGACGGAGCGGCGGGAGACCGTGACGGCGGCGCTCCTGTCCGGGCTCCTGATGACGCTGCCCTTCGCCCTCACCTGGCTGTGCCTCCTGGGCTTCTATCCGTCGCCGGAGGTGTTCGACGCGCCGGTCCCGTGGCTCCACATGCTGCAGGACGTTGGGGGGACGACCCTGTTTGCGTTGTTCGGGATCGTGATGGGCTGGACGCTGCTCGAGACCAGCGTGGGGCTCATCCACGCGCTGGTGGACCGGATCGACGCGGACCTGCGGAAGGGCGATTCGAACGGCCTCGGCCCGGTCCGGAGTGGGCTCCTGGGCGGCGGGATCCTCCTGCTCGCCGCCCTCCTGTCCCGGGTCGGGATCATCGCGCTCGTGGCCCGCGGTTACACCTGGCTGGGGTACGCCTTTATCGCCGTGTTCGCGGTGCCCCTGCTCACGGTGGGCGCGTGGAAGACGCTGGGGCCCGGAGCGGGGGCGCGGACCGCCCCGACCGGGAGCTCCGGAGGCGAAGCGGGCGCCGAGAGCGGGGTGGACTAGATCTCCACCTGCGTGCCCAGCTCCACCACCCGGTCGGCGGGGATGCGGAAGAAGGACGTGGCCTGGCGGGCGTTCCGGGACATGAATGCGAACATCCGCTCGCGCCATACCGCCATGCCCTCCCCCGGCGTGGCCAGGAGATTCTCCCGCCCCAGGAAGAAGCTGGTTTCGGAGAGCTTGAAGTCCCAGTCCCCCAGGCGCAGGCGCCGCAGCGCCGCGGGCACGTCCGGGTCCTCGGCGAAGCCGTAGCGCAGGACGACGCGGTACAGGCCGTATCCCACGTCGGCGGTCTCCGAGCGCTCGGCCCGGTCCACCCGCGGGATCTCCTCGGTGAGCACGGTGAGGAGGATCACGCGCTCGTGCAGCACCTTGTTGTGCTTGAGGTTGTGGAGCAGGGCCGGCGGGACGCCGTCGGGGTTCTTGTACATGAACACGGCGGTGCCCTTGACCCGGGGAATGCCGCCGCGCTGCAGGTTCTCCAGCAGGTTCGTCACTGGCAGCACGCCCGCGTGGATCCGGCCGGCCAGGATGTCCCGGCCGCGGGCCCAGGTGGTCATCATGACCACGACGACGAGGGCCACGAGGAGCGGGAACCAGCCGCCGTGGGGGATCTTGAGGATGTTGGCCGCGAAGAAGGCCAGATCCACGATCAGGAAGCCGGCGGCCACCGGTCCGGCCACCCAGAAGCTCCACCCCCAGCGGTACTGGGCGGCCGCCCCGAACAGGATGGTCGTCACCACCATCGTCGTGGTCACGGCCACCCCATACGCCGCCGCCAGGTTGCTCGAGGTCTTGAATCCGAGCACGAGACCGATGGCCGCGATCATGAGCAGCCAGTTCACGGTCGGCACGTAGATCTGGCCCACGCGCGTCTCGGAGGTGTGGTCGACCTGCATGCGCGGCAGGTAGCCGAGCTGCACGGCGCCCCGAGTCAGGGAGTAGGCGCCCGAGATCACCGCCTGCGAGGCGATCACCGTGGCGACCGTGGCCAGGACGACCAGCGGATACAGTGCCCAGGAGGGCGCCAGGAGGAAGAAGGGGGCCCGGATGGCATCCGGGCTGTGCAGGAGGAGCGCGCCCTGGCCGAAGTAGTTGAGGAGCAGGGCCGGGAGCACGAGCACGAACCAGGTGAGCCGGATAGGCCGCGCGCCGAAGTGCCCGAGGTCGGCGTACAGCGCCTCGCCGCCGGTGACGACCAGGAACACGCCCCCCAGGGCGGCAAACGCGGTGCCGCCGTTGCGCACGAAGAAGTCGGCCGCGTGCCGGGGATCGATGGCCGCCAGGATGCCCGGATACAGCAGGATCTCCTTGAGTCCCAGGGCGCCGATCGCCGCGAACCACACCATGGTGACCGGACCGAACACCCGCCCCACCCCCGCCGTCCCTCGCTTCTGGAACAGGAACAGCCCCACCAGGATCCCGATCGTGATCGGAATCACGTACGGATCGAACACGGACGTGGCCACCTTGAGGCCCTCCACGGCGGACAGTACCGAGATGGCGGGGGTGATCATGCTGTCGCCGTACAGGAGCGCCGCCCCGAAGAGTCCCGCGAGGAAGATCGTGGCGCTCACTCGCTTTCCGAGCTTGCGGACCGCGGGCGCCACCAGGGCCGCCAGGGCGAGGATGCCGCCCTCGCCCCGGTTGTCCGCTCGCAGGATGAAGATCAGGTACTTGATGGAGATGACGAGGATGAGGGACCAGAAGATGAGGCTCAGGACCCCCAGCACGTTGCGGGGATCCGCGTGCAGGTGCGCCTCTTCGGCCAGGGATTCGTGCAGGGCGTACAGCGGGCTGGTCCCGATGTCGCCGTACACCACACCGAGCGCGGCCAGCGACAGCCCGGCCAGCTGGCGTCCGCGGGGGGACTCCGCGTGGAGCGCGCCCTCCGCCGGTTCGATGTCCTGAATCCTCCGCTCCCTCCCTCGGGGATGAGCCGGGCCGTGCCGCTACGCGTGTGGGGCCGGCCCCGACCCGTCCGCCCGCTCGCCGGGCGGGGCGGGAGCAATCTGTGGGGGCGTCAGGTCCGGCGCACGCTCGACTCCGGATCGCCGCCCTCGTCCGCGGCGCGCCGCAGGGCGGGGTGCATGCGCAGCAGGTACGCGATCATGCCCACGGCGGCCAGGAGGCTACCGATCGCCACCTGTGCCCACGGCAGCCCGCCCGTGGCGCGGCCGGCCAGCATCATCACGAAAAAGAAGTCGTAGATGAACGCGGCCACCAGGCCGAAGAACGCCAGGTACCAGAAGGCGGGATGCTGCTCCGTCTTCGCGGTGAGCCAGGCGAGAGCGAACCCGATCAGCAGGAAGACCAGGAGGTGGAGCCCGTTGTAAGCCAGGGCAGGTCCCGCCGCCGATCCCGGTCCACCGGCCGGGGCCGTCCCGACCAGGGCGCGCCCCAGGTGGTCCACCGTGTAGAAGGGCGAGTGGCCGCCCAGGACGTTCACGACGCCGAAGAACACCGCCACGATGGCGGCGCCGATGAGCCCCGCGACGAACCCTTCCCGAAGCACCCGCATTCGATCGACGTGCATGGTGACCTCCCGCGCTCGCCCGGGTGGCCGGAGGGTGGAAGGCGCGCCCACGCGGCGCGCTCCGGCGCCTTCCCGGGCCCATCCATGCTTCAACCTGTCCGGGGGGCGCCGCGGTGTCTGTCGGGAGAGGGCCGTGCGGGAGTGTGGGAGAAGATCCGCTCAGCCCGGCGGGGCCGCCGCGATCTCCTCGGGCAGCGGGAACCAGCGCAGGTGCTCGAAGTCGGCCGACAGGGGGACGGCAGGGCCGGAGGCGCCGTGCGCCCCGGCGACGTCGCCGGCGGCCCGGCGCGCGTCCGCCGCCGCGAAAGCCCGGCGCGCCGCCTCCAGGTAGTCGGCCAGGCGCGTCTCCGGCTCGGTGAGGCGCACCCGCTCGTACTCGAGGCCCGACGGGCCCATCCGCACGTCCCGCAGGCTCATGGCCGGCTGGGCCGGCGCGTCCCGGTGGTGCCATAGCCCCGTCATCGGGTCGAACACATACAGTGGCAGGAGCTTCCAGCCCTCCCGGGCGACCAGATGCACGGCCTCGAGGATGTACTCGGCCACCGCATCGGAGATGAAGTAGTTGAAGTTCACTCGCACCCAACCGGGCTTGATCCCCTCGCAGCCCCTCCCGATCTCGCGCTCGAACTCGTGGCTCGTCTCCACGTCGATGCCCAGGAGCCGATGGCCGTAGGGGCCGGCGCACGAGCAGCCGCCCCTCGCCTGGATCCCGAACAGGTCGTTGAGGAGCGCGACGACGTAGTTGTGGTGCAGGTAACGCCCGTCCCCGTGGCGAACCACGAAGGAGACGATGCTGAGCCGCTCGGCCTCCCGGTTGCCGAGGATCTCGATCCGGTCGTTCTCGGACCACGTGGCGATGGCCCGGCGGATGAAGCGCTCCTCCCGCTCCCGGATGCGCTCCTCGCCGACCGCCTTCTTGAGCTTGAACACGACGCCGCAGCGGATGGAGCCGATGATGTCCGGCGTCCCCCCCTCCTCGCGGTGCTCGGGGTCCTCCAGGTAGCGCTGCACGGTCGGGTTCACGTACCACACCGTGCCGCCCCCGGGGACGACCGGAACGCGGTTGGTGAACAGGGCGCGGCGCGCCACGAGCACACCGGGGGTGCCCGGCCCGCCGATGAGCTTGTGAGGAGAGAGGAAGATGGCGTCCTTGTAGTCCAGCTCGGGGCGCTCCCCGCGCCCGGGCCGCATCTCGATCTCCACGTAGGGGGCCGAGGCGGCGAAGTCCCAGAAGGAGAGCGCCCCGTGCTCGTGGAGGAGGGTCGATACGGCCGACACGTTGGAGACGATGCCGGTGACGTTGGAGGCGGCCGAGAAGGAGCCGATCTTGAGTGGCCGGTTGGCGTAGCGGCCCAGCTCCTCCTCCAGGTGATCGAGGTCGATGCCGCCGTGCAGGTCCTCGTGGATGGTGACCACGTCGGCGATCGACTCCCGCCAGGGGAGGTCATTCGAGTGGTGCTCGTAGGGACCCACGAACACCACGGGACGCGCTTCGACCGGGATGTGGTCGGAGAGGCCGTGGCGCTCGTCCAGGTCGTTGGGGATCCGGAGGTTGAGGACGCCGACCAGCTTGTCGATAGCGGCCGTGGAGCCCGAGCCGGCGAACACGACCGCGTGCTCGTCGGGCTCCCCTCCCACCGACTCGAGCACGATGGCCCGCGCCTCCTCGCGGAAGCACGTGGTCTGGAGGCCCGTCCCGGAACTCTCGGTGTGGGTGTTGGCGTACAGGGGCAGGACCGCGTCGCGGATCCAGTCCTCGATGAAGGAGAGGGACCGTCCGGAGGCGGTGTAGTCCGCGTAGGTGACGCGCCGCGGGCCCCAGGGGCCGACGACCGCCTCGTCGCGCCCGATCATCGAGGCCCGGATGTGCTCGACGAGAGCGTCACCCGCCGCGGACGGGAGGCACTCGAGGACCGGGGAGGTGGCGCGGCGGTGCGTCACACCGTTCCTTCCGCGCCCGTCGCCGCTCCGGCCTTCGCCTCCATCACGCGCCGCCCGCTCAACGTCACGGCCGGTCGGCTCCCAGCTCGCGGTCCAGGAACCGGGTCTCCACGCTCCGCATCAGCAGGTAGCTGGCCGCGTTGTACGCGGCTCCGTGGCGACCCGGCGGGTAGATCCTCAGGTCCACGTCCTTCCCGTCGTTGGTGAGCGCCGTGAGGAGCTGCATCGTGTTCCGGGGGTGGACGTTGTCGTCCATCATCGAGTGGATGAGGAGGAGGTGCCCCCGCAGGTCGCCGGCGTGATCCACCGCGGAGCCCTGCCGATAGCCGTCCTCGTTGTCTCCCAGAAGACCCATGTAGCGCTCGGTGTAGATCGTGTCGTACAGCTTGAAGTCCGTCACGGGCGAGTTGGCGATCCCGACGGAGAAGGTGCTCGGGTACATCTCCATCGTGTAGACCGTGCTGTAGCCGCCGTAGCTCGTCCCCATGATCGCGATGCGGCTTCCGTCGACGTAGGGCTGGCGGGCCATGTAGCGGGCCGTCTCGGCGAAGTCGTGGCTCTCCCACTTCCCCAGCTGCCGGTAGACGATCTTCATGAACCGGCTGCCGTAGTTGTTGGTTCCGCGGTTGTTGACCCCCACGACGATGTAGCCCTGCTGGGCCAGCCACTGTGCCCACGAGTCGGTGTCGAAACGGTCGTACACCTCCTGGGAGCCGGGCCCGCCGTAGATGGCCAGAATGACCGGGTACCGGCGGGTCGAGTCGAACGCCGGCGGGAGGATCATCGACGCGTCGAGCCGCACCGAGTCCGAGGTCGTGAACTGGAACAGTCGCGGCGTCGAGTACTCGTGGCTCGCCAGCCACTGCCGGACGCTCGCGTTGTCCTCCATCGTGCGGAGCTTCTTCTTGCCCGTGGCCCACAGCTCGACCTGCGCGGGCGTCTCCAGGCTGGACCAGCGGTCGATGTAGTACCGCGTGTCCGGGGACATGTCGACGTGGTGCGTGCCCGCGGTGGAGGTGAGGCGTCGCGTGTGCGAGCCGTCGAAGTCCACCGCGTACATCTCGCGTTGGAGTGGGGAGACCTGGGTCGACGTGTAGTAGACGGTACGGCTCTTCGGGTCGATGCCCTCCACCCGGGTGACCGTCCAGTCCCCCTTCGTCACCTGGTTCACCAGCTTCCCGGAGTAGTCGTAGCGGTAGACGTGCTGCCAGCCGCTCTGGTCGGAGATCCAGAAGAACTGGTCCATGCCCCTGGGGAAGGTGAGCATGTCCTGGATGCCCGCGTAGAAGTCGTACACGTCGATCCAGGTGTTCGACTTCCAGGTGTGCACCAGGCGCTTCCCGCCCGTGGTCACGTCGAAGAAGAACAGCTTCATGGTCTGCTGGGGGCGGTCCAGCGTCACCACGGCCAGCGTGTCTGGCCGGCTGGTCCAGTAGACCCGCGGGATGTAGTACTCCCCCCGGAGGTCCGGGTCGAGCCACACGTTCTTGCCCGAGTGCACGTCGACCACGCCGATCTTCACCGTGGCGTTGGAGTCGCCGGGCTGGGGGATCTTGATGCGTGTCCAGTCGGGATGGCGCCCCTGGTAGTCGGTGAGCTGGACGACCGGCTCGGCGCTGTCGTCCAGCTGCCAGTAGGCCAGGTGACGACTGTCGGGCGACCAGTTCCACGCCTGGGCCATCCCGAACTCCTCCTCGTACACCCAGTCGAAGTGCCCGTCGAACACGTGCTCGGTGGCGTCGTCGGTGAGCTGCGTCTCCTTCCCGGCCTTCATGTCGTACACGTACATGTTGCCGCCCCGCTCGTAGCCCAGCATGGAGCCGTCGGGGGAGAGCTCAGCGGTGCGCGCGCCGCGCGCCGCCAGGGTCATGGAGCGGTCGTCCAGGGAGTAGACGTAGAAGTCGGCCGTGCCCGAGCGCCGGTACAGCGGCTGGAAGTGGGTCTGGAACACCAGGTGGCGCGAGTCCGAGGCCCACTGGAAGGAGCGGTAGGTGAACGGCGAGTCCGTGCTCGGGAACGTCCGGCCCTTCGCCGTGAACAGGAGCGTATCCTTGCCCGTGGCCGGATCGTAGGCCCGGATCTCCTCGTCCCCGGCCCGCCCGGTCGTGTACGAGAAGCGCTTGCCGCCGTCGATCCAGTTCACGTCCCGCGGTCCCGAGGAGCCTCTCAGCTCCGAGGCCGCGGACAGGGCCTCGCGCAGGCTGTCGAAGCCCTGCTTGTGCTGCTGACGCGCCGCCGGCTGCTGGGCGGCCGCGCCGGCGGGAAGGGCGAGGAGAGCCGCAACGAGGAGGCCGGGGAGGGCCCGGAAACTCGGACGTGTAGGGCGCATGGCGTCATCTCGGATGAGGTGGGACCTGAAGGGCCGCCCCGGAGCCGGGTCGTTGGGCTCCGGGCGGCGCGCTGGTTACGGAGGAAAGGTAGGCGGGCGAGGGTCGGCGAGACAGGCGGAGGATCGGGCGTGGACAGCTCGAGGCGCCAGCCATTGCCGGCCGGGGCTCAGCCGGGCGAGATTCCAGTTTTGCATTTTACGTCTCCGCTACTCGCAGCCCGGGGAGGCGCAGTCTGACCGTGACACGGGAGTTCCGGACCGATCGCCCGCACCGACCTCGACCCGGGATCCGGCCAATCGGACGCTTCGGGATCCTTGCGGCGGTCCTCCTGATATCGCTCCCCGCCGTCGGCGCGCGACCGCGACCCGTGGAAGCGCAGCAGCTCCGGGGGCGCGTGCTCGGGCAGGGAAGCGGATCGCCGGCCTCGGGCGCCTTCCTGACCCTCTTCGACAGCGCCGGCGGACGGGCCGACGCCGCCCTCTCGGGGAAGGACGGGGCCTTCGCGCTCGCGGCGCCCGCGCCCGGCACCTACCGCGTCCGGATCGAGCGCATCGGGTACCGGACGTGGACCTCGGATCGGATCGAGCTCGGCGCGGGCGCTACGGTCTCTCGGACCTTCGTCGTGCCGATCCAGGCGGTCAGCCTCGAGAACCTCCGCGTCCGGGTCGGCGACCAGTGCCGCGGCTCGCCCGGCTCCGACGAGGGCCTGCTCGACCTGTGGTCCGAGGCGCGGAAAGCCCTCCGCGTGACGGCCTGGTCCGAGAAGGGCAGGCTGGCTCTCGACGTGCGCCGCTACGAGCGGGATCTCGACCCGAAGACCCGCAAGGTCGTGGCCCGGTCCGCCGTGAGCGCGGTGGTGCGGGCGCACCGCGCATTCACGACGCTCCCGGCCGACACCCTCTCGTCGAGGGGCTACCTCCGCGGTGACACCCTCCTGGCCCCCGACGCCGACGTGCTGCTGTCGCCCTCCTTCGCGTCGGACCACTGCTTCGGCGTCGACCGGAGCCGCCAGTCCGTCGGCCTCGTGGGCCTGGCCTTCCGCCCGGTGCCGGGTCGGAAGATCCCCGACGTTCGCGGCGTGCTGTGGGTGGACCGCGGCACGGCGGCGCTCCGCACGATGGACTTCACGTACACGGGCCTCGTTTTCCCAGCCGGAGCGGATTCGGCCGGTGGTCACCTGGCCTTCGACCGCCTCCCGAACGGCGCCTGGCTGGTCTCGAGCTGGTCGGTCCAGTCCCCCGCGCGGCGGAAGTCGGTCGACCGCAGCGTGGTCACGGGGGCCTGGGGCACGCGCAGACTGCGCCAGGATACGGCCTGGAAGTTCACGGTCTATCACGTCGAGGGTGGCGAGGTCGTGAGTGCGGGGCTTCCGGGCGGGCGGACGGTGCTCCTGGGGCCGGCCGGCTACGTATCGGGCGTGGCCTACTCCGGTGCGCCGGGCCACCTCCTTCCGGGCGCGGTCGTGCGGCTGCGCCGGACCTCGTACGTGGACACGGCGGATGCGTTCGGGGGATTTCGGCTCGGCCCCGTGCCGCCGGGTGACTACGACGTGGTCGTGCGTGGCGGTGCGGACGAGGCGGATGTGGCGACGGCCGTCGTCCACGTGCGGGACCGCGAGGAGGAGCGCCTGGAGCTGGTGGCGCGCGCGCCCGAGCCCGTCGCGGCCGCCACCCACGACTCGGTGAGCGGCGCGGCGACCCTGATGGGCATCGTGCGGGACTCGGCCTCCGGCCAGGGGCTGGGGTCCGTGCGCCTCCGCGTGCTCGGCAGGGCGCGCGAGACCCTCACGACCGCGGGGGGCGGGTTCAGGTTCTCCAATCTCCCGACGGACTCGGCGCGCCTCGAGATCCAGCTCACGGACGGCCGGGCCGACACGATGGTCGTCGCCCTCCAACCGGGCGGGACGCGCTTCGTGGTCCTGGAGGTGACGGGAGGACCTCGCCAGCTCCCGGGCCTCAAGGTCGCGGTCCGTGGATCCGCCCGCCGGCTCGGGGTGCAGGGCTTCTACCAGCGCATGACCACGGGCTCCGGCTACTACGTCACCTCGCACAAGATCGAGCAGGCGGGCGTACGCGGCGCTCTTCGTGCCCTGCCCGGCGTGAGGGTGCGGCCCTGCTACTCCGGGGGCCGGTTCGGGGTGGGGTGTGAGACCATCTCGATCGGACAGGGTCCGCGCCGGTGCGCCACGCGGGTCTACGTGAACGGTCTTCCGATGACCGGCCAGACGGCCGCCGACTTCGTCCTCAACCTCGACCCCACGGCCGTCGCAGGGATCGAGGCCTATCCGAGCGCACAGACGGCTCCGATCCAGTACCGGGATCTGCAATCCGACTGCGGCGTCCTGCTGGTGTGGACGAAGTAGGATGCGAAAGGGGCCGGCCCGACGTATCGGACCGGCCCCTTCCGCTGGACCTTCAGGCTCGGCGACGTGCGCCGGAGCCCATCGGACCGTTCGGGCTTAAACCTTGGTGACGTTCTCCGCCGCCGGGCCCTTCTGACCCTGCACAACGTCGAACTCCACGCGCTCGCCCTCGGCCAGCGACTTGAAGCCATCGCCCTGAATGGCGGAGAAGTGCACGAAGCAATCCTTCTCGCCGCCGTCCAGTGTGATGAACCCGAAGCCCTTCTGGTCGTTGAACCACTTCACGGTCCCGGTGGTACGCATACCGTTCCTCCAATAAAGAATGGTGCTGTTTGACGATGTCGAGGTCCGGTCGTGCCGTACCAGCGGATCATCGTTCTGTGCGAAGGACTCCGCCCCTCCGCGTGGCGTGATCGACGTCCGGCGCAGCTACGAAAAAAGGACCGGGACGATTAGCGTCCAGGTCCTTTCGTACTCTGGTCCGGGTCGTGCCCGGCATGCGCCCGTGGATCGTCGTTCAGGATCAATGATAACAGAACTGGCGCGTCTGTCAAGGGGTGCGCTACGTTGCGGCATGATCGTCGACTTCCACAACCACTTCTATCCGTCCGGCTTCCTCGAGGCGCTCCGCTCCGACCCGCCGGGCGCCGACGTGCGCGTGGCCGAGGACGCGGCGGGGAACCCGGTCCTCCACTACCCCGGTGACTACAACGTCCTCGTCCCCGGACACCGCGACCTCGCGGTGCGGGCCCGAGTCCTGGAGGAGAAGGGCGTGGACCTTCAGCTCCTCACCCTGACCACGCCGGGCACCGCCTTCGCCCCTCCCGCGCGGGCCGTGTCCCTGGCACGCCTGGTGAACGACGAGCTCGCGGCGGCTGCCCGAGAGAGCGGCGGACGGTTCGCGGCGCTGGGGAACCTGCCGCTGCGGGATCCGGCCGCGGCGGCCACGGAGTTGGAGCGCTGCACCGCCGAGCTCGGCCTGCCGGGCGTCATGGTGTTCAGCAACGTGCGGGGCGTGCCGCTCGCCGATGAGCGTTTCCTGCCCGTGTGGGAGACCGCCGACCGGCTGGGCTCGGTCGTCTACATCCATCCCACCTATCCGCGCGGCGTCGAGGCCATGAAGGCTCACATGCTGATGCCGCTGGTGGGGTTCGTGGCCGACACCACCCTGGCCGCGGCCCACCTCGTGTTCGAGGGCATCCCCGACCGCTTCCCCGGGATCCGCTGGGTCCTGTGCCACCTCGGTGGGACGATCCCGTACGTGGCGGAGCGGCTGGACCGTGGCTTCGAGGCGTTCCGGGCCTGCCGGGAGCGACTCCGCCGACCTCCGAGCGAGGTCCTGCGGGAGTTCTACTACGACACGGTGAACTTCGACCCGGCCGCCCTGCGGCTGGCGATCGAGTTCGCCGGGACGGACCACCTCCTGGCCGGAAGCGACTACCCGCACATGATCGGCAGCCTCGACGCCATGCTCTCCTCGATACGCGCCCTGGGGCTCGGGGCGGAGGAGGAAGCGGCCGTGCTCGGAGGGAACGCGGTCCGCCTCCTGGGCTTCGATACCGACTGAGCAGGCCCCGGCGGCTGGCCCCGGCGGCTGGCCGACCGCGACCCCATCCCCGACGCGGCAGCCTGTTCGCGCTCCCTCTAGTTGTACAAGTAGAGGGTCGCGGACGAAGCGCGAACGTCCGTCGTCACCGGTACTTCCAGGCC
>Ga0315540_10000804_pt1 | contig 17916 bp, 16 predicted proteins | sample SalMarSW160110MG_FD_203677 | JGI IMG/M metagenome (GOLD analysis project Ga0315540, IMG submission 203677) | Salt marsh sediment microbial communities from the Plum Island Ecosystem LTER, Massachusetts, United States - Salt Marsh Sediment SW1601-10 ...
TACCCGCAAGGGCATGCGCCCCAGTTTCACCCCCGCGGCCGCGCCCGACCATGGCGCCGAAATTTATGACTACCTGGTACAGCAGGCAATGACGCAGCACAGCAAAGTGCAGAGCGGGCAGTTTGGGGCGCATATGGACGTTTCTCTGCTTAACGATGGACCGGTTACTTTTTTGCTGGGTGCTAATTAAATAAAGCGGTCGCAGGTCGCAGGTCTCAAGTCAGAGAAAAAAACCAAAAGACAAAATGCCTGCCAAAGAAGACTGATTGACGTCGTGATCGAAACATACCACTCTGTTATCGACCTGCGACCTGCGACCTGCGACCTGCGACCTGCGACCTGCGACCTGCGACCTGCGACCTGCGACCTGCGACCTGCGACCTGCGACCTGAATCATGCCCATCTACGCAATCGGCGACATTCAAGGCTGTTATGACGAACTGACGGCGCTGCTGGAGGCGCTGGCGTTTGATGCCGCGCGCGACCGGTTGCTGTTCACCGGCGACTTGGTCAACCGCGGCCCCAAGTCTTTGGAGGTGCTGCGCCTGGTGAAGTCCCTGGGCGATGCCGCCGTCACGGTGCTGGGCAACCACGACCTGCACCTGTTGGCGGCGGCCCGGGCGCAGGAGACAGGTAAGCCCGGCGACACCTTTTACGACGTGCTGGCGGCGCCGGACCGTGATGAACTGCTGGACTGGCTGCGCCACCGCCCCTTGCTGCACCGCGAGCCGGTACTGGACGTCACCGTGATCCACGCGGGCCTGCCGCCGCAGTGGGATCTGGACACGGCGGCGGCGTGCGCCGCGGAGGTGGAGGCGGTGCTGCGCAGCGGCGCCATCGACGCCTACGTCGAAAACATGTACGGCAACCGCCCTGAGGTCTGGTCCATGGCCTTGTCCGGCTGGGACCGCCTGCGCTTCATTACCAACTGTTTCACCCGTCTGCGCTACTGCGATGCCGACGGCCGCGTGGCCCTCAAGGCCAAGGGCGCCCCCGGCTCCCAACCCCCCGGTTACCTGCCGTGGTTCCAGGTGCCGGGCCGGCGCAGCGCAGGCCACACCCTCATATTCGGCCACTGGTCCACTCTGGGCGCTGGCCGCTTCGATGACGTCTATAGCCTGGACAGCGGCTGCGTGTGGGGTGGAAAACTCACGGGCATGCGGGTGGATGGAGGGCGGGAATTAACATCGGTGCCGTGCGCCGGGGCCTGTAAGCCTGGTGAAGAATAAACAAGTCGCAGGTCTCAAGACGAGAACAAGACCGACAAACATGACGATATCTGATATCAGCTGCAGTAGTTTGGATAAGACTTGAAAGCAAGTGTCATAACTTGAATGTCTACTATGCGCGACGATTAGTTGTCGCCGGCGCGACTGCAAGCCCTTTCGATAGGACTTGCAATGTGACGGTGGTTTTTGCGATGAGGGGACTCTTTAGAGTAAGAGTCTTGGCTGTGTTGGCTAACCCGCTACCAGTTTTGATTATAGTCCTTTAGTCCAGCATCCCCGTTTTCTTGCACGCCGTGGGCGCAGCATTTGCCCCGGCCAATCAATACCTCAATCTGCTTTGTCGCAATCCACGCCGGTTCAAAACTGCTGTTAGGAAAATTCCTCTCCTTATTTGGCGACCACGTGTATTTCGATCAATTTGGATCTGAATACACCAGACGCGCCAATCGGGGCTAAAGCGCGGTTCGGGAAAGTCGATACTGCTACATGGGAATATACTTTTATACCGCATTCACCGGCCGATCTATACCATTTTCAGTGACAATATACACACTGATCAAACACATAGCGCTATGGGTCCGCAGCATATCGAACCTGCGCGTAAGCTTATGCCAGCGACCAATGGCCAATCGCCATATTAAAGCAGGAGTCAACGATGTCAGTTAAGGAGTTGCATATCAAGATTCTCGATCCCTTTATTTATGAAACCGTGACGGCCCTTGAGAAAATGACCGGCCTCAGAGCGCGCCCAGATGAAGCGTTCGTGGAAAAATTGGACAGATTTTCCTTTAAAGGCTATGCCGTCGCAGCAGAAACTACAGGGAAACTCGAGGGTGTCGTGTTGATGCATCATTACGTGGAGACTGCTGTCGGGATTGGCAACATGGTTCGCCAAAAATTGCTCGGGGTCACCGGCGAGGAAGACCACATTACGGACGATCTCGAGGAGGCCCTCAGCGAGTGGTGCAATACGTCTGTTGGTCTCGCAACGCGCGCTTTGGCCAAATCAAATCTAGGCATCAGATTCAAGCCGCCTTATTTCATCCGTGATACCGCCATGATGCAGGAGCTGTTGGATGGCGTCACAGAGATCATATCTGTACCTATCCATATCGATAATTTTGGCCGGTTTTATTTTAATTATTTAATCAAAACCAGTGCCGAACAGCGGAACAATGCGATCTCGCAGCATGAAAAAGTCTTAATCGTCGACGACATGAAGATGATTCGTGCTTCATTGAAGCGCTATCTTAAAACTCTTGGCTATGAAAATGTGGTTGAAGCAAGTGACGGTGAAGAGGCCATCCGCGTGTATGCAAGGGAAAACCCCGCCATTGTGTTTATGGATGTCGTAATGCCCAAAATGACAGGTAACAAAGCACTTGAAAAAATCCGAGCCATGGGCTCCCAGACCCCCATTGTCATGCTTTCGTCAGTTGCCGATCAGGAATTGATAGGTGAATGCGAAAGACATGGCATTTCCGGATATATCATCAAGCCACTGACGCTCGAAACCGGGCCGGAAATTATGAAAACATATCTGATGGGTAAGACGGACGCGCCAGAAGTTGGCCGCGCCTATACAGATCAGCACTCTGAAATGCTGGAATAGCCCAAATATCCACCGAGCAATAAGGGACGAGGGATCAAACTTTAATCTCTCATCCCGATTAATAACCTGACTGATGACCTGCGGCCACGGCGCAAGCAGTCCTACGCATGCTCCGGTGCTGTCCTCTTTTCCTCATCGCTGGCCTTAAGCCCACCCAACCGCCGCGCCACGCTCTCATGCACCGACAAAATGGCGGGCACCACCAACAACACAAGCACCGTGGAGAACATCAGGCCGAAGGAAATGGTCACCGCCATGGGGATGAGAAACTGGGCCTGCAGGGATGTCTCGAACAGGAGCGGGGCCAGGCCGCCGATAGTGGTCAGCGAGGTCAACAGCACTGCGCGCAGGCGCTGGCAGGCCGCTTCGATGATGGCCTCCTGCACCGCCATGCCTTGCTGGCGCAGGTGCTTATAGAATGTCACCAGGATGATGGAATCGTTCACTACGATGCCCGACAAGCCGAACAGGCCGAACAGGGACAGCAGGGTCAGGTCGATGCCCATCACCCAGTGGCCGACGATGGCGCCCACCAGGCCGAAGGGAATGGCGCTCATCACTACCAGCGGCCAGCCGTAGGAGGCGAACACCCAGGCCAGGATGATGTAGATCAGCACCAGGCCGAACAGTGCGCCACGGCGCATGTCACTCATGGTCTCGGCCTGATCCTGGGCACGGCCCGCGAAGGAGGTCTTCACGCCGTACTTGGCGCGCAGTCCGGGCAGCACGTCCTTGTCCAGGGACTCAAGAATGCGGTCGGCGCTGTTCAGCGACTTGTCCACGTCGGCGGTGACGTGCACCGCCAGTTTGCCCTGGTCGTGGCGCAGTGCCTCGAAGCCCTGCCGGCTGGTAAGGGTTACCACGGATGTCAGCGGCACATGGCGCCCGTCGGGCAGCGCCAGGGTCAGTGTTTGCAGGCTCGCCATGCGGTTGCGCTCGGCATCCGGCAGCATGACACGCACCTCCACCTCGTCGGCGCCCTGCTGGAACAGCTGTGCCAGGCGCCCGTCATAGGCGGCGCGCAGCTGGCGGCCCACCGAGTCCACCGTGAGGCCCAGGGCCTTGCCGGCGGGCGTCAGGTGATAGATCAACTGCTCCTGTCCATAGGCCATGTCGTCCTCGATGGCGTTGACGCCGGGCACGGTCTTGAGGGTATCGGCCAGGGCCACGGCGGCGGATTTCACCCGCGCGGCGCTGTCGCCGGTGAGGCGCACGTCGATGGCACGCCCGGGCGGGCCGGCGAAGCGTTCCGAGATGGTGAAGTTCTCCATGCCCGGCGGCATGCGGATGTGGGCCTTCCACGCCTTGATGAACTGCGGATTGCGTACGTCGCGGTGATCGGGATCGATCAGCTCCACCATGATGTAGGCAAAGCGGTCGCCGTCGCGGGTGAAGCCGCCGCCGGCGGCGGTGTTGCGCCCCAGATAGGCCACGTCGGTCTTGACCAGGCCGCCGCCCAGGGACTTGTCCGTGGCGTCGAGACTTTGTTCTAGCTCGTTGACGAAGTCGCTGACCCGCTGCCGGGGTGTGCCGGCGGCGAAGGCCACGTTGGCGTACAGCACCGTCCCCTCCGGCGAGGGGAAAAACTCGAAGCCGATGCGCCCGCCGGCCAGCAGGCCGATGCACACGATCATGACCGCCACCAGCGCGGCGATGGTGGTGCCGCGATACGCCACCGCGCGGGTGACCAGGGGCCGGAACCAGTGGTCGCGGTAATGATCGAAACGCTCGTCCAGGCGCTGGCGCAGGGGGCTGGAGGTATGCTTGTGCATCTTTAGGAAGGCGTGGCGCAGATGCCCCGGCAGGACGTAGAAACTCTCCACCAGGGACGCGGCAAGCACGCAGATGATGACAAACGGTATGGCGAACAGGATCTTGCCGATGGGCCCGCTGACCAGCATCAGGGGAAGAAACGCCGCCACCGTGGTCAGCGACGACGCCAGTACCGGGATCTGCATGCGCCGCGCCCCGCCTTCTGCCGCGGTGAGGGCCGGTTCGCCGCTTTGATAATGGGTAAGGGCGTCCTCGCCCACCACGATGGCGTCATCGACGATAATGCCCAGTGCCATGATCAGGGCAAACAGGCTGATCATGTTGATGCTGCCGCCGGCCACGTAGATGATGCCCAAGGTGGCGAGGAACGACACCGGGATGCCGGCGGTGACCCACCACGCCACGCGCCCGTTGAGGAACAGGAACAGGATGGCCATCACCACCAGCAGGCCGCTGCCGCCGTTCTTCAGCATCAGGTTGATGCGTTCGTCGATGAGCTCCCAGGACTGATCAAAGGCCTTCACCGTCACGCCGGCGGGCAGCTGCGGGCGCACGGCCGTCAGCCACTGATCCAGGATGTGCGCCGCCTTCAGGGAGTCGCCGTGTTCGGCGCGAAACAGCTGCAACTCCACCGCCGGCTTACCTTGATAGCGCACCGCCACTTCGCCGTCCTGGGGGCGGCGCTCGATGGTGGCGATGTCGCCGAGGCGCAGCAGCCGGCCGCGTTCATCGGCGCGCAGGGGCAGTTGCGCGAACCCCTCCGAGGTGCGGCGCTGGTCAAGACTGCGCAACTGGCGGCCCGCCTCGTCGCGGCCCACCGTACCGGCGGGCAAGTCGCGGCTCAACGCCTCCACGCGATCGGCCACCTGATCCAGGGTCATGCCCAATTGCGCCAGGCGCGCGCTGGGGATCTGGATGGCGATCTCCTGCTTCGGCAGGCCGGTGATGGTGACCTTGGCGATGCCCCGCGCCAGCAGGTCTGATTCCATGCCGCGCACCAGGTGGCGTAGTCCGGCGGGGTCCGCCGGCCCGCTTACCAGCACCCGCGCCACCGGCTCGTAGCGTACCACGCGCGATATCTCAGGCTTTTCCGAGGTCTGGGGCAGGGTGCGCAGCAGGGCCACGTCCTCCTTGACCTGTTCCATGGCAGTGTCCATGTCGGTGCCTTCATCGAACTCCAGGCTCACGGCGGAGATACCGTCGGCGGAGGTCGAGGTCATTTCATGGAGGCTGTCCACGCTGCGCAGGGTCTGTTCCAGGGGCACGGTGATGGCGGTCTCCACATCTTCCGCCGTGGCGCCGCGCCACTCCACGCTCACGTTGATGATGTCCAGTGTGAAGTCGGGAAAGAACTGGGTGTTGAGTTTTGACAAGCCCCACAGGCCGGCCAGAATCATCAGCAACATGAGCAGATTGGCCGCCACCCGGTGGTGGGCGAAGATGCCGAGGAGATCGCGGCGATGGACGCTGCTCATGATTTCGCGGTATCGGTGGTCTTTACGCGTAGGCCGTCGATGGCATTGGGGAGGTGAGTGATGATGGCTTGATCACCCGCGTGAAGCCGCTGGCTATGCACCAGGACCATGGTCTTGCCATCCTGGCGCCGCTCACCCACGACGCTGACGTCCACCCCGGCCATACGCCCGTCGTGCAGTAAGTAAACACGCTTCATGCCATACAGGGCGGTGGACGGCAGGACCACCACATCAGGCAGAGGTGCCAGCTCCACGGACAGGTCCACGAACTGACCCAGGGCCAGGTGCTCACGCCCGGCGGTGACGCGAAACAGCCCGTCAATGCCGCCGCTGTCCTGCTGCACCTGTCCCGCCAGGCGCTCCAAGACTACCTTCACGTCCTGTCCCTCGGTACGGCCGCTGCCTTGCACCGCCGCACCATCGGCCAGCATGCGGCGCAGCGCCGGCACGTAGGGTGCAGGGATCTGCGCACGCAGTTCTAGGGAGCTGGTGTCGTACAGCTCCAGCAGCACGCTGCCCACGTTGACGCGGTCCCCCGGTGCCACCATCACCTGGGACACCGTGCCGGCGAACGGCGCGTTGATGCGTGTGCGCTTCACATCCAATGCCGCCGCGTCCCGCTGCGCCTTGACCCGGTCCAGGCGCGCCTGGAGCTGCGCCAGCTGTGCCGGAAAATTCTGCACGGCGAGGCGCCGCGTGGTCACCGCCAGTGCCTGGCGCTCCACCGCCTGGCGCGCATCGTCCACCTGGGATTGAGAAGAGAGGTTCTTCGCCACCAGGTCCCTGGCCCGCTTCAAGGCCTTTTTATTCAGGTCCAGCAGGTTCTCTTCGTGACGCAGGGCGGTGACGTCGCTGTCATGGGTGCGCCGGGCGCTGTCGATGGCGGCCTGGGCATCCTTCACGTCCGCCTCGCGGCTCTGCAGCTGATAGCGGCTGTCGCGGTCATCAAGCTGTACCAGGGCCTGGCCTTCACGGACCGCGTTTCCCTCCCTGACCGGGACCGCCTGCACTTCGGCGCTCAGCGCAGCGGCGAGCTTGGCGGTGCGCGGCGTTTCCACCCGCCCGTACAGCGGCAGCGTGGGCGATACCGTTTGCAGTTTCACCGCTTGAGTCTCGATCACCCAAGCCTGTTCCTGGGTTTTTATCGGCGGTGTCTTTGCCTTGGTGGCATACAGCAGCCCGGCGATGATGATCGCCCCGGCGAGTAATGCAACAGGCAGCAGGGTCTTTTTAGAAACGCGAAGCTTCATGACAAAGTGTTTGTTATGGGACGGTATCAGTTCTTGCTTTTAGGTAGGACTATTTAAATCTTGTGCGACCTGCGACCTGCGACCTGCGACCTGCGACCTGCGACCTGCGACCGGTCACATTTCCACCCAATCCCGGGGCTTGAGGAAGACGTCGTACAGCTTCGCCTCCGGCGTGCCCGCTTCCGGGCGCCAGTTGTAGCGCCACTTTACCAGCGGCGGCAGCGACATGAGAATGGATTCGGTGCGCCCGCCGGACTGCAGGCCGAACAGGGTGCCGCGGTCATAGACCAGGTTGAATTCCACGTAGCGGCCGCGGCGATACAGTTGGAAGTCCCGTTCACGCTCGGCGTAGGGCGTATCCCTGCGTCGTTCAATGATGGGGGCGTAGGCCGGGATGTAGTGATCGCCCACGCTCTTCATGAAATCGAAGCAGCGTCCGAAGCCGCCCTCGTTCAGGTCATCGTAGAACAGGCCGCCGATGCCGCGGGGCTCGTCGCGGTGCTTGAGGAAGAAATACTCGTCGCACCACTTTTTGTAGCGTGGGTAGACGTCCGGGCCGAAGGGTTCACAGGCGTTCCTGGCCGTGCGGTGCCAGTGACGGGCGTCCTCTTCAAAACCGTAGTAGGGGGTCAGGTCAAAGCCGCCGCCGAACCACCACACCGGCTCGGCGCCGTCCTTCTCCGCCATGAAGAAGCGCACGTTGGCGTGGGACGTGGGTGCATAGGGATTGCGCGGGTGGATCACCAGGGACACGCCCATGGCTAGCCAATGGCGGCCCGCCAGCTCGGGGCGGTGTGCCGTGGCCGAGGGCGGCAGCTTGTCGCCCAGTACGTGGGAGAAATTGACACCCGCCTGTTCGAACACCGCGCCTTCTGTGAGCACCCGGCTGTCGCCCCCGCCGCCGCCGGGGCGGTCCCAGGCATCACGGATGAACGCCTGCCGGCCGTCCAGGCGCTCCATCTCGTCGCAGATGCGCTGCTGGAGCCGGACCAGATAGTTTCTCACCGCCGTGCTGTCGGGTGCCGTCATGTCTTGCGTCCTCGAATCTTGTTATCTTTGCCGTATTAGAGCGTTTCGTGATGGATCGGGACATTATACGCATTCACTCTCCCGCCAGGACATCGGCGCGGTAAAAGCCCTGGCCGTCTTCCCCCAGCGTGCGGGCCAGATAGGGCAGTATGTTGTTCATTTCGCTGTCAAGGGTCCATGGCGGGTTGACCACGATTACGCCGCTGGCGGTCATACCGTGGCCCTGGGCGTCCGGACGAATGCCCAACTCGTAGCGGTGTATGTTTCGCACCCCGCCGCGCTTGACGGCGCGTTCCAATTGATGGACGCGGTGGCGTTCGATCACCGGATACCACAATGCATAGGTTCCCGTGGCGAAGCGCCGGTAGAGTTTGCCCAGGGTCTCCGCCACCTGACGGTAGTCGGTCTTGATCTCGTAGGAGGGGTCGAGCAGCGCCAGACCGCGACGCTCATCGGGTGGAAACAACCCGATGCACTCGCCCAGGCCGTCGCCGTGAACGACTTTGATGCGTTTGTCTTTTTGGGTGAAGGCCCTGAGCAGTTCAATCTCGGTGGAGTGCAGCTCAAACAGAAACAGCCGGTCGCGATCTCGCAGGGCATGCCGTTCAAAAAACGGTGAACCGGGATAGCTGCGCAACGCGCCGGATGCGTTGATCTTCCTCACCACGGACACATAGCGCTGCACGGCGTCGGGCAGGTCATCCCGCTCCCACAGCTTGCCGATGCCGGTGTCGAACTCGCGGGTCTTCTGGGCGTACTCGCCGGTGAGCTGATAAACGCCGGCGCCGGCGTGGGTGTCGACACAGCAAAACGGTTTGTCCTTCTTTGCCAGGTAATCGAGGATGCGCATCAGCACCACGTGTTTCAATACGTCGGCGTGGTTCCCGGCATGGAACGCATGGCGGTAGCTCAGCATGGGTAGGATTCAATTTTTTGAGAGAGGGACAGATCAGGCTAAAACGCCGCAAACACCCCGCCGGACACCTCGAACTGACCGAAGCCGCTGCCGTTGATGCGCGCCACGCAGCCGTTGTTGCCGCAGAACAGGCTGCCGCTGGTATCCGTGAGGCTGAGAAAGCCGCGCCCCTCCAGGCGCAGGCCCAGGTGTCGGGTCAGCCACACCTTGGCGCCGCCGCCAAGCGCCACGGAGAACTCCGTGGCGGCGCTCAGACCGCTCTGTTTGGGGACCAAACGGGTGACGCCGAATCCGCCCGCCACGAACGGCTTGACCCTGCCGCCGTCCAGGTTGTGTATGCCGCCGATATGAAAATAGTCCACATCCACATCGAAACGCGGCGCGCCGGCAAACAGTGTCTCGGGCCCGAGGGGCTCGCGGCTGTGGCTCCATATCAGCTCAAGTTGGCCGTTGGCGTTGTAGGGTATGTCCAGTACCGCGCCGTAACTGCCGGATGTCCCGAGCTTGAGGGTTTCATCAGTGACCTCGTCCCTGAGATGCCCGCTGAAGCGGTAGCCGGCGAACGCGCCGAATTCGTAGGCGTCGCGGGCCGCGCCCATTGACGGCCAGATGCATCCGGCGGTCAGGGCCAGCAGCGTTGTAGCAATGTGAAGGTGTGACACGGGCCTGGTGTTCATGGCGGGTCGCCTGTGGTGTGGCTGCCGGATATCAGTATGCGTGGTATGCCCGCAAGCTTCAACCGGTGTTTTGGGACGAATAGTGATTGTAGAATTGCCTGGCGGTACGCCCGCTGTTGGAGGCCCGCGACTGGGCAAAGGAACGCGCCGCTTCGTGCAGCGCCCCCCTGTCGCCGTTATAACCGGCGAAGAGCTGATCGACAATGGCCAGGTACTTCTCAGTATTGATGGGATAAAAAGACAGCCACAGGCCAAAGCGGTCCGACAGGGAGATCTTTTCCTCCACGGCATCGGAATAGTGAAGCTCGCCGTCGACGATTTTTGTGTCCAGGTTGTCCTTCATGGCCTCGGGCAGCAGATGGCGGCGGTTGGAGGTGGCATGGATCAGTACATTGTCCGGCGGCTGTTCCACCGAGCCTTCAAGGACACTCTTCAGGTGTTTATAGGTATTCTCATTTTCCGCGAAGGACAGATCATCGCAGAAGATGATAAAGCGCTGTGGCAACTCCCGAATGTCATCCACGATCTCCGGCAGATAGACCAGATCGTCCTTGCCCACCTCGATAAGCCTCAGCCCGCGCCGGGTGTTGGCGTTGAGCACCGCCTTCACCAGGGAGGATTTGCCGGTGCCGCGCGCGCCCCACAGCAGGACGTTATTGGCCGGCAGCCTGTCCAGAAAGCGTTGCGTGTTGGCGATCAGTTGCGCCTTCTGCTCGTCCACGCCCAGCAGGTCGTTCAGCGTGATGGGGTCGACGTTTTTCACCGCACGCAGCGCCTCCCTGCGTTGACGCCAGATGGCCGCATGTGTGTGATTCCAGTCGATCTGCATGGGGTAACCTGCGTGTCCGGTGGATACGGTGAATTGTACTTAAATTTTCACTGCCTAACACACGACCCGCCGCAAGTCAGCGCGGATCGTGTGAATTCGAGCTGTTTGGTGGGTTTACGATGGCGCGTCATTTCGTCACCCACGACGGATCCGTTTCCCGCGGGCATACAGGTAAGTGAACAGAACCAGGAGGCCTAAAGGCTGCGTCCGTCGAAGTGCATCACCTTTAACTTGCCCAGGTCGACGCCCTCTAGGCATCGCGTGTTGATGGCGGCCATGGCGGCGCCGGATTTGTCGGTACCTTCACCAAACGGCGCGCAGCCGCACTGGGGGCAGAAGCGGTGTTTGATCCGATGGGCGTTGAAGGTATACGTGGCCATGGCCGCTGTCGGCGTTAGCAGCCGCAGCTGTTCGCGCGGCACGAACCAGTGCAGTGAACCGCGTTTGCTGCAGATGGAGCAGTTGCACTGCACCACCTGCTCCAGCTCGCCCTCCACTTCGAAGGCGATGTTTCCACAGTGGCACGCACCCTTGTATAGCATTGTCGCACTCCTGGCCAGAAACCCGGTTTGAATTACCGGTCGGCATCAGATTCTAATGCCGCGGCCTCCCAGGCCAAAATGATTTTTTTGCGGGGCGGTCCGCCGCGATATCCGCCGATATCGCCGCTCGAGCGCAGCACGCGATGGCACGGGATCAGGTAGTGGACGGGGTTGGCCGCCACCGCGTTGGCCACGGCACGTACGGCATCGGGGCGCCCAACGTACTCGGCCACCTGGCTGTAGGAGGCCACCGAGCCCGCTGGGATACGCAACAGCGCCCGCCACACATTGACCTGGAAATTGGTGCCGCACACCCGGAGAGGAATGTTGCCCTGGATCGGGCCCGGCCTTGTGAACAACCCGCCGGCTGTCGCCTCCGCTGCCGCTGGGTTCTCCCGCACGGCGGCCCGCGGGTACAGCCGGCGCAGCCGGATCAGCTCCCTGTCCCGCGTAGCGGCATCCACGAACGTCAGCAGGCACAGGCCGCGCCCGGTACGGGCGATGAGCATGTCGCCGAACAGGCCCGGCACGATGCCGTAGTCGATACTCAGGCCTTGGCCGCGGGTCTTGTACTCCCCGGGGCTGACGGCCTCCACAGACACGAACTGGTCGTGAAGACGCGCCGGGCCCGTCAGTCCCACTGCGTGGGCGGTCTCCAGCACGCTGCGGGATTGCTGCAGCAGTATCTTTGCCCGGTCGACGGTGAGGAACTCCAGGTAGCGCTTGGGGCTGATGCCCGCCCAGCGGCGGAACAGGCGCTGGAAGTGGTATGGGCTGAGGTCCACGTGAGCGGCGATCTCGGCCAGGCCGGGTTGGCGGTCCACGCCCTGCTGAATAAAATGGATGGCCCGTTCAATCCGGGCGTAGTCTGTATGCATGCTCGGTTCCCCGCCGTATGGAGAAAGCCATTAGATCACGCGGCGCCGACGGGGCGCCACCCGAATCTTGCGCGGTTCGGCGCAGAAATCGGGGCTGCACGGGACGTCAATGAGGTGACGACTATTCATGCCCGGCGCGTCGCCGCCTATGCCCCTTGAGCCTGACGAACACCAGGGCGTAGACCGCCACATTCCATACCAACACGGAAATTCCCGCCGTCAGCGCCACCGTCCGGGTCATGCCCGCGGGATAGACCAGGGCGCCGATGTAGTGTTCGATGAATCCGTCCGGATAACCCGCCTCACCGGCCGCCGCGCGGAAATAGTTCTCCAGTGGCGTGAGGGGGCAGACAAAGCCCTCCAGGTTGACCACCGAGGACCACAGCACCGCCGGCAGGTGAAACCACGCCACCCAGCGCCGGCACAGAATTGCAAAGCCACCGAAGATCGCGAACACCACGAACGCGAAGTGAAGCGATAAAACGGTGGCGGCCAGTATATGTGAAACCATGCCAGTTCCGCGGACCCGTGCCTGAGCATCTGTCCCATCAACAGTGGTGGGCGTGCAGCTCCGGTGTGATTGGTCATCGATCACGTCTTGAGCCATTGTATGACAGGAGTGCCTTATCTTGCATCCGTCCGCCGGCACTGCAAGTCATTGATTGGATGTTATGTGCCGTGGCACAGCGCCGCTGAGCGGGATATATCCGCGCCACGAAATTGCGGAATTGCGCTAACATGTTAGCCTGCTCGAGTTACCCGCGGCGCAACCGGCTCAAATAGCAAGCCGGATTAAATAATCGACGGCAGTATTTTGTTCATAGGAGGGGGAATCCGTGACAAGACGTATTTATATGTTCATCGCCATCGCCTGGTGTCTGATGGCGGTACCGGCGGCATGGGCCGACGAGACAGTCCTCGGGGCTGGTGGTCAGGACTCAGGCGACAAACACAGCACTGCTGAATCCGTTTCGTCCCAGGCGGCTGCGGCCGTGACGACGGCGCAGAACGCCGCCGCGGATGAAGAACGTTTGAAGTTGTTCGGCTTCATGCCGCGGCGCACACCGCAGCCGGCATCCCCCCCTGACAGTGCCGGCGATAAGACGCCTGCCGCACAGCCGGCGCCGGCCTCTGGTGATGATGTGCAGCCCGCCGCGGCGGACCAGGCCGCCCCCGTCCCTGATGCATCAACACATGACTTGGGACAGTCGGCCCCGGCCGCTGCGAGTGAAGCCCAGCCGCCGGCGGAGACCACCACCGCCGGGACGGATCAGCCGGCCACCGCAGCCAGCCAGGCGGGCGGGGAGGGGGTCGCAACAGAGGCTCCTGAGTCCTCGATTCAGAACCAGACCCAAGAGCAGAGTGAGTCACCTTCTGCTGCCATGCCGCACAAAGCGGTGCAGTGGTCATACAACGGCGCCGGCGCCGCGCAATTCTGGGGTGATCTGAAACCGGAATTCGCCACCTGCGGCAACGGCAAACACCAGTCGCCCATCGATATCTCCACGGCGACGATCACCGCTCTGCCCAAGATACAATTCGATTATCACGATACCCCGCTGCGGGTGGTGAACAACGGCCATTCAATCCAGGTCAATTATCAGCGGGGCAGTTTCATCGTCGTGGACGGCAAGCGCTACGATCTGCTGCAGGTTCACTTCCATACGCCCAGTGAACATACCATGGGCGGTAAGGCGTATCCCATGGCGGCGCACCTGGTGCACAAGGCCGCGGACGGTGAGCTGCTGGTGATCGCGGTGCTCATGCAGACGGGCGAGAGTAATCGGGTGATCGATCGAATCTGGCAGCAACTGCCGTCCGCGGCGGGACAGATAAAGGTCGCGGATGAGCAATCCATCAACGTCGCCGATCTGCTGCCCAAGGACGGAACGTATTTCACCTATACCGGTTCGCTGACCACGCCGCCGTGCACCGAAGGTGTGAAATGGGTGGTGCTGTCGGCCCCGGTCACGGTCTCCCAGGCACAGCTGGACAAATTCACCGCCTTGTTCGCCCACAACGCGCGGCCGGTGGAACCGCTCAATGGCCGTACGGTGCTGTTCAGTAACTGATGCAATATGACGGGCCACGGACGGCCCGATTCCCGTGAACGGTGATCCCGGTCATACTCCGCGCCTTTCGCCGCCGCGCCGTCAGCCGATACAGGCCATGTATGGCGGGGCTTTACATTGCGGGTGCCCGCCTCGCCTGAACGATCAAACAGACGGAGGATAAAAGATGGCCAGGTATACCGTGATGCTGGTTGTACTGCTCGCCTTCATCGCCGGGTGCTCCAAGGGCGGTGGCATGCAGGAACAGGCCCAGAAGGTGAAGCCCAAAGATAGTGTTTTCAGTACGCAGTTTAAGGAAATCGACAAGGCCAAGGGCGTGCAGCAGACCCTGATGAACTCCGCTGCGCGGGAGCGCCAACAGCTCGGCAATCAGGCGCAGTAGCCGTCCGATAACGTGCCGTATGAGCGGGTAGTGCCGTGCCGGGGGTCATTCGCCGCCACCGCGCCGAGCGCTCATCTGCGGTGGGTTGAACGGCTTGATCAGATTGCGAACGATGTTGTACTCCCCGTCGCTGGTGGCGGCAAAGCCGCTGTAATTGGCGTCCAACGCATGGGTGATTGCCATGTGCCGCGGGTTTTCGCTGTTTAGATCCAGAAACAGCTTTTTGAGTTTGTTATATACGTCGTCGCTGATGTTTGCGCCGACGGATATGTTGTAGGGCGGCAACGCAGGGGAGGCGTATAGAACCCGTATGCCTTTGCCCTTCCACTTATAGGCCATGGTGTCCTTGAGTATGCCGGCGTCGAAGTCGCCATGGATGACGGCGCGCACGATGTTGTCGTAGTGGCCTATAAACTTGTAATCCCTGAGCTCGTCCAGACTGATGCCGGCGTTGACCACGGTGGCGCGCTGCAGCAGCGCCGCCTTGTCCCCGAATGCGAAGGTTTTACCCCTCAAATCCGCGATGGACTTGATGGCGCTGTCGTCTCTGACGACGATCATTAATTGGAATGAACCCCTGTGCTCCGTTACGGTCTTTACCAGCAGCCTGGCATTTCCTTTTGCGTGGGCCTTTATATAGGCCACGGGGGTCAGATAGGCCAGATCAACGGCGCCGTCGGAAATATCCTGGATGGCCTTGTCCATGTCAGGGGCCAGCTTGAGTGTGACCGGCCGGCCGATGCCCGTGCTCAGGTATTTGATCAATGGCCGCAGTCGCTGGTACATCACGGCGGGAATGTCCATGGCGACAGAGCCGAAGTACAATTCCCCGTGTTCCCCCGCCGCACAAAGAGATGCATGCAGCATGAGCAGCGCCAATGCGATCCGGGTGAACGAAATTGATAACCTCATCGCTTCTCCCGGACGGCCGGTGGGCTAATTCGCAAGGCTGCTGGCATCCGCACAGTTCGCGTAATGGGTAACGCGGTTGCGTCCCTCGCCCTTGCTCTGATACAAGGCGATGTCCGCATAGCGGTAAAAATCCTTCACTGTGTCTGTGGCATAACCGTCGGGAATGGTCGCCGCGCCGATGCTGATGGATACCTTGAGCAGCGCGCCGCCGATGTCGAACTTACGCTCCAGAATGGTCAGGCGCAGCTTTTCTGCGATGTTGACGGCGTCGCCGGAATCGGCATTTTTGCAGAATACCACGAATTCCTCTCCGCCCATCCGGCATAACGTGTCGGACATGCGCATCCTGCCCTTCAGGCGCAGCGCCACTTCTTCCAGCACCGCGTCGCCGGCATGATGGCCATGGGTATCGTTGATCTTCTTGAAGTGATCGATGTCGATGAGCAGCAGGCTGTTTGGGATGCCGTGCCGGGCCGACATGGCCACTTCCGTTTCTATCATTGATTCGAAGTAGCGCCGGTTGTAAAGGCCGGTGAGCGGATCGGTGATCGATAACAGCTTGAGTTCTTCGTTAAGCTGCTGCAGTTCATTTGACTGCTGCTGCAGCATTTTGTTTGTTGACTGAAGCTGCCTGTCCGCGCTGATGACCTTGCCGCGCAAGCGGGTGTTGGCCTCGTTCAATTGGCTGCTGAGGGCGTTAAACTGACGCGCCAGGTCTCCGAACTCATCATTGGAGATCACCGGCAACCGGCCCACGGTATCGCCGTTTTCCTTGAAGCCCTTTCCCAGCGCATTCGACATGACACGCACCGGCCTGATAATCAGATACGACAAGGCCAAAAATTCACATATGGCAATCATGAAGATGATCAGCGCCTGACTTTCGACCAAATGGAATTTTTGCGATGCCAGGCGCTTTATAGTGTTGCCCATGCTGATGCCGGTGGTCAGGTAGCCTACCACGTCGTTGTCGAGAACGATGTTCTTGGTAAAAATCAGCAGACTGGGGGATTTTACCTGATCGTGCGCCCCGGCCTCGGCCATGATTTTGCCCTTGGCGTTGACCACTTTTGCGTAGGCGACGATATCGGAACTGGTGATTTGATCCAGCAGCAGCTGGATGGTGTGGTAGTCATAACCCACGACACTGTAGGCCAGCGACTTGGCCACGAACTGGGTGATGTCCGAGCCCCGCTGGTGGACTTCCTTGATAGCGTCTCTTTGTTCCTGTTCCAGGGCCAGCCAGCCGCTGACGGTCAAGGCACTCAGCAATACCGTGACGAGGATCAGCACCACCTTTTGCCGGATACCGAGCCGGAATATCGGACGTTTTGACTCCATGGCCGCAGGCGAGATTCCATATGCTTCTGATTACACGCCTGGGAACATAGCCGGGGAAGGCGTCCACAGGTTTGAACGTTACTTGTCTCTAATATAACGGTCTGCGGGGGCGTTTCTTGAGAGGCCGGATTGGTCTGTCCGGGGGAGGCCCGGCGCACGCGGACACTGCCGGCACCAGCGTGATAAATTCGTTATATTTCCGTGACGCCGGGGTGATGCCACGGTTAGATACTGGTCTGCGATAACCTATTTATTGGAGACCAGACCATGACCGTTATTCGCAACAAGGTTTTAGCCGCACTGATCGTCGGCGCCATCGCCCTCGCCGGTGCCGCGTGCACCAAGGACAAGATGACGGGCGACGGCAGCATGATGAGCGACACCGGCAGCACGCGCAACATAGATGGCGATCACATGAACAAAATGGATACGGACAAGAAGATGTCGTCCGGTGACGGGATGATGAAAAACTAACGCTCGTACCACGCGCGCACCGATCGGGGTACCGGCGCGATATGAAGTCTTGTCTTTGATCTTCACAAGGGTCCGCGGTGAGAGGTGTTTATTTCCCGCCGGCCCCCCTTGTTCCGGGGTGTCAGTCGACTTTGTGTGTCGATTCCCATTCCCGCAGTGCGTGGAGTGTATTTCCCACGTGCCTGCCAGGGTTCAGGTTGGTGTAGGTGTACATGACTTTCCCGCCGGGGGTGATGACATAGGACGTGCGGTTCGCGTAGGCGGGTTTTGACGCCAGGACCGCGTCGTAGGCCTTCATGATGTGTTGGTCGGTATCGGCGGCCACGGGAAACTTGCTGCGGCATTCGCTGACCGAGAATCTCTGCAGCTTTTCGATATTGTCGTGGGACACGCCGATGACGGTGGCGCCGAGGGCGCGGTATTTGCCCATGGCGCTGGCGAAGTCATGGGCTTCGATGGTACAGCCCTTGGTGAATGCCGCCGGATAAAAGTACAGGACCACCGGTCCTTTCTTGAGTGCATCCG
>Ga0315540_10000805_pt1 | contig 17903 bp, 16 predicted proteins | sample SalMarSW160110MG_FD_203677 | JGI IMG/M metagenome (GOLD analysis project Ga0315540, IMG submission 203677) | Salt marsh sediment microbial communities from the Plum Island Ecosystem LTER, Massachusetts, United States - Salt Marsh Sediment SW1601-10 ...
ATATCGTATTTGCTACCCGTAAACCTGCTGATTTCGGTCTTGGTAATCTTGCTGAAATGATCAGTTATGGTGGTTCGCCCCGTGCAACAATAAATCTGTCGCTAGGAGCTAAAGCGATGGCATTTATCAAAAGGCGTGGCTATGTAATACCCGAAGATGTAAGAGCAATTTGTCTCGATGTGCTTCGCCACCGTCTTGCAGTAACCTATGAAGCGGAAGCAGAGGAGATCACTTCTGAATACATCATTAATGAAATTCTTAATAAAATAGAAGTACCATAAAAATCATTCTCATTCTCTTATTCGTAATTTTACCCTGAATCGAAATAATGAGTAAGAGTAAAATAAAGAGAAAGAACAGGTAAAAATGCTCACAAAAGAACTTTTAAAACAAGTAAGACAAATTGAGATAAGAACCAAAGGACTTGTAAACCAGGTCTTCTCAGGAGAATATCATTCTGTTTTTAAGGGTCGTGGAATGGAATTTTCCGAGGTACGGGAATATCAATTTGGTGACGATATAAGAAATATAGATTGGAATGTTACGGCACGTTTTGGTCATCCATATATTAAAGTTTTTGAAGAGGAACGTGAATTAACTGTTATGTTGATGGTTGACCTGAGCGGTTCATTAATGTTCGGCTCTGTTTCCAAAACCAAGCAGCGGGTAGCAGCAGAACTCAGTGCTATACTTGCATTCTCGGCTTTAAAGAATAATGATAAAGTCGGGTTAATTCTTTTTACGGATAAAATTGAAAAGTTCGTTCCGCCAAGAAAAGGAAACAAGCACGTACTCAGAATTATCAGGGAAGTACTTTCTTTCGAGCCGGAAGGGAATTCAACTGATATAAAAGCTGCCCTTGAATTTATGAACAATGCAATAAAAAAGCGTTCGATTGTTTTTCTTCTCTCAGATTTTCTTGATGAAGGTTATGAGAAAATTTTAAAAGTAGTCGGAAGAAAACATGATTTAATTGGGATGGTTTTAGATGACAGAAGAGAAAATGAATTCCCATCAATTGGTCTGGTAAAATTCACAGATGCGGAAACCGGTGCTGAAAGATGGATTGATACAAGCAGTCAGAGGGTAAGGCAGGCAATGAAGCAAGCACGTGGTCAGGAAACCAGCAAAAGGGATTCATTGTTTTTAAAATCACGTCTTGATAAAATTTACGTTCAAACTGGTGAAGATTATATTAAACCGTTAGTTCAATTTTTCAGATTACGTGAAAGAAGATGGTAAAATTCTTATTCGGATTATCGGTTTTTCTCTGTGTGAATCTTTACGCACAAACTATTTCGGTCGGTGCTTCAACCGATACAAGTGATTATCTTATCGGTGATTACATACATTATCAAATTAAAGTAATTGCAAAAAAAGATCTCCATCTTATTCAGCCATTTCTGCCCGATACATTAACACAACTCGAATTAATATCAACGGGAAAACCTGAAACAAATCAAGAAGGTAATTCAAAAACTGTTATTTATCCTTTTACTCTTGCCGGATACGATTCAATCACCGCCGTAATTCCTTCAGTTCAGGTAATGTACAAAGAAGAAAAAGATACACTTCTTCACAAAATTGAAACCGATCCTATAGCAGTCAATATTCACACAGTTCCGGTTTCTACTGCTGAAGAAATTAAAGATGTAAAATCCCCGTTATCAATTCCTTTCGATTGGAAATGGTTGTTATTCTGGGTGCTGATTGCAGTAATCGTGATCGTTATTGGAAGATATTTTTACAAAAGATATAAGGCAAAGAAATCAGGAATGCCGATTGAAAAAAAAATCATCAGGATTCCTGCACACGTTAAAGCTCTTACTGCACTGGAAAATCTTGCAAATGAACAACTGTGGCAGAAAGGAAAAATCAAAGAATACCATTCAAAAATTACCGAGATTATTCGTACGTATTTTGAAGAAAGATTTGAATTGCCTGCTATGGAATTAACCACTTTCGAATCGATGAAGAAATTGGAACAAATAAAAGAGGCTGAAAATATTCTTGGAATTACTTCCGACTTCCTTTCTAATGCAGATCTTGTAAAATTTGCGAAATTTCAACCACTGGAATCCGTAAATGAAGAAATGATGAAACAGGCAAACAAAATAGTTAATAAAACAATACCGCACGAACCGGTCGTTGTTGAGCAGGAGGAGGGAGTAAATGTTTAGCGATATTACATTTGATTATCCATGGGTTTTATATTTCCTTCTTGTAATTCCAGTTTTGCTTGCGTGGTATTTTTTTATTGGAAGAAAAAATTATGCTTCTGTAAAATATTCTTCAGTTAAAATATTAAACAGTTTACCCAAGACTTTGAGAGAAAGGCTAAGACATTTTCCTTTTATTTTAAGAATGATTGCGATTGGTCTGTTCATTATTGCCTTGGCACGACCACAAAGTTTTACATCCGGAGAAAATATTAATGCTGAAGGAATCGATATTGCGATGGTTCTTGATATTTCCGGAAGTATGCTCGCCGAAGATTTAAAACCGAATCGGTTAGATGCGGCAAAAAATGTAATTGATAATTTTATTGAAGGAAGAACAACCGACAGGATAGGTCTCGTAGTTTTTGCACGCGAAGCGTTTACACAATGTCCGCTTACAATCGATTATCATGTGCTTCAGAATTTATTACTTCAAATTCATAGTGGAATGATCGAAGATGGAACTGCGATAGGAAATGCAATTGCAAACGGTGTAAACAGACTTAAAGAAAGTGATGCAAAAAGCCGGATCATTATTCTGCTTACTGATGGTGTAAACAACAGCGGTGAAGTCGATCCGATTTCTGCCGCAGAAATTGCGAAGACTTTTGGAATAAGGATTTACACAATCGGTGTCGGATCAAGAGGTGAAGCGCCATACCCGGTTAAAACTCCGTTTGGTACACGATACCAGATGGTTCCTGTAGAAATCGATGAAAATGTTCTTCAACAAATTTCCAGTATTACAGGTGGAGAATATTTTAGAGCAACTAATAACAGGGCACTTGCCCAAATTTATAACACGATTGATAAACTTGAAAAAACCAAGATTGAAATTACATCGTACAGAAATGCTAAAGAATTATTTTATGGCTGGCTTGGTGGCGGTTTAATATTTTTGTTGATGGAAATTGGTTTAACAAGAACAATATTCAGAAAGATACCTTAGTAAAATGTTTAGATTCGCACATCCTGAATATTTACATGCTTTATATTTATTACCTGTACTTGTTGTATTGGTCTGGTTGCTGCATCGTAATAAAAAAAGACTGCTCGAAAAGTTTGCTGAAAAAAAACTTCATAATGTAATTGTATCTTCTTACAGCAATATTAAAAGCTATTTTAAGTTTGGAATCTTGTTACTTGTTCTTGCATGTTTGATATTGGCAGCAGCTAATCCACAGGTTGGAACAAAACTACAGGAAGTTAAACAAACGGGAATTGATGTATTTATTCTTCTGGATGTTTCTTTGAGTATGACTGCAGAAGATATAAAACCGAACAGGTTAGAAAAAGCGAAATACCAAATATCAAATTTAATTCAGAAACTGCACGGAGACAGAATCGGTTTGATTATCTTTTCAGGACAAGCTTATGTGCAGTTTCCCTTAACAACGGATTATTCGGCAGCGAATTTATTTCTAAATGCAGTTGATGTTAATTCGATTCCAACTCCTGGCACTGCAATTGCGTCAGCGATAAGATTGGCAGACGATTCATTCGATTCATCATCCACTGAAAAAGTTATAATTACAATAACAGATGGTGAAGATCACGAAGGCGATGTAATGGATGCCGTGAACGATGCAGTTAATAAGGGGATAAAAATTTATACGATTGGCTTAGGTTCTACCGGTGGAGTGCCAATTCCGATTTACGATAATCGAGGTGAGATGGTAGGTTTCAAGAAAGACACACAAGGAAATACGGTTTTAACAAAGCTAAACGAAGAATCGTTGAAGCAAATTGCTGCTGCAGGGCATGGGGCTTACTTCAGAGGGAACAATTATGAAGATTATCTCGACAAAATTTATAACGATCTGTCTGAAATTAAAAAATCCGAGTTTGGAGTGAAAAAAGTAACTGATTACGAAGATCGCTTTTATTATTTTTTAATTCCGGCAATAATATTATTAATATTAGAGTTATTTATTACAGAAAAGAAGTCACCACTGTACAGAATGATCAATAGAAAATTAGGTCTGGAGTAAAGTAAATGAAATATTTAAAAATGATATTAACGGTTTTCGCTGCAGGTTTATTTATCAGTGGATTACAGTTTTCTTCTTCACAATCGCTAAGAGGACTTGTGAATGACGGTGTTGATAAATATCATAAAGGAGATTTTGCGGATGCCGAAGTAAACTTCAAAAAAGGAACTGAAAAAGTACCGGAAAATTTTGAGGCGAAATTTAATCTCGGCGATGCGTTGTTTAAGCAGCAGAGATATGATGAAGCGATAAAATCATATGAATCGGCACTTCCTTATGCTGAAAATAATCTGGATAAAGCAAAGGTTCATTATAATGTTGGGAACTCTTTGCTGAAATCAAAGAAGATAAAAGAAAGCATAGAAGAATATAAAAATTCTCTAAAACTTAATCCTGATGATCAGGAAACCAAGTACAATCTTTCATACGCTTTATCCCAGTTGAAGAATCAGAATAATCAAAAAAAACAAAACAACAAGAATCAAAAGAACGATAAAAATAAAGATCAGAAAAAAGATCAAAACAAAAATCAGCAGGATCAAGAGCAGAATAAAAATCAAAAACAAAATCAACAGAACAAACAGCAACAACAACAGCAGCAGAAAAATCAGGAAGCAAAACAGGATAACACGAAACAGCAGCAACAACAACAACCAAAAATTTCTAAACAAGAAGCTCAAAGAATTCTAAATGCTTTGAAAGACAATGAAAAAGAGCTTCAGAAGAAATTGAGAAAAATCAAAGGACGCAGGGTAAAAACTGATAAAGACTGGTAATTATGAAAAAACTATTATTCATAGTAATTCTTTATCCTCTTACAGGTTGGGCACAAAGTTTTACCGCGTCTGTGGATGAAAACCCTGTTGCGGAAAATCAGCAATTCCAGGTTTCATTTACTTTTTCCGGTAAAGACATTAACGGACTCGAAAATTTTAAACCACCGTCGTTCAGTAACTTCTTACTTCTTTCCGGACCAAATCAATCTACCAGCATTCAATTCATAAATGGTGCTCAGTCTGCTTCTCTCAGTTACACTTATATTTTGAGAGCGAGAAATGTTGGAAAATACACCTTAGGTAAGGCTTCAATTGATTATGATGGAAAAACTTTTACAACAGATCCTTTGCAAATAACTGTAGTAAAAGGATCACCCAAGCCGAAACAACAAAATAGTCAAAATCAGCATACGGGTGTTTCCAATGAAGAGATCGCAAAAAATTTGTTCATCCGTGCAGAAGTTGATAAGAAAAATGTCTACCAGGGCGAGCAGGTAACTGTAACTTACAAACTCTATACAAGATTGAATATCGCTGCTCAGATGTCTATAAACAAGCTTCCACAGTACAAAGGTTTCTGGGCTGAAGAACTGGAAACTTCGACTAATATTATTTTTAGAACGGAAGTTGTCGATGGTAAACAATTCAGAGTCGGCGTGCTTAAAAAGGCAGCTTTATTTCCTTCACAAACCGGAAAGCTTGAAGTTACACCATTCGAATTAACCGTACCAATTCAGGTAAGAAAAAATAAAAATCGTGATAATTTCTTCGATGACTTCTTTAATGATCCGTTTGGAATGAGTCAGACAGTTGAATACAATGCTGTTTCCAACAAAATAACAATAGATGTCCTTTCTCTGCCTTCAGAAGGAAAACCTGATTCATTTAGTGGTGCTGTTGGCGATTTCTCATTCGATACGAGTATAGATAAAACTACAGCTAAGACAAATGAACCTATAACGTTAAAATTAACTGTAAGCGGGACAGGAAATATGGAACTGCTTGAAGTTCCTAAGCTTAATCTGCCAAGCGGATTTGAACAGTACGAGCCCAAAACCTCCGAGCAGATTAACAGACATAATATAATTTCTGGGAAGAAGACGTTTGAGTATTTATTAATTCCAAGAGTAGTTGGAAACAGAGAAATCCTACCAGTGGAGTTTAGTTATTTTAATCCAAAGAAAAAGAAATATTATACACTTAAATCTAAACCTTATACAATAAATATAACTCAAGGTGAAAGTCTTCCCGAAGTATCTTATACGAGTAAAGAGGACGTAAGACAGCTGGGACAGGATATTAGATTTATCAAGACTTCTAATTATGATATTCATAAGAAAGAGGATAGTGTATTGTTTACAACCTTCTTTTGGGTAGGCGGTATCGTACCGATGCTATTTCTATTTGTAGTTGTTGGGTGGAAAAGAAGACACGATAAGTTAACAGGAAATCTTTCTTTGTTAAGATACCAGAGAGCTCAAAAAGTTGCTAAGAATCGTTTGAAGACTGCAAAGAAACTTATGCAGAGTAACAGTCATAATGAATTTTATACTGAAATCTTTCAGGCTTTATTCGGTTACCTGGAAGACAAGTTACATATCTCCAAAGCGGAGTTCACAATTGATCGTGCAGTTGATGAATTGAAAAAGCTTAATGTCAAAGATGACTTGAGCGAAATTATTCGCAAAACGGCAGAGGATTGCGAATATGCACGTTTTGCGCCGGGTGCGGATAAAAGCGCTACAATGCAGGTAATGTACGATCAGCTTGCCAAAGCAATTATTGAAGTGGAAAAAAACATTGCGGATACTAATGCAAAGTAGAAGATCTATTATTCTTTTTTTTATTTCAATTGTATCTTTTTTAGTCTTTACTATAAATGTTCCGGCTTCGCAAGTCGATGATGTTATGGCAAAGGGGAATAAGTTTTACAGGGACGGATCGTATGAAAAAGCTATTGATGAATACGGGCAGTTAATTAATGAAGGTTATTCAGGTACTTCTCTATTTTATAATCTTGGCAACTCATATTACAGGGTCGGTAAAATAGGTTATGCAATTCTGTATTATGAAAAAGCATTAAAACTCTCGCCATCAGATGAAGATGTACAACACAATCTTAATTTTGCACGATTAAGCACAGTTGATAGAATTCAACCTTTACCAAGATTTTTTCTATTTGATTGGTGGGAATCTTTATTGAACTCCTTTTCTGAGAACGGTTGGGCTTACATCGTTTTTATTGTTTATCTTTTATTAATTTTGCTGATAACGGTCTATTTCTTTGCGAGATCCATTGTTCAACAAAAAATTATTTTCTTTTCAGGTATCGGCATAGTATTTCTTTTAGCAGTTTGTGTTTCGCTACTCATTGTAAAAGTTAACCGTGAAGAAACACTAAAAAACGGAATTATAGTTGAACAAGCTGTTACAGTTAAATCATCTCCTGAATCTACAGGCACAGACGCATTTGTAATACACGAAGGATTAAAAGTAAATATTGAAGATAAATTGGATGCATGGGTAAAAATAAGATTAGCGGACGGCAAAGTTGGCTGGATTGAAAATAATCTGGTAAAACAAATCTAACATCTCTTTATAGTAAATACTATTTAGTCAATCTGTTTTTAATTGCTTACCTAACTACCTTTCTTTATTTTTGCTTCTATGGATGCTAAAAAATATAACAATATCAAACTCGGAATTGGGATCAGCAAAGCCATTATAAGCTTTGTCCTTATATTAATCTTTGTTTGGTTAGGTTACAGTCAGATATTAGAAGATTATATTTCTCTTTCGTTTGATGATAAATACATAGTACTTCTTCTTTTCATTTTCTCTATCGGAATTATCACTTCAATACTTTTTGCTCCGGTTAATTTCTATACAGGATTTTATCTTGAACATAAATATAAATTATCAAACCAGACCTTTAGTAAATGGCTATGGGAAAATTTTAAAAGTTCATTGGTATCTCTTGCTATCGGAATTCCGATATTGCTCGTTTTTTATTTTACTATGAATCAGTTTGGTGATCTTTGGTGGCTGCCTTTTGCTGTAGTTATGTTTTTTGTTTCTGTTGTTTTAGCTCAGATATTTCCCGTTTTGATTCTTCCAATCTTTTATAAATTAACTCCAATTGATAATGATGAATTAAAAACAAAAATTGGAGCTTTAGCATCTAATGCAGGAATAAAAATTGAAAACATATATAAATTCGACATGAGTAAGAATACGAAGAAAGCAAACGCTGCATTTACAGGCCTTGGAAAAACCAAACGAATTATACTAGGAGATACTTTAATTGATAATTATTCAAACGAAGAAATTGAAACAGTAATTGCGCATGAACTTGGACATTACAAGAAAAGGCATATTGTTAAGAACATTGTATTCGGAACGGTTACAAGCTTTCTAATTTTGTTTATCATTGCGTTTTTATACGAAAAATCCCTTAGCTGGTTTGGTTTTACATCGATAACCCAGGTAGCAGCATTGCCTTTGCTTGCTCTCTGGTCGATGTTAATTGGTGTTGTTCAAATGCCCCTTGGTAATATTCTTTCAAGAAAGTTTGAATATGAAGCCGATGAATATGCAATCAATTCAACCCAAAAGCCAGAGGAATTTATTCATACCTTGGAAAAGCTAACCGAACAAAATCTTGGTGATAAAGAACCTCATCCTTTCGTCGAGTGGTTTTTTTATAGTCATCCATCTATTAAAAACCGGATTAACTCAATAAAACAAAAAGCTGAGGATCCGTTAAGTCTAAATAATAATATTTCTACCGGGGTGGAAACTTTGTAAATGATCACCCTTTTTAAATTATTTTTATTAGTAATTCACACTATTATTTGTTCTATTTTCGCGATCATTTTTTCTTTAATTGACAGAAGTTTCAAATTTTATTTTTTACTTTCCCGGTATTTTTCAGGTGGCATATTATTTCTTAGCGGGATAAAACTTAAAATTACAGGTCTGGATAATTTTGATCATAACGGGACATATGTTTATGTAGCTAATCATGCAAGCCAGTATGATATTGTTACTATGCAGAAATCAGTTCCAACCAGGGTGGCAATAGTTTTTAAGAGAGAGCTTGCTAAAATTCCATTGTTTGGGTGGCAATTAACTTTAGGTCCTTATATAATGATAGACAGAAAAAATATTGAAAGCGCTCTGAATAGTATTGAAATAGCGAAAAAAATGATGAAAGAAAAGAAAGTATCAATTCTAGTTTTTGCTGAAGGTACGCGAAGCTTAACCGGCGAGGTTCAGCCATTTAAAAGAGGTGCATTCAGAATGGCTTCAGGTGTTGGTTACCCGATTATTCCTGTTTCGATAAGTGGATCAAATAAAATTATGCCGAAAGGTACTTTTAAATTGAAATCGGGAGAGATTCATGTTCATTACGATTCCCCAATTTCTACTGAAGGTATATCATCTCGACAGGACCAAATAAACTTAATGAATCGAGTGCGAGAAGTAATAATTGAAAACCATGAATGATAAAGCAATGAGACAATTCAACAATTAAAGATTATGATTATTGGTGTAATTCCGGTACGTTTTGCTTCAACAAGATTAATGGGTAAACCACTTGCCGAGATTGGCGATAAGCCTCTCATCCAGCATACCTACGAAAGTGCATCACAATCTAAGCTGTTAAATAAAATAATCATTGCCGTTGATGATAAAAAAGTTGCACAGGTTTGCCGTGATTTTGGGGCAGAAGTTATCATAACTCCCAAGAGTATTACTACAGGTTCGGACAGAATTGCTAACGCAGCAAAAAAGCTTGACGAAGCTGATATTATTGTAAACATACAGGGAGATGAACCATTTATTTCCGGTAGGATGATTGATGAGGCGGTTGAACCACTACTTTTCGATAATGAAGTAAATATTTCTACACTCGCAAAAAGAATCGAGAGTGTGGCAGAATTACAATCGCCGGATGTTGTAAAAGTGGTTTTTGATTATAACAATTATGCACTTTATTTTTCACGTTCGTCCATCCCTTTTGTTCGTGATATCATTTCAGCCGAGTTGGCACTTGAAAAAACCGAAATCTATAAACACATCGGTCTATATGTTTATAGAAAAGAATTCTTGTTAAAATTCACAAAATTAAAAGTAACAGATCTCGAAAGAGCTGAGAAATTAGAACAGCTAAGAATGCTTGAAAATGGAATGAAGATAAAAATAGTAGTTACCGAATTTGATTCATTGAGTGTAGATACACCGGATGATCTGAAAAGAGCCAGAACTTATTATGATTGGCTGCAAAAAAGGAAAAAAGGTGAAAGTTCCGAATAAAATTAAATTAGCTAATCTTCCAACACCGGTTGAACAATTAAGTTTTAAAAGTAAAAAATTTCTTGTAAAAAGAGATGACTACACCGGAACAGATTTCTGCGGTAATAAAATCAGGAAGCTGGAGTTTCTTCTTTATGAGGCAAAACGGAAAAAAACTGATATCATTTTTACCTGCGGAGGCGAGCAATCAAATCATTGTAGAGCGACTGCATCTGCTGCTGCCAGGTTAGGAATGAAAACAAAACTTTTTTTATGGGGAAAAAACTCGCGCTCAGCCGAAGGTAATCTTTTTCTGAGTAAAATTTATGGGGCGGAAATTTCATTTCTAAATAAACGAAATTATAAAAACGTTAATGAAATTATGTTTGAAGAAAAGGAAAACCTGGATAAAAAAGGTAAGAGAGTTTATGTAATTCCCGAAGGTGGTTCTACAACTTTGGGAATCTGGGGGTATATTTCTTTTATTGATGAATTAAGAAAACAAATCAATAAAAAGAGAATCAATGGGATTTTACTTGCAGCCGGTACAGGAGGTACCGCAACAGGAATATTGGTTGGCGCCTCGCTGTTCAAATTGCAGTTGAAAATTTTCGCTGTTAATGTCTTGTACAATAAAAACGAGATAACTAATAAAATTCTGCAGCTTACCGAAGGCGTAATCTCTGAATACAAATTAAATTGTGGAATTAATGAATCTGATCTTGAAATAATCGATGGTTATTCAAAAGAAGGATATAAAAATATAAGCGACAAGAAAATCAGACTCATTTCAGATTTAGCTAAAGAAACAGGAATGTTGTTGGATCCTGCTTACACAGGAAAAGCTTTTGCTGCATATTATGATCATTTTATAAAGAAAAATAAAATCAACAGGATTATATTTTTACACAGCGGGGGAATGTTCGGAGCGTTTGTCAAGCGTAAAAAATATCTTAATTACTTGTGATTTGTTAATTATTCCTCAATAATATCCTACTGTTGATTTGCTTTGCCAAAATGAATATTTACTCTTATTTTTAAATATATGGAATGTATCTTCTGTAACATTGTTGAAGGGAAATCGGAAGCTGAAGTAATCTTTGAAGATGATAACTTAATTGCATTCCTTGATATCCAACCAATTAATTACGGGCACACTCTTGTAGTTACCAAAAAACATTATGATAACTTCTTAACAGTTCCATCCGAAGAATTAACACACATAATTAATGCAACACAATTTATTGCAGGCGCAATTAAAAGAAGTGTTAATGCCGATGGTTTTAATGTGATAACCAATAACGGTAATTCTGCAGGACAAACAGTCTATCATTTCCACTTTCACATTATCCCGCGGTTTAATGCTGACTTTAACTTTAAACCGAGATTCAAAAATTATTCAACCGGTGGGATGAAAGAGTATGCAGATAATATTCGTACAATAGTATCCAAGTACAAAGATATTTATAATGGATAAAAAAATAAGAGTATTAGTGGCTAAAGCAGGGTTGGATGGTCACGATAGGGGAGCAAAGGTTATTGCTGCTGCTTTGCGTGATGCCGGAATGGAAGTTATCTATACCGGATTAAGACAAACACCTGAAATGATTGTAGAAGCTGCTGTTCAGGAAGATGTGGATGTAGTTGGAATAAGTATTTTGTCCGGTGCACATATGACTATCTTTCCCAAAATTAAAAAATTGATGGATGAAAAAGGTTTAAATGATGTCCTTTTAACTGGTGGTGGAATAATTCCTAAAGAAGATCTGACTGAATTAAAAAAGATTGGTGTTGGAGAACTTTTTACACCCGGCGCCTCGACAATTTCAATAGCTAACTACATCAAAGAGTGGGTTAAATCTCACCCGAGAAATTAAATCTCTTATTTCTTCGTATTATTTTTTCCAAGCAGTTTCTGAATATCACGCAATTTGTTTTCCGGGATAAGAAATGACCGGTCATCTTTGTTTTTAGTTGAAGTATCTTCTTCTTTAACTATTATGCCCGAACTTTTTATTTTATTGATAGCCATATTCTTTTCTTTACGAGAATTAAACTGGATTTGTACGAATGCGATTGATACCGGCACAATTGAATCAGATACATTTATCCCGCACGTAGGGCATACTTCTGAATCGAAAAAAATAGTCGATTCAAATTCTTTCAAATAGTCTTCAAACTCACTTAATTCTTCTAAAAACAATTTCCCTTATTTTCCCCTTGTGATTATAATAAAAATAGATTACATGTAAATTTAGTCAGATAATATTTATTTTGAAATTAATTGGGAATTGTTTTTCCATTAATCAATCTATTTCTCAAATTGAATTTCAAGTAAATTATTACCGATTTTTTGTAAGTGATTGCATTTTTTAACGATTTTTGGTTTCTCATAATTGTGGCGGGCATCTCACAATAATGCATTTTGTGTCAAGGCATTAGCTTCGGAAGATAAATATAGACCTTGGGGCAACTTTTGTTGTTGGCACAGGAATTGAACGTTTACAGTGAGTGCGATTCTCCTGTACAAAAATTACCTGATCTGACAATAAAGACAGATTAGAGTAATCAAGCATCATATGTTCTCTCCTTAACCTCTGAGTCACAATGTCGATTCAGAGGTTTTTTATTTCTATCCCGATACGAACCAGAGTAATTAGTTATAAATAAATATTTTTCTTTTGATAAATATGAAATAATTAAATTATACCTGCTTATCCACTTTATATTCGAATTCCAATTATTTATATTTGCAGACTCTTTTCTCAACAGTATTAATTATAACAGGAAATATGTTAGATTTAAATAATTTAAACGAAGATCAACGTGCTGCAGTAGAATATGTTGGTTCTCCACAAATGATAGTTGCTGGTGCCGGATCAGGGAAAACACGTGTTTTAACGTATAAAATCGCTTACTTATTATCCAAGGCAAAATACAAACCGGATTCCATCCTGGCTCTTACGTTTACTAATAAAGCTGCCAATGAAATGAAAGACAGAATTCGTGAGCTTATTGGAAAGAAGGCAGAAAACTTGTGGATGGGGACATTTCATTCAATTTTTTCGCGACTTCTGAGAATTGAAGCCAAACACACACCATTTCGAAGCAATTATTCAATATATGACACCGAGGATTCATTATCCTTGGTAAACAATATCATCAATAATTTTGATATTGATATTGAAGGCGTCACAGCGAACACTATAAGACATAGAATTAGTTTTATGAAAAATCATATGGTGATGCCGGAAGAATTCAGAAAAAAACATGTTCATTCATTCGTTGATGAAAAAATAGCAGATATTTTTGAGGAATATCAGAAAAGACTGCTGGCAAATAATGCAATGGATTTTGATGATCTTTTACTTCAGCCTATTGAATTATTCAAAAACAAACAAAGCGTGCTTCAAAAGTATAAAAAGAAATTCAGTTATATCCTTGTAGATGAATTTCAGGATACGAACAAAGCTCAATACGAATTAATAAAACTTCTTGTTTCAAGAAGCTGCAAAATTTCCGTTGTTGGTGATGATGCGCAGAGCATTTACAGCTGGAGAGGGGCTACATTGGATAATATGCTCCATTTTGAAAAAGATTATCCACGACATAAAGTTTTCAGACTTGAGCAAAATTACAGATCAACAAAAACCATTCTTAGTGCTGCTGATTCCGTTATTAAAAATAACAAAAACCAGCTTGTTAAGACTCTATGGACTGAAAATAATGATGGCGAAAAACTGATGATTGTAAAATGTGCAGATGAAAAAGATGAAGCGCATCAGATAGCAAAATATATAAAGAAAGAGATAACCAAAAAGAAATTAAGCCTTAATGATTTTACAGTTTTATACAGAACGAATGCTCAGTCGCGTGTACTTGAGGATATCTTCAGAAAAGAAAAGTTACCTTATGTAATTCTGGGTGGAATTGAATTTTACAGAAGAAAAGAAGTAAAAGATGTAATTGCGTACCTGAGAGTTATTGTGAATCAGAATGATGAAGAAAGTTTACTGAGAATTATGAACTTTCCGCAAAGAGGAATCGGTAATACAACTGTGAACCGGATGATTGAATTTGCGAGAAAGCATGATTTAAGTCTTTTCCAGACTATGGCAAGAGTTTTTGAAGTAATTGAAATTAAAGAAAGAATCCAGAAAAATGTAAAGGGATTTCGTCTTCTTCTTGAAAGATATATCGATTTAAAGGATCAGCTTTCAGTGGGTGAACTTTCAAGAGCACTGGTTGATGAGTTAGGTTTGATAAGATTATTTAAAAGTGAAAACACACAGGAATCATTACAGAGGATGGAAAATATTAACCAGCTTCTTGCAGCTTTAAGTGAATTTTCTGAAGAAAACAAAAAAGCAAAACTTGCAGATTTTCTGGAGGAAGTATCGCTTATAAGTGGGGTAGATATGTATGAGGAATCAAAGAATGCTGTTACGTTGATGACTTTACACAATGCTAAGGGGTTGGAATTCCCGGTTGTTTTTCTCTCAGGTTGTGAAGAAGAAATATTTCCTCTTTCAAACAGGTTTAGCTCTGATACATCTATTGAAGAAGAAAGAAGGTTATTTTATGTTGGGTTAACCCGTGCTGAACAGAAAGTCTATATATCTCATGCAAGATCACGTTACCGGTTTGGTGAAGTTGCCTACCAGAACAGATCGAGATTTATAGATGAGTTGGATCCTGAAACAATCCACGAAGTAAATGGTGGAATCGGAAGAAAATCAAACAGGAAAACCAGAAAAGAAATTTTTTATGAGTATTTTGATTCTGTGGATTATGAAGATTTTGATCAGGAGAATAAAGACGTACGACCGGGAAGCAGGGTTATGCATGAGAAGTTCGGTTTGGGAAAAGTTACCGATGTTACCGGTTCGGGAGATATGTTGAAAGCAGAAGTTCATTTTGAAGGAAATAACGTTAAACAGCTAATGCTGAAATTTGCTAAACTGAAAATCCTAAATTAAAAATCTATCTTTAACATTATCCGTTTATTTCAAGGAGTCAAAAAATGTCTATTGCGCCTAAAAAATTAGCTATATTAGTTGGTGGTGGTCCTGCACCGGGAATAAATAGTGTAATCGGTGCCGTTACTATTCGTGCTGCTGTTGAGGGAGTTGAAGTAGTTGGAATTAAAGATGGCTTTAAATGGATAATGCAAGGTGACATATCACAAACGAAAGAATTAACTATTGCTAACGTCAGCAGGATTCACTTCCGTGGGGGATCTTATATTGGAATTTCCCGCGCAAACCCTACTAAAAATGATAAGCATCTTGAAAATACTGTTACATCATTATTGCGATTAAATGTTGACAAACTTATAACAATCGGTGGAGATGATACTGCATATAGTGCCCTGAGGGTAAATAAAATGGCTGCTGGTAGAATCAAGGTTGTTCATGTTCCTAAAACAATTGATAATGATCTCGATCTGCCTCATGGTATTCCTACGTTTGGATTCCAGACTGCAAGGCACATTGGCGTTGAAGTTGTAAAAAACCTTATGGTTGATGCTCAGACTACCTCACGATGGTATTTTGTTGTAACGATGGGAAGAAAAGCCGGTCACCTTGCATTAGGCATTGGTAAAGCAACTGGGGCAACACTATCCTTAATTCCTGAGGAATTTCCTAATAAAGAGATTAAACTCGGTCACGTTGTTGATATTCTTGTAGGAGCAATTATAAAAAGATTGAGCTACGGGAGATCTGATGGAGTTGTTCTTTTAGCTGAGGGTTTGGTTGAACATCTTAATCCGAATGATCTTGAGCAATTAGTTGATATTGAAAGAGATGCGCATGATAATATCAGGATTGCCGAGGTTAATTTCGGTGAAATTTTAAAAATGAAAGTTCAACAAAGACTTAAAGAATTCGGAATTAAAAGTACTGTTGTAGCAAAAAATATTGGTTATGAGTTAAGATGTGCAGATCCTATTCCATACGATATGGAATATACCAGGGATCTTGGATTTTCCGCCGCTCAGTTTATCCTTGATGGCGGAAGTGGCGCAATGGTTTCAATTCAGGCAGGCAGATTTGTTCCGCTGTATTTTAAGGATATCATTGATCCTAAAACTAACAGAACCAGAGTTAGGATGGTGGATCCGAGTTCAGAATCCTTTTATATAGCAAGAAGATATATGCTCAGGTTGAACCAGGGCGATTTTGAAGATCCGCACGAACTTGCAAAACTTGCTGCTACGGCAGGACTTTCTATCGATGAGTTCAAAAAGCAGTTCTATTATTTAATTGAGAGCGATATGATGTATAAGTCTATCAAGAATGGTAAGGTAATGCTAATAAGCGATGAAAAGAATACTGCTTATGATCGCCAGGAAAAAAGTAAAGCAAAAGTAAAGAATAATAATTCGCAGGAGAAACCTCCCCAGATAAGTCCTGCTTAGATATAAGATAATTCAATTTAATAATTTATTTAATATTATAAAGATGGTCTTGTTTCAGAATAAAAAACAGATCATCTTTTTTTTATTTGCCGTATTCCTTATGTTCAATCGAGAAATATTCCTTCGTCATCCTCTTCAAAGTTGTTGATAGAAGGATGATTGCAAGTAAATTGGGGAAGGTCATAAATCCTAATGCAGCATCACCAAATGACCATACAGCTTCAAGCTGAGCAATTGCACCAATAAATACAAATAATACATAAATCCATTTGTAAGGTAATAACGCTTTCTTACCAAATAGATAGTTTGCGGCTCTATCGCCATAGAATGACCAGCTTATCGCTGTAGAAACCGCAAAGAGCAGAACAGATATTGTTATAAGTTTATCACCAAAGGTAGTCAGCCAGCTAAGTCCTTCTTTAAAAGCAAATGAAGTTAACAAACTACTGTTAAGTAATTCACCACTAAAATTCGGATTGATTCTATTAACGAAAAACTCTGTATGGTGCCAGGCTCCTGTAATTATTATTACCAATCCGGTTAAGCTGCAAATAATAATGGTATCGATGAAAGGTCCGAGCATAGCAACACTTCCTTCACGTATAGCATATCTTGTTTTTGCTGTTGAATGGGCAATTGCAGCACTTCCTTGTCCGGCTTCATTTGAATACAATCCTCGTTTCACTCCCCACAACATTGTGTTTAAAAAGATAAGAAATGTCCCGCTTCCTACACCAGCAATTTCTGCCGGTGGATTAAAAGCGTAACTTATAATCAATCGAAAGGATTCACCTATTCCTGAAAAATTTGCAAGTAGAATAAGAACTGCAGCTACTACATACAGAACCGCCATAAACGGAGCTAATAAACTTGTTACTCGTCCGATTCTTCTTATTCCTCCGATTATTACCGCACCGACTATTGCGGCTAATACTACTCCGTTTAGAATCTGCTGTACAGATAAATCGAATCCATCCCAGATGGGATGTTTTATTGTTAGAAAGCTTCCCGTACCTAACAACTGAACAGCTTCAGAATAAATCTGATCAGAAACTGTAAATGATTGAATTGCATTACCGGTTGCAAACGAACATATTACGGCAAAGCAAGCGAATGTTACAGCTAACCATCTCCAGTTTTTCCCCAATCCTTTTTCTATTGTGTACATCGGTCCACCTTCGGTATGACCGTTTTCATC
>Ga0315540_10000806_pt1 | contig 17898 bp, 10 predicted proteins | sample SalMarSW160110MG_FD_203677 | JGI IMG/M metagenome (GOLD analysis project Ga0315540, IMG submission 203677) | Salt marsh sediment microbial communities from the Plum Island Ecosystem LTER, Massachusetts, United States - Salt Marsh Sediment SW1601-10 ...
GTCGACCGGATGCCGCTGCCGGTGCTGACGAAGCGTTTCGGCCGCCGCCGCGGCTGGATGCTGCTGTCGCAGGCGACGCTCATGATCGCCATTGCCGGCCTGGCGCCGGTCGATCCGGGCGCGGTCGGCGGGCTCGGCCGGACCGTGTTCTGGGCCGTCCTCGTCGCCTTCGCCTCCGCGACGCAGGACATTGTGATCGACGCCTATCGCACCGAGATCCTCGAGCGCTCGAAACTGGGGGCGGGTGCCGCCAATCTCGTCTTCGGCTATCGCATCGCGATGCTGGTCTCCGGCGGCGGCGCGCTGATCCTGGCGGCCTATGGCGGATGGACCGTGGCCTATGCGGCGATGGCCGCGACGATGGCGATCGGGGTCGTGACGGTTCTCGTCAATCCCGAGCCAGAGGTTCGGATGACGCCGGAATCCGAACGCCTCGAAGCCGCCGGGGCGAGCCGTCTCGCCGCCGCGCCGTCCGGGCTCCGCGTCGTTGCGGTCTGGCTGCATGGCGCGGTCGTCTGTCCCTTTGCCGAGTTCATGACCCGGCCCGGCTGGGCGGTCGTCCTGCTGTTCATCGTGCTCTACAAATACGGCGATGCGTTGCTCGGCTTCATGGCGACGCCGTTCTATCTGCGCATGGGCTTTTCGCTCGCCGAGATCGGCGTGATCAGCAAGGGTTGGGGGCTCGCCATGACCTTGCTCGGCGCCGGTGTCGGTGGCTGGATGGTGGCACGCTTCGGCATCATGCGGAGCCTCTTGTTCTGTGGCGTGCTGCAGGCGCTCTCCAACCTCGTCTTCGCGCTGCAGGCCTGGGTCGGCCATTCGCTGCCGATGCTCGTCGTTACCATCGGCGTGGAGAACCTGACCGGCGGCATGGGGACGACGGCCTTCGTGGCCTATATGTCGAGCCTTTGTAACGTGGCGTACACGGCGACCCAGTATGCTCTGCTGTCCTCGCTCATGGCGACGGCGCGGACGGCGCTCGCGGCGGGCGGCGGCTGGCTCGCCGACCAGACGGGCTGGATCCTGTTCTTCATGCTCACCACCGTGGCGGCGGTGCCGGGGCTGTTGCTGCTCGTGTGGATGATGCGGCGCTATCCACCCCAGCCGGAGCGCGCCGCGGCCGGCGTGGTCGCCGATTGAACGGCCCTATTGAGCCAGATCAGGGGATGGCTCTACGGTATGGGGTAATCGATCCGGATCGCGGCAGGAGCCTAGCCATGCCCGAAAAAATGCAGGTCGTAGAAGGCGATATCACAAAGCTTACGGTCGATGCCGTCGTCAACGCGGCAAATGAATCGCTGCTGGGCGGCGGTGGCGTGGACGGCGCCATCCATCGCGCCGCCGGCCCGGAGCTGCTGCAGGAATGCCGGACGCTCGGCGGCTGCCGTACCGGGGACGCCAAGATTACCGGGGGCTACAAGCTCAAGGCCAAACATGTGATCCACACCGTGGGCCCGGTCTGGCATGGCGGCGGCCATGGCGAGGACGGGCTGCTCGAAAGCTGCTACCGGCGGTCGCTCGAGGTCGCCGCTGAAAACGGCGTTGCCTCGATCGCCTTCCCGGCGATTTCCACGGGCGTCTATCGCTTTCCGCTGGACCGTGCGACCCGGATCGCCGTGACGACCGTGGCAGAGACGCTCGAGCGGACCAAAGGAGTCAAACGCGTCATCTTCTGCTGTTTCGGCGCCGACGCAGCGGCGGCTTACAAGCGCGAACTGGCGCGTCTCGGCGAATGAGCATCCGCGATCTCGACCATTTCTTCCGGCCGAGCTCGGTCGCCGTCGTCGGCGCGAGCAAGCGGCCGGGCTCGGTCGGCGCCGTGCTGATGAACAACCTGATGCGCGCTGGCTTCGACGGGCCGATCATGCCGGTCAATCCGAACTACCGCGCCATCGGCGGGGCGCTGGCTTGGCCGTCGGTCGCCGACCTGCCGATCGCGCCGGATCTCGGGGTCGTCTGCACGCCGCCCGATTCCGTCGCTGAGGTCGTCGGCGCGCTGCGCGACAAGGGCTCGAAGGCGACCATCGTGATCACCGCGGGCTTCGGCGAAGGCGGCACGGCGACCGGCGAGGAGCGGCGGCAGGCGGTGCTCACCAAGGCACGCGGCATGCGCCTGATCGGGCCGAACGTGGTCGGCGTGCTGGTGCCGGATGCCGGGCTGAACGCGAGCTTTGCGCATATCGATGCGCTGCCGGGCGATCTCGCTTTCGTCTCGCAGTCGGGCGCGATCATCACCTCGGTGCTGGACTGGGCGACGACGCGCGGCATCGGCTTTTCCCACATGGTGTCGCTCGGCGACATGGCGGATGTCGATTTCGGCGACATGCTCGACTACCTCGCGCTGCAGCCCAAGGTGCGCGCCATCCTGCTCTATATCGAAGCGGTCACGAATGCGCGCAAGTTTCTGTCGGCAGCGCGCATCGCGGCGCGCGCCAAGCCGGTCGTCGTGATCAAGGCGGGGCGGGTGCCGGAAGGCGCCAAGGCCGCGCATTCGCATACCGGCGCGCTGGCGGGACGCGACGCGGTCTATGACGCGGTGTTTCGGCGCACGGGCCTGCTGCGCGTGCGGGACACGATCGAGTTGTTCGACGCGGTCGAGACGCTCGCCCATGCGCAGCATTTCAAGGGCAACCGTCTGGCTATTCTCTCCAATGGCGGCGGCGTCGCCGTGCTCGCGACCGACCGGCTTATTGCCGAAGGCTGCCGGCTTGCCGAGCTTGACCCGGCGACCCTCACGCGGCTTGACAGCACGCTGCCGCCGACCTGGAGCCACGGCAATCCGGTCGACATCATCGGCGACGCGCCGGGTGCGCGCTATGCGGCGGCGCTGGAAGCGCTGCTCGACGATCCGGGCACCGACGCAGTGCTGGTGCTCAATTGTCCGACGGCGATCGCCGACAGCGCGGACGCCGCGCGCGCGGTGATCGAGTGCGGCAAGGAGCGGCGCTTTCCCGTACTGACGAGCTGGCTCGGCGGCGTCTCGGCGGAAAAGGCGCGCGCGGCTTTCGCCCAGAGCGGCATGCCGACCTATGATACGCCGGAGGCGGCGGTGCGCGGCTTCGCGCATCTCGTGCGTTACCGCGAGGGCCAGGAACAGCTTCTGCGAACGCCGCCGGCGACGGCGGCCGACGGCGCCATCAATCGCGGCGCGGCCGCGGCGATCGTCGATGCCGCGCGCCGGGACGGTCGCGACTGGCTGATGGAAGCGGAAGCGAAGGCGGTGCTTGCCGCCTACGGCGTCCCGGTCGTCAACACGGTCGTCGCCGCGACGCCGGCGGAAGCCGAGGCCGCCGCCGGAACCATGCCGGGGCCGTATGCCGTGAAGATCTATTCCCCGGACATCTTGCACAAAACGGAAGTCGGCGGCGTCGATCTAGACCTCGACACGCCGGAAGCGGTGGCGGCGTCAGTCACCGCGATGCGCGCCCGAATCGAACATCTGCTGCCGCAGGCGCGCATCGACGGCTTCACCGTGCAGACGATGGTGCGGCGGCCCGACGCCTTCGAGCTGATTGTCGGCATGTTTGAGGATCCGCAATTCGGGCCGGTGATCTTGTTCGGCGAAGGCGGTACCGGGGTCGAAGCGATCGGCGACACGGCGATGGCGCTGCCGCCGCTCGACGCCGTGCTGGCGGAGAATCTGATCGGCGAAACCCGGATCGGCAAGCTTCTGCCGGGCTACCGCGGGCGGCAAGGCGCCGACATGGGCGCTATCATCGATGCCTTGATCCGGGTGGCGCGGCTCGCGGCCGACTTCGATGCGATCAAGGAGCTCGACATCAACCCGCTGCTCGCGGACGCCAGCGGCGTAATCGCGATCGACGCGCGGATCAAGATCGGGCCGGTCAGCGGCGCGCCGGGCGCGCGGCTGGCGATCAAGCCCTATCCCAGCGAGCTCTGCGGCGAGGTGATGCTGCGCGACGGCACGCCGGTCGAAGTCCGGCCCATCGAGCCGACCGACGCGCCGCACCTGCAGGAGATGATCCGCCGCAGCGACCCGAGCGATATTCGCATGCGCTTTCTGCATGCCATGAAGGAGCTGCCCGGCAAGCTGGCCGCGCGGCTCAGCCAGATCGACTACGCGCGCGAGATGGCCTTCGTCGCGATCGGCGGGCCGGACGGCGGGGTCGTCGGCGTGTCCCGGCTTGCCGCCGACGCCAACAACGAGCGCGCGGAATACGCCGTGCTGGTGCGCTCGGACTGGAAGGGCCGCGGGCTCGGCTATGGGCTCATGACGCGCCTGATCGGACACGCGCGCGAGCGTGGCTTGAAAGAGCTGTTCGGCGACGTGCTCGCCGAAAACCGGCCGATGCTGGAGATGTGCCGGGCGCTGGGCTTTACGATCGAATCGTCGCCGGAAGACCGGCAGATCTGCAATGTTACGCTGAAGCTGTCGTGAACGGCGTTCCGGCGCGCGCAGGCGGCCGGATCAATCCGGGCATTCGATCGCGTATCCCGCGGCGCGCACGGTGCGGATCATGTCCTGCTCGCCCTTGCTGTTGAGCGCTTTCCGCAGGCGTCGGATGTGCACGTCCACGGTGCGCGCCTCGACGAACACGTCGCGGCCCCAGACGGCGTCGAGCAGCTGCTCGCGGCTGAACACCCGGCCCTGGTGCTCCATCAGATAGCGCAGCAGGCGAAACTCGGTCGGCCCCAGATGCACGCCGCGGTCGCCGCGATGGACCTTGTGCGCGGCGAGATCCATGCGGATGTCGCCGCAGCGCAGCGTCTCGTCGCTTGGCGCCGGGTTGGCCCGGCGCAGAAGGGCGCGGATGCGCGCCAACAGCTCGGCCGGCGAAAAGGGCTTGGTGACGTAGTCATCCGCGCCGCTCTCCAGGCCGCGAACCTTGTCGCCCTCCTCGCCGCGCGCGGTCAGGATAATGATTGGCGTCGACCGGGTTTCCGGCTTGCGGCGGATCTGACGGCAGACTTCGATGCCGCTCGTCATCGGCAGCATCCAGTCGAGCAGGATCAGGTCCGGCGGGTTCTCGTCGATGACGACCAGCGCCTCGTCTCCGTCGCGCGCTTCGGAGACATCGAAGCCTTCACGCTCCAGGTTGTAGCGAAGCAGCGTCACCAACGCCGCTTCGTCCTCGACGATAAGAATGCGGTGTCTCATGGTCTCAGCGGTGCCGATGTCCTTAACCGTTGCCGTCGGCGATCGCGAAACTCGGGTCGTCGCCCCTCGGCCGCTCGTCGGGCAGCTTCGTGCCCTTGACCTGGTAGTGCACCGTCTCGGCGATATTCGTCGCGTGGTCGCCCATGCGTTCGACATTCTTGGCAATGAACAGGAGATGCGTGCAGCCCGTGATGTTGCGCGGGTCTTCCATCATGTAGGTCAGAAGCTCGCGGAACAGGCTGTTGTAAAGCTGGTCCACCTCGGCATCGCGGCGCCAGACCTTGATCGCTTTCTCGGTGTCGCCGGCGAGGTGCGCGTCCAGCACGTCCTTGATCATGGCCTGCACCATGCGCGCCATGCGGTCCAGCCCGGGGGCGGGGATGCGCGGCACCTGGCTGATCGCGATCGCCCGCTTGGCGATGCTTTTGGCGTGATCACCGAAGCGTTCCAGGTCGGCCGCGATCTTGAGGGCGGACACGATGTGGCGGAGATCGACCGCCATCGGTTGACGCAGCGCCAGCAGGCGGATGACGAGCTCGCCGATCTCCTGCTCGGTCGCGTCTACCTTGGCATCGCCCTTGACCACCTGTTCCGCCAATTCGGGGTCACGGCGCAGAACCGCCTGGATCGCGCCGTCGAGCTGCGTTTCGACCACGCCGCCCATACGGCTGATCAACGTGTTCAGATGCTTCAGCTCTTCATCGTAGGATTTGACGGTGTGTTCGCTTTGGTTGGCCACTTTCATTCTCCGTTCAGCCGAACCGGCCTGTGAAATGGTCTTGGGTGCGCACGTCCAACGGGTCGTTGAAGATCAGGTCAGTGTCGCCGACTTCGGCGCGACCGCCCAGACGAAAATTGGGCGGTCCGCAGCGTCGTCGCTCGCCGCGTATTGCGTGTTCGATTTGCTTTGCGGCCGCCATGTACGCTGGTCGTTCAACGGGTGGACGTCCGGGCGAAGCCGGCGCGCGAAGCGGCGGTGCCAGGCACGGTTAATCTGTCGATCACGGTATGATCCCGCATGTCCCGGATTTCTCGGTCAAGCTTTGGCATGCACATGAGTGGCAACGCGTGGTACCCGTTCGATTGCCTTTAATGAGACCTGCGGACCGGCCGCGGCAATGCGGCCAATTTAGGTCCATGCAAAGACGCAAATACTACAAATAAATGACAGTTTTATGACGGCGTTGGCGGGCGGGGACGGCCGCGATGGCCACGGCGCCGCGGCTCTTCATGCGGGCAGCGTTACGGAAAAGCGGCTGCCTTCGCCGAGCCGGCTGTCGACCGTCAAATGGCCCCGATGGCGATTCACGATATGCTTGACGATCGCCAGGCCAAGCCCCGTGCCGCCAAGCTGCCGGCTGCGCGCGGCGTCGACCCGATAGAAACGCTCGGTAAGCCGCGGCAGGTGCTGCGGCGCGATGCCTTCGCCGTGGTCGGTCACGGTCACCGTCAGCTCGCGCTCGCTCGGCCTGGTCACCGAGACCTCGACCGCGGTGTTTTCGCGGCCGTATTTCAGCGCGTTGTCGATCAGGTTCTGGAAGATCTGCGTCAGCTGGTCCGCGTCGCCCGGGATCGGGCGGACCCAGTCGGGAATGTCCAATTCGACGCGCATGTGGCGCGCGGCCGACTTGATCGAAAGCATGTCCTTGACGTTGCCGAGCACGTGGCGGAGGTCGACCTGGCCGCGCGGGCGCGTATGCTCGTCCATCTCGATGCGCGAGAGCGACAGCAGGTCTTCGATCAGCCGGGACATGCGCTCCGCCTGCTCGTGCATGATCGTCAGGAACTTGTCCTGGGCGTCCTTGTCGTCGCGCGCCGGGCCGCGCAAGGTCTCGACGAAGCCCAGCAGGCTGGAAAGCGGCGTGCGCAGCTCATGGCTGACATTGGCGACGAAGTCGGCACGCATCCGCTCGCCCATGCGGACCGGCGTGAGGTCGTGCAGCACGATGAGCGCGCCCTGTTTGCCGAGCGGCTCGACGAGCGCGCTGTAGTTACGGTTCATCGGCCCCGGCATGGTAATTTCGGCGGCAAGGCTCTGCCCTTCATTCAGCGCCGAGTCGACGGCGTTGAGCAGCTGCGGGTGACGCAGGCCCGTCGCCAGCTCGCGGCCGACGAGGCGCGTCTGGAACGCCTCCTCCGCGGCGTGGTTCGTGCGCACGACCTGGTGTTCTCGATCGACGACGATCAGGGGCTCGGGCAAGGCTTCGAGGATGCGATTGGCGGCCTCGCTTGCCTCGGCGAGCCGGCGCTGGCGGTCCTGCCAATGCCGCACCAGCCGGCCGAGCGCCAGCGACAGCTCCGGCAGCGTCGGCGCGTCGATCTTGAGGTCTTCGTCATGCGCGGCCAGGCTCTCGATGCGTCTGTGAAGCGCCGTGAGCCCGGTGAGGTGCCGCCACGCGACAATCGCGCCAAGCACCAGCAGGACAGCGCCCGCGATGAAGCCGGGCGCGGGCGCCAGGTACCCGGAGAGCATGAGACCGCCCAGGACGAGGAGGCCGGGCGCAGCCAAGGCCATGGCGGCGAGCAGCAGGCGCACGGTCTGTCGCTCGGACATGGGATAACCTCTTTATCGCGTGAGGGCCTCCGGCCGGCCCCGACGCATCGGACCTTAGCGTAACGCGTCGTGGGCGGCGAGCGCCGCCGCGTTGACAATATCGTTGACGGTGGCCCCCATCTGGACGATCTGCACCGGCTTGGCGAGACCGACCAGCATCGGGCCGATGACCGTGCCGCCGCCGAGCACGCGCATCATCTTCGCGCTGATGTTCGCGCTGTGCAGCGCCGGCATGATGAGGCAGTTCGCCGGGCCGGTGAGCCGACAGAAGGGATAGAGCTTCTGCATCAGCTCGAAGTTCAGCGCCGTATCCGCCTGCATGTCGCCGTCATATTCGAAGTCGACCCGGCGGCTGTCGAGGACCTTCACCGCCTGGCGCACGCGCTCCATTTGCGGACGCAGTGGTTGGCCGAAATCCGAGAAGGATGTCAGCGCCACCCGCGGCTCCTGGCCGAACTGGCGCGCGTAGTTCGCGGTCTGGGTCGCGATGTCGGCGAGCTCCTCCGGCGTCGGCACCTCGTGGACGTTGGTGTCCGATACGAAAACGGTCCGGCCCTGCGCCACGATGACGGTCACGCCCATCAGCCGCTCGCCCTGCCTCGGGTCGATGACGCGGGTGATGTCGGAAAAAGCCGTGGCGAAGCTGCGGGTCGTGCCGGTCACCATGGCGTCGCCGTCACCCATGGCGATCATGCACGCGCCGAACACGTTGCGGTCCTGGTTCACCAGCCGCTGGCAATCACGGTAAATATAGCCGGTCCGCTGCAGCCGCCCGTAAAGGAAGTCGGTGTATTTCTTATTGTTGACGCTGAGCCGCGCATTGTGGATCTCGAGGCCGCCATTGGCTTCGATGCCGAGCCGCCCCATGGTATCGCGCACCCGTTCCTCGCGCCCGATCAAGAGGGGCGTGCCATAGCCCGCATTGCGGTAGGCGACGGCGGCGCGGATCACCCGCTCTTCCTCGCCTTCCGCGAAGACAACGCGTTTCGGGGTTGCACTGACCCGGGCGAAGATGAATTGCATGCTGGAAATGGACGGGTCCAGCCGCGCTGAAAGCTGCGCCCGGTAGGCGTCCATGTCCGTGATCGGCTTGCGGGCGACGCCGCTGTCCATCGCGGCCTGGGCGACCGCTGCCGGCACGCGCGAGACCAGGCGCGGGTCGAAGGGCACCGGGATGATATAGCCGGGCCCGTAACGCAGCCGCTTGCCGCTATAGGCTGCGTCGACCTCGTCGGGCACGTCTTCGCGGGCGAGATCCGCGAGCGCCTTCGCCGCGGCGATCTTCATCTGGTCGTTGATGGTCGAGGCGCGGACGTCGAGCGCGCCCCGGAAGATATACGGGAAGCCCAACACGTTGTTTATCTGATTGGGGTAGTCGGACCGGCCGGTCGCGATGATCGCGTCATTGCGCACCGACTCGACTTCCTCGGGCGTGATCTCCGGGTCCGGATTGGCCATGGCGAAGATGATCGGCTGTTTCGCCATCGCCTTCACCATCTCCGGCGAGACCGCCCCCTTGACCGACAGGCCGAGGAAGATGTCCGCGCCCTTCATCGCCTCAGCCAGCGTGCGATGCTTGGTATTCACCGCGTGCGCCGATTTCCACTGGTTCATGCCCTCGGTGCGGCCCTGGTAGATGACGCCCTTCGAGTCGCACAGGATGATGTTGTCGTGCGGCGCGCCCATGGACTTGATGAGCTCGACGCAGGCGATCGACGCCGCGCCGGCGCCGTTGACCACCATCTTGGCCTTTTTGATGTCGCGCTTGGTGAGGTCGAGCGCGTTCAAGAGCCCGGCCAGCGTGATGATCGCCGTGCCGTGCTGGTCGTCGTGGAAGACCGGCACGTCGAGCAGCTCGCGCAGGCGCTGCTCGATCTCGAAGCATTCGGGCGCCTTGATGTCTTCCAGGTTGATGCCGCCGAAGCTGTTGCCGATCGCGCGGACGCAGTTGACCACCGTATCGACGTCTTCGGAGTCCACTTCGATGTCGATGCCGTCGATGTCGGCAAACCGCTTGAACAGGACCGACTTGCCCTCCATCACGGGCTTCGCGGCCATGGCCCCGATATTGCCGAGGCCGAGGACCGCCGTGCCGTTCGAGATGACGGCAACGACATTGCCCTTAGCGGTATAATCGTAGGCGAGCGAGGGGTCCTCCTCGATGGCGAGGCAGGGATAGGCGACGCCGGGCGAGTAGGCCAGCGACAGGTCGCGCTGGGTGGTCAGCGGCTTGGTCGCGCGGATCTCCATCTTGCCGGGGCGTCCGCGCGCGTGCATGCGCAGGGCATCCTGCTTCAGCAGGGCTTCCTGCTTCGAAAGCTTTTCATTTGCCATGGGTATCGGTAGCCGATCGTCGTGCTTCTTTGTTTCCTGGGTGGTGTTGTGCAGCGGTACCGCCATAGGGATGGGCGACGCTGCCGTTTCCTCTTGGCGCATACTTGCATGAACCAAGCCGGTTTTGCCAGCGCCGGAATAGGGGGCCGAAATTTTGTCGGCAAGCGGCATGACCGGTGGGAAGCGGACATGTTAACGTCTCGCGCCATGACCCGTCCGATCCCGAGAGACCCCAAGACGCGCCAGACGGCCCCGACGCCGATGATGGCGCAGTATCTGCGCCTGAAGGAGGCCCACCCCGATTGCCTCCTGTTCTATCGCATGGGCGATTTCTACGAGATGTTCTTCGACGACGCGGTCGCCGCCTCCGCGGCGCTCGATATCACGCTCACAAAGCGGGGCGCCCATGACGGGGAAGATGTGCCGATGTGCGGCGTGCCGGTGCATGCCGCCGACGCCTATCTGTCGCGGCTCATTCGCAAGGGGTTCCGGGTCGCGATTTGCGAGCAGATGGAGGATCCGGCGGAGGCGCGCAAGCGCGGCGGCAAGTCGGTCGTCAAGCGCGACGTCGTCCGGCTGGTCACCCCGGGCACCCTTACGGAAGAAGGGCTGCTCGACGCCCGCGCGCATAACTTCCTGGCCGCCTTGGCCCGCGCCGGCCGCGATCTGGCCCTTGCTTGGCTCGACATGTCGACCGGGGATTTCCTGACCCAGACGGTCGCGGGCGCCTCGGCGCCCGCGCTCGCGGCCGCGCTGGCGCGCATCGATCCCGGCGAGGTGCTGGCGCCGGAAAAGCTGATGGACGCGGAGGGGGTTGGCGCGGTGCTTGCCGAATGGGCCGAGCGCGTGACGCCGCAACCGGACAGCCGCTTCGATTCCGAGAACGCGCGGCGGCGGCTCGAGGCGGTCTACGGCGTCGGCGCGCTCGACGCCTTCGGGGATTTCGCGCGCGCCGAGCTTGCGGCAGCCGGCGCGCTGGTCGACTACGTGGAGCTGACCCAGGTCGGCAAGCTGCCGCGGCTGGCGCCGCCCCGGCGCCTGTCGGTCGGAGCGGTGATGGAGATCGACGCGGCCACCCGCCGCAATCTCGAGCTGATGCGGAGCCTTTCCGGCGAGCGCAAGGGCAGCCTGCTCGCCGTGATCGACCGTACGGTGAGCGGTGGCGGCGCGCGGCTTCTGGCCGCCCGGCTGGCGGCGCCGCTGACCGACAAGGCGATGATCGAGGCTCGGCTCGACGCCGTCGGCTGGTTCGCCGAGGACGCTGCGCTTCGCGACGCGCTGCGTGACGCGCTCCGCCGCTGTCCCGACATCGAGCGCGCGCTCTCGCGCATCACCGTCGGGCGCGGCGGGCCCCGCGATCTGGCCGGCATCCGCGACGGTCTCGCCCAGGCCGCGGCGATCCGCATCCTCTTGGCGGAGGCGCGCCTGCCGCCGCCGCAAGGCGTCGCCGACGCCATGGCCGAGCTCGGCGAGCATGGCGTGCTGGTCGACCGGCTGACCCGCGCGCTTGGCCCGGACCTGCCGCTGAATGCCCGGGACGGCGGCTTCATCGCCCGCGGCTATGCCTTCGAGCTGGACGAGACCCGCGAGCTTCGCGACGAGAGCCGCCGGCTGATCGCCAACCTCGAACGCCGTTACCGAGAGGAGACCGGCGCCGACACGCTGAAGGTGCGGCACAACAACGTGCTCGGCTACTTCATCGAAGTGACGCCGCGCTTCGCCGACCGGCTGGGCGAGGCCTTCATCCACCGCCAGACCATGGCGAACGCCGTGCGGTTCACCACGACCGAGCTGGCAGACCTGGCGCGGCGGATCTCGGAGGCGGCGGACAAGGCGGTCGCGATCGAGCTGCAGCTGTTCGACGACCTCGTCGGCGAGGTGAGCGCGCGCGCCGATGCGATCGCGCTCGCGGCGCGCGCGCTCGCGGCCCTCGACGTGGCCGGGGCCTTGGCCGAGCTCGCGGTCGAGCGCCGCTACAGCCGTCCGTCGATCACTGGCTCGCGCGAGTTCCGGATCATCGGCGGCCGCCACCCGGTGGTCGAGCAGGCGCTCGCCGCGGCCGAGGAAGGCGCCTTCGTTGCCAATGACTGCGATCTCGACGAGGAGCGGCGGCTGTGGCTCGTCACCGGCCCCAACATGGCGGGCAAGAGCACGTTTCTCCGCCAGAACGCGCTGATCGCCGTGCTGGCGCAGATGGGCTCCTTCGTGCCGGCGGAGGGGGCGCGCATCGGCATTGTCGACCGGCTGTTCAGCCGGGTCGGCGCAGCCGACGACCTCGCCCGCGGGCGGTCCACGTTCATGGTCGAGATGGTCGAGACGGCGGCCATCCTGAATCAGGCGACCGACCGGTCGCTCGTCATCCTGGACGAGATCGGCCGCGGCACGGCGACCTTCGACGGCCTCTCGATCGCCTGGGCGGCGGTCGAGCATCTGCACGAGGTCAACCGTTGCCGCGCGCTGTTCGCGACCCATTTTCATGAGCTCGTGGCGCTGACCGGCCGGCTGCCGGCGCTCAAACCCTACACCATGCGGATCAAGGAGTGGGAAGGCGACGTGGTTTTCCTGCACGAGGTCGCGCCGGGCGCCGCCGACCGCTCCTACGGCATCCACGTCGCCCGACTCGCCGGCCTGCCGCCGGCGGTGATCAAGCGCGCCGAGGCCGTGCTCAAGACACTGGAGAGCGGGGAACAGTCGAGCGCGATCACGCGGCTGGCCGAGGACCTGCCGCTTTTCGCGGCGCTTGCCCGGCGCGAGGAGGCAGCGGCCGAGACCGGCCCGTCGGAGGTCGAATCGGCCCTCGCCGCCCTCGATCCGGACGAGCTGACGCCGAGGGAAGCGCTCGACGTGGTCTACCGCCTGAAGCGCCTGGCGGGCGCGGGCCGCGAGACCTAACCCCCCAGTTATCCTTGCATTCCATGATCGCCTGGGCCATGAGATAGCGATGCTGAAGCTGCATGACAGACGGGCAATTATCGACCGGGCGGAGCTGCATGCGGCGGCGATCGCGGTGCTTGAGCGCGACCTGCCGGAGGGCGAGCGCGCCCAGGCCATGCTCAATTTCTACCGCAAGGCCCTTGATGCCGGCCGGATGGAGATCCGCCGCCGCTTCGAGCTCGACCAGAGCGGTACGCTGGCGGTACAGGGGTATTGTTTCCTGATCGATCAGCTCATCCGCGTGATCTATGATGTCGCCTCGGAAAAGATTTATCCGGTGGCGAACCCGACCGCGGGCGAGCATCTGTCGGTCATCGCCTATGGCGGCTATGGCCGCGGCGAGCTCGCGCCGAAATCGGACATCGATCTCCTGTTCGTGCTGCCTTACAAGAAGACGCCGCGCAGCGAGCAGATGGTCGAGCACATGCTCTACACGCTGTGGGATCTCGGCCTCAAGGTCGGGCATGCCACGCGCTCGCTCGACGACTGTATCCGGCAGGCCAAGGCCGACATGACGATCCGCACCGGCCTCCTGGAAGCGCGCTTTGTTTGGGGCGAGCAGTCCTTGTTTCGCGAGCTGCGCCGCCGCTTCCTGAAGGAGGTGGCCGCTTCCACCGGGCCGGACTTCGTCGAGGCGAAGCTGCGCGAGCGTGACGAGCGGCATCGCCGCATGGGCGATTCACGCTACGTGCTGGAACCCAATGTGAAGGACGGCAAGGGCGGGCTGCGCGACCTGCACACGCTGTTCTGGCTGGGGAAGTATCTCTACGGCGTCACGGACGTGGCGAAGCTGATCGATGTCGGCCTGTTCACTCGCGCGGAGGTCGACCGCTTCGCCAAGGCGCAGGACTTCCTGTGGACGGTGCGCTGCCACCTGCACTACCTCACCGACCGGCCCGAGGAGCGGCTGACCTTCGACCTGCAGCCCGAGCTGGCCAGCCGCATGGGCTATCGCGACCACGCCGGCACGTCTGGCGTCGAGCGCTTCATGAAGCATTACTTCCTGGTCGCGAAGGACGTCGGCGATCTGACGCGCATCTTCTGCGCCGCGCTCGAGGCGCGCCACCAGCGACGCGGCCTGCTGCGGCTGGCGACCGGGTTGTTCAGCCGCGACGTCGAAGGCTTCAGCGCAAGGGGCGGGCGGCTGACGGTTCCCTCCGACAATCACTTCGCCAAGAATCCGGTCGAGATGCTGCGTCTGTTCGAGGTCGCGCACCGCCGGAAGCTCGACATCCATCCCGAAGCCTTGCGCCTGATCACGCGGAATCTGCGCCGCATCGACGACAAGCTGCGCCGGAACCCGGAGGCGAACCGACTGTTCCTGCAGATGCTAAGCGCCAAGGAAGGCGCGGAGCTGACCCTGCGGCGCCTCAACGAGGCCGGTGTGTTCGGGCGTTTCGTCACCGATTTCGGCCGCGTCGTCGCGCAGATGCAGTACGACATGTACCATGTCTACACGACGGACGAACACACCATCCGCGCCATCGGCATTCTCAATCAGATCGAGCTTGGCGAGCTCGCCAAGGACCATCCTCTTTCGACGGAGATCATCCATAAGCTGCTGTCGCGCGAGGAGCTCTATGTCGCGGTGCTGCTGCACGACATCGCGAAGGGCCGCGGCGGGGACCATTCCGAGATCGGCGCCGAAATCGCAAAGAAGCTTTGCCCGCGCTTCGGCATGACGGCGGAACAGACGGAAACCGTTTCCTGGCTCGTGCTCTATCACCTGCTGATGAGCAACGTGGCGTTTAAGCGCGACCTGGCGGACCCCAAGACGATCCAGGATTTCGTCGAGATCGTGAAGTCGCCCGAGCGCCTTCGCCTGCTCTTGTGCCTGACCGTCGCCGACATTCGGGCGGTCGGGCCGGGGCGGTGGAACAACTGGAAGGCGACGCTGCTGCGCGACCTCTATTATCGCGCCGAGGCGGTGATGTCCGGCGGTCAGGCGTCCGAAACCCGACGGAACCTGTCGGACCAGGTCGTCGTCAACCTCCGGAAGCGGCTCTCGGACTGGCCCGAAGACCTGCTGCAGGCGCATATCGAGCGCGGCCATACGGCCTATTGGCTTTCCTATGACCAGGAGACATTGGTCCGCCACGCGCGCTTCATCCGCGAGGCGGAGGCGGCCGGCCTGCCGCTCGCGGTCGACCGCCGCGTCGAGGCCGACCGCGCGGTGACCGAGATCACCATCTACACAGCCGACCATCCGGGGCTGTTCAGCCGCATCGCCGGCGCGTTGGCGATCTCCGGCGCCAATATCGTCGATGCGAAGATCAACACGCTGAACAACGGCATGGCGCTCGACAGCTTCCTGGTACAGGACGAGTCCGGCGAAGCCTTCGCCCGGCCCGACAAGCTGGCCAAGCTTTCCGTGCTCGTCGAGCAGACGCTGTCCGGCCGCCTGCGGCCGCTCGCCGAGCTCGGAAAGCGCCGGCCGCTGCAGACGCGCACGCGTGTCTTCACGGTCGAGCCGCGCGTGCTGATCGACAACAAGGCGTCCAGCCGTCACACGGTGATCGAGGTGAACGGCCGCGACCGGCCGGGCCTGCTTTATGCGCTGACCCGCGCGCTGGCGACTCTCAGTCTCCAGGTATACGCCGCGAAGATCTCGACCTATGGCGAGCAGGTCGTCGACGTGTTCTACGTCAAGGATCTGTTCGGCATGAAGGTCGAGCATCCGTCGAAAGTGCTGGCGATTCACGAAGGGCTGATCGCCGCGTTGCGCGATCCAGAATGCGCGCCGGCCAAGCCCGCGAAGCCTGTGAAGAAGAAAAAGGCGGAGGCCGCCGTGCCGAAGCCCGCAGCGAAAAAGGCCGCGCCGCACGGCAAGAAACGCACGCCGAAGAAGGCCAAGGCGGGCGAATCCTCGCCTAAGAAAACGAGCCGCCGGAAAGCTGCCGCCGCCGATGCGGCGGAATGAGCCTGCCGGACGACACGACGATCGACGCTGACAACGCGGAGGGATACATGGACCAGTCAGAAATAATGCGCTTGCAGAGCTACCTCCGTGAGAAGTTCGGAACGGAGCGGTTACGGCTCGGCAAGCCGAAGAGCGACGGCTCCGTCGAGGTCAGCCTCGGTCAGGAGTTCATCGGAGTGATTTATCGGGACGTCGATGAAGATGATGGTGAGGTGTCCTACGCGTTTCACATGGCGATCCTTGAAATGGACCTTCCGAAGGCGCACTGACGCGGCGGTCCCGGGCGCCATGCCGTCCGTCCGCAGCCTCCTGCCGATCTGACCGCCGCCATGGCGCTTGCCCGCGCGATCGCGACGCTGGGCGGCTGGACGATGGTCAGCCGCGTGCTCGGCTTTTGCCGCGACATATTGCTCGCCAGCGCGATCGGCGCGGGCATGACGGCGGACGCCTTTTTCGTCGCTTTCAAATTCCCCAATTTCTTCCGCCGTCTGTTCGCGGAAGGCGCGTTCAATTCCGCCTTCGTCCCGCTGTTCACCGAGCGGTTGACGCGCGAAGGGGTTGGGCCGGCGCGGATTTTCGCGGCCAACGTCACCGCGGTCATGGTCAGCTTCATGCTGTGCTTCACCTTCGTGATGCAGCTCGCCATGCCCTGGCTCATGTATGTCATCGCCCCGGGATTCAGCGACGAGCCGGGCAAGTTCGCGCTCGCGATCGAGCTGACGCGCCTCACCTTCCCCTATCTCATGTTCATGGCGCTGACCGCGCTGCTGGCCGGCATGCTGAATTCGCTGCAGCGCTTCGCGGCGGCGGCGGCCGCGCCGGTGGTGCTTAACATCGTGCTGATCACGGCGCTGCTGCTCGTGCGCAACGGCGTTGTCACGATGCCCGCGCATGCGCTCGCGACCGCGGTGTCGATCGCCGGCGCGGGACAGTTCCTGCTGCTCGTCTTCGCCTGCCGGCGGGCGGGGATCATGCTGCGGCTGCCCGTGCCGCGGCTGACGCCGGGCGTGCGCCGGGTCTTCCGTCTGATGATCCCGGGGCTGATCGGGGCGGGCGTGGTGCAGGTCAATCTGGTTATCGACGTCTTTCTGGCCTCGCTTCTGCCGCAGGGGTCGGTCTCCTGGCTCTACTACGCGGACCGGGTGAACCAGCTCCCGCTCGGCGTGGTCGGCGTCGCCGTCGGCGTCGCGCTCCTGCCGCTTCTGTCTCGCCATCTCAGCGCCGGGAACGATCAGGCGGCGGCGCACACGCAGAACCGCGCCATCGAATTCGCGCTGCTGCTGACCCTGCCGGCGGCCGCGGCTCTGATCGCCATTCCAGGCCCGGTGATCAGCGTTCTGTTCCAGCGGGGCGCGTTCGACACGGCCGACGCGACGGCGACCGCCGGCGCGCTGGAGGCGTTCGCGACCGGCCTTCCGGCCTATGTGCTGATCAAGGCCTTCACACCTGGCTTCTTTGCCCGCCAGGACACCAAGACGCCGGTCAAGATCGCGGTCCTGTCGATGACCGCCAACGTCGTCATTGCCATCGTCCTGATGCAGTTTCTGGCGCATGTCGGCATCGCGCTTGCGACCGCTTGCTCCGCCTGGATGAACGCGACGCTGCTCGCGGTGGCGCTACGGCGCCGGGGACAGCTTCCGCTCGACGCCAGGCTCAAGTCGCGCGTCCCGCGCATCGCCGCCGCCGCACTATGCATGGTCGCGGCCTTGTTGGCGGCGGAGCGGTTTCTCACGCCGCTCTTTGCCGGCGGCGCGGACCGGAGGATGGTGGCGCTCGCGCTACTCGTTGGCGCGGGGCTTGCCGCCTATGGCGTCGTGGCGCAGCTGGTCGGGGCCGCGCGGCTGGCCGATCTGCGGGCCGCAATGCGCCGCGGATAACGGAGCCGTTAATTGACAATTTCCGGTTACGGCAGCTATAGCGGTCCTATCGCTTGCCTCGGCCGCCCATCCGGCGCGGCCCCTTACGGTAGGAAGCCATGGTTCGATTGACCGATCTTTCGGAAATGATGGCGCAGCATCTGCTCGATCTTCCATGCCC
>Ga0315540_10000809_pt1 | contig 17879 bp, 19 predicted proteins | sample SalMarSW160110MG_FD_203677 | JGI IMG/M metagenome (GOLD analysis project Ga0315540, IMG submission 203677) | Salt marsh sediment microbial communities from the Plum Island Ecosystem LTER, Massachusetts, United States - Salt Marsh Sediment SW1601-10 ...
CTCTTTGTTGATAGTTGTGACTGCCAAAGGCTGCAAAGACCCGTGGCCTGCCTTTCGGCAGCCTGGCGAGACGAGAGTAGACGGGGCGCCCGCCTGGTGGAAATTGGAATTTGCCATAAGTGACATAGGCTTGTATCTATAGTCTATGGATGCGCCAGAACGTATCGAGCGTACGCACAGGATGCCACAGCGGCGCTGGGAAGCACTCTGGCGGCACGGCAACGTCTGTGCCGGTCGGCGGGTGATCTGCTCTGTGCAATGCGGGTTCCTGTTCTTCATCGGCAACCGTGAGTGCGTATCAACTGTTTAGCGCTTATATTAGGGAGTCCTGGCTTCATTAATAGATGATAATTTCGATCAGACCTATCGACGATAATATATCTATTCGGGAAGCCTCGGCAGACCGTACGGTGCAAACACTCGAACGAGTTACCGCAACTTTCGATGCTGTGTTTAGTTGTACGACCGTCATTTCGTTCGCCGACGTTACGACGGATCCGCTCGAGGGCGTGAGATTCACCTCGGCCGCGGCGTATGGTTCATAGTCACCGATATTTCTCGGAAACGAGATGAGAGTTGCCATAGTACCTCGTCCAACTGCTGTATGGTTGTCCGTTTTCGGCCGGGCCTCGATCGAAACGGCTCTCCAACGGACCGTTTTCGATTCCGAGGTAGTACGTGAGGTGCTGCCGAACTTTTGCCGTACTCAGTCCTGCACGGTTGTGCACGGTCCTGCAAATGCAACGGGCGTATCCGCCTGTAGGTATATAACAAACAATTAGTTACGATCGGGGATGCTAACTACGAATTAGTCGATTGGTCTGGTCGTTCAGTGCAACGTTATTCGTTAAAGCAACACGTTGCAGAGGGCTCATGTGGAAACGTCGGAGCCCGTTATGAAGCTGTGCAGGGAAATTGTTTGAGCGCTAGACACGGGAACGGCGTGAAATGCCGGCGCCCCCTATTCGCAGAGCTCAGGGTCAGGTAGTCAAAAACAAAAGCGACGCGTCTTTGGGCTGGTTAAAGTCCATTAGGAGGGCTGACTAATCGGGGGGCCATAGCTGACGCGCTCATCTTCCAGCACGACATACCGCCGCGCGCGCAATTCTTCAATCAAGCGCATCAACTCGGATTCTTCAAGTGTTTTCATAAATAGTGCGTTGATCGTATTCGCCAAGGTCTTAACCTTACGGGGCCGTGAGTGGCCGCGTGCGGAAAGGCTTTTCACAATCGCAGCAATCTTGTCTTCTGAGGAGCTGACGTTCGGGATTCTGAGAAACGGTATTTCAGCAGGATCCTTCTGACGCTGGGCCAGGATTCCGCGGCCCTTGAGATGCCTAATCAGCGGATCGAATCCAGTATCTTTCGAGATGATGTGAAAGCGGGCGTCTGGGTCACGCTCGGCCAACTGACCGATATAGAACGCGATATGGAAGTCCAAGGCATTGGAACCGTTGCCTGCGATTTGTACATACTCGGCGTCACTACCCAAAGCTTGCAGGGATGAGGCGAGTTCGAGCGGCACCTTGGCCTGATTGGCACCGACGAAAACCAGCACTTTGACCGGGTGAGCTCTGAGAATGTCCAGAGTTCTTGGCTGAACGTTTTCGTAGTCAATCAAGATGTAGTTGTTCTTCAAACGACATCCTCTTTAATCGAGTTAACACGTAAGCAACGGCTTCCGATAGTACATCGGCCCGAAAGCGCAGCCCCTAAATACCCGGCATCCGATTTTGTGGGGACAGCACCGGTATCTGCGGCACGGCAAGTTGGGTGGCAGTTCCAAATGTGGTTGAGTCGATAACGCCGGGGGGGTAAGTCTAAGACTTGCCAGCTAATTTTCTACGCCTGTCTGCCGCTACAGGGCTTAGTACACCTGCCAAAACGGAAAGCCGCGCCAACGGCGGCCGCGATGCCGTTGAAAGCAGCGGTGGCTAGCGGGCCGAGAATCGGTGTCACAAACCAGCCGTGGCAAGATAGAACCGGGCGGCCCCAGCGTGAAGATCAACTGGAACATGACTACGGGAACACGATGGCGACTCTGATTCCATCCCTGAATAGCTGCCTGAGCCGCATGCAGGCGGGCGAAAAGCGTTTTGCGCGCCGACTCGAAACCCACCTGGAGGATGACTATCTCTGCTGGTACGAAGTCCCGGTTGGGCGGCGGCAGCGATACTCGGACTTCATCGTTCTGCACGCGGCCCGGGGATTGTTGTTGCTGGAAGTCAAAGACTGGAAGCTGGATACGATTCAGACCATTGATAAAGTTTCCGCCACGCTGCTTACAAATGCCGGTGTTAAAACGGTCAGTAATCCGCTGGAGCAGGTTCGTCAGTGCACCTATCAGTTGATACAACGCCTAGAGAGAGATCCCCAGCTCGTGCACCCATCGGGTCCTTATAAGGGCAAGCTCTGCTTCCCTTATGGCTACGGTGTGGTCTTCACCCGTATCACACGCGAGCAGTTCAATAGCAGTGGCATGTGCGACGTGCTGCCCGAGCATCAGGTGCTCTGTCGTGACGAAATGACCGAGACCACGGATCCCGAGGCGTTCCAGAAACGCTTGTGGGATATGTTCAATTGTACATTCAGCCGACAGATGACGCTGCCGGAGATCGACCGAGTGCGTTGGCATGTTTTCCCAGAAGTGCGAATCAGTCAGGGTACGTTTCTGAAAGAGAAGGCGGATGGCGAGCAGGACAGCGATGTAGGGGGGCAGGCGCCGGTGGCCTCGATGCCGGATATCGTCAAATTGATGGACATACAGCAGGAACAACTCGCCCGGAGCCTTGGCGGAGGCCACAGGGTGATCCATGGGGTCGCCGGCTCTGGGAAGACGTTAATTCTGGGCTACCGCTGCCTTTACCTGGCCGAAGCGTTACACAAACCCATACTGGTCGTTTGCTTCAACATCACGCTGGCTGCGCGACTGCGCAGCATGATGATGGAAAAGGGGATAAACGGCAGGGTACATGTCTACCACTTCCACGATTGGTGTGGCGAGCAATTGAAACGCTACCACGTGCCGCGCCCAGCATCCGCTGACCACTATCTGGACGAATTAGTGGCCAAAGTCATTGAGGCAACTGACAGCGGCGGGATTCCGAGGGGGCAATATGGGGCCCTTTTGATAGATGAGGGCCACGATTTTGAAGAGGATTGGCTCAGGCTAATTGTACAGATGGTGGACCCGGATGACGGGCAGCTATTACTGCTCTATGACGACGCTCAGTCTATCTACAAGACGAAAAAGACGATGGACTTCAGCCTTTCCAGCGTCGGTATTCAGGCAAGAGGCCGCACCACCATTCTGGAGCTGAACTACCGGAATACCAACGAGATTCTTGCATTCGCCTATAACTTCGCCAAACACTATCTTGCACCTTCGGAATCGGACGAGGACCATGTGCCGCTGGTGGAGCCACAGGCTGTAGGTCGTCGTGGACCAGCGCCATATCTGAAGACCTGTAGATCCCTCGATGAGGAAATCAATTACATCGCCTACACCCTGAAACGGCTAAACGCCGATGGTATGGTATGGCGGGACATATGTGTGACGTGTAGGACAAAAAGCTTGGCCAGGCGACTCGTTAATGGCCTCCGTCTCTCTGGGCTTCCGATTCAAAGTCTGGTGGAGCAGGTAGAAAAAAAGTCCTTCGATGCAGAAAGTGACACCGCTAAGGTCATGACGATGCATAGCAGCAAAGGACTCGAGTTTCCGATGGTGGTCATCCCGGGCGTGGGGAACTTGCCGGGGAAGCAAGAAGATGCATTTTCTGAGGCGAAGCTTCTCTATGTCGCCATGACGCGTTCCACGGACAAGCTCTTGCTGACAGCCAGTGCTGAGTCCGAGTTTGTTAGATTGCTACAAGAAAAACGCTTTGCCGAAGCAGCATGTCCCGCTTGATAGGGTGCCCCCCGAAAAACGAATCGCAACCATTCGAGGGGATTAGCTGCATGCTGCGGCAATCACCTCTCGCTTAACATACGTAGTTTCACGTAGAAACTACTTGCCAACCATCTGGTATTAAACCAGCGGTTCAGTATCCGCGGAATAATAGATTTCTTCTACCAAATCTATACCTTAGGGACACTCTGATTAATTCCGGAAGTCGTATACCATTCATTTATTGATCACCAGCGCTGGAGAACCGATGAAACAGCCAAGCTTGGAAGCCACGGGATTTAAGAAATACCGGAAGAAGACCCGTAAGGAGCAGTTTCTCGATGAGATGGAGCAGATTATTCCCTGGAAGGAGCTGTGCGAGGTGATAGAGCCCTATTACCCGAAGCCGCAGGGTGCGGGCAGAAAGCCAATCGGACTGGAGCGCATGCTGCGCATCCACTTTCTGCAACATTGGTTCGAGCTATCGGATCCGGGTGCGGAAGAAGTTCTCTACGATTCACGCGCTATGCGTTTGTTCGTTGGTATTGATCTGGGTAATGAGCCGGTGCCTGTCCCTGGCGATTTGTTAGTCAAGCGGCAATCGGGAGTTGGAACAGGCCGCCACAATGTTTTTTCCACGCGTAGCCGTCTAGCGGAGCAGGTTGCGCGACACTGTCACCGCTGATTTCAGCGGGCGTGTCACCGTCGAGAGATGCGTGCGTACGCGAATGGTTGTAGTAGTCTTTGAAAATCACCAGCTTCCGGTCCAAGTCCGTGGCATTCGAGAATAACGTATGGTTAAGAAACTCACGGCGAATGGTTCCGATGAGTCGCTCAATGAAAGGATGCGAGCGGGGTGTATAGGGAATGCTTTTGATCTCATGGACATCCAGGATGCTAAGATTGGCCGTCCAGCGATGGTAAGTGAATAAAGGATCATGATCAGAGCTGAGATATTGTGGGGTGCCCACGGTTGAGATGGCTTTGTTGAACAATCGACACAACGCCACACCATCTACGTCACCGGCGTGCACGCCAAAACCAATGATGCGGCGCGTGAACTGATCCATGACCACAAGTACCCAGTGGCTCCTTAGCAAGATCGATTCACAGCGCAACAGGTCGATGCTCCAGAGACTGTCCTTCGTGTGTCCGAGGAAGGTCAGCCACGACGGCCCGCCGCCACCAGGTTCTGGCCGGTAACGGATGGCAAGGATACGCCGCACCACATCTTTATCGATGTTGGTTCCAAAGGCCTTATTGATCTGCTGTGCGATCCGTGGGCAGCCAAACCGTGGGTTACGTTGCTTCATTTCGACGATGGTCTGGATGAGTTCCTGCGATGGACCTTTGGGGCCGGGTTTTCGTCTACTGCCAGCTGACGAATACAGCAGTCGATACTTCCGCTGTTTGAGCAGGTTGTGGAATTTCAGCAGCGTCGATGGCCGGATAACGACGGCAGCCCGCCTGAGGTGGCGTGGGTTGAGAAACAGCGACCAGAAACCCAACAGAAATTGATCGAGTACTGAGAGATTGGGTGCGCGCTGCCGGGAGCGGCTCATGATCAGAAGCTGCTGTTTCATCAACAGGCTGTCAGCGACGACGGACTTCGCACCACCAGGTCCAAGGAATTTCGCAATGGTTGTCAATAGGTGGGCGATGAGTATCAGCAGATCCTTCATGGCACAGCAGGGTAGGGGCGATTGCTCTCAGGAGCAAGACTGGTTAAGTCTCGGTATTCAGGTGATATTTGATAATTCGCCATACACACGGGGACCGGCTGGTGATCTTGCTCGCTGGTGGTACCAAAAAGCGTCAGGCCGCAGATATCACGGCTGCAAAAGTGTACTGGCAGGACTATAAGCGTCGGAAACGGCAAGAGGTGTCATGATGGCCTTAACGAAAGACTTTAAAGTGACCATTCAGGCGCGCGCGCAACGCGATAGTGCGTTGCGCAAGGCGCTACTGCAAGAGGGGATCGAGTGTCTGCTCGCGGGTGATATCGATACCGGCAAGGCGGTGCTGCGTGACTACATCAATGCGACGGTTGGCTTTGAGGAGTTATCCCAGGTCTTCGGGAAATCGAGCAAAAGCCTCATGCGCATGTTCGGGCCGAAGGGGAATCCACAGGCGACTAATCTGTTTGCAGTAATTGGTTACCTGCAGGAAAGGGAAGGCGTTCATCGGGAAGTAAAGGCGCGAAAGGTTGCATAAGACTGTGCCAATTTTGTGCTAACTTGAATCGCCAGTGAACGGTAAGTGATTGATAACTCAACGGCGGTATTGGATGGGCAAGCACCGCAAGTGACTGTTTAATATAGTAAGTTAAATGCTTCAGTCTAGCTACGAACCAGGCGGTCGGGAGTTCGAACCTCTCCGGGCGCGCCATCCTTTATAATCAGTAAGTTAGACACATTTGTTGTGTGCTATTCTGCTTGCTGCAGTTTTCCTAGCTTCCTTAATTATTCAACAAAATCAATAAGTCGTTCTATGCCCCGACTGCCTGGTAAAAAACCAAGTACTCAACTCATGTGCACAGCAGATTATCAGGCCCAATGCGTCGGGTTTTTCAGATGAGATAAACAATTCGCCATAGACATGAAAGGGCATGGGACAGAACCGACACCGGGCGAGAGAAACGTACCTCGTGGGTAACGTTCCTGAAAGCGTATTGGGACATGATGGCCGCCACAGATTTCTTTACGGTTGTGGTCAGGACGCCCCGCGGACTTCAGGTGGAAAAATAGTATTTGCAAATGATAATCATTCGTAATAATATACGTCCTGCCTTTCATTCGAAAGGGCTGCCGGCGGTCGGTGTCAGCCCGCGAGGAGGTCGCCATGGAAGCAAACCACGATAACAGGAAGCCAATGAAACCGGGGGCGGGGCAATGGTGGTATCTGCCCACCGTTGTCGCCCTGGTAGGGGTTATGTTCTTCTTCGTGTTGCGGGTCATGCCGGCAATGCCCTGACGACGAAGATTCCGATGTTTGATGAAGAGGATCCGATGACAACCAGGCTGAACGACGTGTCTGCCGCGCCAACGGAGCGGCGTATTCCGTTGCGCCGCGACTGGGCGGAGTTCATCAGTGATCTCAGGTATGTCGGTTCGACGGCCATACAGATCAGCAATGAACTGAGCACCATGAGCTTCTGCGGTATCGACGCCAACCGCCTGCTGGCGGGCGAGCGTGTCAGTCTGCGGCGCCAGTGCTTCTACATGGACGCGGTGGTGGACAGCTGGAGCCATGCCTTCGCCGCGGAGCAATACGGCACCGGCGGCTACAGTTACGCGCTGCGCATCTACAACCGCGAAAACGATTGCCTGTTGAGTATCCAGCTCGACGGCGAAAACGCCCGCGACCACTTCGAAGCGCTGGTATCGCTGTACGCCGACAACCGCCCGGCTTGCGCGCCGTCAGCGACCTGCCAGGGGTGCGTGCGCGCCCGCGCTGGAGCCTGCGCCAGGGAATGCGGACACGCCACCGCATTCGATCCGACGCTGGTTCCCGAACTGCTCGAAGTACTCACCGACAATGCCATGCCGTTGCGCGTCACGGTGGAGAAAGCCGACAGCCGGCATTGTTACGAAGGCGTGCTGACCTGCTTTCGCCGGGTCAGCGACGGGCTGGTACTGTTCGATGAGGGTTATGCGCTGACCATCCTGGACGCGAAAATCGGGCGCGCCTGCCTGTCGGAAGCCTGTGCTGCCGGAACGCAGGCGATACAGCTGTACGACAGTGGCTACCGGCGCGCGCTTTCGCTGGCCTTGCACCCGGGCGCCGGCGCCACCGAGCTGCACAAATGGCGCAAGATCACGGCGTCGCTGATTGCCTCCGCCGCCGAGTGCGTTGCGCTGTGAGTGCATTGTGCGGCTTCTTTCAACGCCTCCCGGGTTCTGGTGCTGGTGATAGTGCAGGCTTCGCGCTGAGCACTCACAGCTTCGACTGCAGGTAGTTCTCCACCCCGATCCTGTCGAGCAGTCCCAGCTGCTGTTCCAGCCAGTAGGCGTGATCCTCCTCGGTGTCCTCGAGCAGCACCTCAAGCATTTCGCGCGTCTGGTAATCCTGCTCGGTTTCGCACAGCGCGATCGCCTCCCTGAGCGCCCCGACCACCTGGTATTCCAGGTCCAGGTCGTTTTTCAGCATGGCCGGCACGTCCTTGCCGATGTTAAGGGGATCGGGTTTGCCGAGATCCGGCGTGCCTTCCAGGAACAGGATGCGCTGGATGAGGCGCGCGGCATGCTCGGTTTCCTCCTGCATTTCGTGGTGGGTGCGTTCGTAGAGTTCGTTCAGCCCCCAGTCCCTGTACATTTCCGCATGGGTGAAGTACTGGTCGCGGGCGCCGAGTTCGCCGGCCAGCAGTTTGTTGAGGGATGCGATGATCTTGTCGTTGCCTTTCATGTCTGTAACTCCCGAATCCGGACTGTCGGCTACATCTGCGACTGCAGGTAGTTCTTCATGCCGATCCTGTCGATCAGCGCCTGCTGGGTCTCCAGCCAGTCGATGAATTCCTCGCTGTCTTCCAGGATGTCGTTGAGCAGGTCGCGGGTGACAGAGTCGCCGGCCGATTCGCACACGGCGATGGTTTCCACCAACGCGCCTCGGTGGACCGTTTCCATGGCGAGGTCGTGGGCCAGGGTTTTCTTGCTGTTTTCGCCGATGTGCAGCTTGCCGAGATCCTGCAGGTTCGCCAGGCCCTGAAGAAACAGCACCCGCCTGATGAGTTTGTCCGCATGCTTCATGACGCGGATGGACGCCTTGTAGTCGTGCTCGTTGAGCGCGTTAAGGCCCCAGTTTTCGTACATGCGGGCGTGCAGGAAATACTGGTTGATGGCGGCGAGTTGTTCCTTGAGGACGCGGTTCAGGTGCTGAATGACGTTCTTGTCGCCTTGCATGGCAAGCCTCCTGGGAATGGGGGCAACCTTCGGCGCTACATTACAGACAAGACGCTGGCTGGTCCGCGTGGGCGGATTGGCTGGCGGGCGCTATCGGTGTGCTTGGGTTGTTGATCTGGTCTGCGAGGATAGCGCAGCCCCATCGGCTGTCAAGCAGTAAGTATCTGAGGGTAAAAGAGAACAGTTATTTTTTAGCTTGATTCCAAATGATGTATCACTGACGGGTGACCCGCTGCATGGCCTGGTCGGTGGCCGTGTCGGCGGCGCGGTGCCCGGTGTCGTTGAGGTGGCGGATGCTGTCGAGGCGTTCGCCGGTGATTTCGTACGCCTGGGCGAATCCCGCGACATAGATGCCGCGCTGTGGCCTGATCTCGAACAGGTGGAAATCTTTGAGATTGCGCAGTAACTCCATGAACTTGCCGAACTTCGTCTCGAACTGCGTCAGGATGTATTGCCACCGTTCGCTGTCGCGCTCGACCTCGCGGGTATGGCATTCGTAGGTCAGGCGCTGGCGCGCGAACAGATGTTTGCTGTCCTGCTCGCTTTCGATGAACAGCACCGACGCCCTGGGCTGATGCTTGAGGTTGGCGGTATGCCGCGACAGCTCGCTGACATAGACGTACAGCCTGCCGTCCGTGTCGCGGACGTACGGGGCATAGCTGGCTTCCGGACGGCACTCGTCACTGACGGTGGCGAGAATCAGGGTGCTGAAACTATCGCGGAACGCCTCCTGGGCGGTGAACACGGTCGCGAGATCGGGTGGGGGTCTCATGACAGCGAACCTCCTTGCAGCGGCAAATGTAAATGATTATCATTAGTATATTTACCCGAATGTCAAAGTCAATCGCGGGAGAACCGGGATGCCCGATGAACAGCAGTCCGAATTTCTGAACGACCGGGACAAGGCGCGCATGATCGAACACATGAATGCCGACCATGCTGATGCCGTGATGAATTACCTGCGGGTGTTTGCCCGCGTCAACCAGGCCGATTCCGCGCTGCTGACCGACCTGGATCGCTGCGGCATGACGCTGGTGTACGAGCGCGAAGGCCACAGGCGCCACTGCATGATTCCCTTCGATCCGCCGCTGCAGGATGCCTCCGAGGTGCGCAAGACGCTGGTGCAGATGGCGGTGGAGGCGCGCGAACAGTTGCAGTCACGCACCCAATAGGCGCGTGCAGCGTGGAACCTCGATCGATTTGTCAGGCGCGCAGGTTCTGCAGCGTTCTGCACCGGGTGCATTTGCTGATGCCACGCCGGTCGGTGAAGCTGTCACGATCGCCGCGCTAGCGGGACACGACCTGGACGAGGCAGCGACGTTCAATTTCCTCGATTGACGGCGTATTCAGGCGCCGCGCTGATCGCCTGTCCGGTCATAGGGAAAGCCTATCGTATTGATTGCAACGTTTGATTATACAAATACATTAGAAAACCCTAATGTTGTTTTCAGACTCGATCAGAGTTTGATATTCGCAACCAACGGCATCTATTCAGGAGATCAACATGGACACAGAAAACACCGTTGCAGCCGCCATGCCGCGCATCAACGAACCGGCTCCCGACTTCGAGGCGCGCACCACGCACGGCGTGAAGAAACTCGAGGACTACCGCGGCAAGTGGCTGGTGCTGTTCTCGCACCCGGCCGACTTCACCCCGGTGTGCACCACGGAATTCATGGCGTTCGCCAAACGCTACCCCGATTTTCAGGCGCTGAATACGGAGCTGCTCGGCCTGTCCATCGACAGCTACTACAGCCACGTCGCCTGGATGCGCAACATCAAGGAGAAGTTCGGCGTCGAGATCCCCTTCCCGATCATCGAGGACCTGAGCATGAAGGTGGCGCGTGCCTACGGCATGATCCACCCGGGTGCGGCGGATACCTCGGCGGTGCGTGCGACCTTCATCATCGATCCCGAGGGCATCCTGCGCGCCATGGTCTACTACCCGATGACCAACGGCCGTTCGATCGACGAGTTCGTTCGCCTGGTGGCGGCGCTGCAGACCTCGGACGCCAACAAGGTGGCTACGCCGGAGGCCTGGCAGCCGGGCGACAAGGTGATCGTGCCGCCGCCGGCCGACATGGACGCCGCGGAGGCGCGTATGAACGAAGGTTATGAATGTACTGACTGGTACTTCTGCAAGAAGGCTCTGTAGCCGGGCGGCGGTGCGACGGCCCTGAATCTTCAGGGCCGTTTTCGCCGGTTACTGATCGTCCCGGTTGGATACTGTAAGGCCATATATTGATTGGGCAAGTGCGAACTGGCTCGTAAACCGGTGACACAGCCATTCACCACGGAGAAGTTGCTACGAGTGCTATAGATATTGGTATCAACGAACAGGATCGAATCACTATCGCTGGGGGGTTGAAACGGTTACTGGCGGACTCTTATACGCTGTATCTGCAAACGCATAACTTCCACTGGAATGTGACAGGGGCGCAGTTTCGCGAACTTCACCTGATGTTCGAAGAGCATTACACCGAACTGGCGACCGCCGTGGACGACATTGCCGAACGAATACGCACCCTGGATGTTGCCGCGCCCGGTACCTACAGGGCTTTTGCGGATCTCAGTTCGATTAAGGAAGTTGAGGGCGTTCCTGCCTCAAAGGAAATGGTCAGCATACTCACTCGGGGACACGAGCAGGTGGTGAAAACCTGCCGCGAGGTATTGGTGCCAGCCCAGGAAGCCGGTGACGAGTCGACAGCCGCACTGGTTTCCGATCGCATGCGTGTCCATGAGAAAACCGCCTGGATGTTGCGAGCATTACAATACTAAAGTCCTGGACGACAGGGCCGGCGGTTTCCGTTTCCAGTTACCGCCGGTCCGTCTCCCGTTCACAATGCCTGCATAAACGGTGTCAGCTTAAGAGCAGGGAATGCAGTCAAATCAAACGGAATCAGGTCACCGGCCGCGAGTGAGTGTGCGTTTTACCGCCGTGGGTATGCGAGGCTGTCCGGTCGACGGCGATCACGTGCAGGTTGCCGTGGCGTACTCCACGCTCGGCAATGATCGCCTGCGCGAAACCGCGTACCGCCGTCACAGGACCGCTGAGCATCACCGTTTCGAGGCAATTGTCGTGATCGATGTGCACATGCTGTGTGGCCAGGGTGAGTTCGTGGTGCTCGTGCTGAGCCTCCATCAGACGGCGTGCCAGGTCGAGTTCGTGGTGGTTGTACACATAGGTCAGGGTGGCCACGCAGTGGCCCGATTGCTTCTTGTCCAGCTGCTGCTCGGCGAGCCTGACTCGGATCAGGTCGCGGACCGCTTCCGAGCGGTTGGTGTAACCGTTGGCCTTGATGAATTTGTCGAACTGCTCTGCCAGGCGCTGTTCGAGGGAAATGGTGAAACGCTCGCTCATGATCCGACCGGGTTTGATGGTGACACCTGGATTATGTACCAGCCACGGCCCGGGCACTACCGGTCGGTGAGGCGAAAAGCCACTGGCACCTGTACCCAGGCCTCGATGGCGGCGCCACCCTGCCGCGCCGGCGCGAAGCGCCACGCGCGCACGGCCGCCACTGCTGCCTGATCGAGGATGTCGTAGCCTGAACTGGTGTCGACCAAGGTCTCCAGCGCTGCACCCTTTGTTCCCACTCGAACGCGCAATACCACCCGGCCTTCCAGGTGCAGCCGCCGCGCTATGGCGGGATACGCCGGTGCCGGGTTGCGCAGGTAATCGGCGTCATACCGGGGTAAGCGGGGCAGCACAGGCGTCTGTTCGGCGGTGGCTTGTTGTTGTGAGCGGGTTGTCGTGGTGTCTGGCGGGCGGTTGTCCGCCGGGGTGCCGGTCGGTTGTTTAACCGCAGTCTTTACCCTGACCGGCTGAGCCTTACGGGGTGCTGGTGGCTCCACCCCGGGAACCGGTTCGCGGCGTACCGGTGAGGGGGCGGTGACTGGAGTTTTTAACTCGACGGCAGGCGCCGGCGGACTGGCGGGTAGCGGTTCCGGTGCCGCATGAGCCTCTGCCTGCTTGTTTTCAGCGGGCGCCGCGGACGGTAAAACGTGAATCTGCAACGTGCGCTCGGGGCTGGCGTCGCCTGTTGAACTTACTAACACCGGCGACACGTACAATAGTGCAACACCGTGTAGCAGGGTTGACATAGCCAGTGCTGTCACCAATGCCTGTCTTGAGACGGTGTACGCAGCCTGCTCCATCGTGCGATGCAACCTTCACACCGGTCAGAAACTGTACGTCAGACTCAGCCGCGCGGTGCGTGGTTCGGCCGGATGGGTGTGCACATCGTCCACGCCGGCGGCGGGTTCTCCCGGGAGCCGCGAGGTGTAGTAATAGTCGATGTCGCTGACCTTGCGATCGAAAATGTTGTAGACCTCCAGCGCGGCCTGCCACCGGCGAGTAAATCTGTAACCGGCCTTGGCGTTTACCAGCGTTGAAGAAGAGGAACGCACATCATTGCTTTCGTCCAGGGGGCGGGGTCCGAAATAGCGCAACCGTGCTCCTCCGAACCAGCCGAGCGGACGATTGACACCGATACCCACGGAGGCCGTAGTCCCGATGGATCCCGGAATATGGTCGCCGGCGGGATCGTTGTCCGTAAAGCGTGCCTGCGTCAGCGCCAGGTCGGCGTCGACGGTGAACCAGGGCTCTGGACGATAATAGTTCGCCCACTCGACGCCGATACGGCGGCTCGGCCGGCTCGCTTCGGTTGTCCCCGCATCGCCCACAAACAACAGCTCAGAGTCGATTTTCAGGTACCAGAACGCCAGTGAACTCTGCAGCCGCGGAATGATTGCGGTACGCACGCCTACCTCAGCGCCTTTGGCGCGCACCAGCGGATCTACCGCAGATACGGGTGTCAGCGTCACCGGGTCCACGCTGATGGTGGTGCCGCGTGCATCGTTACTGTGGAAGCCGTAGCCGGCGTTGAGGTAGTACTCGGTTTTCTGCCACGGCCCGAATATGAGGCTCAGTTTCGGGCTGGCGATGAAATCATCGCGCTTGCCGCTGTTCTGCGGCAGACTGCTGTCGACGTCGAAACGGTAATAGTTGGCACGCACACCCAGTACTGAGCGGAACTTGTCTGCCCATTGGATGGCCGCCTCGTAGAATGGCGCCACGCTGGTCTGCACCACCTTGTCGACACGCACGGCATCGAGACGGGTGCGACTCGCGGTATGGTACAGACCGACATCGGGGATATTGTCGTTGCGGAACTGCACGCCAAGGGTGTGTTCGATGCTGCGGTGCCCCAGTGCACCCAGCCAGCTGTGTTTTGCCCAGGCCCCGGAAACCACACGGTCATCGACCTGTTCGAACTGGTCGCCGTTAACCGGATCGTCGAGGTAATAGGTGAAATTGGAATACAGATTGAGCTTGGAGTCGAACACGTAGGCTGCGGCCTGCGTCAGGGCGGCACCGTTGCGATGCTGCCAGTTGGCGGACAGGCTGTAGCGGTGGGTCTTGCCACCGCTGCTGGGATCCAGCGTGCCATAGCGGCCAATCAGCCCGCTGTCGATCGCGCGTTGTGGCACTTGATCGGTGGCATCCCACTCGCCCCGGTAAAACATGCCTGTCAGCGTCAGGCGGTTGGTTTCCCCGCCTTGGCTGTAGCGCAGCACGCCGTTGAACTTGCGGTAATTTTCCGGCACGTCCCAGGGGCCGTCGTAGTGAAATGCTTCGATGCCAACCAGCAGACTCCCCGCACCCAGGGACCGCGAGGCGGCCAACAGGCCGCGCTGGTAGTCGTCTTCGCCGGCGGCGGCTGTGGCTATGTTCTGCGGCAAGGCATCGAAGTAGTGCATGTGTACCGCACCGGCCGCGGAAAAGTCGCCCTCTTCGGCGTAGTAGGGCCCCTTCCGGTATTGCAGATTCGACACCAGTTCCGGAATCACGAAATTCAGATCGGTGTAACCCTGACCGTGGCCGTGGGTCGGCAGGTTCACCGGCACGCCATCCGCCCAGGTAGCCAGGTCGGTGCCATGATCGAGATTGAAGCCGCGCAGGAAGTACTGGTTCGCTTTACCGTCTCCGGTGTGCTGGGTGACGATGAGACCCGGTACGGTTTCCAGCAGATCACCGGGGCGCAACAGCGGGCGCGTCTCTAGTTGTTTGTGGCTGACCGTTCCCTGGGTGGCGGCGTCGGCACTGCCGATCAGCTCTTCGGGCGTTGCTACCACCTCGACTTCATCCAGGGTCGGCAGGCCGCCTGCAATAGCTGGCTGGAGTACCATGTGTCCGGTCGAAACCAGTACCGCGACGACCGCCGGCAGCTGTCCTGTGAACCCTGATGTTCTTGTCACGTTCCGCCGCATGACCACCCCCTGACCAGGCAAAAGTTAGGAACTATTTAAAATTCGTCATAACCAACGGCGGCAGTACAGAATGCCCAACCCGCGCGAGGCGGTCAGGACAGTCGATTTTCGCGGGTGATCCAGAGCGAAAAGACAAAACTGAGCAGCAGACTGCCCACCACGGCAGCCGCCACGTAGAGTTCACGGCCGTCGCTCCAAAGATTGATTTGCGGGGAATACAGGCGCATTACGGCAAACAGCGCAACCAGCAGACTGAGGCCTGCAATGCTCAGACCAAGCACGCGCGAAGCGACCCGTGCCCGGCGGTCACCGCGATACAGCAGCCGCGAAACCCACAAGCCGTTGGCGCCGTCGGTCAGCATCATGCCGGTTGTGAATGCCGCTCCCAGCAACAGCGAGAATCCCCAGCCCCCTACATGCTGGGCGGCCAGGGCAAACAACGAGGTCTGGCTAATGGTGTCGAACGACAGGGCGAACAGGGCGCCGATGAGCAGGATCGCGAGTGGCCGGCCGCTGCGGCTGAAACGGCCAAACAGGTGGCTGCGCAGACCAACACTCTTCACCACCTGGTCGCGCGGGCTGCGCACCACGGCCACCAGGTTGAGTACCCCAAGTGCCGTGAGAAACACAATGGACGTCCAGGCACCTAGCGTCTCCAGCCAGGCCGGCGTGCCCCAGTGACGGGCCCAAAGACCGATCGCGAGTGCCACCAGCATCACCACGCTACCGTGACCGAGAGAAAACAGCACGCCTGCCCAGCGGGCCAGGCGCGGTCGCTGTTCCATATTGAAACGGGTAAGACCGTCGATGGTGGCGAGGTGGTCGGCATCCAGTCCGTGACGCATCCCCAGCAGGAAGACCACACCAAACAAGGCTGACAAACTGGCGGGAAATTGCTCGATTGCCATACGACATAACCAGCCAATGGTAAGAAGAAATTAAAAACTATCATACTGTGAATTGCTCGTCTACCATGACCAGTCAATTCGCCGACGGCAACCGGATTAGCGACGCGTCTAGTTTTCCATTCGGTCTATGACACTGTCCAGAGTTTGTTGCATCTCAGGTGTCCAGTCACATCGTGCGCGACTGGGTGATAGTATGGCAGCGGAACCTTCGCTGGTTGACGGGATTTATAATTGTCAGGCTACTGTGAAAACAGTCTTGTACGCTCTGATCACATGCGCGCAGGACAACTGCGACCATTTGTCACACTGCGTAACCTGTTAAGATTGGCGATAATCCCCGCGGTGGCGACATGCCCCGGTAGCAGTCACTGGATTGAAGAGGAGGGAGAGATCAATGCAACCGCTACGTTCATATTTTACCCTTGCACTGGTACTTTGGCTGACCTTCGGGGCCATGACAGCACAGGCCGTCGAACCCGTAAAGCCAGCGTTGTTCGTTAACCTGACTTCGGTTGACCCGCACCGGGTTGAGATGGCGCTCAACCTGAGTGAAACTGCCGCTAAGCGTGGCCACGTCGTAACGGTATTTCTCAACATCGACTCCGTGCGCATTGCAGAGAACGGCAACCCGGTGTTCGAGCCGTCCCGCACTCATTTGCAAAACGTCATTAAGGCTGGCGCGAAGGTCATTGTCTGCCCGCATTGTTTAGGCTATGCCGGGCTTAAAGAAGCGAATCTCATTTCCGGGGTTATGGTAGGTAATCCGGATCTGACCTTTGGAGCGCTGTTCGCACCGGATACACGGGTTATGAGCTGGTAAGCAATGCACCAGGATGCGGCGGCGTATTACCGCTGCAAATCCTTGCAAGCAGATAAACTATGGAACGCTGTGCGGGTATTCTACGCCGCGCTCGGTTTTGGTTTCGCATAGCAGAACGACGCTTTCCCCACACTTGCCATTGGCGAATTCCTAATTCATGCGGCAATTGAGAGTTTTCGGTGGGCAAAATGACTGTGCTGGTATTGTGCTAACTTCCAATGACAGTGAACGGTAAGTGATTGATAACTCAACTGCGGTATTGGATAGGCAAGCACCGCAAGTGACTGATTGATAAAGACAGTTAGCGCTCCTGGACGGGCTACGAACCAGGCGGTCGAGAGTTCGAATCTCTCCGGGCGCGCCATAGTTCTCAAAGGCTTACATCTCGGTGTGGGCCTTTCGCGTTTCTGGCGTAGAGAAATCGTAGAGTTGGGTTCTACGCTTTCCGACGGCTGTTCAATCCGTGAGCCCGCATCCGCTAAATGCTCCGGCGCGAGATGGGCATACCGCAACACCATCTCATACGACTCCCATCCACCGAGTTCCATCAACTGTTGCAGGCTGGTGCCATGCATGACATGCCAGCTCGCCCAGGTGTGCCGCAGATCATGAAAGCGAAAATCTTTTATATCCACTTTCTGCAACCTGCGTTTTCAGATGGACCGCGATAAAAATACACGGAGGCTTTCAGAGACTATCTGGATAGGGAGGGTGTGAAACCTGTCCGATGCCGGGTGCGGGCACCCAACTGTAATGCATTCGCAGTACGGATTGTGGGTTCAATAAGGAACGAGTGCTTGGATCGCACGATCCTTTTCGGCGAGGATTCTCTTCGCCGGGCACTCAGAGGATATGTCGCACATTATCACACCGAACGTAATCATCAGGGTGTGGATAACCGATTGCTAGAGCCACTTGCTATGGTCAGTTCAACCAATGAGCCAGTTCGTTGCCGCGAACGGCTTGGTGGTATGCTCAATTACTACTCTCGTCAAGCGGCCTGAAAGTGGGGATTCTGGTTTTTGCACCATACGGGTGGTCTCTGTGAATCAGCAGACAATGATCGATTTGTATTACAATATCAGTAAACAACA
>Ga0315540_10000810_pt1 | contig 17870 bp, 12 predicted proteins | sample SalMarSW160110MG_FD_203677 | JGI IMG/M metagenome (GOLD analysis project Ga0315540, IMG submission 203677) | Salt marsh sediment microbial communities from the Plum Island Ecosystem LTER, Massachusetts, United States - Salt Marsh Sediment SW1601-10 ...
GATGCCGGGCGCGACCACGACCAGCGTCGCCGAGCCCTGGGCCCCGATGTTCACGAACGCGACCATGACGCCCCACACCGTGCCCATCAGGCCGATGAACGGCGCGACGCTCCCGGTCGTGGCGAGAAACCCGACGTGCCGCTCGAGCGCCGCCACCTCGTCGTTCGCGGCCCGGTCCATCGCATGCTGCGCGAGCTCCCAGCGCGCGGCCGGCCCGACCTTCCCCGGCCCGTACTGCTCGAGCGCCCGCTGGCCGGCGATCGCCGCCTTGGCGAGCACGCTGACCGGGTGCTGCTCGGCCACGAGGCGGCAGTCCGCGGCATCTTTGAGCTTGCGGAACGAGGTGAGGAACGCCTCGTCCTGCTGCAGGACACGTCCGTAGAGCCGCAGGCGGTCCCAGATGATCGCCCACGAATAGACGGACATCACGAGCAGCACGAGGAGGACGCCCTTGGAGAAGAGGCTCGCGTGCGCCACCAGCGACGGGATCGTGGAGCGCACCCCGCCCCCAAGTTGCAGAACGACGTATGCAAGGTCCATCGGCTTCACCTTCCTTGTGAAGTCGGACCGGCGCAGCGAACGCCGGTTGGGGTGGACAGGGGAGAGCGTCGGCACGCTAGCACAGCGCAGGGCGGCCTCCCAAACGATTCCTCGGCCGCTCCCCCGCGGCGCGGGCGTGCGACGCTCGTCCTTTCGACTCTCCCTCGGGACGGACGGTTGACGCGGGACCGCGCGGCGGTCAAGGCGCTGAAAAATCCCCTGCACTTCGGCTCGCGAGCCACCTCAAAGGGCTTAGAGTTCTTGGCGACTCGCCCCGTGCCCCTCGATCCTCCCGGCCCGCGAAAGGAGCCACCGACTTGCAGCGCGGCTCGATCCTCCGCACCCCGCTCATCGCCCTGGCGTTCGTCGCGCTGGCCCTCGCGCCCGTTTCCACCGCCTCGGCCGGCGACGTCAAGGCGCCCTCGTTCTCCGTGAAGGGCGTGGACGGGCACACGGTGAAGTCCTCGGAGTTCAAGAACCGCCCCCTGGTCGTGGATTTCTGGGCGACCTGGTGCGCCCCCTGCCGGGCGAGCATGCCTCACCTGAGCGAGCTCCAGGAGCGCTATGCGAAGGAGGGCCTGGCGATCGTCGGCATGTCCGTGGACGAGACAGGCCCCAAGCTCGTCGAGCGCTTCGCGAAGGGGCTCGGGGTCAAGTTCACCATCGCGATGGCGAACGACGAGACCCTCGACGCGTTCGGGCCCATCCGCTCGATCCCGACGACGTTCTTCATCAACCGCAAGGGCGAGATCGTGCGGCGCGTGGTCGGCTTCGTGGACAGCGAGACCATGGACGGTTACGTGCAGGAGATCCTCCCGTAGGCCCGCGCCCGGTCCGGTGATCGACGCGGCGCCCGCCGGAAGTACACCGGTGGGCGCCGATTCATTCCCGGCCTCTCGCGGCGAAGTCCGACGCCCCTCAGTCGGAAGCGAACACCGTCCGCAGCGCCCTGCTCGCGTTCGTATCCCCTTGAGCAGCGGCCCTTCTGAGCCAGGCGATCCCCTCCGAGGTATCCGCGGGAACACCCTGACCCAGGTACACCATCCCTCCCAGGATGAACTGCGATTCGGCGTTTCCCTGTTCGGCGGACTTGCGGAGCCACTTCGCCGCCCGGGTGTAGTCCCTGGGGACGCCGCGCCCATCCCAGTAGGCGATTCCCAGGCTCTGTTGCGCGTCGGCATTCCCCTGCCTGGCCGACCGGGCGAGCCATTTCACCGCCAGCACGGGGTCCATGGCCACCCCGATCCCCTCGGAGTACAAGGTTCCCAGGCTGTACTGGGCCCCGGCATGACCCTTCTCCGCCGCACGACGAAACCAATCCGCCGCCTGTTTCGGGTCCGCAGGGATGCCGAGTCCGGTCAGGTACGCACACCCGAGGTCGAACTGCGCCCGTGGGAGTCCCTGTGCTGCGGCCTTTCCGTACCAGGCCACGGCGCTCAGCGTATCCAGCGGGACTCCCAGCCCTGAGCCGTACATGTCTCCCAGCTGCACCTGTGCTTCGGCCTCGCCCTGCTCGGCCAGGTGCCGGTAGAGGCGCGCTGCGGTCGCATAGTCACCCCGCCCGAGTGCGGCATCCGCTTCCGCAGTCTTCGGCCGATGCCCGCAACCGTACAGGAGCGGGAGGAGCAGGGAGACAACCAGCACCCCCGGCGCCAACTTGCGGGCACTTCGCGGCGCGGACGAGCTCGGCGCGAGCGGAACAATGGTTCCCGCCTCCCGTTGCTCCGCTCCGGACGGAAGAGTCATCGCCGCCTCCAATCTGGGGACTCCCGCGACATCCGTCGCCCTGATGCCTGTGCGGACTCGCTCCCGCTCGCAGCCGTCCCGTACTCCTTACGCCACGCGAGCCGAATCCACAATCGCACCCGGGGGTCGCGGACATCGCGAATCCTGGCGGAGAGGTTCGGGAAGCTGCCGGCGGGGCCCTTCGGCATAGCTGAAGCCTCGCGGGGATTCCCGGACACGAAATGAGGGCGCCCGACCCGCTGAAAGACAAAGGCCACGCCGATTGCGCGTGGCCTCTGTTCCGTGGTGCCCGGGGCGAGATTTGAACTCGCACGGGTTTCCCCATACGCCCCTCAAACGTACGTGTCTACCAATTCCACCACCCGGGCACGGAAGTCCTTTTCGAGTCCGGCGTCAGGGCGTGCTGCCGCCGCCCGGGGGCGGCGTGCCGCCGCCCGGCGCGGGCAGGCCGCCGCTCGGGGCCGGAGTCGCGCCGCCCGGCGAGGACGGAACGGTCGCCGGCGCGCTCTGCTGCGTCTTGCGGGCCTGCTCCTGGATGAGGCTCCTCTGCGTGTGGCCCCCCGAGGTCGCGATCTTGGCGAGCACGAGCGACGTGAGGAAGAACGCAATTCCGAGCCAGATCGTCGCCTTGGTGATGAAGTCGGTCGCGCCGCGGCCGCCGAATACGGTCTGCGTGGCGCCGCCGAACGCACCGCCGGCGAGCCCGCCGCCCTTGCCCGACTGGACCAGGATCACGGCGACCAGCGCCAGGCAGACGATCAGGTGCAGCCCGAGTAAAGCGCCGTACATGCCTACCTCTTCGAGGGAAACGTGTCTCCGCGCCCGAGCGGCGCGGCAAACGGGCGGAGAATCTAGCAGCCCCCCGGGGGGCCGTCAAAGCACGTCCGGGCGCCCCGGACCCGCGCGGAGGGCGCCGCGCGGGCCTGCAGGACAGGTCTTCAGGCCCGGGCCGTCGCCGCCCCGATGACGGCCGAGAACCCGGCCGCCTCGAGCGAGGCGCCGCCCACGAGCGCACCGTCGAGGTCCTCCTCGGCGAACAGCGAGGCGGCGTTCTTCGCGTTCACGCTGCCGCCGTACAGAATCGCCACGGCCGATCCCGTTCCGGCTCCCACGACGCGGTCGAGCGTGGCCCGGATCACGCGGTGCGCATCGCGCGCCTGCTCGGGGGTCGCCACCTTGCCCGTGCCGATCGCCCACACGGGCTCGTAGGCGATCACGGTCGTCTTCGCTGCCTCCGGCTCGAGGCCCGCGTAGGCGGTCGTCACCTGCCGCACGATCACTTCGGTGGTGTGGCCCGCTTCGCGCTCGTCCAGCAGCTCGCCGACGCACACGATCGGGGTCAGCCCGTCTCGCAGGGCGGCGCGCAGCTTCTGCGCCACCTGCTCGTCGCTCTCCCCCATCCCGTGGCGCCGCTCGCTGTGGCCGAGCACCACGAACCGGCAGCCGAGCGCGGTCAGCATCGGCCCCGCGATCTCACCGGTGAACGCGCCGCTCGTCTCGGCATGCATGTTCTGCGCGCCGAGGTGCAGTCCCGAGCCGCGCAGCGCCTCGGCGACCGCGGGCAGCGCCGTGAACGGCGGGCAGATCGCCACCTCGCACGCCTTCGCCGCCGCCGGGTCGGCGGCCCGCAGGGCCGCCAGCTCGCGCACGAGGGCCGCGCCCTCGGCCGGCAGCTTGTTCATCTTCCAGTTCCCCGCCACGAGGCGGGGACGCCGCGGCCAGGCCTTCGCCATCACACCCCCTCGTTCTCGAGCGCGGCGACGCCCGGCAGCACCTTGCCCTCGAGGAACTCGAGCGACGCCCCGCCGCCGGTCGAGAGGTGCGAGAACTTCTCGGCGAGACCGCTCTCCTGCACAGCCGCCACCGAATCACCGCCGCCGACGACGGTGACTGCGCCCCGCTCCTTGAGCGCCGCGAGCTCCTTCGCCACACCCATCGTGCCGGCGGCAAAGGCGGGCACCTCGAAGATTCCCATCGGGCCGTTCCAGACGACTGTCTTCGCGTCGCGCAGCTTCGAGGCGAAGAGCGCCACGGTCTCGGGGCCGATGTCCACGCCCATCTCGTCGTCTCCGAGGGCGTCGGCCTTCTTCGCCGTCCCGGGCGCGCTGCCGTCGGGCGCCGTCGAGGCGACGCAGTCCACGGGCAGCACGAGGTCCACGCCCCTGGCGCGCGCCTGCTCGAGGACCTGCTTCGCCATCTCGACCCGGTCGTCCTCGACGAGCGAGCGCCCGACCGGCAGGCCCTGGGCCTTGCGGAACGTGAACATCATCGCGCCGCCGACGAGCAGCCGGTCCACCTTGCCGAGCAGGGCGATGATCACGTCGATCTTGCCCGAGATCTTCGCGCCGCCGAGCACGGCGACGAACGGTCGCGCCGGCTGGTCGAGCGCCTTCCCGAGGTAGTCGAGCTCCTTCTGCATCAGGAACCCGCCGACGGCGGGCTTGAGGAACTTCGTCACGCCCTCAGTCGAGGCATGCGCCCGGTGGGCCGTGCCGAACGCGTCGTTCACGTAGCACTCGCCCAGCTTCGCCAGCTGCTGCGCGAACGCCGCGTCGTTCTTCTCCTCCTCGGGGTGGAAGCGCAGGTTCTCGAGCAGCAGCACCTGGCCGTCCTTCAGCGCGGCCGCGGCCGCTTCGGCCGCGGGGCCCACGCAGTCGTCCGCCCAGGCGACGTCCTGCCGGAGCAGGCGCTCGAGCCGGGCCCTCACCGGCTTCATCGAGTACTTCGGGTCGGGCCCGCCCTTGGGACGCCCGAGGTGCGAGACGAGCACGACGCGGGCACCCTTCTGGAGCAGGTAGCGGATCGTGGGGAGCGCGGCGACGATGCGCGTGTCGTCGGTGACCTCGTCGCCCTTCGTCGGGACGTTGAAGTCCACACGCACCAGAACGCGCTTCCCGGCGCAGTCGAGGTGCTGCACCGTCTTCTTCGCGAATCCCGTGTTCGTGACGCTCATGGCCGCCTCCTCACGCCATCTTGAGCAGGGCGTCCACCACCCGCTGCGAGAAGCCCCACTCGTTGTCGTACCACGACATCACCTTGACGAGGTCTCCGTTCATGACCTTCGTCGAGAGCGAGTCGAAGATGCTGCTGGCCGGGTTGCCGATCACGTCGTTCGAGACGATCGGGTCCTCGCAGTACTCGAGGAAGCCCTTCAGCGCTCCCTGGGACGCCGCCTTCATCGCCGCGTTCACCTCGTCCACCGAGGTGGACTTCTTCACCTTCACGACGAGGTCCACCAGCGAGCCGTCCTGCACCGGGACGCGCACCGCGAGCCCGTCGAGGCGGCCCTTGAGGTCCGGGATCACCTCGCTGATCGCCTTCGCGGCGCCGGTCGAGGTCGGGATCATGCTCAGCGCCGCCGCGCGCGCGCGACGCAGGTCCTTGTGCGGCAGGTCGAGGATGTTCTGGTCGTTCGTGTACGCGTGGATCGTGGTCATGAAGCCGTGCTCGATCCCGAACGTGTCGTGCAGCACCTTGGCCACGGGCGCGAGGCAGTTCGTCGTGCACGAGCCGATGCTGAAGACCTTGTGCTTCGAGCGGTCGAACAGGCCGTCGTTCACGCCCATGACGAACGTGAGGTCGGCCCCCTTGCTCGGGGCCGAGACGAGCACGGCCTTCGCGCCGGCCTGCAGGTGCACCGAGGCCTTCTCCTTGTCCGTGTACTTGCCGGTGGACTCGAGCACCACGTCCACGCCCAGCGACGACCATGGCAGCTTCGACGCGTCCTTCTCGGCGGTCACGGGGATGCTGGCGCCCCCGGGCAGGTGGAGCTTCCCGTCCGGCGACTTGCTCGGCAGCTCGTGCCAGACGCGGTGCACCGTGTCGTACTTGAAGAGGTGCTGCAGCGTGTTCGCGTCCGTGAGGTCGTTCACATGGACGAACTGGATGGGCGCCTTGCGCCCGACGGCCGCGCGGACGACGAGACGGCCGATACGGCCGAAACCGTTGATGGCAACCTTGAGGGCCATGGAGTTCTCCTTGGGATCTGGGTACGGTCGGCGGTCCCTGTCGCCGCGAGATTGGTCATCCGGAAGAGACCCGGGCGGTTTCGAGCAAGTCGGCGTCCGCGGGCGCTGCCCCTCGCGGACGGGGGCGAACGCTGCGGACAGGATGATTGCGGGCGGTCAGTTGGCGCGACGCGAGCCGCACGGGCGAGGCCCGCACGAACGCGAGCGAAATATGCCGAACGCGCGAGTCAAGGGTCAAGGTGCGCCCCGGCCGGGAGAACGGCGACGGACGCGGCGCGGCCCGCGACGGGCGCGCTACTCGGTCGAGTAGCGCAACCGGTAGAGCCCCGTCCCCTGTTCGTCCACGAACAGGAACAGCAGGCGTCGCTTCGCGCGCCCGCGGCTCTCCGCGCGCGGGTCGGCGTCGGGCGGCAGCGGAATGTCGCCCTCGTACACCCACACCTCGTACGGGCGCATGTCGCCGCCGAGCCCCTTCTGCTGGACGTCGGTCGGCTGCCGGTCCTCGGTCATCATGATCTGCTGCAGCTCCTGCTCGAGCGTGGACTCGCCCGCCGGGATGACCTGCTTGAGGATCTCGGACGGCTCGCCGTAGCGGATGTAAACGCGGCCCATGTCCGTGAACATCCCGCGCTCGAGGCCCGAGCGCGTGAACACGGCGTTGGCGTGCCGGACGCGTGCGCGGAACGTCTCGAGGGCCTCGTTGTAGGCCGTGTCGGGCGTGGGGTCGCGCATGCGCCAGAACTCGTCGAGCAGGGCCTCCTGCTCGCCCGGCTGCATGCGGACGAAGTCGTCCTCGGTGCTCGCCTGGAAGAGGAAGTGCGCCTCGTCGTTCGCCCGGGCCGCGCTGTGCAGCCAGGTGTCCACCTGCCACCCGACGCTGAAGCGCTCGCGCCGCGTCATCGCGGTGGAGTCCCCCTCCTGCCAGAGCTTGATCTCGAGGTCGTAGCCGCCCGCCGGCTCGCTCGAGAAATCGAACGAGGTCTCGGCGAAGAACGGCTTCCCGCCGGCCATCGTGCTGTCCTGCTGCGCGACTCCCCCGCCCTTGGCGTCGTAGACGCGCGCCACCCAGTGCCAGGGGCGCCCGTCGCCGGGCCGCCCGCGCGCCGAGAAGCCGGCGACCATCCGATCCGCGAAGAGCCCGTAGAGGCGGTCCGGGTTGGGCAGGACGGTCCGGCCACGACGCTCGAACACCGCCCCGGCGGTCGTGTCCGGGAAGGGCCACAGGAACTGGATCTGCGACATCGTCCGCCCGTCCTGCGGCTTCGGGATCTCGAAGTCGCCCGCGAGCTCGGCCTTCTCGTGGGCGTCCCGCCCGCCGAAGAGCGTCGGGCGGCGCGAGAGCAGGTCCGTCAGGCGGACGGTCACGCGACAGGGCCCCGGGGCCGCCGGGAAGCGCATCTCGATCACGCGGCCGAGCCCGCGCGAGCTGTCCCGCGGCTCGAGCAGGAACTCGTGCGAGGCCGCCTGCTTCTTCGCGCCGTAGCGCCCCCGGACCTGCACGTCGGCCTGCACGCGGGCCTGGCCGTCGTCGTCCCTCGCGAGGCGTGCGAGCGTCGCCGGCGGGATGCGGATGGACACCTCGAGCACGAGGCCGGCCGAGTCCGGCCGGGCGGCCGCGTCCACGGTGAACCCGATGAGGCCGCCCGTCCGCCACGGTGGCGGCCCTTCGAGGCGCTCGACCCCCGCGCGCGCGGGGGCGGCGAGGAACGCGACGAGCAGCGCGCAGGCCCCCAGGAGCCCCGGGAGACCCCCATGCGCCGACCGGCGCGCTCCCCACGGGGAGGGCGCCGGCCGGCTCTCGGGCGATGTGCAGGAAGAACGACGGTGCTTCGTAGCGACTCCTAGAACAGGAACTTCAGCGAGAAGCGGTGCGCCGCGCCGAGGTCCTGCATGTCCGTGTAGGCGTAGTCGAGGTCGGCCATGCCGGCCACGGACACCGGGAAGTGGAACCCGACGCCCGCGGCGAGCGCCTCGGTGTCGTGGTTGATGTTGTACCCGCCGCGCAGGAACAGGTACTTGCGGAAGGCGTACTCGCCGCCCACGTTCATGCGCTCGGAGTTGTCCGGCGGGTGCGAGAACTCGAACGAGCCGATGAGCCTCTGGTCCGCGGACTGGAACAGCGTCGCCGACGTTCCGACCCGGAAGATGCCCGGGATGCGCGCCTCGCGGTCGATGAACTTGATCTGCGAGCCGATGTTCTGGATCGCCATGCCGATCTTCATCCCCGCAGTTCCGACGTCGTACAGCGTCCCGAGGTCGAACGCGGTCGTGGACTGGCTCAGGTCCGCCAGGCCCTCGTGGATGTAGTTCGCCGTGACGCCGGCGCTGAACTTGTCCGTGAACGACCGCGCGTACGTGAAGCCGAAAGCCATCATGCCGGCGTCGAACGTGCGGCCCGTTCCGTAGGGCTGGTACGCGGTCGTCTCCTCCATCGGCTGCATGGAAAGCGAGCGGACATGCAGGCCGAACGCGCCGGGGATCTTCTTCATGTGGAACACGTACCCGACCTGGTCGAAGCTCAGGTCCGCCGGCCAGTTCGCGTGGTTGAGCGACAGCTCCGATCGGTCGGGATCGATGCGGGCGATGCCGGCGCAATTGTAGTAGAGCGCCGTGGCGTCGTCCGCGACGGCGACGAACGCGCCGCCCATCGCGGCGCCGCGGGCGCCCACGCCGATCTTGAGGAATTGCCCGTCGAACGTCCCGACCTTCTCGAAGATGTTGGCGGACAGCGCCAGCCCGGGCACCAGCAGACCCGCGAGGGCAACCGCCGCAATCAGTCTCTTCACGATTCTTCCTCCTTGCACTCGCCGCTAGCGGATGATGACGAACTTGTCGCGGTACTCCACCTTGCCGCCAATCTCGACGGTGAACAGGTAGATGCCGCTGACGACGTCCTGTCCGTTCCTCGAAATCAGGTTCCAGCTGGCCTGTCCGTCCCAGGGCGTGTCCTGCTGCCGGTTGTAGCCGGGGTGCCTGACGCCCTGCGAGTCCGTGGCCTCGCCGCGCAGCGACTCGTTCACCGCGTCCGTGGAGTTGATCACGGCCACGAGGTCGCCCGAGACGGTGAAGATCTTGATCTTCCAGTTCCCGGCCGGCAGGCCCAGGAAGTCGATGTGCGTGCCGGTCGGGTCGGCCGCGTTCGGCGTAAGGTCCCACGTCGACGGCCGGTCCCCGATGAAGCGCGAGCCGCGGTACGGGTTCGGCACCACCCACACCTTCTTGCCCGCCATCTTCGGCGCGCTGATGCTCGACTGCGGGGTGACCCCTTCGGCCTCGACCGCCGACCGGCGGCTCTCGAGCTCGCTGATGTGGTCACCCGATCCCGTGGAGTCGAACGCGGTCACCGAGTAGAAGTAGAGGAACCCGTTCTTGACTTCCTTGTCCACGTAGCGGTACCGGCCGATCGGGTACTTGATGCGCGACGTCTTCGGGCCCGCGGATTGCCCGTTCAGCCAGCCCTCCGCCGTGTCGCAGTCCGGCCAGTTCTGGCACAGCACCGCCGGGTCGGGATGGATGATGTCGCCGCTCTGCCGGTCGAACAGGTCGCCGTTGTGCAGGCAGATGCGCTCGTACGAGTTCGACTGCGGGACGAACACGAGCGGGCACAGCGTGTCGCCGGCCGCACAGACGCCCGCGGTCACGCTCTCGGGCGGGCACGGGATGCCGTTCGTCGGCGCGTAGTCGAACAGCCGGTACGTGGCGAGGAGCGTCCAGTCGTCCTCGGCGGGACCGGCCGAGCCGACCGGCCGCTGCCAGTTCGACACCTTCCAGATCTTGTAGCCGCGGAAGTCGAACTGCCCCGACTTCGGGTCCGGCGAAGTCTCGGAGAGGTTGTCCCACGCCACGGTGACCTGGCCGTCGCCGGCGGGCGGGAACTTGCGATCCGGGTTGTCGGTGTAGTTGTAGAGCACCGACATGTTCGAGTTCGGGCTCGGCGGCGGCGCCTCGGCCAGCCATGTGCGGTGGAACAGGCCGCGCTTCTTCGAGAAGTCGTAGGCGCCCGTGCAATAGTCGCAGTCCATGTCGAAGCACGAGTAGTCGCGGTCGTTGACGACCCGGGGCGCGAGGTCGGGGCAGCCCTGCATCGTGATGATCTGCCCGGGCGGGGCCTTGATGCAGTACTCGCGACCGTGGTAGTCGGGCACCGGGATCCAGGCCGTGTTGTCGTACTTGCCCTCGTACGCGACCTGGGCCGCGTAGCAGTTCGCCAGGCTCGGGAACTTGTCGAGCAGGCCCTGGACGGCCGTCGAGAGCACGGCCCCGTACTTCGAATCCTTGGGGGCCGCCTCGTAGGCCTGCGGGTAGCGCTGCAGGCCGCTCGTCTTGTAGTCGCCCAGCGCGACGCCGATGCCGATGGTCAGGCGGATCTTGCCGTTGTTCGGCCAGTGCCGCCACGGGCCGATCGACCAGAAGTCGCTGTAGTCGCCCTTCTGGTCGCCGGGAGGCAGCGTGATCCAGCCGGTCTCGGGATCGATGTTCTCCTCGCTGGACATGAACTCGAAGCGCTGCTGGTCGATGGTCGGCAGGCCGCCCTGCTGGTACGGCGTTCCGCTCGTCCACGAGCGGAAGGCGCGCATGCCGACCTTCATCGGCCCGCTCACGCCCGTCGGGTCGGTGCTGTGGTCGACGAGGAAGACCGTCGGCATGCCCGGGGTCTTGTTCTCGTCGTTGTCGTCGTCGATCGTCGAGTAACCCTGGATGCGAATCCGGTACTCGGGACAGAGCGGCTTGTCCTCGTAATCGCTGATCGACGGGTCGTGCATCGAGGCGCTCTGGAGCCGGCCGTCGTCGAGCTTGGTGGGCACCCAGAACTCGCCGTACGGATACTGCGGCAGGTTGAAGTCGTCGGTCCAGTAGTCGCCCTTGTCGATCGGGCCGCAGTCCATGTCGGAGCGGACACCGACGAAGACCGAGTCGAGCTCGTGGCCCGAGCGGTTGTAGATGTCCCACTGGATGATGTTGAAGTCCGTGTAGCCGGGGATCGAATAGGCCCAAGCCGACTGCTGCACCTCGAGGCCCAGCGGGACGTGGCGCTCGGACGCGGCGGCCGCGATGGCTTCCTTGGTGTCGTCGCGGATGAGGCAGGACCACATCATCTGGCCGATGGCCCCGTAGTCCTCGTCGATCTTCCCGTCGCCGTCGTTGTCGCGCCCGTCGAGGAAGTCCTCGTCGATCAGCGGGTCGCCGGTGAGCGGGTCGTTGTCACCGTCGTCGTTGACGAAGCGCGACCCGTTGATGATGCCGTCGTAGGACCGGTACATCCGGTCCTCCTTGTCCAGCGTGGGCGGACGGAACTCCTGCAGGTAGCTGACGCGCCGCACGGCGGTCGGGTCCGTGGCGAGCGGATTGACCGCGCCCACCGCGAGTCCGACGTAGTTCATGTACTCGATGCCCGAGGCGCCCGGCCACTGGCACGAGGGGTCGTTCGAGACGTTCGTGAAGGGATTGCCGATGAGGCCCCAGTTCGTGACCTTCATGAACACGTTGCCGACCGTCAGTACCGCCCCCGGCCCGAACACGTCCGGGATCGCCGCGGGCTGGGCCCCCGGCTTGCTGCCCGCCGGAGTCGCGAGCGGCCCCGCCCCGTACTGTGCCTCGAGCTCCATGAGGTCCTTGTACTCGGGCGGATCGGTGTCTCGCATGTTGGCCCGGGCCTGGGAGGCCGGCAGCGCGATTGCCACGGCTACCAGCGCCGCAAGACCGGACCTCGTGAGGAATCGGTTCATATTCCGTGACGCTCCTTCGCGGACCCGGTTCTAGAAAGTCACGCTGATGCCCATGCGGACCGCGCGGCCTTCCTCGAAGACGCGCGGGTCACGCACCGGCACCCAGTCGAGAATGTTGTCGCCGTTGACGTCCTGCAGGTAGGCCCCGCCGGCACGGCCGGTTTCGGTGTAGTAGATCGTGTAGTCGTCGCCGGCCGCGTTGACGTAGGGGTTCGGGTACGAGCCCTGCGTGATGCTCGCGATGTTCTTCGCGTTGAGCACGTTCCGCGCGTCGACGAACAGCGTCACGTTCTGTCCCCACACCCGGTAGAACTTGTCGCCGTCGATCGTCAGCCGCGACTCCGAGGGCAGTCGCCGCGAGTTGTTGAGCACGGGGTCGGGCCGCCGGTCGTTGCGGAACGCCGGCGTGAACGGGAAGCCCGACCCGTACGACCACAGCAGGCGGAAGCCCCACTTGCCCGGGTCGCGCACGGTGGCGTTGATGTTGACGGTATGGCGCTGGTCCCAGTCGAGCGGTTGCTCGGAGATCGGCAGGTAGAGCCGGCCGCCGTTGAAGAACTGGAGCGCCGAGTTCGGGTCCGACGCCACGCCCGTCGCGATCGAGTAGGTGTAGCTGATGTCGGTCGAGAACTTGTGGCTGAACGCCTTGGAGAGGCTCGCCTCGAAGCCTCGCGCCGACGCGTAGTCGCCGTTGAAGTAGACGTTCACCAGGTTGCCGTTGTCGTCGCGCTCCTGGCGCACGGTGATCAGCCCGTAGATGTCCTTGAAGAACACCGAGAACGTCCCCGAGATGTCGCGCGAGAACAGGTGCTGGACGCCGGCCTGGTACGCGATGTTCGTCTCGGGCTCGAGGTCCGGGTTGCCCTTCACGTTCACGGTCGAGCTGATGCCGCGGTTCTCGAAGATGTAGGTGCGCGTCGGCGTCTGGTACGTCCAGCCGTAATGGAAGCTCAGCACGTCGCGGTCCGAGACCGGGTAGGCGATGCCGAGGCGGGGGCTGAACTGCGCCTTGTACCGCTTGCCGCTGCGCAGGTAGATGCTCTCGATCTGGTCCCCGGGAGTGAACAGGTCGTAGCGGACGCCGGCGTTCAGCACCAGGCCCTCGAACTCCCAGCGGTCCTGGAGGTACGCGGCGCCCTCGGGGTTGTAGTTCACGTAGTCCGAGCGCGTGCCGCCCGGCAGCCCGTTCGACTCCGAGTTCGGGGCGAAGAGCGACAGGTTCTGGACGCGGTTGTACTTGGCCTCGATGCCGGTCTTCCACGTGTGCTGCTTCCAGCGCCGCGTCGAGAAGTCCGTCTTGAGGTTGTACACGGTGGTCTGGCGGTTGATGTAGCGCGGGTAGTCACCGTGCGTCGCGAAGTACGGGTTGTTCTCGCTGCCGAACACCGTGTTGCCGCTCCAGTAGAACGGGCTCTGGGTGTCGTACTCCCAGGGCGCCTTGCGGCCGACCGACTGGAGGGTCGTGAAGCTCAGCTGCGAGAGGCGCGTCGTCCACACGCTCTTGTCGGAGACCTGGTTCGTCCATACCGCCGTGAGCTGCTGGAAGCGGTCGTCCGTGGTGGGCACGTGGTCCGGCATGTTCTGGTACTGGTAGGTCGAGTCGAGCTTCGACGGCGACCACGAGCCGTAGCGCGGCGTGAGCTTGTCGGGCTGGCCGATCGCGCGCGTCGTGTCGTAGAGCACCTGCACGTATCCCTGCCGGCTCCACATGTGGTTGTACGGCGTGCTGATCGTCCGGTTGTTGATCGTCTCGAACGTGATCTTGTTCCGGGGGTTCGCGCGGTACGCCAGCTTGAAGTTCGTGTTGATGACGTTGTTCTGCCGGTTACCGAGCGTGATGAAGTCGAGCAGCGTCCGGTTCGGCTTGGTCAGGGTCGAGCGCAGGTACGTGTCCTGAAACGTGCCTTCGTACGTGGCGAAGTAGGTCAGGTTCTTGACGGGGGTCGGGCCGCCGAAACCGAACGTGAAGCGGTCGTAGTTGTCGTAGGTCTTGGTCGGATCGCCGTAGCGGTCGGTGTCCCAGCGCACCTCGCCACCGAAGCGGTCGCTGCCCTCCTTGGTGCTCACGCTCACGACGCCGGAGAGGGCGTTGCCGTACTCGGCATCGAACCCGCCCGAAAGCACGTCCGTGCCGGCGACGGCCAGGCTCGCGATGCCGGCGTTGCCGCCGAAGGCGGGGTCGGTCGCCTCGACGCCGTCGAACTGGAACTTCACCTCGCCGCCACGACCACCGCGGAAGTGCAGCTCGCCGCCCTGTGCGACGATGCCGGCCTTGGTCGCGATGGCCTGGCTGAGGTTGTCCACGGGAATCTCACGCAGTTTCTCGGCCGAGATGGTCGCCTTGGTCGACGAGGACTTCGTGTCGATGCGCTTCTCGGCGCGGACCTCGACTTCCTCGAGCTGCTTGACGACCTTCTGTGCACCGACGGTGAAGTCCACGGTGCTCGTCGCGCCCGCGTTGACCTGCACCTGCTGCACGATGGGGTCGTAGCCGGTGGCGAGCAGCTTCACCTGGTACGTGCCGACCGGCACGCCGCGGATCACGTACTTGCCGTTCTCGTCGGTCATCGCGCCCTGGCGCGTTCCCAGCACGATGACGTTGGCGTAACCCAGCGGTCCGTGCTTCTCGGAGACCGTCCCGGCGATCTGCCCCGCTCCCCCCGCGGCAGGCGCGGCCGTCGTGGCCGGCGTCGCGGGCTTCGCAGGTGTGGCCGGTGGGTTGGTCTGGGCGAGCGCGGGGAGCGCAAGCGCCAGGACGAAGGCCGCAGCGAGGGAAGCCGCGATGAAACGTCTGGCGTGAATCGACATGAGACTCGACCCTCTTCCTGATGGCGAAGTTGTTTCCTTGGGGAAAATCCGCCACAAGGTGCCAACTTCGCAACGATGTGTCAACGCCTTTCAGGGGCTCAACTCGTTCCCGAGCCGGGAGTTCCGTGCGCGACGGAAGCGTGACGACACTGGGCTCGGCGAGATTGACGACGGCGCGGCGAGAGAGGGTCGTGGCGACGTTCTGCCAACGTTCAAGGCACACGAGGAACCCGAACGCGAAGCGTTCGAGGCGGTGCCCACCGCCCGGTCAGCCGTAACTATCAGGAAGCCCCGGCGAAACGTCAACGCTTTTTTCGCCGGGGCTTCCCGCCTCCGGGCCTCCGAGGGAACCCGGGGGAGCCGGTTCAGAACTCCCAGTGCACCTGGGTGGCCAGGAACTGCCGGGTGCCGTGCTCGCCCAGGGGGTTGCCGAAGTCCGGCTGGTTCCAGCCGAACGTCCAGCCGCTCTCGAACCGCCACGAGGTGCCGGGGGGGCGGACTCCCATCCCGAGGCTGACCGAGTGGCCCTTGAACTCGTTCAGGTGCGTGAAGTCGTCCTGGTCCCACCAGCGGTAGCCGTACCCCAGCCGGCCGGAGATGGTCGGGGTGCACCGGTACTCGAGACCCGAGCGGATGTCCCAGGTGATCGCCTTCGGCCCCGCGAGCAGGTCCGGGCCGGTCGCGTCGAGCTGGCGCAGCACGACGTCGCGCGACCAGTGGTACTCGACCCCGACGATGCCGCGCCGGAACTTCATCGACGCTCCGCCGCCGAAGCCCACGGCGTAATCGCGCGTCTCACTGGCCACGACGCTGTCGGGCTTCGCGAGCGTGTCGGCCCCCTGCCGCAGGTAGACGACGTTCAGGAAGCGGTTGAACGAGGTGAGGTCCGTGGCGTCCGGCGGCAGGACCTCGACTTTCGTCGCGCGCGTCCATGCCCGGGCGCCCAGCTCGAAGTTGCCCGAGTGGAATCGCGCCCGGGTGTTGAGCGACGAACCGCGCTCCTTGCGCTCGAGCAGCTTGCCCCGGCCCGTCAGCGGTACCGCGCCGACGCCGGCCGAGATCGTGAAATACCAGCTCCGCTCCGAGCGCGACAGCCAGCCGTGCCCGTCCACGCCGAACTCGATCGCGTCGCCGAGCCGGCCGACCAGGGAGGCCTGCCCGACGGTGTAGGGGCGCCTCTCACGCTGTTCGGCCGAGTACCGGTCGCCGTTGTTCGATCCCTTGATCCGCTGCTCGTACGTGTCGAGGCCGAGCGCGAGCGTCGAGCGCGAGCCCACCGGGTAGGAGAGCCCGCCGCCGATGCCGCTCGTGTTCACGCGATACTCGTCGGGGTCGAAGAAGGCGGGCGCATTGAGCGTGATGCCGTCGAGCGAGATGTACTCCCCGTTCGCGTTCGTGACGTACGTCCGGTACTGGTCCACGAGGTGCTCGCCGCCAAACCGCATGCGCAGCGCGTAGCGGATCTTCCCGTGGCCCAGGTGGGGCAGGATCCCGTTGAGGATCGGCATGACCTCGGGCAGCCCGACCGAGCGGCGCAGCTCGATGTCGTCACCGTAGGGCGTGTCCCGGCGCACGCTGTTCAGGACTCCCGCGGCCCCGTAGGCAGTCCCGTGGTCGTCGCGATAGAACGACTCGAACTGCATGCTCGACATGCGGCCGGCGAGGTCCTGGCGCTCGCCCGGGGCGCCCTCGATCAGGTGGGCGCCCGACACGGACCCGGTCTCGGGCCGCAGGTCCACCGTGCCGACGGTGTCCTCGGCGAAGACGCCGAGGGGGCTGCGGGCGAAATCCCAGAGTGTGATGCGGTTGTCACGATCCGGGATCACCAGCGAGAGACCGCCCATGCCGACGAGGCGCGGGCTGCGCCAGACGTCCGACGTGAGATCGATCGACTGGACGACCGGATCGTAGAACTGCGCGCGGGCCACGGGCACACCGCAGGTCGCGGCCGCGAACAGGAGGACGAGCACGTTCGACAGAACCCTGCGGTTAGGGCTCATGACATTCCTTTCAACCAGTGGCGTATGGACAGGCGTCGCCGTGCGGAGGGCAGGCGTGCCCGCCGTCCGGGTGGTCGCGCACGGTCAACGAAAGGTGCGGAGCACGGGAGCGGGATACTAGGGACGCGTCCGCGAAGGTGTCAACGTGGAAGTCCCCCGCCGGCGGGCGCTTGCGCCGGCGCTCGCGCGCGGGCCGGAGACGCAGGGATGCCCGCCCAGCCAGAACCGCCACGGACGTTCCGTCCCGACGCGGATCCCGATGCGGGGACCCGCGAGAACGCGCCGGCCGTCGCGGCGCGCGGGCTCGTCGAGCACGCGCAGGGGACCCGCGACGAGGTCGAGGCCGTCGTGCGCCCGCGTCAGGCCCAGCGCCCGCGCGACGCAGCCGGGTCCGCGCATCAGCCGGTGCGCCTCGTGGACGCCCCGCCTCGCCCGCGCGACCTCGAGGCCTTCGAGCGGCTCGAGCGCGCGCACGAGCACGGCCGCGGGGGTCCCCTTCCGCTCGCAGACGACGTTCAGGCAATGGTGCATCCCGTACGTGAAGTAGACGTACGCGTGCCCGGGCGGCCCGAACATGACCCGGTTGCGCGGCGTCTCGCCGCGAAAGGCGTGGCTCGCGGGATCGAGCGGACCGCGATACGCCTCGACCTCGACGATGCGCCCGGCCACGCGGCCGGGCGGCAGGTCGCAGGCGATCACGCGGCCGAGCAGCGCGCGGGCCACCACGATCGCGCCGCGGGCGTAGAACGCGCGCGGCAGCGCGCGCGGCGCGCCTTCCCGCCTCAGTGGCCGGTCGCCTCGCCGACGCCGAGCCGGCGCAGCGGCTCCATCATCGTCGCCTGGATCTCGGCGAGGCGCTCGGGACTCCGGGCCTCGAAACGCACGACCACCACGGGCTGCGTGTTCGAGGCGCGCACGAGCCCCCAGCCGTCGCCGAACTCGACCCGGGCGCCGTCGATGTCGATGACGCGGTACTTCGAGGCGAACTCCTTCTTCATCGCCTCGGGGATCGCGAACTTCCTCTCCTCCGGGCAGGCCAGGCGGGTCTCGGGGGTCGCGTGGTACTGCGGCAGGCTCGCGAC
>Ga0315540_10000813_pt1 | contig 17859 bp, 12 predicted proteins | sample SalMarSW160110MG_FD_203677 | JGI IMG/M metagenome (GOLD analysis project Ga0315540, IMG submission 203677) | Salt marsh sediment microbial communities from the Plum Island Ecosystem LTER, Massachusetts, United States - Salt Marsh Sediment SW1601-10 ...
GTGCTCTCCCAGCGCGTCGCGGTCGGCTCCGGCATGGACGCGCGGCTCAGCAGCTTCTTCCGCGTGGACCTCAACGCGGACGCGGTCCGGGTCGGCGACGCCCTGCTGCGCCGGTTCCGGCCCCGCATCCAGCTGCAGGCGAGCCCCGGACGGGTGCTCAATTCGCTGAGCCTCGACGCCTACGTCGGCGAGGAGATCGACTTCGACAATGCCCGCGAGGGGAACGGCCTCACGCTCGCCGGCACGTTCACGCTCCGGCCCGGGCCGCACCTCGAGCTCTCCAACCGCACGAGCGGCCGCTGGCTGAACGTGGACGCGGGCGCCGGGCGCTCGGGCCGGCTCTTCCGCGCCGGCATCGAGCGCCTGCGGGCGACGTACATGTTCAACTCGCGCTGCTTCCTTCGCCTCATCGGCCAGTACATCGTCACCAAGCGGGACGTCTCGCTCTACACCTTCGCCGTCCCGGAGAAGAGCGCCAGCTTCAGCTCGTCGGCGCTCTTCGCCTACAAGCTGAACTGGCAGACCGTGCTCTACGCCGGCTACGGCGACGACCGCCTGTACGCCGATCCCACCGGCCGGCTCGAGCCCGTGGCGCGGCAGGCCTTCGCGAAGGTGTCGTACGCCTGGCAGCAGTAGCCGGCGCAGCCGTCTTCGCGGGCGCACCGGCGCCCGGAGCGTCGTTCCGTCCTCCGCCGGGGACGTTCTCCGCAGGGATTCCCCCGCGGCGCGCCGATGCTAGGGTCATCCGGGCATCACGAGAGCCGAATACCGCCTTCCATCCTCCACGGCGATTCGCCCCAAATCGCGCACGTCCCGCCCGCGCCGCACCCGCACGCGTCGGGGTGGAAGGAGGATTCGATGAAGTCGCTCCTTGCAGGCCTGCTCGTGCTGGTGCTGGCCCCGGCCGCTTTCGGCCAGGTGCCGGAGAACCGCAACGAGGTGTTCGTCGCCGTCGGCGACCCCGGGCTCATCTTCGCCTTCGAGGACGTCGGCACCGTTCTCTTCACGCTCGGAACGGTGAGGTACGGCGACCAGAAGGGCGGGATCCAGGTCTCGGCTGGGTACCAGCGCTGGCTCTCGAGCTGGAGCAGCCTGGGCGTCTCGGGATCCTGGGCCTCCGCGAGCAAGACGATGTACATCCTCGATGAGCCCGTCGCGGACGTCGAACGCCGGCTCCTCACCGTGATGGCCGACTGGCGCGCCCACTGGCTACGGCGGCCGGCGTGGGACCTCTATTCCGGAGTCGCGGTCGGCCTGTCCAACTACAGCGACGACCTGTACTCGGCCCCCGACGAGCACGGGAACTTCCCGACGCTCAACCTGATTCCGGTGGGCGTCCGCGTCGGTCGCGAGTGGGGGGGCTTCGGGGAGCTCGGGATCGGCCTCAACGGCTTCGTGCGCGCCGGGCTTTCGCACCGCTTCTGACCGCCCCCGCGGAAGCCGGCGGGCCGCTCAGCGGCCCACCGGCTCCGTCGCGGGCGCGGCGCGTGGCACGGCGAACGCGCGTGCGACGTCGTTGAGGACGTTGCCGTGCAGCTCCGCAGGTCGCTCGAGCCAGACGACGAACGACGCGATGCCCGGCCGCGGGGCGTGATCGCCCGCGTCCCAGTCGCCCGCAGGCAGCGACAGCGGATCGGCGTTCGTGGCGGAGAGGACGGACGAAGCGATTCCGTCCGCCTCCTCCCAGCCGGGATCGGGGACCAGCTCCACGACCGGGTCGGTGCTCCGCCCGTCGGCGCCCAGCGGGCGTAGCAGCACCCGCGAGCCTGCCGACGGCGACATCGAGAAGGGGAACCGGAACACGACGCGCAGCGCCCCGGGGGGCAGGACCCCGTCGGGGTGGCCTTCGTCCGCCACGGGCTGCGCGGCGACCTCGATCCCGACCGGCGCGACCCACACCGGGTTCGTGAGGCATCGCTCGTCCACGACCGTGTCGCGCGCGACCGCGACGATCGCCGACAACCGGTCCATCGCGACGGGCAGGGCCCGATCGTCCCGGGCGCCCTCGGGCCCAAGCGCCAGCCGGAACGAATCGCGCCCGGCTTCGAAGATGCGGTCGAAGCGGGCCGATGCGAGATCACCCGCACCGGGCGTGACGGAGCGGCGCCACTCCGTCCGGATCCGGGTGTCGCCGCCGGGCAGCGCGACGAGCGCCGTGCGCCCGCCGTCGAAGCGTCCCGAGCCGCCGAGGCGCCCGTCCGCGTTCTCCCAGCCGCACTCGGCGTCGTGCCAGCGGCCCGCGCCGGCGCCCGGGTCGTCGCGCCCGTTCGCGTCGAGCGAGAACGAGAGCAGCGGCCCGTCCGTGGCGACCGTGTTGCCCTCGGCGAACGCCGCGACCACGTCCCGATTCTCCACAGGTTGGTCGTGCACGAGCACCAACGTGCGGACCCGGGCGAACGCGTTCGGGTTCAGCCTGCCGGACCAGGGCACGGCGGTGGCCACGACCTCGTCCGTGTAGTTGAAGTCGCCGTGCGCGTCGGACCCGCCGCTCAGGTAGAGCTTGCGGATGAACTTCTCCTCCGGCGCCTCGCGGAAGGAGTACGCGAGCCCACGCCCGATCAGCGTGTAGAGCGTGTCGAGCGAGCGCCACAGCTCCGCGTCCCACTCGCGCGGAATGAAGCGCTGCTTCGCGGGGCCGCCTGCGAACGGGTTCATCCGGTCGAAGGCGCTCGACGCGGCCAGCCGGAAGCCGCCCGCGTTGGCCGCGTCGATCTTCGAGTTCCACAACTCGAGTCCCTTGAAGAGGAACTCCGTCCCGGCGGAGTCGACCTGCGGACCGTCCCGCGAGTCGTACGGCGCGAAGCCGGCACCCTGCGCGTAGTATTCCGGCGGCCACTCGAACGACTGGAGGTCCGGATGGGCCGCGTACACGAAGCCCCTCCCGCCCGCGGCCTTGAGGCCCGCCAGCACGTGCTCGAGCGTGTTCGGATTCTCGAGCCGCGAGGTCAGGAAGTAGCCGCCGTGCCAGGGGCCCTCGAAGTGCGGGCCCCCGTAGACGAGCAGGTGGTGTCCGATGTTGGGTCGCGGGGAGCCGTCCTGGTTCGAGCCGCGACGGAGCGTGACTTCCTCGCCGGCAAGCCGGCCGAGGTGCTCGCGATACCACGCGGCTTCACCCGCCGCGCCGTCCGTGGCCGACGTGGGACCTTCGCGTGGCGGTGTGCCGACCTCGAAGGGCCGGGTCGAGTAGAAGACGTTGTGGTCGGTCACGACGACGCTATCGACGAAGTCGGGCCAGTTCTCGGGTCCGGGTCGCGTCTCGACCAGCCCGAGCGCGTAGGCGCTCTCGAGCAGCATGACCAGGGGGCCGGCGTAGGCCTTATGGCCGCCGTCCACCACGTCGAGCATCCCGGACGTGGTCTGCTCGGCGATCGTGTGCACGTGCGTGTCGAGGTAGCGATCACCGGCTCCGAGGCTCGGGAAACGCCTCGGGTCCACGACGACGCGGAGCATGCGCGTATTGCGCAGGTGGCGGCGGTGGAGCAGCCCGGGCTTCGACCAGTCCACTTCCGCGAGCAGGAAATGGATGTCGGGGTCGGCATGGTGCGCGAGCAAAGCGTGCGGCAGCCGCACGACGTAGTGCCAGAAGCTCGCGATGCGCTCGTCGGCTTCGATCCCGCCGCGCGGCTCGCCGAACATCCCGACGATCGTCGCGCCGTTGAGCGTGTCGGGGCCGCCGGCGGCGTCCACGAACACGGCCGGGCCCACCGGGACGCCGCCGACGCACTCGAAAATCCGCAGGCGCTCGATATGGCGGCCGCCTTCGAGCTGCGGCATGAAGAACAGCACGGGAATCTCGTCGCGGACGGTCCGCCACGGCGCGTCCATGACGATGTCGGTTCCGGCGCGGTCCGCGTAGCCGGTGGCGAGGTCCGGGAACAGCAGGGCAGCCAGCGCGAGCAGCAGCCCGGCCAGGCGGGCCGCCGTGCGACCCGCTGTGCGAGGAGCGAAGCGATTTGGGTCCATGTCAGCGCACCACGAACCCCGGCCGCGGGGCGCTGATCGGCTGGCCGAGGGTCAGGTAATAGACGTTGTCGCGGCCGTGCTCCGCCCGCCCGTAGGCGAGGCAGAGCGGGCCGAGCAGCGTGTCGAGCCCCAGGAACACGCTGCCCGCCGCGATGCCGTCGGACAGGCGGATCGCGGAGCGGGTCGGGAAGACGTTGCCGAATTCGGCGGAAAGCCCCGCGTACAGCGGCAGCAGTTCGAAGTCCACCAGGCGCCGATAGAGGAACGCCTGCGCCAGCACGGCATGCTGGCCCAGCAGTTCGTCCTCCTGGAGCCCCGAAAGCCGCCCCAGGCCGCCGAGGCGGAAAAGGCTCTCGAACGGCGCGTCGCTGTCACGGGTCGTGCCGAACATTCCGCCGATGAGCGCAGTGGCGCGACCGAAGGTCCAGGCGGCGCGGCCCTCGGCCAGCAGCTGCTGGTACTCCACCGTGGACCCGAGCGCGTCCAGCCCTGCCGAGCCCCGCACCCGCAGGCTGCCGCCGCGGCGCGGGAAGGCGACGTCGTCGAGCCGGTCCACGAAGAGCTGCCCGAAGAGCTCGCCCGTGTCGTACCGGGTCGCCGGAACCGAGGGATCGCCGACCTGCACCCGGATCCGGCCACCTTCACGCAGCACGCCTGCGCGCAGCTCGCCCCATGTGCCCAGCTCGCGGCCGAGGGCGAGCATGCCGCCGTACTGCGTGATCCCGAGCTCGGAGAGTTTGTGGCCTCGCGAGTCGAACACGTTCAGGGCGCGCTCGACCGCCGACAGCTCCACGTGCGCGAATGAACGCAGGCCCCGGTCGAGAGGCTGGTAGAGCTCCGTCCACGCGGCGGGCTCCTGGCCCATCTGGACGCCGGTCCGCCACTCGCCGTTCCGGCGGTTGATCGCGGTACGGCTGTACGCCACGGCCACGTTGACGTTGGGCCCCTCGAAGTCGTCGAAAACGGCCACGCCGCCCTGCAGGTAGTTCGGTCCCCACGAGCGGGCGCGGGCGCGGACCGTGAGCACGTCGTCCTCGGGCGACTGCTGGAGATCGAAATAGACCGATTCGAACAGCTCGAGGCCATAGACCTGGTCCAGGCTCCTCTCGAGCCGGTCCACGTCCACCGGCTCGCCGGTCGGGGCATCGAGCCGGGTGGCGATGACGTCGTCGCCGAGCCCCGAGTCGTTGACGATCCGGACCGAGCCCACCACGGGGGGGCCGCCGGCCGGAACGCGCGCGGCGCGCGCCGCCTTCCAGGCGTCGTACTCCTCGGGCGACACCGAGTACCTCCGGAGCCGGTCCACGGCCGCCCGGGCCGCACGCTCGCCGGCGGGAATCGCCTCGGGCGCACGCTCGAACGACGCCACCGTGATGTCCCCGAGGTCGGGCCGGATGAACACGTCCCGCGGCCCGAGGCTGGCCACCTGCCGCGCCTTCTCGCGGTCGGACGCCAGCGTCGCGAGCTGCGTCGCGATGGACACGACGGAGCCGAGCTCCTCGCGGCCCTGGGCGGGCGACGAGATGTCCACGGCGATGATCACGTCGGCGCCCATCTGGCGCACCACCTCGATCGGCAGGTTGTCGGTGATGCCGCCGTCCACGAGCACCCGGCCGTCGATCTCGCGCGGGGCGAAAGCGGCGGGAATGGCCATGCTCGAGCGCAGCGCCATCGCGAGGTCGCCGTGGTCGAGCACCACCGCCTCGCCGGTCACGATGTCGGCGGCGACCGCGCGGTACGGAATGGGCAGCGAGTCGAAGTTGCGCACGGACACGACCGGCAGGGTCAGCCGCTTGAGCAGCAGGTCGATCTCGTGCCCGTCGAGCAGGCCGGGCGGGAACACGAGGCGCCCGCCCCGGAGCCCGGGCTTGTTCTTCACGAGGTAGAGGTCGTCGTCGCGCTTGCGGCGGAACGAACGGTCGCGGCGGGGGATCCGGTCCGAGAACGCCGCCATCCAGTCGATGTCGTTGAGCACGCTGTCCAGCTGCGCCGGCGTCATGCCCGAGGCGTACATGCCGCCGACGAGCGCACCCATGCTGGTGCCGGCGATGTAGTCGATCGGGACCCGGTTCTCCTCGAGCACGCGCAGCACGCCGACGTGCGCGGCGCCGCGCGCGCCGCCGCCGCTCAGCGCCAGCCCGATGCGGGGTCGGGAGGTCGTCGTTTCGCCCGGCGCGGCCGCGCACGCGCGGGGAGGAGTTGCGGCCAGAAGGACGAGAGCCATCAGCAGGAGCAGCGGGAGCGGCGTTCCAGCGCGCGGCATGGGCCGGTCCTTTCCGCCCGCATCGCCGCAGGACGGCGCCCGGAGTGGCGACCAGTCGTCGGCACCCGACGCTCCTCGGCGCTCTGACCGCGCCGGCGTGGGGGCCAGCGTCGGATCGGGGCTGCAGGGACGCTAACACCCGGGACCGAGGGCCACAGCGCAGGTTCTCCCCCGGGCACACGGACGGGACGGTGCGGGGGGAAATCCGCGAGGATGCCGGTCGGTGGCGGGACGCGGCCGTGCGGACTCGATTCGCCGCCCGCGCCGTCCCGCCGGGGAGGCCACATGTGCCACGCGAATGCGTGCATGCGAAGCGCGCTCGTCCTGCTGGGCCTGATCGGTGTCCTCGCGGCGCCGGTGCCCGCCCTCGGCGGAGCGCCGAGCCCGTTGACCCTGGGACTCGCGGCAGCCGACGCGCCCGCAACGGACCTGGAGATCGCCGGGATCGGCTACGTGTTCCCGACACCCCGCGAGCAGTTCCGCACCTGGGTCCTCAACACCACCGGGCCCACCGCGATCGCCGGCAACCTCATGGGCGCGTCGTGGCGGCACTGGGTGACCGAGGAGCCGGTCGAGTGGGGCGACGGCGAACGGGCGTTCGCGAAACGCTTCGGCACCGGCTCGCTGACGACGGCGATCGACGAGACGACGCTCGCGCTCGCTTCGGCGCTCATGCGCCAGGACCCGAACTACTACCGCTCGCCCCGCCCCGGCTTCGGCCCGCGGCTCAAGCACGCCGTCGTCATGACGTTCATGGCGCGCGACCCCACGGGGCGGATGGTCTACTCGCCCGGCAAGACGTTCTCGCCCTTCGCCGGCACGATCCCGGTGCAGTCGACGCTCTACCCGGAGGGCCACACGGTCCTGGACGGAGTGGTCAGCGGTTTCTACGGGGTGCTCATCGACATGGGCATGAACGTAGCCTACGAGTTCGTGCTGAGGGCGCCGGGGTGGGACGGGGAATAGGGAGGCCCGGAGAGACGCTCCGGACGCGCGAACACGGGAGGAAGCCCGACGCCAAGGAGGTGTGAGGTGAGGAACAGGATCGGCATCGCGGTCGCAGCTATCGTGCTCATACCCGCCGCCGCGTCGGCCGCGGTCGCAGGGCAGTATCCGCAGGACCACAACGCCTGGAGCATCGGCTTCGGCGGCGGCGGCTCGTCGGCCGCAGTCACCGAGGACAACCTCGCCACGAGCGATCGCCAGGGCGGCCAGATGTGGAACCTGCGTGCCGGCTACCCGCTGAACGAGCTGGTATCGCTGGCGTGGGAGGGCAACGTCTGGACCAAGTCGCAGGGCGACTTCGAGTTCACCTTCGTGACGAACACGCTCGGCGTCGCCGTGTACCCCTCCGAAGGGCTCGTGCTCCGTGGCGGCATCGGCATCGGCAACACGACGGTGAATGAAACCAATATCTTTCGCCCAACCAGCTCGTGGAGCAAGACCGGGCTCGGACTGCACTTCGCAGCCGGGTATGACTTCCGCATCGCGCGCAGGTTCGCGATCGGGCCGCAGTTGGACTACGGCCTGACGACGTTCGACGGCGGCCACGCGGAATGGTTCGGCGGCGGCGTCAACTTCAACTGGTACTTCCTGAAGGCGCAGTGACGCGCGAAAACCCGGCGCGGTCGGACTGCGCCGGGTCCTGCGATGGCGCGCGGCCCGTGCTGCAGTACAGCCGGGCCGCCGGGCGTCCCGCCCTGTCGCCGCTCACGCGCCCCATCGCCTGACGCGCCCGACAGGAGCAGCGGTTTCCCAAACTGCCGCGTTCTCCGGCTCGCTCCTGACACCTGTCTTCATCGTGACGCAGCATGTTCGCAGCATGGCGGTTCGGCCGCGCGGGCGACGGCGCACCCGTTCGCCGCCTGCGATTCCAGATTCGCATTCGGTCCGACGATGCGTGAACTCTGGAGCCCGGCCGCGACGCGAGCGTAGGATGCGGTCCATCCGGTCGCCGGCTCGCGCGGGGGCGAGTCACCCGTCGAGCGACTTCGCGTCGGTGTCGGGGCAGGTCGAGTGGAGGGCCGCATGACCAGTACCTCGCAGGCCGATCTGGATACGCCGAGATTCCTCGTCCTCGCGTTCGCGGGCGCCGCGGTCGTCACCGGCATGGTCCTCTACGGCCACGACAGCGTGCAGGTCCTCCGAGGGGAACCCTACCTCGTCATCTGGCTCGCCCTCGTCGTGTTGCAGGGGGTTCTCTACGGCGTGCTGCCGCCCGTGCTCTTCGCACGGTTGCGACCCCATTTCCCCGACCTGCGCCGCCGCTTTGGCGGGGCGCTGGTCGTCGCCGGATTCGTGATCGCATTTGCCGCCGCGGTTCCCCTGGTGACCGCGCAGCTGGTGGGTCCCGACAGACGCCTGCCGCTCAACCTCCTCGAGAAGTGGCGGGTGCTCAACGCGGCGGGCATCCTCCTCGTCGCGGTGCCGGCCGCGCTCGGGATCTTCGGCGTCCAGTGTGCGGCGGATCTCGAAGGGCACGCCAAAGGCGGCATCTCGCCGAGTCGCTTTCTCGAGCTGCGCGGCAGGCTCTCCTTCTTCCTCGCGGTCCTCGGGGCGATGGTCGCGGTCGCCACGCTCTCGGCCGGGGTCTCGAGGCGCGCCGTCCTGCCCGAACTGCCGCCCGAGCTGATGATCGCCTACGGCGGCCACTTCACCCTGCTCGTCGCGTTGGTCTACACGCCCGCGCACCTCACGCTGTCTCGCATCGGCCGGGGCATCATCGGGTCGGGCCCGCCGCCACCGGAAGTGGAACGGGCGATCCAGACCGACGTGCGCCAGGCGCTCGAGGCCTCGATCCCGGTGTTCGCGCCGCTCCTGGGTGGGTTGCTGTCTCTCGCGCTGAGGTAGGAGCGTGGGGTCGCGGCCCCGTCGCATCGCGCGCGTCGGGCCCGTCAGCCGAAGGCATCGACGGCCGGTGCGCCCGGGAGCGCGCGAGGCGGCCCGTGTGCGGGCGCAGCTGCCCCGCTCCGCACGTATAGGGCGGCACCCGAAGCGGCGAGGGCGAAGGGCCGACGGAAACGACGTCGTCGGCCACGGCTTGAGGTAGAGTCGGCCGATGCATCTGGCTCCCGGCACGCGTCTCGGCTCCTACGAGATCCTCGGCCCGCTCGGCGCCGGCGGCATGGGCGAGGTGTACCGCGCCCATGATGCGCAGCTGGACCGCACGGTGGCGATCAAGCTCCTCCCGGCGACGCTGGCCGGGAGCCCCGAGGCCCGGGAGCGGCTCCGGCGCGAGGCCCTCGCGGCCGCCGCGCTCGACCATCCCTACGCGTGCAAGGTGTTCGAGATCGGGCGGCACGGGGACGAGCTGTTCCTGGTGATGGAGTTCGTGACCGGCGAGACCCTGCACGAGCGGCTGAAGCGGGGGCCGGTGCCGCTCGACGAGGCGCTTCGCCTGTCCGGCGAGGTGGCCGAAGCCCTCGAGGCCGCCCACGCGCGCGGCATCCTGCACCGCGACCTCAAGCCCTCGAACATCATGCTGACCGCCCAGGGGCACGTGAAGGTGATGGACTTCGGCCTCGCCAAGCGGATGTCCGAATCGGCGACCGCGGACGCGGAAACGGCCGGCATGAAGGAGGCTCCGCTCACCTCCCACGGCGCCGTGCTCGGTACCCCCGACTACATGTCGCCGGAGCAGATGAAGGCCCTGCCGCTCGACGCCCGCTCCGACCTGTTCTCCCTGGGCGTGATCCTGGCCGAGATGCTCGGTGCCCGGCACCCGTTCCGAAAGGCTTCGACCGTCGAGACCTTCTCCGCGGTGCTGAACGAGCCGCCGGAGCTCGCGCGGGACACCCCGCCCCGCGTGCAGGCCGTGCTGCGGCGGCTGCTGGCCAAACAGCCTGCGGAGCGGTACGCGAGCGCGGGCGATCTGCGCGCCGAGCTCGCGCGCCTCGCGGAAGCGACCCGCCCGGGCGCCGGCACCGCGCCGGCCGCGCACCTCGCCCGGCAGTGGTGGACCCGGGCCGCGCTCGTCGCGCTCCTGGCGCTGGCGGGCTTCGGGATCTCGCGCTCGCCGCTGGCGCGCCGCGTGTTCGGCGCAGGCGCGAGCGGGGCCGCACCGGGCGCGATTCGCTCGCTGGCGGTGCTGCCGCTCGACAACTACTCCGGCGATCCCGGCCAGGACTACTTCGCCGAGGGCATGACCGACGAGCTGACGGCGCGCCTGGCCACGATCAGCCGGCTTCGCGTGATCTCGCGCGGCTCGGCCATGCAGTTCAGGGGGAGCGGTCGTCCGCCGGCGCCGGAGATCGCGCGCCTCCTCGACGTGGACGCTCTCGTCGAAGGCTCCGTGACCCGTTCGGGTGACCGCGTGCGGATCACCGCCGAGCTGATCGACGCCCGCGCCGACCGGCACCTGTGGGCCCGGAGCTTCGAGCGCAAGTCCTCCGACGTTCTCGAGCTGCAGGCGGACCTGGCGGAGGCGATCGCGGACGAGATCAACGTCCAGCTGACGCCGAACGAGCGGTCGCGGTTCGCGGCCGCCCCGCACGTGAATCCGGAAGCGTACGACGCGTACCTGAAGGGCCGGTACTTCTTCAACCGCCCGAGCGACGAGAACCTGAAGAAGGCGATCGCACGGTTCGAGGAGGCGGTCCGCCTGAGTCCGGAGTTCGCGCCGGCCTACTCGGGACTGTCGGACGCCTACCTCTGGGCCGGGTACAACGAGGGCTTCATGACGGCCACGGAAGCCCGAGTGCACGCGAAGGCGGCGGCCGAGAAGGCCGTGGCGCTCGACCAGAACTCCGCCGAGGCACAGACCTCGCTGGCGGTCTTCCACCTGTTCTACGACTACGATTGGGCGGGCAGCGAGCGTGAGTTCCGGAAGGCGATCGCCCTGAACCCGAACTACGCGTATGCCCACGACCAGTTCGGGCTGGTCCTGGCGTTCCAGGGGCGGTTCGACGAGGCCATCCGGGAAGGCCGGCGGGCCGCGGAACTGGATCCCCTCTCGCCCCAGATCCCCATCGACAACGCCATCGCGTACATCAATCGCCGGGACTACGACGGCGCGCATGTGCTGGCTCGCAGGGCGGCGGAACTGGATTCGACCTTCTTCTTCCCGCCGATGCTGGAGGGCTGGATCGAGGCCGAAGCGGGGAACCCGCGCGCGGCCATCCCGTGGCTGGAGAAGGCCGCGGCCATGGATGCGCCGGCATTCGTGACGGCGTGGCTGGCCTACGCCTACGGCGCAGCCGGCGAACGCGACAAGGCCCGGTCCGCGCTCGCGGAACTCAAGCGCATCTCGCTCAACGGCGAGCCGACGGCGTTCAACCTGGCGCTGGTGTCGCTGGGGCTCGGCGAGCGTGCGAAGGCCGTGGCGTATCTCGAGCAGGCCCGGCAGGCCGACACGGAATGGCTGGGCTGGCTCAAGCTGGGCCGAATCTTCGATCCGCTGCGTTCCGAGCCGGGCTTCCAGGAGCTGCTTCGCAGGATCGGCTTCGGCGACCAGGCGGCGGTCGGCGCGACGCCACCGTGCGCACGCAGCCGTCAGCGCGTCTTCGCGGCCAGCGTCTCTTCGAGCTTCGCGACGAGCTTCGGGTCCTGCGGGTCCGTGCGCGTATCGAAGCGGGCGACGACCCGGCCGTCGGGGCCGACCAGGAACTTGGTGAAGTTCCAGCCGATCGCGCCGTCGAAGCCCGACTCCTTCGTGAGCCACGCGTAGAGCGGGGCGATGTCGCGGCCCTTCACGCTGATCTTCGCGAACATTGGGAACGTGACGTCGTACTTCGTCCGGCAGAACGTCGCGATCTCCTCGTTCGTGCCGGGTTCCTGGCCCATGAAGTTGTTCGCCGGAAAGCCGAGCACCACGAACCCGCGGTCGCGGTACTTCTCGTAGAGCGCCTCGAGGCCCTCGTACTGGGGCGTGAAGCCGCAGCGTGAGGCGGTGTTCACGACCAGCACCGTTTTGCCCTGGTAGGCCGAGAGCGGCTGGTCGCGGCCGTCGATGGTCTTCAGCGTGAAGTCGTGAAGCGTGCGGGGCATCGGTCTTCCTCCGTGGGCGGCGCCGGCACCGCCGGTCGCGGGCGCCGACGCGAGCAGGAGCGCGAGTACGGCCACCGGGATCGCGACGCGCAGCCGTGGGCGTTGCTCGAGCTGCAAGCTCCGGGTCTCCTTCGATCGCCGGGTCGGGCCGGCCTGAGGGCGGCTCACCCGAGCCTCCTCGCGACGACCTCGTGCCGGTGGCGGAAGATCCGCTCCACCGTGGGGGTCACGAACAGGGTGCGCACGGGCTCGGACAGGGGCGCCAGGGGCACGGCGTATTCGATGCGGTCTTCGATGAGGGTGCCGCGGCCGGCCGGCGTGAAGCGATGCTCGTGGACCCACCGCGCGTACGGGCCGCGCAATTGCCGGTCCACGAACCCGGCGCCGGGTTCCCAGCGATCGATCCGCGTGAGCCAGGTCATGGGCACTCCCATCAGCCGGAGGCGGTACTCGATGAGCGCGCCCTCGCGCATCTCGATCGGCAGCGGCGTGCGGATCTCGAAGCCGAGGAAGCGTGGCGTGATCGCCTCCAGGTTGCGGGCATCCGAGAAGAAAGCGAAGGTCTCCTCGATCCCGGCCGGCACCCACTGCCGGGTCTCGAGCACGTGACCGCACCCGCCCGGGCCGATGGATGCCGTCTTCAGCAGCCCACTCGCGCCCGGGACCGCCGGGCGCCGCACCTCATTCGTTCCGGTCGTCACTGTCACTGCCGGTCAGATGCCGGGAGGCCGGCTGCGATGCACTTCCGGTCCCGGGGCCACGGCCGCGCACCGAGGGGAGCCATGAAGCTGCAAAGGAGTCCGTTTCGCTTGGCGACTCCGTCCGCCGGGAGGCCCCGATGACCCCGGACCTGGTCGTGGTCGGAGCCGGCATCTCCGGCCTCGCGCTCGCCCGCGAATTCCGGGCCGGTGGCGGGCGCGTCCTGGTTCTCGAGCGGGCACGCGGCGTCGGCGGGCGATGCGCCACCCGGCGGGTGGACGGACAGCCGGTGGATCACGGTACGGCGTTCCTGCACGGTCGCGACCCCGCCTTCCTGGCCGAGCTGGGCGCCGCCGCCGGGCCGGCAGCGAGCCCGGACTGGCCGCACGTGCTCGCGGGCCCGGGGACACCTTGCCGGCCCGCGGCGTTCGAAGCGGGCAGCGTCCGCCTGGCCCCGGCCGCGGGCGTGAGCGCGTTCCCCAAGCACCTCGCGCGGGGCCTCGACGTGCGGCTCGGGGCGAACGTCGAATCGCTGCGGGTCAGCCGGGCCGGCGGGGGCGCCGCGGGCAACTGGGAGCTGGCGCTGTCCACGGGCGAGACGCTGCGCTCGCCGGCGGTGGCGCTCACGTTGCCGGCCCCCTCGGCCGCGGCGATGCTGGAGCACGTGCCCGGGCGGCCCGCCGGGCTGGCGGCACTGCTCCCGCTCTGTCGCCTGGTGCGGACCCTGCCGTGCCTCACGGTGATCGCGCGCTACCCCGAGGCAACGCCTCCTCCCGGGTGGGACGTCGTCCTGCCCGGCAGCGGCATCTTGCACACGCTGGTCCACGATTCGGCCAAGCGCAGGCCGGGGGCGCAGCTCGTCCTGGTACTGCAGGCGAATCCCCGGTACTCCCGGGAGCATCTGGACTCCCCAAAGGACTCCTGGTCCCGTGCCCTGCTCGAGGAAGCCGCGGCGGGGTCCGGCGCGTGGATTGCGCTGCCCGAGGACACGCAGGCCCACACCTGGGAGCAGGCAAGGGTTTCCGAAGGGAGCGAGTTGGCCCGGCCGGTCGTCGCCGAGCTCGAAGGCGGGGCGAGGCTGGGGCTCTGCGGTGACGGGTTTCACCCGGCGGGAGGCGTCGAAGGCGCCTGGCATTCCGGCCGGGCGCTGGCGGCGAGATTCCTGGATCGCATGCGGCGGGCGGGCTGAGCCGCCTGCGAGGAGAATGGATTGTCCCTGACCCCCGAACAGATCGACGCGGTGCTCGAGGCCGAGGCGGGACACGAGTGTCCCGGCGTCGGCGAGGGCCGCGTCTGCGTGAAGATCGTCTCGATCGCCGAGCTGCCGAGCCGCTTCGGCCGGTTCCAGGTCGCGGCCTTCTGGAACAATCGTGACGGCAAGGAGCACGTCGCGATCCTCCACGGCAACCCGATGGGCCGCGAAAACGTGCCCGTCCGCGTGCACTCGGAGTGTCTGACGGGCGACGCGCTCGGGTCGCTCCGCTGCGACTGCCGCGACCAGCTCGAAGCTGCGCTGCGCACGATCGCGTCGCACGAGCACGGACTCGTGCTCTACCTGCGGCAGGAGGGGAGGGGCATCGGCCTGCTGAACAAGCTGCGCGCCTACCACCTGCAGGATCGCGGGCTCGATACGGTCGAGGCCAATCTCGCGCTGGGCTTTCGCGACGACGAACGGGAGTACTCGATCGCCGCGCACATGCTGCACAGCCTCAAGGTGAAGTCCATCCGCCTGCTCACGAACAATCCGCGCAAGGTGGACGAGCTGGCGCGACTCGGCGTGAAGATCGTGGCGCGCGAGCCCCACATCCTCCCGCCGAACGAGTTCAACCGCTTCTACCTCGAGACGAAGCGGGACAAGTCGGGGCACTTCCTCGACGCACTGGGCAAGGCCCACCTGCCCGAGCAGGGCGAGCCCGTCCAGGTCGAGGGCGGCGCGGCCTGAGGTTCGCGCGGCGGCCGGCCCGGTGCGCCGGGGCCGACGCGGACGCCGCTGCGCGCCCCCGCGCCGTCGTGCCCCGCACTCCGGCGGCGGTCACCGGGCCCGTTCGGTGACCGCCAGCAGGGCGAGGAGCTGGTCCTTCCAGAGCGCGGCCCAGGTGTGCGTGCCGTGGCCGTGCGTCTCGGCGCTCGCCGGGATCAGCACGAAGCGCCCGTGCTTCACGCGCGTGATGCCCTTCTCGGCGATGCGCAGCTCGGGCGGGTTGATGAAGTCGTCCGCCGAGTTCACGTGGACGAGGGGCGCCTCGATCGTTCCGAGCTTCGGCCACGGGTCGTAGTTCCGCGACGCCTCGACCTGGTAGAGCAGGTCGTTCGCGTCGAGATGGGGGAGGCGCCGTCGCATCTGCGTCTCGAGCCAGCCGTCCACGGTGTCCCGCGACGTGAGCGTGTTCTGCATGAGGATCGGCGCGCTGCCCGCGATGAGCAGGAGGTCCACGGCCGTCCGCAGCCCCGCCGTGGGCTCGGCGCGGTAGTCGCCCCCCTTCCAAGCGGGGTCCGACCGGATCGCGTCCACGACCATCGAACGCCAGAGCCGGTTGCGCCCCGTGATGGCGACCGGCAGGCAGGCGAGCGGCATCAGCGCGTCCATGAAGTCGGGGTGTGTCTCCCCCCAGACGAACGTCTGCATGCCGCCCATCGAGGTGCCCATCACGAGCCGGAGGTGTTTCACGCCCAGGTGCTCCGTGATCAGGCGGTACTGCGCCTCGACCATGTCGTCGTAGTCGTAATGCGGGAACTTCATGCGGAGCCCGTCGCTCGGCTTGCTCGATCCGCCGTGCCCGATGCCGTCGGGCAGGATCACGAAGTACCGGGTCGTGTCGAGCGGGGCGCCGGGGCCGTAGAGGACGTCCGCGAATTGGGGGACGAGGAACTGCCGGCCGCTGCCGCCCGTGCCGTGCAGCACGAGGACGGCGTTCGTGCCGCCGTCCGGTGCGGTCACGAGCCGGCCGAGCGTGAGGACGTGCAGCCTCAGGCCGGCGAGGTGCTCGCCGGAGCGGAACGCGAAGTTCGGGATCACGAAGTCCGATTCGGCCGCGCGGGCGGGGGGGGCGAAGGCGCAGGACGCGGCGAGGATCGGGACGAGCGCGGCCGCGAGCGGCCGCGGAAGGCGGAACGGGGGCATGGGCGGCTTCCTCCGGTGGGGCGGGACCGGGCGCAGCATAGGCCCGGCGGACGCCGGGGCGAACCGCGCGGCCGCGCAGGCCGCGGTCAGTCAGGCTTGCCGGTCACGAGCAGTCTTCGCGCGGACTCGATCGCCTCGCCCGTCCCGGCGAGCGCGAGCACGTCGCCCGCGCGCAGCTCGACGTGCCCGTCCGGCACGAGCACGACGTCGTCGCCGCGCGAGATGGCGATGACGCTCGCGCCCGTGCGGCCGCGCAGGCCGAGATCGGCCAGCGTGTGCCCGACGGCGGCATCGCCGGCGCCGAGGCGCAAGGGCACGGGCTCGCCGAGCCCGGGGAGCAGCTCGTAGGCGCGGCGCAGCGCGCGTTCGCCCCCCGCGGGTCCCTCCTCGCGGGCGTGGCGCCCGAGGGCATCCACCACGGCCTCGGCCGCCGCGCGCACGTGGCCCTGCAGGTTGGCGGCGGACCGCCAGATCGCGAACGCGAGCACGAGCAGGCTCGCCGCCAGCAGACCGAAGCCGACGAGGGGCGGCAGGAACGGCAGCGTCACCGCGACGAGCGGCGCCCCGACCACGAGCATCGTCATGAACTGCACCGCGACGACCATCCCGCGTCTCGGCGCAGCGGCCCGGTCGATCCGGCCGGGCTCGGGATCGGGAAACGCCCGCCGGGACAGCTCGAAGCCCAGGGCGCGCCCCGTGCGCACGAGTCCCGCGAGGAACGGCGCCGCGAGCACGATGGCGGCGACCACGACCGCGGCCGCGGCCCGCATGGGCTCGAGCCCGGTGGCGGCCGAGAGCCGCGCCGCCGCACCGCCGCCCATCACCGCCGTGCCGATGGCGAGCGCGGCGACGACGCAGGCGTCGAGCGCGAGCACGCGCAGCACGCGGCGGATCCGCGCGCGCTCCGCGGAGGTCTCGGGCCGCCGACGCAGGCTCTCGATCCAGGTGCCGTGGAGCGCCGCGAACGTCTGGAGCGGCCGGGGCAGGTTGCGGTCCACGGCCGAGGCCACGGGTTCGGCGACGCGGATGAACGTGGGGGTCAGCAGCGCCGTGATGGCCGAAACGGCGGCGACGACGGGGAAGAACGAAGGCGGCATGACGCCCGAGGCCAGCCCGGCCCCGGCGAGGATGAACGAGAACTCGCCGATCTGCGCGAGGCTCATACCCGCCTGCAGCGCGGGACGCGTCCCCGCTCCGCTCAGGAACGCGCTCAGCGAGACGGCCCCGACCTTCCCGACGACGACGATCAGCGTGAACGCGAGCACGACCGGCCAGTGGCGCAGGGCGAGCAAGGGATCGATGAGCATGCCGACCGAGACGAAGAACATGGCGACGAACATGTCCCGCACCGGCTCGATCAGCCGTTCGACCGCGCGGCCCTCGCCCGACTCCTCGACGAGCGAGCCGGCGAGGAACGCCCCGAGTGCGACCGACCAGCCGATCGAGCGGGCCAGCAGGGCGGTCGCGAAGCAGAACCCGATGCTCGCGACGAGCGTCGTCTCGGGTCGCCGGAGCCGCACGACGTAGCGCATGATCCGCGGCACGACGAGCATGCCGACCACGAGCAGCCCCACGAGGAACACGCCGAGGCGGACCACGGTCTGGCCGATCGGGGCCGCCGAGAGCGAGCCGCCCGATGCCATCGGCGTCAGTACCGCGAGCAGCAGGATCGCCAGCACGTCCTCGACGATCAGGACGCCGAACACGAGCTCGGTGACGCGCCCGCGCACGGCCTGCTCGGTGAACGCCTTCAGGATGATCGTGGTCGAGGAGATCGCCACGACGCCGCCGGCGAACACGGCCTGCAGCACCGACCAGCCCATGAGGC
>Ga0315540_10000815_pt1 | contig 17843 bp, 20 predicted proteins | sample SalMarSW160110MG_FD_203677 | JGI IMG/M metagenome (GOLD analysis project Ga0315540, IMG submission 203677) | Salt marsh sediment microbial communities from the Plum Island Ecosystem LTER, Massachusetts, United States - Salt Marsh Sediment SW1601-10 ...
CGCAGGGCTTGAGAGGTACCACCTCTATCTTTCCAGGCTTTGGTTCCCTGTGGTAACGGAGGGCTTCCTTTTCGTACAGCATCTTACGTGTTCTCCTCTTATTGATGAAATCATAAAAAGCTGACTTATGCCGCAAGCGGCAGCCTATGAGCAACGAAGTGGAGCCGAACCTGACACTCTTTTTCGGACCCTTTCTAAACACTTCGGAGGGAATGGACGACTATTTGCGATTTAGCGTAAATTCATAGAAGCGCGTGGGGTTTGGAGACGTAAACCCCAAATAGTCGTCCATGTCGGTGTTTAGTGCCAAGTGCACCATGAGAAAGGGGCCGAAAAAGAGTCTCACGCCCGGCTCGTTGACTTCGGCAGAAGAGACGACTTCATTGGAAGCCCGGGCGGGGGTTACCCTCTGATTCTCAGATAGGATGTAATAAACCCCAGGTAGATAAGGAGGCCCATGATGTCATTGGACGTCGCCACAAAGGGGACCGTGCCCAGGGCGGGATCAAAATGCAGCTTTTTCAGGGCAATGGGCACCGAGGCACCGAGAAAACTGGCGTTAAGGATAATCACCACCAGGGCCAGTCCCACCACAGACCCCATCCAAAAATCAGATACCCAGTACCCCACGACCAAACCCAGCAGCAAACCGCATATCACGCCGTTGAATACGGCCACCTTCATCTCAACCAGCAGGCGTTTGCCGATTTTCAAGATGCTGATATCACCCGTGGCCAGCCCCCTGACCACTACGGTGGCGGCCTGGTTGCCGGTGCTGCCGCCCATGGCCATGATCACCGGGAAAAAAAAGGACAGGGCGATAATCTTTTCAAGGGAGCCTTCAAACCGGCTGATCACCAGCGCTGAGACAATCTCGCCCAGAAGACCGCCAATGAGCCAGGGCAGACGCGCCCTCGAAATTTTGAGCGGCGAATCCTCCGTGATGTCCTGGTTGGTGACCCCGGCCATGAGTGAAATATCTTCGTCCACCTCGTCTTCAATGACATCAATGATATCGTCATGGGTAACACGCCCCACCAGACGATGCTGCTCGTCAACCACCGGGATGTTTACCAGGTCGTATTTCTTGGCCAGGTGCACCACCTCTTCCTGATCCGTATGGGCCGTTACAGAGATCACTTCCGTATTCATGATCTCCTTGATCTTTCGTTCAGGGGGTTCCAGGACCAGGTCTTTCAGAGAAATGACACCCACAAGCCTTTCATAGTCATCCACCACCCAGATGTGATAGAGGTTTTCCACCTCCTCCCTCTTTTCCCGAATCATTCGCACGGCGTCCCCGACCGTGCCCCCCGCATTGACGGCCACGAATTCCAGGCCCATGATCCCGCCGGCCGTGTCTTCGTGGTAAGGGAGCAGTTTTTCCAGGTCCTGGGAGACATCTACCGTGAGACGCTTGATGATCTCTCTGGCCCGATCGGCCGGGAGATCCCCAACCAGGTCCGCAGCGTCATCGGAATCCATTTCCTCCACAATTTCCGATATGGCCTTGTTGTCCAGGTCCTCCAGAATGCGACTCTGGAACGGGGGCTCGATCTCCACCAGTAAGTCGCCCGCACCTTCGGGTTCAAACAGCTCAAAGACGAAAAGCCGTTCTTCATCATCCAGGTGTTCCAACAGGTCCGCCACATCCGCGGCCCGCATACCATCCACAATTCCGCGAAGGGCGGTCCGGTTTTCCTCCTGAACCAGGCCCTTAACGTCTTCAACCAATTTCTCGCTGATCTGGATCGTCCTCTGATTGCTCAAAATCCTTCTCCTAACGCCATCTCCTGACCTGTTTCAGAAAACGGCTTTCCATGTCAGCCGTCCCATTCTCTGCCCCGGGAATTTCATCCAGAGGTATTTCCGCCCTGGCAGCCCCTGAATGCCCCCCTGCTGATCCTCCCCACACCCCAAAAAGCCGCTGGGCGATTTTTCCTGCGTTTCCCCTGAAACCGGCGTTTCTCAAAATCACCACAAGCTTGCCCTCATAGATCCCCGACACAATACTCCAGGATGTCTCAGCCAGCTTCATAAAAAAATCCGCGATGAGCACGAGAATATCCGGATTGCCCACCTCGCCCACATAAATGCAGGCTTTGTCACCGATAAATGTGACGTTTTCAATGGCACTCCTGAAAAATTCCAGTGCCTGGCGGGTGATTTCGGAAGACTCGATTTTTTTAATGATATTCAGATTTGTGAAACGGTAAAGATACCTGAAGGCGTCGATATCATTCGCGAGGGATTTCCTCGCGAAGTTGGCCGTATCCGTCTTTATCCCGTAAAAAAGGGCCGTAGCGAGTTTCGGCGAAGGTTTGATACCGGCGGCCTTGAGATATTCAGTCATCATGGTTGCACTGGCGCCGTATTCTTCCTTGATGTCGACGAAGGCGGCCCTGGAAGTAGGGTCGATAGGGTGATGATCAATGATGATATCAAAAGACAAACCCGAAAAAGCCTCATGGTGGCTTGGCTGGGAATCTATGACAGCCAACCTGTCGAACGCCTTGGGGCGGAGCCGTGAGGCAGGTTTTTGATCTATTCTGAGGAGATTAATCATAGCAAGATTGTCGGCACGCTGGATGGTATTGATATGAAAAATTTCAGCTCGCTGAACCTTTCTCCAGAAAAAGCGCTTCAGGGCCATGGCACTGGACATGGCATCCGGATCCGCCTCGATGAGTATGGCCAGGCTGTCTTCCGGGTGTACCAACTCACTGAGTTTCTTGCATTTATCCGTTGCTGAGACAGACTTGGCAAAGGGGTGGTCCATGATCTCGCTCATCTAAGCTTGCTCCTTAAGAAACGGCATTTTTCTGCGATATCGGCGGCCAAAAGGATATCGGAAATCACGGCCGCCCTGTGACAACCCACCTCGCTTAACTGATGAATATTGGTGTGGTCAATGCCCCCTATGGCCAAATACGGTATGGGGCAGATTCCTTTCACCTGCGATAGGAGGGAGAGTCCAACCAGCGGTTCCGTATCCGGCTTTGTGGAGGTGTCGAAGACAGGACCGAAACCCAGATAATCGGCACCCGAGGCAACCGCATTTTTCACCTGTTTGAGATTGTGTGTGGATATGCCTATGATCTTGTTTTGCATCATCGGACGGGCATAGGCAATGGGAATGTCATCCTGTCCCAGGTGAACGCCGTCTGCATCCAGAATCAAGGCCAGATCCACATCGTCATTCACGATGAACAAGATGCCTTTTTCCCTGGTTACCGCACGCAATCTGAACCCTAGCTCAAGTTTTTCCCTCTTGCTCGCGTCCTTTTCGCGGAGTTGGATAACATCCACTCCTCCCCGGATTTGAGCTTCCACAAGTTTGACAGGATCTCTTCCCCTTAGAAATGGCCCCGGCGAAAAACCGCAGAGCCTCAAGGCTTTCATGGATTTCATAACACGTTGTCTCCGGGAACGATTTCATCCGGCATCGTGCCGCCATCACAGTTTTGTCGGGAGGATCGACCCTCTTATTTGATGGAACCGTAAAAAGTCCGTCCCTGGACTTTTTACTGAAGAAAACCGAAAAGTGTGATTTTCGGTTTCCTTACAAATCAAAGGGTTGCGCTGCACCCCATTGATTTGCGTGCCCGTCCATGGGCACGATGATGACTTCCAACGAAGTCATCATATTTTGATTGAACAACCGCAGCAAATTTACAGCGTAGCCGACGTAACATTATAGAATCCGCCTTAAAAGTTCAATGACAAATAGCTGAGCCTTGGCAGCTCAGTAGTTGATGACTTAGCAAAAAGTCGCCGCGGATACTCGTGGTTTCTACCAGGGCCATACCTTCGCAAGGTAGGCAATAGTGGGCCGCACGTCTTCCTCCCTGTGTGGCTCCAATGTCACAACGGGTGATCCTTTCAATATTTTTACCAGCAAAGAAAAAACCCGGCCAAAATCAATACTGCCTCTCCCCAGGCACAGATGATCATCTTTTTGCCCGAGATTATCGTGCAGATGGAGTTGCCCAATGTATGGACCGAGGCAATGAATCCAACTTTCAACAGGGGCCGCACTGAAGGCCGAACAATGTCCCACGTCCAGGCAAAAACCCACCTTTTTCCGGTCCAATTTATCAAACAGTGGATTCAGGTCTTCCGGGTACTCTTCAAAGACATTTTCCAGCATCAACATGCTCCCTTCATCATCCAGGCGGGATGCAAGCCACGACCACATCTTCAGGCTGTTCTCGTACCACGCCTCTCCGAGAAAACCATAGCGTCTCGCCTCGAATCCCGCGTGGCACACAACGGTCTTTGGCCTGAAAAGGGGTACGAGTTCCGCGAGCTGTTCGTATCGCCGTCGGGTCAGCTTCCATACATCCGGATCAGGAGAACCTGAAGAAAGGTCCATGAACGGCGCATGAAGGGTTACGACCAGTCCCCGTTCCCGGAGTTTTTCCGCAACGCTCCTGAAATCGTTTTGGGTGAAGTTTTCCAAGGCCGTTGCATCCAGGCCGATTTCAGGATTCAGCCCTTCTTCAACGATCTGTAGGAGATAGGTATCCCACAGCATGGTAAAAGGGATGTTGACCTGAACCTTTTTCTTGAATTCATTCATTATCAATGACCCTTGAAATGAGGTGGTGGATTTGGAATCTCCGGAGCGGATTGACAATTTCCGCAGGCCAAATTAAGATGCCTTAAAAAAAGTCATCAAGGATAGCGACCATGAAAAAAGCCTTTATGTCTCCCCTGTGCTCTGGGCTGGTTATTCCGGGCCTTGGCCAGATTCTGAATCAGCAGTTGAAGAAGGGCTCCTGTATCCTTTTGCTCATCCTCATCCTGTTTGTCTGGGGCACCATCGCACTCTTTAATCTCTTCAAGTCCGTGTTTTCAATCGCACAGATAACGGGCAATGGAGGCGAATCTATTATCGACAGACTCAGGCAACAGGATCTGTCAACCCTTTTGATTATTCTCGGGACCTTTGTCGCTGTGTGGCTTTATTCCGTACTGGATGCCTTTTTTACAGGAAGGAAAATAGATCGCGATTCAGATCTGGAGAGGCCATGAGGGCGTATCTGATAAATGAAATAGACACCTCCGGAATGGAAAAAATCCATGCCTATTTGAAGAGCGCCGCGATTTCCTCCAGTCTTGAAAAGATCTACTGGTTGCCAATACCGGAGAATCTGCTTGATGAAACGCAGGTGGAACACCGGGATTGCAGGCCCCATGTCTTTGCTGTCGAATTGGGTCAAGACTGGGTGAAGTTCGAATGCTTCTTGCGCACACTGAACGGGATGCAGTGTACCTGCCAAGGTTACTGCTCTGAACCCCAGACCCATTACATCATCAGGTTTGCCCAGGAGATGACGGATCGTCTGGGAATTAAAACCTGAATGCGACCTTCTACTTTCCCCGGAGGTTTCTTCGAATCTGTTCCGCGATGGGCCCCGAAGCCTTTTTGTCTCCCAAGGTACCCACCCGGATCTTGGCCTCGGTCTTATCGCCTGAAATATATTTGAGAGCTACGGCGACCCGTTCACCGTCGGCTTTTTTGCCCGCCACCTCACCTTCGGTAAGGTCATGTTTGGCGCTCTCCACCGTCAGCCCCAGGTCCCTGAAGGCCTTGTTTGTCGCATCCCATGTGTCAATGTAGGGTGCTTTGTATGTGACTATCAGGGCACCATCGTAGTATTTGAATCCTGCAACGCCTGCAGCCGTCCCCGCGCCGAAAAAAACCAGCGGGGCTGCACAACCGGTCACCAAAACGCAACACGTCAGAAAGGCAAGAAACCTACATTTTTTCATTTCAACTCTCCCCCGCTTCTATTAGTTACTCCTAACGATCTCCCGGGCGTCTTCGTCAGGGCCCAGGGTGCACACACATGAACAGCACGTAAGGTACTTAAATAATGTCTCGGGGGCCTTGTGTCAACAGAATATTCCCGAACCGCACTGTTCAATGGGAAGCATGGTTCTTCGGGACGCGATTATGAATTTGACTTCACGAGACCTGTTTGGTAACGTCAGCGCTTATAATTTTGCCGGTAGGAGGCACCTTTCATGGATTACAAGCAAACGCTCAATCTGCCCAAGACAGCCTTCCCCATGAAGGCCAATCTGATAAAAAAAGAGCCGGAAATACTCGAAAAATGGGAAAATGAGCGCATTTACCAACGCATTCGACAATCGTCCCGTGGTAGAAAGCGCTATATGTTGCACGACGGCCCGCCTTACGCCAACGGCCATATCCACATGGGAACGGCCTTCAACAAGATCCTCAAAGATATCATTATCAAATCCAAGCAGATGGCCGGCTTCGACGCACCATACGTTCCCGGATGGGATTGTCACGGGCTCCCCATCGAACACCAGGTAGACAAGGAACTGGGGCCCAGGAAGGCCGACATGTCCCAGGCCGAGATCAGGGGCTATTGCCGTGAATACGCGGAAAAGTACCTGGACATTCAACGGAGTGAGTTCAAGCGCCTCGGGGTGCTGGGGGAGTGGGGAAGGCCTTACCTCACCATGAATTACCCTTACGAGGCAACCATTGTCAGGGAATTCGGTAAATTTGCCCTAAACGGGAGTCTTGTGAGGAGCAAAAAGCCGATCTACTGGTGCATCTCCTGTCAGACCGCCCTTGCCGAAGCGGAAGTCGAGTACGATGACCACACCTCGCCTTCCATTTTCGTCAAGTTTCCCCTGATCTCAGACCCTGCAGTGATTTCAGACAAGCTGAAAGGCAAGGACGTCTCCGTGGCCATATGGACGACCACCCCATGGACCCTGCCGGCCAATCTGGCCATAGCGCTTCATCCGGATTTCGAATACGTCGCCGTGGAAACGGGCAACAATGGAATCCTTATCCTGGCAGAAGAACTGCTGGAAATCTGCATGAACAACTTCTCCATTTCATCCTGCGATGTGATAGCAAGATTCAAGGGGACACAACTGGAGAATCTCGAAGCACGCCATCCCATCTACAACAGGACCTCTGTGATCGTTCTTGCCGACTACGTCACTCTAGACGCCGGGACGGGGTGCGTACACACGGCACCCGGACACGGTCGTGAGGACTACGAAACCGGGCTCAAATATGGCCTGGAGGTCTATTCTCCCGTGGACGATCAGGGCTGTTTTATACCCGAAGTCGAATATTTTTCAGGCCTCAATGTCTTTGAGGCCAACCAGGCCGTCATCGAAAAACTCCGCGAAACCGGCGCACTTCTCAAGAGACAGGATATCTCACATGAATATCCCCATTGCTGGCGCTGCAAAAAGCCCGTCATCTTCCGATCCACAGAACAGTGGTTCATTTCCATGGAAAAAAATGATCTGCGAAAAAATGCCCTGGATGCCATCCAAAAGGTTTCCTGGATCCCCTCGTGGGGGCAGGAACGCATCTTCCAGATGATCGCAAACCGCCCCGACTGGTGCATCTCGCGACAAAGATCATGGGGTGTGCCCATTACGGTCTTCTTCTGCAGGCAATGCGGTGAGGTGGTCGTCTCCAAGGAAATCATTGATCACGTGAGCCACCTGGTCGAGGAATCCGGCGCTGACATCTGGTTCACCGAACCGGAGGAAAAGCTGCTGCCACCGGGCACGACGTGTCCCGCATGCGGGTCCAACGCATTTCAAAAGGAAACCGATATCCTGGACGTGTGGTTCGATTCAGGTGTGAGTTACGCAGCCGTCATGGAAAAACGCGACTACCTGGACAGTCCCTCGGACCTCTATCTGGAAGGCAGCGATCAACACCGTGGGTGGTTTCACAGCTCGCTGCTGTGTTCAGTGGGGACAAGAAATGAGGCACCCTATCGCAATGTTCTCACCCATGGTTTTGTCGTGGACGGTTCCGGCAAGGCCATGCACAAATCCGCCGGCAATGTTATAGCACCAGGGGATCTCATCAAGAATTACGGGGCCGAAATCCTTCGACTGTGGGTGGCAGGCGAGGATTACAGGGACAATATCAGGCTTTCCAAAGAGATTCTTCAGCGATTGACGGAAGCCTACCGGCGCATACGAAACACATGCAGATACCTCCTTGGGAACCTCAATGAATTCGACCCGGCAGCGGAAGCCGTGCCCTACTCGGATCTCCACGAACTGGACCGCTGGGCTTTGAATCGACTCCAGGAGCTGACGGAAAGGATCCAGAAGGCCTACGAGCAGTTTGAATTCCATCTGGTTTATCACAATCTGCATAATTTCTGTGTTCTCGATCTTTCGTCCTTTTATCTGGATATCATCAAGGACCGTCTTTACACATCCCCGCCGCGATCATTGGCAAGACGTTCCGCCCAGACAGCCATGCATGAAATCCTTGAGGTCCTGGTAAGGCTGATGGCCCCTGTTCTTTCCTTTACCGCTGAAGAAATCTGGCAGTATATGGGTGGAGACGACCGCTCCCCCAGTGTTCACACCGAATGTTTTTTCACGCCAAGAAATGAATTCAGAGACCCTGAGCTTTCGAGGCGATGGGAGGACATAATCGGTGTGAGAAAAGAGACCTCCCGTGCACTGGAACTGGCGAGGAAGGAAAAAAAGATCGGCCATTCACTGGATGCAGCCGTCACACTTGCCCTTCCACCGGAAATATTTGACAAATTGTCCCCCTATAAGGACCAGTTCAGATCCATATTTATCGTTTCATCTGTGGAACTGTTGAAAGGCGGAGAATTGGAAGGGGGGATTGATAGCGAAATGATCCCGGGCCTGAAAATCAAGGTGACTGCCTCCGATGCCCCCAAATGTGAACGCTGCTGGATCCATGATCCCACCGTCGGGGATGATATCGGACATATGACCCTCTGCAAACGGTGCCTCAGCACCCTGGAGGAAATGGAGCAAGTGGGCCATTGAGAAAAAAATACCATCTTCTGATATGGCCCGCCCTGGCCGTTCTCGTCATGGATCAGATTTCAAAATGGGCCGTCCTGAACGGGTTTCAACCCTACGAATCCATCCCAGTTATTAAGGGGCTGTTCAACCTGATACGCGTTCACAATCGGGGAATGGCATTCGGCATTATGAATCGCAATCAGGGCGCCTTCGGATTCTATTTCCTGATCCTGGCGACACTTGCGGCCATCGTGCTCCTCCTCTATTGGGTTCGCCATTTGAAGCAAAACGAAGTAGGAATCACCTTTGGACTCGGTTTGATCCTGGGGGGGGCCATCGGTAATCTTGTGGACAGGGTTCATCTCGGATCCGTTGTCGATTTTTTGGACTTCCATCTGGGATCCCACCACTGGCCTGCGTTCAACCTGGCGGACTCGGCCATCACCGTCGGTACGATCTGGGTAGCCTTTTATCTGATTTTCAAGAGCCGACACCGGAGTTGACTGCGCCATGCATCCCCAACTCTTCTCAATCGGGCCTTTCACATTACATACCTATGGCCTGTTCGTGGCATTGGGTTTCCTTCTCGGTCTTTTGGTTGCCTTAAAAATCGGGCAACAGCAGGGCATCGTTCCCCAGCAGGTCCTGGACATGGGATTCATCATTCTGTTCTCTGCCGTCCTGGGTTCAAGACTGCTCTATGTGCTGATGAATTGGTCCTATTATTCTCAGCGTCCCTGGGGAATACTTGAGATATGGAATGGAGGCCTTGTTTTTTCAGGCGGGGCCGTCTGCGCCATTGCAGCCATTGTCTGGTACGCCAGGCATAAGAATTTGGCTCTCCTGAAGCTGGCGGACCTCTGGGCCCCGGCAGCGGCCATAGGGCAGGGTTTCGGAAGAATCGGATGTCTAATGGCCGGATGCTGCTACGGGAAAGCGACCCGCATACCGTGGGCCGTGACCTTTACTGACCCCGAGGCACTGGCTCCCTTGCACCAGGCCCTACACCCCACCGAAATCTATCATGCGGTCAGCGGTTTTGCCATCTTTGGGATACTCCTTTTCCTCCACAAGAAAAAATCATACACGGGCCGGGTATTTATATGGTACCTTTTGCTCCACAGTTTCAGTCGATTGCTAATCGAACGCTTCAGGGGAGATGACCGAGGTATGCTGTTCCAGACCGGGATGACCGTGACCCAGTTCGTATCTACCCTTATCCTTGCCGGTGCATTTATCACGATCATCATATTGAAATCCAGATGGAAAAAAGAAGAGGCCTGCGGAAAGTAGCAGCCCCCGTGCATCAAGAGTGCCCGATGGCGGCAATCCGGGGTTTCAAATAGAATTTTCTCAATCCTGTTGAATTCTCCCGAAAACTCTGCTAATGATGCCTGCAGGGCGTGATGTCCGGGATTTCAATAGAGGCTACATGGAACCTGAACCTAAAGCAAAGGGATTTATTCCTAGCAAGACATCCGAGCTCAGGGAGTCCTGCCCGGTAGATGAACCCGGATGTCCCGTGCTTGAAGAAGTCAATAGACTCCGACAGGAATGCAAACGACTTCAGGAACTTTCCGACCAGGATTCTCTCACCAGCCTCTTCAACTTTCGTTATCTCATGGCCGCTCTCTCCAGAGAAATGGAGCGTACGAGGCGTTCGGGTCTTCCCACGGGTCTTCTCATATTTGACCTGGACCATTTCAAACAAGTCAATGACACTTTCGGGCATGAGGCCGGGAACAAGGTCCTCAAACGGGTGAGCAAAGTCACCCTCCTGAATATCCGCCGGATTGATATTCCCTGTAGATTTGGAGGCGAGGAGTTTGTCGTCATACTTCCGGCGACAAGGCTCACACATGCCGTTCATGCGGCCGAGCGCCTTAGGAAATCACTTGAGGAGAACCCCGTCGGAATGGATGACAAGGTGATCCCCTTTACGGCCAGCTTCGGGGTCGATGTATACAGCGGACGGAATAGGCTGTCCTCGAATCAGTTTCTCAAGCGAACAGACCATTTTCTCATGGATGCCAAGAAAAATGGAAGGAACCGCGTCCTCTTTGACTCGGAGAAGGCCCGAGTAATTCCAACAGAAGTCACCGATGAAGAAAGAAGTGCCCTTTACGGGAAAGAACCCGGCGATGATAGAACACAGGAGTCCGGAAAACCTTGAGGAAGCAAACATGGATCTGGAAAAAAGGCGTTTTTCCCGTGTTATTTTTAACGTCCGTGCGAAGCTGGCTGTCGGAGAACAGATTCTTGAAGCAGGTCATATCTATGATCTTGGCATCGGGGGATGCCTCTTTCCCACGGCAGCTACCCCGATAGTCGGGTCACCCTGCCGGGTCGCCATCTTTCTATCCGGGGCAAATAGCGAGCCTTCCATCCGAGTTGAAGGGGAAATCGTCCGTGCAGATTCCGGGCAGATCGCGGTTAAGTTTACGGCCATAGACCCGGATAGCCTCTTTCATCTGCAAAATATCATCCTTCACAACAGTCAGGACCCCGACAAGGTGGAAGAAGAAATCAGCAATCATCCGGGCTTGGTGTAAAAGTCATCACATATTGGAGCAGAGAAACCAGTGTCAATGAAAGTCGTCGAAAGATCCATGCTGCATCGGGGGAGGGTCTTCACACTCGTGAGAGAAAAAGTCCTTCTTTCCAACGGATCGGCTGTCGATCTCGATCTCATCCGCCATCCCGGAGCAGCCGCCATGGTTCCCCTCACCCAAGACCATTCTCTGATTCTCATACGGCAGTACCGTCATGCGGTGGGGGATTTTCTATGGGAAATTCCTGCCGGAACGCTCAATCCCAGTGAAAAACCCCTGGAATGCGCCAAAAGAGAACTCATCGAGGAGATCGGTTACTCTGCCGCCCGATGGGAAAAGCTCGGGGAGATCATACCGGTTCCGGGCTATTCCGACGAAAGAATCCACATCTTTCTGGCCACCGAACTCGATCCGGCCCGGCAGAACCTGGACCCTGATGAGATTCTTGATGTCCACCAAATTCCCCTGGAAAAAGCCTTTGAAATGATCGAAGACGGTGCGATTCAGGACAGTAAGACCATTTCCTCCCTTTTTCTGGCCCGAACCTGGCTGGAAAAAAATCAATGAGAAATGCGGGCTACTCCGCCTTGCTCCTGAGGCGTTCGTAATAGAAAAGGACCCTGTTGACGTATTGCCGTGTTTCCCTTATGGCCGGCACCCGGCCACAGGCCTCTACACGCTCGGGGCCGGCATTAAAGGCGGCCAGGGCCATGGGTTTGTCGTTGTCAAAACGTTTCAGAAGTACGGCTAGATAACGGGTTCCACCCAGAATATTTTCAGCGGGATTAAAGGGATTCTTCACCTCCATTTCCCTTGCGGTCTCGGGCATGAGCTGCATCAGTCCCACAGCCCCTTTCCGGGACATGGCCCTGTGATTGAAATCTGATTCCGCTTTGATCACCGCCTTGATAAGATTTGAATCGACCCCGAATGCCTCCGATGCCTCCCTGATGCTTATTTGATAAGCCTGAAAAAACGCTTCCAGATCTTTTTGAGATGATTGGGCACCGGATGGGTCTCTTTTCGTGGACTTGGGGCCTGGAAAATGCCAGAAGCCATTCCTGTCCTGAAAACCAAAAATCTCGGCCCCGGCACGACCCATGGGTAACAAGCTCAAGATCAGGGTCAAGGCAATCAACATGAAAACGACCCTCGTTATCAGGCTCTCTTTTAACATAAGTCCCATGGCTGAAAATTCACCTATTGAACACCCCGACACCCGCTTTTTCGCTCTCCCCTTTCCGGGCTATAACAGAAAGCAACTCGATGATCTGATTATTCTGATCAATGACCCGGTCATATTTCAGAATCATTTCGTTATACTTATCCAGCAGTTGCTGGTTTTGGCGGTAGAGCAACGCCAGTGTCTTGGTCGTGTAGAGTGAACTCAAGGCCGTCCGACTCAGCTTGTAGTCACTGTTGACCGAACTGTAGGGTGAGGGGGGTTTGTCCGCCTCATATTCTTTCCCGAACTGCTGCATCAAGTCGTCAAGGGGGTCACAATTGCCATGGCCCGGCAAAACAAAAAGAGCAGCTAGGATGAGCTGCAAAATCAGGAACTTTTTCATGAACCGACCTCCTTGCATAGTGAGAATTTCCGCAAGCTCTACAGGGTTTGAAAGCCTTTACTCCTGCTATTCGGGATTGTACACGAATTTCCAGTCAGAATAACGCTTCGCCTTTTCAAACGATTGGTATTCAGTAGGAAAATCACCATTTTTGAGGGGTCTCGCTTCACTCTTACTGAATACCCCTTTGATGCGTCCTCCCGCCTCCAGGACCACGCCCCACAAGCCTTCCTTTGTCATGGGGTCCCGATAGGCTTTCCTTAAATGGCGATGCAGTTCCAGGTAGCGGGGATCCCTCAGAAGATCCTCCAGTTTCTGCGGGTATTCCTGGGCACTGCCTTTTGGGGCACTTTTGTAATAGGATTCGATGGCCTTTTTGATCTGGTCGCCACGAAAAAGGAGTTCCTTCTCTCTTTCACGCTTGGCAATCGTGCTCCAATACTTGCTGGCTGCTGTAAGAGCTATACCTGAAATGACCACCAGGATCAGCACGCTGAGGTAGGTAAACCCCCCTTTCCTACTACTCTTTGAATAGGCAGAAACCATCTCTCTCCATCTGATGATGACTTTGTAAAAAGTCATCATCGTGCCCATGGACGGGCACGCAAATCAATGGGTGCATCGCAACCCGGTGGCGCTTCCTTTACCATTCATTGTACGGTTTGCCATTAATGCCCACCAGGTCACTCCCGCTATGGATATCGTAGACGCCGGTTTCACCCTCGCCTTCCGGCGGGATTACGATCCACGAGGAAGTTGAGCGTGTGAAAGGGTCCTCTGGAACGGCGCGAATATAGTGTTCTTCCACCAAGGTTTCAATGGTATCAGGGTACTTGCCGTGATCGGCATAATACTGATCGATCACATCACGCATCACAAAAAGACTTCTCCTAAGGGAAGCTTCTCTTGCCCTGACAATAGCCTTCTGAAGGTTTGGCTGGGCAATGGAGGCCAGTATTCCAATGATCGAAAGAACGATCATCAATTCAATCAGGGTGAAACCCTTTTTTCCGAAGATCATATTCATGGTCATTTAATGGACCCGCTATCGTTCGGGACTTCTCCTTCATCCACCATCAGTCTCAAACAGGGGCATCCCGGATCTACCAGTCCTTATAGTAGGAACCATCCAGGGCCTTCTTGTCGCTGGTTGTGTAAACATCGTAGACATCTTCCCCTCCCCAGGTATCACTTCCCGGTTGATCGAAGTACGAACGGAGCCCCCACTTCCCGTCTTCTGTCATGGGGTCTTTAGGGATTCTGCGCAAGAATTTCTTCTTGAAAGGAACCGGACCCAAGAGATCGACACCGTTTACGAGCACTTCAAGATTCTTGGGGTAGCCGCTGGAGAAGGCCTGTGAGGAAATCTTTCCCTCGTCGGAGAGGGCCTTGTATTCATCCAGCGCCTTCCGGATCTTCCTCAGGTTCTCCCTGAGGGTTATCTCTTTGGAGCGTCTGACTGCCATCTGGGAAAGGGGCATGACGCCTGCCGCCAGAATGGATACAATAACCATGACCACCAGCAGTTCAATAAGCGTGACGCCTGTTGTCTCACGCAAGAAATAAGACAAAGACATTACCCTCCAAATGCCCACCTGCGGTCTGCCACGTGGATGTCCAGGGGAAATCCCATTTTTCCTTTTAAATTCAGGCACCGGGCAGCGGCAGCCTTGTAATCATGAAAGCTGCCGACAAAGATACGGAAATAGAAGCCCATACCGGGAATATCAACGGGCACTAGAAAGCAATCATACTTCTCGCGCTCCAGATGCTCCAACAGATTCATGGCCTCCCTCCTGCTGGCGTAGGAACTCACATGGATGCTGTATTTGACATTGGAAGGCCACTTGTACACATCCTTTTCGGATTTTGACGACAGACCTGTGTTCACCTCCTTCTGCTGAACCGTTGGTTTCGTTTCTTTATCCGGCGTCCCCGGATCTGAACGTGCCGGTAGCCTGTGTTCCGGTTTGTCATGGGGTTCCATCACCTTTCCAGGAGGCAGAGGAATGGGTGAAAAGTTCGGGTGATGAACCGCTCCCGGTTGAGGAGATACCAGAGGGGGACGTCCCCCGTTTGCCTCCGTAATGGTGTTCTTCGCTTTTTCCAAAATCCTTTTTTTCGCGAAAGCCTTCACCCCCTTCGGGCGCATGTAATAGGCGCCTTCTTGCTCGGCATAGCTCTCATAGGGTTCCCTTTGGGAAAAATTCCTTTCCTTCCCTGACCAGATTTCCGATACGTCCCTGCTTGGGATATCTTGTGTCCTTGTGATGATGGGGGTTATGGCCATGAGGATATCCGTCTCCACCTTGGTCTTGTCCAGGTTGGAAAAAAGGACGCCTATGACGGGGATATCTCCGAGCAGGGGAATCTTCCTTATGGTCTGCCTCTCTTCATCACTGATCAAACCGCCGATAATGACCGGTTCACCATCACGCATGGTCAACACGGTGTTCGTTTTCCGAGTACTGATCGCATATTGGGGTTCATCGGCGGTTCCCAGATTCGCCCCCAGTGCGCTCACCTCCAGGGAAAGCTTGAGCGAAATTTCATCATTGAGGTTTACATTGGGTTCGACCTCCACCTTCACACCGATATCCTGGTACTGGAAATCGTTCGTGACCACTCCCGTGGTGTCTATGCGCCTGTTCACCCGCAGGGGCACCCGCTCACCCACGTGAATGGTGGCCTTTTCCCCGTTCTTGACCCTGACCTGCGGACTTGCCAGGGTCTTGGTGTCCGCATCCTGTTTAAGGAGATTAAGGGTCGCGGTGGGAATCGAGAGAAGCAGTTCCCTGTTGGTGATTTTGCCCAGGGCATGGAGGGATACGTTGGGGACAAAAGAGGAATCTTTGCTGATTTTGGGGCTGCTTTCACCGATTCCGAACGTGATGGATGTGGGGTTAATATCCAGACCGAGCTGTCTCTCCTTGGTGCGTTTCACCTCTAGGATCTCGACATTCAAAAGAACCTCAGCCGAGGGACGGTCATTGGCCTCTATGATCTTCGAGGCGATCTTTATCATTTCCCCGGAGCCTCTGATAACCAGTGCGTTCAGCTTTTCGTTGGCGATAATATCCTTACTGTTCAATATCTTGGATAAAAGGCCGACCGCTTTCTTGACCTTCAGGTTGGCCAGGTAAAAGGTTCGAATCCGGAGGTCCTCGTACTCCTTTGTCTTGGCGGGGGTGTTCGGGTAAATGATCATGGTGTTTGCGTCCACCAGTTTACCGACCAGGTTGTTGGTACGCAACAGGACATCGAGGAACCGGTCGAGAGACACGTCCGTCATGAAAAGCGTGACCTTTGACTCACTGATGTCTTTATCGAAGATGAAATTGATACCCGTGAGCTTGGACAGGACTTCGAAGACATTGGTTACCGGCGTTTTCTTGAACTTGAGAGAAACCGGAGCGCTTGATTTGAGTTTGAGTCTGAAGCGGGGAGGCTGTTTTTCCTCTTTGCGAAAGGAGGCCAGGGCCTTCTGCGCGTTCATGTTATTCGGGTTCAGCTTAATGGCCTGCTGGAATGCATCCCTGGCCTTGGCATACTCCCCGGCCTTCAATAATTTCTCTCCCTTCCGGAAAAGAAAACGGGATTCCCGAAAACCCTTCGTCCTTTTGATCAAGGCTTCCGACCTAACATTCCCGGGATTAAAGGCGATGCTTATCTGAAATTCTTTTATGGCCTCTTCCAAAAGGCCTTCCTGTATTAGCTTCTCCCCCTTTGCCATATGTTTGATTGAGGCATTTGACCTCGCCCTCGCCAGCATGAGCTTGACCTCCGGGTCGGCGGGATTCTTGTCGTGGGCCTTTTGGAGAACCTGAACACTCCTGTCCCAATCGCCCGAAGAAGCAAATTTTCTGCTCTCTTGAACGTATTTGGAAGACGTGACACATGCCCCCGAGCCTAATCCGGCAAATAGGACAAGTGCTATCAAAATGAAACGCCGATATTTTCCCCTGACACGAGCCATGGTGGTCTCCTGTATGCTACTCGATATATTCCCTGAGGCAGAACCTTCTGCAGGCCACATCCGTTTGACAAACTGCCGCGAACTGCGGCGTTGAGCTCTTCTTTCCTTCTAAAAATCGCTCAAATCAATGTGGATGTCCTGCTGAATCTCTTCAGCCCACAAATCCAGTGAGTTGCCCTCAATATGCTTTATCAGATATTTTCCGTCAATCACGTCCCCTGCCTGCACCACCAGCACGTCTTTTCCTCTCTGCAGGAATATCATACTCTTCCCCTCCCCCTTATAGGAGCCAAAGACCCGGAAACGGCTTAGCTCTCTCTCTACTCGAGCCCTCGGGTCCTCATCGGGGGGCTTCACCGGGTTTTCAGGATGGCTGTTCCGAACCCCCGGCGGTGAACTGTCACTCATCTTTTCCTCTCTTGGCTTGAAGAAGGGGTTATGAATGACCTCTCCGTGATGTTCCGGGGGTTTGGAATACAATGCCAGCATGATTCCAGGCGCCTTTTGCAATTCGCCCTCCTTCGGACGCTGCTTCTTAACGATTACCCGTTTTCGGGAACCGCTGTAGGTCAGCCTGGTCACCTTCTTCTGGCGGTAGGGGTGCTGCAAGCGATATACCAGAGAGGCTGCAAAAATAACCATTAAGGCAAATAAGAGGGTCTTTTTTTTCATTTTACCTGAAATAGGTGGATATCTGGAGATTCATATCCACCCGTTCCTCATCCTTGGACCGGTTCACCAGTGAAAGCTTGTCCACGCTGAAAAGATCTGGGGAATTCTGAAGATCAGCGATAAAACCCTTCAGTTGATCGTATCTCCCGCTCACGCGGAACGCGCTGGTGTATTTCCATAATTTCAGAGAGGCCACCTTTTCCGGTTCAAAAGTAATGTGATCCACGGCCAGCCCGTGTTGATGCAGAAGATCAT
>Ga0315540_10000816_pt1 | contig 17829 bp, 13 predicted proteins | sample SalMarSW160110MG_FD_203677 | JGI IMG/M metagenome (GOLD analysis project Ga0315540, IMG submission 203677) | Salt marsh sediment microbial communities from the Plum Island Ecosystem LTER, Massachusetts, United States - Salt Marsh Sediment SW1601-10 ...
GGTGTCGGCTACCCGGGCGAGGCGTGGGGAGCTCTGGCACCGGTCTCCCGCTGGTCGGGCATGAGCCGGGCAGGCCTCGCCCTCGGCCAGGAGCTGACCGTTTCCCCGCTCCAGCTCGCTCTGGCATATGCGGCCGTCGCCAACGGGGGGTGGCTGCCAGCGCCTGCGCTCGTCAGGCAAGCCGGGTCGCAGCATGACACGATCGCCGACCGTCCCACCATGCAGCGCCGCGTCATGGACCGCGGCCTCGCCGATCGGATTCAGGCGATGCTCGAGCGGGTCGTGATGGACGGCACCGGAACCCATGCGGCGGTCGCTGGCTATCGCGTCGCCGGCAAGACCGGGACCGCCCAGCGGGCGGTCGCCGGTGGCTTCGACGACACGCACCACGTGGCCTGGTTCGCGGGCTTCCTGCCGCTGCCCGATCCCGAGGTCGTGATCGTGGTCGCAGTGGTTCAGCCCGACGACGGCTTCTGGGCCTCGACGGTCGCGGCGCCGGCCTTCGCCAGGATCGCGACCCAGGCGGCGTGCATCCTCGACCTTCCCGCGACACCACCGCCCGAGCCCGACGAGATGGCCTCTGCAGACGGCCACAACACCTCCGGAAGGGCGGGGGCGTGACGATCGACGACCTGGTCCGCCGCCTCGATGGCGCCCGGCTCGAGGGAGATCCGAGCGTTTCGGTCGACACCGTAGTTCTCGACTCGCGCGAGGTCCGTCCGGGCGCCCTGTTCGCCGCCCTGCCGGGCCAGCGACATCACGGTGTCGAGTTCCTGAGCGAGGCCCTCGAGCGCGGCGCCGCGGCCGTGCTCTCGGATCGACCACGCCCCGAGGGCGTGGCCGTGCCCTGGGTGGAGAGCGCCTCGCCGCGGCGCCACACCGCGCTCGCGGCGTGGGCCGCGGCCGGCAACCCCGAGCGCGCCCTGCGCCTGATCGCCGTGACCGGGACCAACGGCAAGAGCACCACCGTCGATCTCATCAGCCGGATCTTCGAAGCCGTCGGCGTGGTCACCGGGTCCTTCGGCACCCTCGGCTACCGCTTGCCGAGCACCACGGTCGAGGGCGAGCGGACGACGCCGGAGGCCACCCAGCTCGCGCCCCTGCTGGCACGTCTGGTCACCGAGGGAGGCCGGGCCGCGGTCATGGAGGCCTCCTCCCACGCGCTCGACCAGGACCGACTCGCCGGGCTCGAGTTCGAGGTCGGCGTGTGGACCAACCTGACCCGCGACCACCTCGACTTCCATGGTGACATGGAGCGCTACTTCGAGGCCAAGCGACGCCTGTTCACCCAGCACCTCGCTGCTTCTGGACGTCGCGTGCTGCCCGTTGACGAGCCCTTTGGCGCACGCCTCGCCGCCGACCCGCGTCCAGGCGACGTCACCTGGGGGGTAGAGAATGGCGACCTCCATGCCCGCGAGGTCGCTGCCTCTCTCGACGGCACCAGATTCACCCTTGTCCGCCCGGACGGCGCGCGCCCGGTCTCGCTCCCGCTGGTCGGCCTGCACAACCTGCGCAACGCGCTCGCCGCCGCCGCCACGGCGTGGGCCGCGGGCGTCACCGTCGAGGCGACGGTCGCCGGGTTCGCGGCGGCGCGTCCGCTGCCCGGCCGGCTCGAACCGGTGGCGGTCGACCTGCCGTACCCCGTATTCGTCGACTTCGCCCACACCCCCGAGGGGCTGCGGGCGGTGCTCGCCTCGCTGCGAGCGGTCAGCGACCGCCGCCTAATCGTGGTCTTCGGCGCTGGTGGCGACAAGGACCGCGGCAAGCGCGGCGCCATGGGCCGCGCGGTCGGCGAGCTCGCCGACGTCGCCCTGGTGACGTCCGACAACCCGCGCTCCGAGGACCCCATGGCCATCGCCACGACAGTCGCTGCCGGGGTCCGTGAGGCGGGGAGCGAGCCCGAGATCCTGGTCGACCGACGGGCCGCGATCGCGCGCGCCCTCGAGTTCGCCGGCCATGACGCTCTGGTCGTGATCGCCGGCAAGGGCCACGAGACGGTCCAGATCATCGGCGAGAATCGGATCCCGTTCTCCGATTCGGCTGTCGTGCGGGAGCTCGCGCAGGGGAGGGCCGACTGATGCGCCGCGCCCTCGCCGAGCTCGCCGGATGGCTGGACGTGGCGGTGCCCGCCGTGAGCCCCGAGGTGCTCGGGGTCGCGATCGACTCGCGGACGGTACGTCCGGGCGATCTCTTCGCCGCGCTGCCCGGAGCCCGCACCGACGGCCACGACCACGTCGCGGAGGCCGCCGCCCGGGGCGCCGTCGCGGCACTGGTCAGCCGGCCGCTCGCCCACACCCTGCCGCAGCTGGTGGTGCCCGACACCACGGTCGCCCTGCAGGCACTCGCGGCCGCCGAGCGACGCCACTCCGATTACCGCCTGGTCGGCATCACCGGCTCGATCGGCAAGACCACCACCAGGGGGTTTCTCGTCGCTCTGCTCCAGAGCCGCTACCGGGTCGGCTTCACCCGCGGCAGCCGCAACTCCCAGGCCGGGCTCCCCGCCGAGCTGCTCAGCCAGGCCGATGGGATCCAGTGGATGGTTGCCGAGCTCGGCATGAATCACGCCGGGGAGCTCGACCGGCTGGGTGCCATCGCGCGGCCGGATGCTCTCCTCTACACCGTCATCGCGCCCGTCCACCTCGAGTTCTTCCCCAACCTCGAGGCGATCGCCGAGGCCAAGGCCGAGCTCATCCGGCACCTCGACCGCGACGGCGTGCTGGTGCTCAACGCGGCCGACCCGAGAGTCGACACGCTGGCGGGCCGCTTCGGGGGACGCGTGGTGCGCTACGGGCGACCCGGGGCGAGCGACCTATGGATCGAACGCTACGCCTCCCGAGGCCTGCTCGGTGCGACCATCGTCCTGCGCGGGGAGTCTGGCCAGGCCGAGGTCAGCTGGGACCTGATCGGACGCCATCAGGCCGACAACCTGCTCGGTGCTGCCTGCTGCGCGACCTCCCTCGGGCTCCCGCTCGACGCGGTTCCCCAGGCCGCCGCAGGCTTGCGCCCGGCCGCCCACCGGGGCGAGCTCATCCGCCTTCCGGGCGGCGTCACGGTGGTCGACGACAGCTACAACTCATCCCCGGTGGCGGTCAGACGCCTGCTGTCGATGCTCACCGAGACCGCGGGCCGCCGGGTCGCCGTGCTCGGCGAAATGTACGAGCTCGGCGAAGCGACAACCGCGGCTCACCGCGAGGCCGGCAGGCTCGCCGCCGGCGCCTGCGACCTGCTGATCGCGGTCGGTGGGCAGCCAGCCCGTGAGCTGGCCGAGGCCGCCCGAGCCGCCGGGCTCGGCGACGCACGGCTGGCGGCGGGCGCGGAGGACGCCGCCACGCTCCTCGCGGAAACCCTCGAGCCGGGCGACGTTGTGCTCATCAAGGGTTCGCGCGGGGTCGGCCTGGATCGCACGGTCGCTGCCTTGACCTCCGGGAGGGCCGGCTGATGCTCTACTGGCTGCTCTTCCCGCTGTCATCCCACTGGTTCGGCTTCAACGTCTTTCGCTACATCACCTTCCGGACCGGGCTCGCGATCGCCACCGCGTTCTTCGTCAGTCTGATCGCCGGACCGTGGGTGGTCGAGCGCCTCGCTCGGCTCCAGATCAGGCAGTCGATCCGCGAGGAGGGACCGCAGCACCACCAGGTCAAGGCCGGCACGCCGACCATGGGTGGAACGCTGATCGTCGGCGCCCTCACCCTGTCCACCCTGCTCTGGGCAGACCTTGCCAATCCCTACGTGTGGACTGTGCTGCTGACCACCCTGGCCTTCGGCGCGGTCGGCTTCGTCGACGACTGGGTCAAGGTCAGCCGGCGCCGCAACCTCGGTCTCACAACCTGGCAGAAGCTGGCGTTCCAAGCCATCGTCGGGCTCGCCGCGGGGCTCGCGGTGCGCCACATCGCCGCTCCGGCCCCTCACTCAGGGGCCCTGGCGTTGCCATTCTTCAAGGACGTCCTGATCCCGCTCGGTCTCGCGTACCTGCCGTTCGTGATGCTGGTGCTGCTCGGCGCTTCGAACACGGTCAACCTCACCGACGGACTCGACGGGCTCGCGATCGGGGCCGTCGCGGTCACCGCATCGACCTACACGGTCTTCGTCTACATCGCGGGCCACGTCCGGATCGCCGAGTACCTGCGCCTGTTCTACGTTTCGGGGTCGGGGGAGGTGACGGTGTTCACCGGCGCCCTGGTCGGCGCCGCGCTCGGTTTCCTGTGGTTCAACTGCCACCCCGCCCAGGTCTTCATGGGCGATGTCGGATCCCTCGGTCTCGGCGGCGGTCTCGGCATCGTCGCCGTGGTGGCGAAGCAGGAGCTGTTGCTGGTCATCGTCGGCGGGCTGTTCGTACTCGAGGGTCTCAGTGTCATGATCCAGGTCGCGTCGTATCGGCTGCGCGGCAAACGAGTCTTCCGTATGGCCCCCCTCCACCACCACTTCGAGCTCCTCGGCTGGAAGGAAACCCAGGTCGTCACCCGGTTCTGGATCATCGCGGTGGTCTTCGCATTGGCCGGCCTCGCGACGTTGAAGCTGAGGTGAGGATGGGCTTCGTGCTCTCTTCCCGCGTGCTCGTCGTCGGCCTCGGCCGGTCGGGGCTGGCCGCCGCCCGGCTGGCGGCCCAGGACGGCGCCGAGGTCTGGGTTACGGACCGCCGCGGCGCAGCCGAGCTCGGCGAAGCGGCCCAGCGCCTGCCGCCGGAGACCCGTCTGTGGGACGGCGGCCACCCGACAGAGGCGCTCGACGGCGTCGGGCTGGTCATTGTCAGCCCCGGCGTGCCCGCCGACGCGCCGCTGCTCGAGGAGGTCCGCCGGCGGCGCATCGCGCTCGTCCCGGAGATCGAGTTCGCCTGGCTGCACCGACCCGAGACGCCGCTGGTCGCGGTCACCGGGTCCAACGGCAAGAGCACCGTGACCTCGCTGGTCGCGGCGATGCTGGGCACCGCGGGCATCGCCAGCGTGGCCGGTGGCAACCTCGGTACCGCCGCCAGCGACCTCGTCCTCGCCGGCGGATGGGACGCCTGGGTGCTCGAGGTCTCGAGCTTCCAGGCCGAGCTCTGCACGTCGTTGCGGGCGCGGGTCGGGATCTTCCTCAACCTCAGCCAAGACCACCTCGAGCGCCACCCGACCCTCACCGCCTACCTGGCAGCGAAGCAGCGCCTGTTCGCCTTCCAGAGACCCGAGGATGCGACGGTGGTCAACGCCGACGACCCTCTTGTCGCGGCAACGCCGGTGCGTGGTGCGCGCCTCGCGTTCTCCCTCGAACGGCCCTCGGACGCGTGGCTCGACGGCGCGACACTGGTGCTCCACGATCACCCGATCTGTGACGTCACCGAGGTCGCTATGAGCGGCCGACACAACCTCGCCAACGCGCTCGCCGCCGCGCTCGCCGCCGAGCGCCTGGGTGTGGACCACGGCACCATGGCGAGGACGCTGGCCTCCTTCGCAGGTCTCGCCCACCGTCACCGCACCGTGGCAGAGGCGGCCGGAGTGCGCTGGGTCGACGACTCCAAGGCGACCAACGTCGGCGCGACGCTCGCCGGTCTCGCCGGCTACCCTGGACGCAGCGTGCACCTGATCGTCGGCGGTCAGGGCAAGGGCCAGGACTTCGCGGCGCTCGGCGACGAGGTCGCCCGCTCGGTGGCGCGCCTCTACCTCATCGGGGTCGACGGTCCGGACATCGGACGGGTGCTTCAAAACGCAGCCCCGACCGAGGACTGCGTCACCCTCGACGAGGCGGTGCGTCGGGCGGCGCGCCGAGCGAGTGCTGGCGAGACCGTCCTGCTCGCGCCCGCATGCGCGTCCTTCGATCAGTTCTCCAACTACGCCGAGCGCGGCGATCGCTTCGCGCGCCTGGTTCTCGAGGAGGTGGCGACGTGCCCATGAGGCAGCGCTTCGACCGTCTCCTCCTCGGCGCCACGATCGCACAGACGGCGGTCGGCCTGGTGATCCTCGCGTCCGCGTCCTGGCTGGTCGCGACCGAACGCTATCACCGGCCCGGGACCTTCTTCGTCACCTGGCAGGCGGCGGTCGCGGTGATCGGGCTCGGGGTCCTGGTCGCGGCGATGCACCTGCGCCTCGAGCTGCTCGACAGCCGCCGTCTCGTCTGGGCCGGGCTCGGTGCGACCTGGCTGCTGCTCGTGCTTGTCTTCCTCCAGCCCACGGTGGCGAACACCCATCGCTGGCTGTCCATCGGCGGCGTCTCCCTCCAGCCATCGGTGCTCGCTCGGCTCGCCGTGGTGCTGGTCGCGGCGGTCGAGCTTCCCCGCGCCGCGGCGGACGACTGGTCGCTCCGCCGACTTGCACCGCTGGTCGCGATGACCGCGATCACCTGCGCGCTGATCGTTATCGAGCCCGACCTCGGATCCGCCGTGCTGGTGGTCCTCGTGCTCGGGGCGATGGCGTTCGTGGCGGGCCTCCCGATCCGCCTGCTCGCGCTTCCGGGGGTGGCGGCGGCGGCTGCAGTGGTCGTCTCCGTGCTGACCTCGCCCTACCGCCTCGAGCGGCTGCGCGCCTTCCTCGACCCCTCCGCGGGCTCAGCGGCGGGCTGGCAGACCTACCAGAGCCTGGTCGCGCTGGGCTCGGGAGGGCTGCTCGGACGCGGCTATGGCGCCGGTCTGCAGAAGCTCTTCTTCCTGCCCGAGCCGCACACCGACTTCATCTTCGCCATCGCGGGCGAGGAGCTCGGGCTGGTCGGAATCCTGGTTCTGGTGCTGCTGCCGATGCTGGTGGTATGGCGGGGCCTGGCGATCGCTGCCCGCCAGACGGCGCCGGAGCGCGGCCTGCTCGGCTTCGGGCTCACCTTCGCGTTTGCCGCCCAGTCGCTGATCCACATGATCGTGTGCCTCGGTCTGGTCCCGCCGAAGGGAATCCCACTTCCCCTGGTGAGCTACGGCAAGATCGACCTCCTGGCCACCCTCGCAGCGGTCGGCCTGCTGCTCAACCTCTCGCGGCAGGTGGTGCGATGAGAGGGCGCGCATTGATCGCGGGCGGCGGGACCGGGGGCCACATCTTCCCGGGCCTTGCGGTGGTGGCGGAGCTCGAGGCCATGGGCGTCGCCTGCCACTGGCTCGGCGCCCGGCGCGGCCTCGAGGCCGAGTTGGTCGGCAAGCGCGGCATTCCGATCACGCTGGTCGAGCTCGAGGGCGTCCACGCGCGCGGCCTCGCCGCCGCCACCCGTGCCGCAGCCCAGCTTCCCGCCGCGATCTCCACCGCGATCACGACCCTGCTCCGGCTCAAGCCGAGGGTCGTTCTCGGGGTCGGCGGCTACGCCTCTTCGGCCGGCGTCCTCGCCGCCGGAGCGCTCGGTATTCCGTGGGTTCTCCAGGAGCAGAACGCCGTCCCTGGCTGGACCAACCGTTTCCTGGCGCCGTGGGCGGATGCGATCTGCTGCGGCTTTGCCGACGCTGTCGGCCACTTTCCGTCACTGCCCGCGGAGTGGACCGGAAACCCTGTGCGGCGCGAGTTCTTCACCACCGGACCCGTGCGCGGCAGCCGACCGCCCCGCGTCGTCGTCCTCGGCGGGAGTCAGGGCTCGCTCTTCCTCAACCGCACCCTTCCCCAGGCGCTGTCACAGCTGCGCGAGATGGGTCTCGTCGCCGCGGTCCGCCATCAGGCGGGAGTCCGCTGGACCGAGGTCGTCCGCACCAGCTACCAGGACGTCCACCTCGAGGCGGAGGTCTCTGCGTTCCTGTCCGAGCCGTGGCAGGCTCTCGCCGATGCCGACCTTGTCGTCGCCCGCGCCGGCGCACTGACCATCGCGGAGCTCGCGGCCGCCGGCCGCGGCGCGCTGTTGGTGCCGTTCGCGGCGGCGGCGGGAAATCACCAGGAGCACAACGCCCGCTCTCTGGAGCACTGCGGTGGGGCGGTTGTCATGACCGAGGCCGAGGCGACGCCGTCCACCGTCGCCCAGACCCTGGCCCGGCTGCTCGGCGATCCCGGCCGGCTCGCGGCCATGGGCGAGGCGTCCCGCAGCGCCGCCCTGCCCGACGCGGCACAGCGCATCGCCCGGCGGCTGCTCTCCACTGGAGGTGGCCCGTGATGCTCCCGGGCATCGCCCGCCTCCACTTCGTTGGTGCCGGCGGTGTCGGCATGTGCGCGCTGGCCGAGGTCCTGCTCGCTGCTGGCCGAGAGGTCAGCGGCTGCGACCTCGCGGCCAGCGAGCGTACCCTCCGCCTCGAACGACTCGGTGCGCGCATCCAGCTCGGGCACGACCCGTCGCACGTGTCGGGCATCGACGCCCTCGTGGTCTCGTCTGCAGTCGCAGCGGACCACGTCGAGGTCGCAGCAGCACGGCACCTGGGGGTCCCCGTGGTACGCCGTGCGGAGCTGCTCGGCGAGATGATGCGCGGCTACCACGGCATCGCGGTGGCCGGCACCCACGGCAAGACCACCACGACCGCGCTCGTGGCCGCGGTGCTCGACGCCGGCGGGTTCGAACCAACCGTCGTGGCCGGCGGACGAGTCCACGGCCTCGGGGGCCACGGACGGCTGGGCGCGGGCCCGCTGCTGGTCTGCGAGGCGGACGAGTTCGACCGCTCCTTCCTCGCATTGCGTCCGGTGTGGGCGGTGTTGACCAACGTCGAGCCCGAGCACCTCGACTGCTATGGCTCCGCCGAGTCGCTCGAGGACGCCTTCGCCGAGTTCGCCGCCACGGTCCCGTTCTACGGCGCCGTGATTGCCTGTGCCGATGACCCCGGAGTGGCCCGCGTCGCCGCTCGCCTCGACTGCAGGGTGGCCACCTACGGGGAGGGGCCCGACGCCCAGGTCCGTGCCGAAGCGATCCGGACCGAGTCCCTCGGCAGCCGATTCACCATCACCTCCGCGGGGCGCGGCCTCGGCGAGCTGTGGCTGCCGGCGCCGGGCCGTCACAACGTCGCCAACGCCCTCGCGGCGATCGCGATCGGGCTCGAACTCGGGATCCCGTTCGGCGCCATCCGCGAGCGCCTGGCCGGGTTCTCGGGCGTTGCGCGCCGCTTCGAACGGATCGGCGAGCGCAACGGGGTGACGGTGGTCGACGACTATGCCCACCATCCCACCGAGCTCCGCGCGACCCTCGCCGCGGCACGCCAGGCCTTCCCGGGCCGTCGCGTGGTGGCGGTGTTCCAGCCCCACCTCTACAGCCGCACACGCGACTTCGCCGACGGCTTCGCCGACGCTCTCGCCGCCGCCGACCTTGCCGTTCTGCTGCCCATCTACCCGGCCCGGGAGCGCCCGCTTCCGGGCGTGAGCAGCGATCTGGTGGCACACGCTCTCGAGCGTCGCGCGTCCGGCGGCGTCCACCGCGCCGACTCGATCGAGGCCGCCGTTGGTCTGCTCGACACGCTGGTCCGCGAGGGCGACGTCGTCATCACGCTCGGCGCCGGAGACATCTTCAGCCTCGGGCCACAGTGGTTGGGAGGCCGCCCATGACCGGCCTGCCGCCGCCGTTCCCGGAACGACTCCGCCGACGGTCGTCGCACCGCCGGATCCCACGTTGGCCGCTCGCCCTCGCCGTCGCGCTGGCGACGACCGCGGCGATGCCCCTGTGGGAGGTCCGATCGGTCAACCTCGACGCCTGCCAGGAGCTTCCGTCGAAGGTCCGCGAGTCCCTCACCTGCCTGATCGGCAGCCCGCAGCTCTTCCTCGACCTCGACTGGGTCCGGAGCATCGTCGACGCCTGCCCCGAGGTCGACGGTGTCGACGTGCAGCTCGAGCTTCCCGGCACGCTTTGCGTCGTCGCGCGTCGGGCCCAGACCCACGGCTCCTTCCGCGTTGGAAAGGGCTGGCACGGCGTCACCACCGACGGCCGCCCGGCAGGCTCGCTGACGGCCCCGGTCGAGCCGCGGCTCGAGGGCTTCACCAGTTCCGATCTCGAGCTCGCGCTCGCGGTTGTCCGCCGCCTCGAACAGGCCACCGGTGCGACCGTAGCGGACCTCCGCCGGGTGCTCCCGGACGATCTCGAGGCGACGCTCCACCTGCCAGACGAGGGCCCTGAGGTGCGGGTCCATGTCGCGCCCGACTCCACCCCCGCCGAGCGCTTCTGGTGCGAGGCCGTGGCCTCGGGACACGCCCCGGCCTGGGCCGATGTCCGCTGGACCAACCGGCTCGTCATCGCGGAGGGCAGCAATGGCTGAGCTCCGCCCCCTGATCGGCATCGACGTGGGCTCTTCGGCGGTGTCCGTGCTCGTGGCGCAGCCCGAGGAGGACGATCGCCTGACGGTGCTCGGCTTCGGCCAGGCACGTCATGACGGCGCTCGCAAAGGGGTCATTGCGGACCTCGACGAGGTCTCTGAGGCGGTCCGCTCCGCCGCCGAGGAGGCCGAGGCGATGGCCAACGTGCCGGTCGAGCGCGCGGTCGTCGGCATCGGTGGCGCCTCGATCCAGGGGCTGCGGTCGACCGCCTCGGTACCGGTCACCGGGAGAGACCACACGGTCACGCGCGAGGACGAGAGGCGGGCGCTGCACGCCTGTGCGCAGATGGCGATTCCGGCCGACTACCGGGTGCTCGACATCATCCCGTGCGGCTATGCCATCGACGGCCAGGACGGCGTCGCTCACCCGGTCGGCATGCCCGGGACCCGCCTCGACGCGTCGGCGTTCGTGCTCTACACCCACAAGACCCACGCGGAGACCGTCGAGCAGGCGGTCAACCGCGCCTCGGTGGCCGTCAGCCGCTTGGTCTATGAGCCATTGGCCGCCGCGGAGGCGACGCTGAGCCGCGACGAGCGTGACCTCGGTTGCCTGCTGCTCGACATCGGGTACGGATCGAGCGAGTGGATCCTCTTCGCCGAGGGCGTGGTGGTCGCCTCCGGATGCATCGGCGTGGCGGGTCGCCTGTTCACGAGCGACCTCGCGACCCTGCTCAAGACCACGACCGTCGCCGCGGAACGGGTCAAGCGCGACGTCGGCGCCGTGCCGACCCGCGATGGACTCGACGTCGAGGCGATCGAGGTCCCTGCTCTCGGTGGCGCCGGGCACCAGGTCCACAACTCCCGTTTCGCGGCCGAGATCCTGTACGAGCGCGGCCGAGACCTGCTGGTGCGGGTACACCGCGCACTGGCCACAGAGGGCCTCGACCGTGCTCCACGCGCCGGCGTGGTGGTCACCGGCGGCGGTGCTCGGCTGGAGGGGCTGGAGGAGCTGGCAGAGGAGATCTTTGGATATCGCGTTCGGGTGGGTACGCCGCGCCAGATCGCCGGCCTCACCGACCCGGTCGCGGGACCGGAGTGGGCTGTGGCGTGCGGGTTGGTTCACACGCAGCATCGGCGGCAGATGCGCGTACCCGTCATGGACGATGAAAAGGGCGGCCTGCTGACGCGGATCCGCACCGCCCTGGGAGAGCTATTCGAGCTGGGAGGTGGAACGTGATCGAGTTTGACGACGGAATGATGGACGGTATCGAGATGACCACGGACGGATCGCGGTCGGCGCCCGGACCGGACGAGGCGCCAGGCATCCTGCTGGACGAGGGGCTGACGCCGGCCAGGATCAAGGTGATCGGAGTCGGCGGCGGCGGCTGCAACTCGGTCAACCGGATGATCGAGGCGGGCCTCGCCGGGGTCGAGTTCATTGCGGCCAACACCGACGCACAGGCACTTGCCCGCTGCATGGCGCCGGTTCGCCTACAGCTCGGCGCCGAGGCGACACGGGGTCTCGGCGCCGGGGCCAACCCCGAGGTCGGGCGAAACGCCGCGCTCGAGGCGACCGAGAAGATCTTCGACCTCCTGTCGGGGGCGGACATGGTCTTCATCGCCTGCGGCATGGGTGGCGGCACCGGCACCGGAGCGGCGCCGATCATCGCGCAGATGGCGCAGGACGCCGGTGCACTCACCGTCGCCGTGGTGACCAAGCCGTTCAGCTTCGAGGGCTCGCGGCGTCGGCACCAGGGGGAGGCGGGCATCCGTTCCCTCGCCGAGCACGTCGACACCCTGATCACCATCCCCAACGACCGCCTGCTCAAGTTCGTCGAGCGCAACACCAGCTTCGTCGACGCCATGAGCATCGCCGACGACGTCCTGCGCCAGGCGGTCCAGGGCATCGCCGACATCATCACGGTGCCAGGTCTCATCAACCGCGACTTCGCCGACGTTCGCACGGTGATGGCGGGGATGGGCCACGCGATCATGGGCATCGGCGAGGCGTCCGGCGAGCACCGCGCGGTCGAGGCCGCGCAGCAGGCGATTGCATCGCCGCTGCTCGAGGAAACCTCGATCGAGGGCGCCCGAGGGCTGCTGATCAACATCACCGGCGGCGAAGAGCTGACCCTGAACGAGGTCAACGAGGCAGCCGAGATCATCACCGAGGGTGTCGACCCACAGGCGCAGATCCTGTTCGGGGCCGTCGTCGACCCGACGATGGGCGACGGCCTCAAGGTGACCGTCATCGCGACCGGGTTCGCCACCGCCCATGAAGGTGCCCAGCTTCCGGTCGGTCAGCCGCAGGTCAAGCCCGCGCTGGAGCCGGAGCGGAAGCCCGCCGCGCGCTCGACCCGCTTCTTCGTTCCCGGAGGGCCGAACGCCGAGTACGGAGTCAACATCACCGACGAGTATGAGATCCCTGCGATCCTGCGCAAACAGATCGACTGAGGCTCCACCGCCCCCGCTGCTGCGACCCGTCGTTCGCCACCTCCCGACGGCGGGCTCGGCGGCGGGGGCGCTTTCGCCTTCCTCCCGCACGTGCGCCGGCAGGCTCGGGCCCGCGACCACTGCTATGCTCGCCTCGTGCAACCGGACTGGGTGTTCGACGACGGCGACCGGACGGCGATGGCGTTGGCCCTCGATGAGGCCCGAGCCGCCGCCGCTCGGGGCGAGGTCCCGGTCGGCGCCGTGGTGGTTGCGGACGGACACGTCATCGCCCAGGCCGGCAACCGCCGCCAGGCCGACCACGATCCGACCGGCCATGCCGAGCTGATCGCCATGCGGGCCGCGGCCGCGCACCGGGGCGACTGGCGTCTCCCGGACTGCACCCTCTACGTCACCCTCGAGCCGTGTCCGATGTGCGTGGCGGCGTGCCGCCAAGCTCGCCTCCAGCTCGTGATCTGGGCCGCACCCGACCCGGTCGCCGGAGCGTGCGGCTCGGTGCTCGACCTCGCCGAGGATGCGCGCCTGGGGCCGCCGCTCGCGACCCGAGGCGGGCTCGCGGCCGAAACCAGTCAGGCTCTGCTCGTGGAGTTCTTTGCCAACCGGCGCAAGTCGTCGTAAAATGCGGCCCCCGTCGCGGAGAGGTGCCGGAGTGGTCGATCGGGGCGGTCTCGAAAACCGTTGACCCTTCACGGGGTCCGAGGGTTCGAATCCCTCCCTCTCCGCCATGCTCTTTTCCAAATCGACGTCCGGAGAGGTGTCCGAGTGGCCGAAGGAGCACGCTTGGAAAGCGTGTGTGGGGGCAACTCCACCGCGGGTTCGAATCCCGCCCTCTCCGCCAGCTCAACGTTCCGGGAGCCCACCGTGGAGCCCGGGTCCTGTGCATCGTCGTCCTCCGAACCGTGTCAGGCCCGGAAGGGAGCAGCACTTAGGGGGAGCCGGCGAGTGCCGCAGGTTGCCTGGGCTCCATGGTGGGCTTCCATTCTCTCGCCGCGTCAGCTCAGTGGAATCCCAACGTCGTGATGAACGAGGTCTCCCGCTTCGCCAACCTCCTCTTCAACAATCTCCCGCTGCCGGTCCGCGGTGTGCTCAGCGACGAGCCCTTTGCCGGTGTGCGACGGCTGCGCATGGCGCGCCGCCTCGCTGGCCGGTCAATGCGCGACGTTTCGTGCTGGCTGGTCGGCGACACACTGGTCGACACCGGGCTCGGGCTGCTCGGACCGTCCCTGGTCGAGCTTGCCCGGTCGGCGGGCGTGCGTCGGGCGGTCCTCACCCATCACCATGAGGACCACGCAGGAGGCGCGCACGCCCTCGCCGCGGCCGGCATCGACGTGGTCGCTTCGGAAGCGACCGCCGCATTGGTCGCCCGTCGGCTGCCGATCCGCCCGTACCAGCATATTGTCTGGGGCGCCGCCGCCCCGGTGGCGGCGGTTCCGCTCGGAACCGAAACCATGATCGGCCTCCATCGCTCGGTGGTCATCCCAGCACCTGGACACGCGGTCGACCAGGTCGTCTTCTGGGTTCCCGAGCGAGGATGGCTGTTCTCCGGCGACGTCTTCATTGCCGAGCGCGTGAGGGCTTTCCGGCGTGATGAGGACTTTGCCGCCACTGTCGCAACCCTCGAGAGACTGGCGCGACTCAACGTCGGCGCCCTGCTCTGCGCCCACCGCCCGCTGGCCAGGGGTGGGAGTGAGGCGCTCCAGCACAAGCTCAACTGGCTCATGGAGATCCACGGGCAAGTCCAGGAGCTGGCCGGTCGCGGCGCCGGCGAGACGGAGATCCTCCACCGGCTCAGGCTGCCCGGCTCCCGGGTCCTTGCCCTCGCCACCCTCGGCGATGTCTCGACCGGCAACATGGTGCGTTCGATCCTGCGCGGACCGACGCCCCGACGGGAGGTCATCGCAGCGCTCCGGTGACTGTCCCATCGACACCAGTTCCGAGTACCGAGTTTCGGGCCTGGTACCCTGCAGTTCGCCGTGTCCGGCGGAGCTCTGGGATGGAGGGGTGTGGAGCAGATGGAGATCCTCAGGCTGTTGTCGGCCCTGGAAGGCGTTGAGAGTGGTCTGGCCGACCTGTACGGGTGGTTCTCGGAACGCTGGCCCGGCGGCACGGCCTCCTGTAATGCGCTGCGCGCATCCGGGAGCCGACAATCGAGTCGTATGCGCGCTACTTCCAGTGCGCGGTGATCCACTCCTCGGTCTCGGGCAGGCCCCCTTGTAGGATCAGGTAGCCGTTGTGCGGCTCGCGCTCGGTGATCTCGTGGTTGACGGGCGCCCGCATCATCTTCATCACCCGAGCGTGGTCATCGGTGTGACCGAGCACCCAACCGAGCTTCATCAGCGCGGTCTCTGGGAGCATGTTGTCGAGCGGAACCACCCCGAGGTCGAGCAGGTCGCGGCCGGTGTCGTAGACGTACATCTGGGCATAGCCCCAAAGCGTCTGGACCGTCATCACGACGTGCACTCCGGCGGCAACGGCCCGCTTCAATGCTGGGTAGAGCGGCTTGTTGACGTGACCCAGCCCTGTCCCTGCGATGACGATCCCCCGATAGCCCTTCTCGACCAGGGCATCGACCAGGTCGGGCTTCATGCCTGGATAGTAGTAGAGGATCGTCACCCGATCGTCGCAGGCGGTGTCGACGCGCACCTCTCGCGAAGGATCGCGGCGCCGGTAGTCGGGTGTGAGCGGCCGGATCCCGTCCCGGCTGACCATGGCCAATGGGATGTCTCCGACGGTGCGGAAGGTCGACCGGTAAGACGAGTGCATCTTGCGGCACCGCGTACCACGGTGGAGAAGTCCGTAGCGGTCGGACGTGGGACCGAACATGCAGATTTGGACCTCGGCGATGTCGCCGACCGCGGCGGCGCTGACAGCGTGGATGAGATTGAGTGCGGCGTCAGACGAGGGCCGATCGGACGAACGCTGGCTGCCGACCAGGACGATCGGCACCGGCGGGTCCTGGACCATGAAGCTGAGCACGGCAGCGGTGTGTCCCATGGTGTCGGTGCCGTGACCGATCACGATGCCGTCGGCGCCGGCCGAGATTTCGGCGCCAACCGCGGACGCGAGCGTGGCGTACTCCGGCCACGACATGTTCTCGGAGAACACGCCGAAGAGTTTCTTGGTGGTCAGGTTGCATAGATCCGCGAGCTCGGGGACGGCGCCGTAGAGCTCTCCCGGGGTGAAGGCCGGGATCACCGCCCCGGTGCGGTAGTCAAGCCGCGAAGCGATCGTCCCGCCCGTCCCGAGCAGCGTCACCGACGGCAGGTCGGGGCGGCGCGGAAACTCCTTCTCCGGGATCTTGTAGACCGCCTCCTTGTAGCCGACCTCCTCGATCACCGCAACGCGGTCGATGTGAACGCCCACGTTGTAACCGTTCTTGAGCTTGAGCACGAGGTGACGATCGTCCGAGGTCTCGCTGCGCGGGAGGATGACGCCCTCGAAGGTGCTTCCCGCCGAGTTGGTCAGGCGGACGTCGCTCCACACCCGTACGCCCCATCCCTGGAGGCGCTCCCGCGCAAGGCCTCGGTAGCCCTTCAGTGGATCGCTCATCCGGCGGCCTCCAGGCAACGTTGAAGCTCGGCGGCGACGTCGGCGGCCGAAATCCGGCCACGGAGCTCGTCCATCGCCCTCCCGAGCACGAAGCGGCGATGCTGGTCTCGCGTCCCGTCGGCATGGTCGGGCAGCGCACCGCGTGTCAGCTCCGCCACCCGCTCCCGCCATCCGTTCGTGGGCTCGTCGAAACCAGCCGACCTCAGGCTGTCGCGGACGGACCGCTGGGGGTCAGCGGCAACTGCCTCGATCATGCGCCGCCACGCCTGCCAGACCTCGGGTCGTGCCTCCGCCTGCTCGAACAGCTCGCACCAGCGCTCGGGGGGAATGGTATCGACGGCAACGCCTGCCCGTTGCAGCCCCTTGACCCGCTCACCGAACAGGAAGCATGCCCGCCGAAGCCGAGCTGGATCGTGCTCGGCCACCATATCGACCAGCCTCGCGCCTCCGCGGCGCACCAAGTAGTGGATCGTCGAGCGCGCGACGCCGGCGGCCGCGTAGCGCGCTTCGCGCTCCCAGGGGGGCGGCGGCAGTCCTTTTCGGAGGCGGTCGACGCGCTCGCGCGTGATTGCCTGAGGCGGACTGTCGGTGTCGGGATACATGCGATCCGGGCCCGGTAGGATCCGCTCGAAGTCCGTCGATCCGTCCTCGAAGGGCTGACGCGTCTCGTTCGGGATCCCGTCGATCGCGTCCACGTAGCGTAGGCGAACCTCCTCAACTGCTGTGAGGGTGTCGTCTCGCGCTCCCCACACGACGATCAGCGCGTCGTCGGGACTGCATCTCATGCGGCGCTTGATGCGCTTCATCTCCTGCACCGCGCCCGCGTAGTCCGGCCAGCGCTCGCTCGACAGGAGAATAGGTTGCTGATCGAGGCAGGCGATCACCCTCACGCGACCGGCCAGCTCGTGGGCGAAGTCGTGGTCGGGCTGGGTCGGCCACGACAGTGAGCCGGCCAGCCCCGGCAACCGTACGGCGCGGACACAGAAGCCGCCTCCACCGAGCTCGAACCCGGGACGCCGGCCCTGCGCGGTGACGAATCGCTCCCACGATGAGGCCCGGAACATCTCCAACGCCGAGTTCGCAACCATCTCGGTGATCTCACCGTGCTCGACGATCGGGTCCTCCGGGCGGGAGAAGCCGCGACGGTGGAGCTCGTCGCGGAGGCGGAGCAGGTTGACCTGGCGAATCGCTTCACCGTGGACCAATCTCCGGGCCCACGAGGCCTTGGGGACGCCCTTGATTTCGACTCGGCGTCCACCGCGGACCGACACGTTCACATCCTGGCGGCTGGCGCCGATTCCCACCCGGACGTGGCCGGTGGACCTGCACACCCGTCCGATCAGGAGGATGGCGTCCTCCACCTCCTCGGGGGAGTGGAGGTCGGGTGCGGTCACCGTCTCGATCAGCGGCATTCCGAGCCGATCTGTTCGCCACACGATGAGGTGGCCCCGGTCCGACACCTCACGGCACGAATCCTCCTCGACCGTGACCTGGGTGATCGTGATCTCACGGCCGCGAAAAGGTAGCTTCCCCTCGACGCCGACGACCGCCGTTCGCTGGAAACCGGTCGGGATCGACCCGTCGAGGTACTGCTTGCGCGCGATGTGGACCTCGTCGACGATGTCGCAGCCGAGCATCAGGCACTGCTCGATGGCCACGTCGATGGCCTGCGCGTTGACCAGAAACGGCGGCGTGTCATCCATTTCGTAGGTGCACACGTTGGCCTGATGGAGGAG